>SDBT01009064.1_pt1 | contig 16171 bp, 17 predicted proteins | sample 2277101 | NCBI WGS metagenome assembly SDBT01 (sample SAMN10404973, study PRJNA504765) | marine sediment metagenome | isolation source: marine sediment core GS10_PC15, 103 cmbsf | place: Arctic Ocean: Southern Knipovich Ridge | collected 2010 | reverse complement strand
CGGACTCACCGGCTTCACGGGCCGTTTCGTTCGCGGGAGAGTAAAAGCCCGAGCCCGCGACGGAATCGAAGCGGTTTTGAAATACACCAAGAAGACCATGGAGGAGCTCAACCAGAAGCAGAGCGGCAACTGAATCCGCTTTCCGTCCAATGTTGGGTGGTCCCGAGCTCACGCAGCGTGAGTGTTGAGGATTGGGGCTTCCCTCTTTCGGCCAAATAGAAGGTGAAAAAAAACGGCGGCCCGATCTGGACCGCCGCTTCAAACCTCTGGGGCTCTGGCTGGTCAGGTAGTTTTCCACTGTCGTCTTGTGAACCCTCAATCCTTGCCCCGGTTCCGGTTCCAGGGGACCCTCGGGCTAGACCAACACATCTTACGGGCTACGTCGCCTTATAAATGACGATAGAACTTGGCAAAGGAAGTTACTGCCAGGTTTGGACGGGGTTTTTCAGAACGTAATCTCGAACAAATGCGATTGTTCTATCTGGATTGGCCAATTTCGCAGACACTGTCTGCGAAATCCTTTCTGTAAATGGCATCAAAGCGTTTCCCCCTGCCGTGGTCCGCATAGGTCTGTCTGCTCTCAGTGAAAAACAAAAACGCACGTGCTTTTTACGAAACGTGCCCGATTGGTTCATCGGACAAGAAGCAGCTCAGCCCGTATGGTGGCATGAAGAAGATCAGACGCTGTCAACTGAAACCGACCCACCTCCAGGAGCAGCACTAGCCGCACAAGTTGCCATGGCTGCCCGTTTTGATAATGTCTCCTCGGCTCTGGAATCTGTGCGGCCACACGCGCAACAAACTCCAGCCTATCGATATGTTGTCCTTCAACAGATGGGTCATCTCAACATGTAACAGTCAACCTGCTCTAGAGCTCGTTTCTCTCCGGTCGGAATCCGCACGGACTCGTCAATGCTAGACGCCGGCGACCGAGCTCAGGCGCAATGGCATTTGAATCCCTCTAAACTTGCGAACACTTGTTCGCGATGAGTCCCGTCGAGCTTTCATCGATGTTCTGCCCCAAGGCCTCATGACCAGCCGCGGGTGTCGAGTTGGTCACCTTTGTAGGTCTTTAATAGAACCCATTACTCACATGAAGAATGTAAGTGTCGCAGGTTGATGACAAGTCAGATCTACGCTTTATCTCAACCCAGAACGTCTTGCTGTCGTCCTGGATATGGTCTATCGGAAAATCTGGGGGTTCGTCATAATAGGAAGGTCCTCCGGCACATTGGGAATTCATCCCCCCGAGCCGCCAGCTCCGCTTGAACAGACTAATCGGAATCACCCTCCGGAAAAATATTCCCGGACTGAAGAAGCACGATACCATCGATATCTGTTAGCGTTCCAAGATCATTCGGGTTGGGCTGAGTCACGCAGGCTCCCCCCGCCGTTCCGCATATCAGGGGGTCGCACACCGCAACCGTGCAGATGTCTCCGTCTTCAGGACACGTCGTTGAGGTCGTACCACAACCAAACTCTGGGTCGCAGAAGGCGACTTCGCACGCACCGGCATTGCATTGGCCCGAGATGTCCACTTCCCGACAGGTGCAATGAAGCCACATTGGGCTGACAAAATCAGGGACGAAGGGGGCGAGGAGGTGTGGAGGGATGGGACCCCTCGTAGCGCCGAAAATGGATCCCAGTTAAGGCGGCATCAAAGCACACGGAGAGAAGGCTGCGAGAAGGGTTCACGCGGCCCGGCGGCGGCCAGGGTTTTTGTCTCTGTTCGCTCGAGCGAGGCCCCAGGAGGCCGGCGCCCGGAGGCCGAGTGAGTTGAGCAGCGGACCCGGGCCGCGCGGATGGAAATGCCTATCGGTCAGTAAATTAAAAACATGCCCGTGCCGTGATACGAGACGGGCGGGGTCGAGCCCACGATAACAGGTCCAGTCTCGTACACTTTGAGACCCTTCAATTTGCGACCCTTCAGTGGTTTGAATCCCTTACGCACTTCCGTGACTACGCCGTGCCCGTCCCACATACCGTCTGCATCATCAGGGAATACGGTTTTACCTGCGCTCTCTCCGGCTAGGAGCAACTTTTTACCCGCCCAGATTTCCCATCTCGCAACGTAGTAGTTCACTCTACCGCCCAGGTATTCGATTATGGGAGCAGGCTCTGGACCGAACCAATATTTCATCGTTCCGTTGATGTCTCCTTCAATGGTTGCTTCCCATACGAGTAGTCTTCCCTCGTCATCCCACTGCCCTTCATGACCAACAAACCAATAGTTGATTTCGCTTGTGAGCGGTCCCCTGCGACCAGCGCCATCTTTGGCGAATGCCATCGTCGCTGCCAGTGTCAGGGACAGCACCAGCAGAAGGGACGTCAACACCCAAAAAGCTTTGATCTTCATCTTTCTACTCCTTTCTAGAGTGTTTTCAGGCCGTAAATATCTCTACGCGATAATTGTCAAGCGTAGCAAGAGGAAGAGAGGAAGAAGAGGACATCGTTCCCCTGCACACTTGTCAAGCCCTTTTTTAGCTTCGCTGTAGCTTCGCTGCTTCATCGTCAACAGGCGCTCCCACGGCCAGGTCTGCGACACCGTCGCCGTCCAGGTCGCCGATGCTGGCCACTGCGAACCCAAATAGATCAGAATCAGCAAGGACTCCGCCAAAGCCTCCTGCGGTATCGGATATCTTTTGTTCGGAGCCAACTGTCCCGTCATAAACTGCCGCCTCGATCACCGACGACAGGGTCAGGATTATTGCGAACAAACTAAGAGTGTAAATTTGTCGTTTCGTAGTTTGCGTCCTCGAAATGAAACTCTTTCTACGGATGCTCTCCAGGCTCATCAATTGATTCATGACACCCTCCATACCCTCAGACGTGCGAGGAAATTTCAGGGTAAGTAAGCCGGCCCCTGGCCGAAAAGTTTCTGGACGTACAAGTGTTTGATTTCCAATGAGATCGCAGGGATGGAGCACGCCGTTTCGTATGGGATCGACTCCCTGAGAGCGGGCCCCACGATAGGACTCGTGAGGCATCTCGTTTTGCCGGGGCGGAAGGGCTCGACCGATTTCTAGGCATCGGAACACTCACCTTACTTAGGGCTACCTGGGGCTAGCAGCCACGCTGGAAGGATGGATCGACGGGGGTTACAAACCGGTTACAAATCTAATAAAACCTTATTTCCCGCGCGAAAGGTCTCCTGGAGTCTTACGAGCTATTTGTCAGAGCGGAGACGCTTGTAGATGGATTCGGCTTCTCGAGAGAGACCGGCGCCCAAAGTCGCCTCCAATATTTCTCGGCCGCGTTCGTAGACCGCGAGAGCCTCTGCCCGGCGTCCGAGATATTCGTAGCAGATCATGAGCCGACTATAGAACTCTTCGACGAGCGGCTCGACCTCCAGTCCCTTTTCGTACAGAGCGGCCGAGCCCTCCCAATCCTCCACGTCTCGCGAATGACGAGCGAGGGCCTTCACCAGACGAACGAACTTGCCGCGCAGGCGTTGCCGGGCAGGTAGAGCCCACGATTTCGCATCGTGGGCTCCCAAAAACGGCCCGTTGTAGAGTGCTATGGCTCGCTCACCGGCTCTCACGGCTGAATCGTCCAACGGAGTCTGGACCGCGGAGGCTTCTCCCGCGAGCCGCTCGAAAGCCCAGGTATCGACCCAGCACAGACGCGGGTTCAAACTCAACACCTGGTCGCGCAGGACGATCGCCTTTTCGTTCCCCAGCATCTTTCGAACCCGGTGGAGCGTCGTGGCAAAATCCTGGTGCGCGGCGTCGCCCTCGGCGTCCGGCCAGAGGGTATCGCTGAGCTGCGTCTCCCCGACGGCTCTGCCACCGAGGGCGATGAGCACCTGCAGCATCGCGAGCTGTTTGCGCTTTGCTTGGACTGGAAAGCGGACGCCTTCGCCGTCTCGCACCAAAGCAAACCGTCCCAGGGTGTAAATTCGTATGGACCAGGGCCAGTTGTCCAGAGTTACCGCGCTATCGGGTGCTTCCAGCTTGAGCTCGCGAATGGTGGTTTGGACGTAAACGGCTTCGATTTCGTGCTCCAGGGCTCTGGCGAACAACGCAGCCAGGGCTTTCGGTCGAAAGAAGGGGCGCCATGGATATCCCAGTTCCTTCGAAAGGACGAGGCCGGCCCGGAGCGGGGCGAGCGCTTGGGATGCCTCGCCGCGCGCGAAGGCCACCTCGGCTTCTGCCATGAGACATTCTGCCTCGAATTGCCGATAACCCGACTCGCTTGAGATACTCTTCGCTCCGGTAATTTGCTCGGAAGCCCGTCCGTGGTCTCCACTTTGGATGAGGGCGTGCCCGAACCGGATCCGACTCACGGCTTCGTGGAAGGGCGCACCCGTCTCGTGACTCAGCTCCACCGCCAAGCGCCCATACTCGGTGGCACCGGACGTGTCATTTCGCAGCAGCGCCTCCCAACTCACCAATCCCATGTAGTGGCAGGCCAATTGGCTGCGACCGGCCCCGATGTAAGGGGCCAAACCGTCGATAAACTCTTTTGCGGAATCGACGTGACCCGAACTCAAAGCGCCGTAGACAGCTTGAGTTCTCAAATGGACATCGTGGATGCGGACTCCGCTTTCGCGTGCCATCTCGAGGCCTCGCTCCACGGCGTTCAAACATTGCGCCCAATCACCCGTCACGTACCAATGGTAGAGCGCGGACCACATTTGCCACCCGATCCGTGTGATTGGTGGAAGCTCCTTGTCTTTCTCTCCCTCGCGGAGGAGCTCGAAAATCCAGCGAGCCCTTCCTGTCTCCCCGATGTGCGTGTAGTGGATAAAAAGCGGGCCTCCGAGATCGATGCGGAGTCGCGTATCGGCGCTACCGGCTAGGAGCGTTTCGAGCCGCTTGCGCCAGCGCATCAATTCCGGATGGCCCGGCCGGCGCCAATACAACGCATTAAAGACGCTCGCGGCGAAACGCAGCTCGATCTCTGACGGGGGCGTTGGATGACGCTTCTGGAGCTCGTCGAGCTTGTCGAACCAGCCGTCGAGTGGTCGAAGGTCGGTTGCGGCACGAAAGACGGTATCCACAGATTCACTCCAGGCCAAGTACATTCCCGCCGCGTCGTCCTGCTGCTTGAAGTCCTCGAAGGCGGCGCCCAGATATCTGCCAGCCTCCTTAGGCTCGTAGCTTGCCCGACAAACACCCAGCCAGTAGAGAAGCCAGGGATTCTGCTCGACCACGGGCATCGGAACTTTGGTCAACCAACGTTCCAACGTCTGAAGACGACCCTGCGCGTTCAACTCCTGTGCATGGTCTTTGATGAGTTGAGCCAAATCTGCCCAGTCCTGTGCCTCCAGGAGAAGCTCTGCCGCCGGCTCGATATCGCCAGTGGTGTTTAAAAGCTCCGCCGCCTTCTTCTGGAGCTCGACCAATTGAACGGCGGAAAGGGTTCGCCTGGCCCGCGTGCGCAGAAATTCCAGGAACAGAGGATGGTAGCGATAGACGGGTTCTTTCGAGCTCACACGGGCGGTGAAGAAATGCTTTCGCCCGAGGGTCTCGAGAATCTCACCTGCGTCCGAGAAGCCGGTCAGTGATTCCGCCAGCCGCGCGGATATGCTCGGCAACCAAGCCGTACGCAGCAGGAGCTCCTGAGTCCGGGCGTCCGTTTTGTCGAACACTTCGCCGGCGAAGTAATCGAAGAGGGCTTGCGGCGGATCGGCCTCGAAAGATCAAGCCCCACCGCTCGCGTGCCACCCGTCATGCTCCATGAGCAGGATCAGCCCGGCCATCCAGCCGCGGGTTTTTTCGTGGAGGCTTTTCAGCTCGGCCTCCCCATGCCGATGGCCGGTGAGCACCCGCGTTACACCTCTCATCTCCTCGAGCGTCAAACGCAGTGTCTCCGAGTCGAGCCGGCTGATGGCTTGGTTGGCCTGCAATCGGGAAAACGCCGGTGGCGGGTCGTTGCGGCTCACAATGACGACCTTGCCCTCGCTGGGAACCTGGGTCAGCCCGGCCAAGAGAAGCTCGTGGAGTCGGGTCGCGTCGGGGACTTCCTGATAGTCATCAAAGACGAGGAAAAACGGCGTCTTCAGCCGAGCGAAGAGATCTCGAAAGAAATTGCGACTGAAGGTCTGAGGATCCAAGGCGCACTCGGGTGTGAGTAGCGGGAGTGTTTTTTCCCGGCGTGGCGCTACCCGTCGTGCAGCGAGCCCCAGATGGAAGAAAAAGGAGGCCAAATCCCCGTCGCCCTCGTCACACTGATACCAGAGGCATTCCGGCCCAGTGTGCTCGATGTAGCTCGAGACCAGCGTGGTCTTGCCACAGCCGGGGGGACCGGCAACCCAAAGGACGGGTCGAGAACGGGTCTCGTCCAACAAGCGGAATAGCCGCTTGCGGCGATACACACTGAGCAGTCGCGGGCGAGTGATCTTGGCAAGCGAACCCTCGCGTCGTGCTCGACTGCCCGGCCGATCAGACATTAGTTCTGCGCCCACCCCCCGCAGCGGCCGCCAGGTTCACGGCCGAGGCTTCGACCGCCGCTCAGGACGCGTGAAACTCCAAGAGCGGGGAGCGCGAGCGTTGATGGGCTTCGCCGGCCGATGCATTGCCTGAAGACAGACTATCACACTTCAAACTCGGCGCAAACCGAGTCGTGGTCCGCGAAAACTCTGTCGCGAGGAGGAAGTTTCGGGAGGTCTGGCGGAGAAAATCCCGGGCAGGACGGACGGGTTTAGCGTTTCCAGGAGAGCACATCGTGACTAATAACCCATATATGACACATATCGGCATAGGTATAATAGTTGATTAAAACATATAATAAAATGTGTGCTCAATTAGACATGAGTCACAAGGAGTATTAGATGAAAAACGTCCAGATCAGTTTTGATGAGGATCTTCTCAAAACTATCGACCGTCTTGCGGCGTCATCTGAGCTTTCTCGTTCTGCCATCGTTCGTTCAGCAGTGAAAACTTGGATCCGCCAAAGGAAGACAAAGGAGTTCGAGGACGAGTGGATTGCGAAGCTAAAGGAGAATCCTCCGGACTTGTATCAATCCGAGGCATGGCTGGCTGCTGAAAGCTGGAGCGACGAATGAACCGCGGCGATATTTGGCTGATCGATCTAGGCGGGCAAATTGGTCCAAGGCCGGTGGTTATTCTCACCAGGCAGAATGTGCTGGAGTATCTCAACAAGGTTACGGTGGTTGAAATAACCACTAAAGGTAAAGGGTATCCGACCGAAGTTTACGTTGGCCAAAAAGCCAACTTGCCAAAGACTTCCTTCATCCAAGCAGATAACATTCATACAGTGCCCAAGGACAAACTCAAGAAATACGTCGGAACTCTCGATCCGGAAACGATGTTGGAAACTTCCCGCAAAGTGGTTCTGGCACTCGAGCTGGAAAACTGTATGTATGACGCTTAGCCAGAATATTGGCCACTAAAGACAAATTTGTGTATTAACGGCCCATTTTATTTTTTAAAAAGGCGGCGATTACGCGTTTAATGGTGTATTAATGGCCGCTTTTCTTATCTGAAGTTGCCTCTGGCTACTTGAGCTAGATTGCAGCTCGGTCGGGATGTCCTCGATCTCGTCGGCCAGCGAATTTTGCCGCCTTCTTTTGCCCATCCAGACTCGCCTGTGCTACGCTCGCCGCCGGCTAGATTGTTCATCCCGATTTCCGGGAGAGAACGACGATGAGCAAAGCTGGCAAAGTCATATCCGACGATTCCCCAACCACAGCGTTCGACGAGCTCCTGGAGCTGGTCAAGAAGCGACATAGCTGCCGGCGATTCAGGCCGGATCCGATCCCGGACGGCCATGTGGAAAAACTCCTGGAAGCGGCTCGGTGGGCCATGTCGGGCGGCAACTCCCAACCCTGGGAGCTCATCCTGGTTCGGAACCGGAAAACGATTGGTGCTCTCTACAAGGCGTACCAGGAACACATCAACGAACTGAACTTCTGGTTGGAAGCGTCGATTTCCGGTCGAGCTGCGGCACCCCGGCTTTCGGATCGAGGGTGACGTCGAGGAGCAGCTCCGGCAGCTCCAATCGCGTCCAGGCTGGTCGGTTGCTCCCGTCCTCATTGTCGTGCTGGGTGACGGCCGGCGTCAGTTGGCATCGGTGTCGGGGGCCAGCACGCCGGGTCGCAATCAAACACATATGACCGACGCCTTGTCCAACGTCGGCACTCACATTCACCTGGCCGCGGCCTCCGCTCGGTTTGGCGACGCAATGGGTCTCGATCCATATCCAGGAGCCTTTCAAGCGCATTTTAAACGTACCCCCCTTGCTTACCCTCCACACCGTCATTCCTGTTGGCTATCCGCAGCAGAAGCTCACCGGAATCGTTCGCCGCAAGCTCAAGGATATAGTCCACTACGAAACTTACGACCACGCCAAGCTCATGAGCACCGAGCAAATCGTCGAGTACTTGTACAAGCTGAGAGCTGGAACGGTCCGAACCTACCGCCGCTCACGCGGCGAGCCATCCGAAAGGGATGAGAAAGAGGATTGAGGTGAACGCACGTCTAGTTCCGTTGTTGAGCGCTCTTTTTATTGCGACGCTCGGTGCCTGCCGAACCGAGGAGGCTGTCGATGGTGGTGGAGACGGTCCGGAGCTTCGACGGGTCCTGGTTGGCCTACCGGTGGCGGCATCGACTTTTCTTCCCCTGTACATGGCGGTTGAAGAAGACCTTTTCGTGGACGAAGGGCTCGGCGTGGAGCTGGTGTCGTTTCGTGGCGGCTCCGATCTGGTCCGGGCGGTCGTTGCTGGCTCGGTGGACATGGGGGTTACATCGCTCGCCGGCGTAACGGTGGGGATTGCGCCGGACAGCCCTTGAAAGCGTTCTTCGCCGGCTACAACCTCCCGGCGTTCCATTGGTACGCGCTGCCGGAGATTACCTCGCTCGATGACGTCAAGGGAAAGAGGTTCGGTGTGACCCGCTATGGCTCCTCGACCGACTTCATGACACGCTACGTGCTCTCGGCAAACGGCCTCGATCCGGATACAGATGTACAGATCATTCAGGGCGGCGATTCGTCGACACGGCTTGCGGCGATGCAGGCGGGGCAGTTGGATGTCAACATCTTCAACGCCCCGGAGACATTCATTGCCGAGGATCGCGGGTACCGGCGCCTGCTCAGCCAGAGGAGCCTCGCCGAGGACTATCCGTTTCATGTCTTTTTCTCGACGGAGCAATTCATCGCCGACCATCCAAAGACGCTCACGGCGCTATTGCGGGCCCACGTTCGAGGCGTGCGACTCATGAAGAACGACAAGGAGCGGGCTCTCGAGACGCTCGTCGGTCGGATGGTGCCGGAGTACGCCGAACGCACCTACGAGGATTTCATCCCCTACATTCATGAAGACGGCCGGTTGCCGAGCCAGAAAGGGCTCGATCTCTTTTTCGAAATGGGAATCAAAGCCGGTCGCTACGAGGTGATGTGGCCTCGTCAAAAGTACTGGACGTCGACTTATGTCGACACGTTCGACGAGTGGAAGCCATAAGCCCGCCCTATTGCAACGCGTCGTGACCCATACTCACATAGCCATCGAAAACGTGACGATCGCTTATGAGACGTCGCAAGCTGACGGCCGGTTCGTAGCCGTAGACGATTTCGACTTGACGATCGATCGGGGAACCTTCGTCACCCTGGTAGGGCCAAGTGGGTGCGGTAAGAGCAGCCTGCTGCTGGCCATCGATGGATTGGTCGAGCCCACCAAAGGTCGAGTGCTGGTTGACGGCACGCCGGTTGCCGGACCAGGGCGCGACCGGGCGATGGTGTTTCAGGACTTCGCGCTGCTACCGTGGCGAAGTGTGCTGGATAACGTTCGCTTTGGCCTCGAACTGCAACGCTGGAAGACCGATGATCCGGACGAGCGCTCGCGCCGTTTCATTGAGCTGGTGGGATTGGCAGGCTTCGAGAGCTACTACCCGCATCAGCTCTCGGGAGGTATGCGGCAACGAGTCGGTATCGCTCGCGCCCTGGCGGTCGATCCGGACATCCTCCTCATGGACGAGCCGTTCGGCGCCCTCGACGCCCAGACGCGCGAGGTCATGGGGTCCGAGTTGATCCGGATTTGGGAAGAGGACAAGAAGACCGCCCTTTTCGTGACCCACAGTATCGAGGAAGCGATCCTCCTTGGCGACCGGGTCGTCGTCATGAGCAAAAACCCCGGAAAGATCACCGAGACGGTTGCCATCGATCTCCCGCGACCCCGAACGCTCGAAATGACCGACACCAGCACTTTCGCGGAATACCGCCGCCGTATCCGGGCACATTTAACCGCCCAAGCCGGGTAGCCGAACCATGCCTCGCTTACTCCCTCGCCTTCGGCTCGGCGAGAATCGTGCTTTCATCTCGGCTCTCTCTGTGACGGTGTTCGTGCTGGCATGGGAGCTGGCACCTCGGCTCGGACTGGTGGACCCCTTTTTCACCTCTCAACCTAGCCGCATCGCCGGGGCGGGTCTCGAGATCGCAAGAAGCGGTGGCCTCCTCGGCCATCTCTTGGTGAGCCTTGCGGAGTTTGCCATCGGTATGGCTCTGGCGGTGGCCGTCGGCGTGCCGGCCGGGCTGATGTTGGGGGCGTTCCGAAGGCTTCGGGACTTCTTGGACGCGCCGATCATGGCGCTCTACGCGGCACCCCGGCTGGCGCTGCTACCGGTTCTGGTGGTTTGGCTCGGCATCGGCATGGAGCCGAAGATCGCGGTCGTCTTCATCGGAGCCGTGCTTCCCATCATTATCAATACCACCGCGGGGGTTCGCGGTGTTGATGGTGCGCTGGTGCTGGCGGCGCGGGCTCTCTGCGGGCGCCGGCGGGACATCTTCATAAAGGTCCTGCTACCGGGCTCCCTGCCGGGAGTCATGTCGGGCATCCGGCTGGGAGTCGGCCGCGGCCTCCTGGGAGTGGTGGTGGGGGAGATGTACGTGTCGCAAGGAGGCGTCGGAAATCAAATCATGTTGATGGGTTCGAGCTTTCGTGTCGACGAGCTTTTGTTCTACACCTTGCTGGTCTCAGGATTCGGTGTTTTGGCCACCACCATGATGCGAAAACTCGAAGAGCGGCTGCAACCTTGGAGTGTCCATCGGTAATGGTTTCACGCCCTCGTGTTGCGCGCGCCATGGCCGGAGCTTCGTCACTGGGCGTCATCTGCTGCCTGTGGGAGCTGGGGGTGCGGGTTGGATGGCTCGATCCATTCTTCACATCGCAGCCTTCGGCGATTGCGGCGACGCTCGTGGAACAGCTCAGAACCGGGGAGCTCATGGCCAACTTGAGCGTCAGCCTCGGGGAGTTTGTGGTTGGATTCGGCATGGCGGTTGTGATCGGCATCGCCCTCGGCATGTTGGCCGGCTGGTATCGTCCGCTCGAATATGCTCTGGATCCGTTCATCTGGTTTCTCTACTCGGCCCCACTCATCGCTTTTTACCCGCTCTTCGTCATGTGGCTCGGTCTCGGACCGCGCACCGTCATTGCCATCTCGTTCCTTCTGGCGTTGCCGCCGATCATGACCAACACGCTCTCCGGCATCAAGCACGTTGATGCCGAAATGGTGAGAGCTGCTCGATCGTTTGGAGCCGGTCATCGCGATTTGTTTTTCAAGGTGGTGCTTCCCGCCTCGGTCCCCATGGTAATGGCCGGCCTGCGGCTCGGCATCGGTCGTGCGCTCACCGGCGTCGTCATCGCCGAGCTATTCGGTGCAACCGCCGGGCTCGGTTTCAGCATCAGCTATTATGGTACGCTGCTGCAGACGACGAACATGATGGCTTCGCTGGTGGTCATCGTGGGGCTCGGCGTTTTATTCACACAGGGGCTGGGCGCTTTGGAAGCGCGGTTCGACTCCTGGCGGACCGGTCCGGGCGCATGACGGGAATTTGCAGATGGCGTTAGACGTGGCCGTAGACATCGGCGGCACCTTCACCGATCTGGTGGGCTACGACGACCAAACAGGACGTCTCGTGAGCGCCAAGAGCTCGACTACACCGGCGGATCTTTCCCTTGGCATCACCCACTGCCTCGAAAAGAGCGGTCTTCCGGTAGACCGCGTGGCGAACTTCGTTCACGGCTCGACCATCGCCATCAACACCGTCATCGAGCGCAAAGGCGTCCGTACCGCGCTGGTGGTCACGAAAGGGACTCGCGACCTGTACAAGATCGGACGCGGCAATCGGCCGGAGGCTTACAACATCTTCTTCAAACGGCCGGAGCCGCTCGTCCCTCGGCATCTCACTTTCGAGATCGAAGAACGTCTTGGTCCGGATGGAAATACCTGGGCGCCATTCAATGACGCGCAGGCCATGGAGGTTGCGAAAAAAATCGCCCAGACCGGGGTGGAAGCGGTGGCCGTTTGCTTCCTCCATTCCTGGAGCAATCCGGTCCACGAGAAACGGATGGGTGCGATTCTGGCAAAGGTGATGCCTGACGCCTACCACACGCTCTCGCACCAAATTCTTCGGGAGTACGGCGAGTACGAACGGATCTCGACGAGTGTCTTGAACGCCTACATCGGCCCCTGCGTCCGTCGTTACCTCGACGGGCTCGAACGCTCGCTTGCCGAGCTGGGATTTCAGGGCCAGGTGCTCATCATGCAGTCGAACGGTGGAGTGATGGCTCCGGCTCTCGCCAAGAATACGCCGGTGGCGATGCTGGAGTCGGGCCCGGTGGGGGGCTTCATCGCTGCGTCGCGGGTCGGCGAGCAATGCGGCCATGCCAACGTGATCGCCTTCGACATGGGTGGCACAACCGCCAAGACGAATCTGGTTACCGACGGCGAGCCGCGAATGGCCCACGGCTATCACATTGGCGGATACGCCAGCGGACAACCGGTGATGCTGCCGGTCGTCGACACGGTTGAAGTCGGCTCGGGGGGCGGCAGCATCGCCTGGCTTGACGAGGTCGGTTCGCTGCAGGTTGGGCCGCGAAGCGCCGGGGCCGATCCGGGGCCGATCTGCTATGGCCGTGGAGGGACGGAGCCGACTGTCACCGACGCCAACTTAGTGCTCGGGCGACTCGGCGAGAAAACGCTGCTCGGCGGCGAGATGACGTTGGATGTCCAAGCTGCCACCGCCGGTCTTCGCAGCCGGATTGCCGATCACCTCGGGCTCTCGGTGGTCGACGCAGCCTTGGCGATCACCAAGGTCGCGGTCATGAAGATGTCACTCGCAGTTCGCGAGGTGTCCGTCGAGCGAGGTTACGATCCGCGCGATTTTGCCATGGTGGCATTCGGGGGGGCCGGACCGCTGCATGCGGTCGAGGTCGCCCGCGAGCTTCACATCCCAAAGATCATTGTGCCCAACGTTCCCGGACAGTTTTCGGCTGCCGGTATGCTGATCGCCGACTTGAAGCACGACACCGTTCGGACGATCTACCAGGAGCTTGACCATGCGGACTTCGATGAGCTGAACGCGATCGTAGGCGGCCTCGTAGACGAAGGACGGCAGCGGCTCCTCGACGAAGGCGTCACGGAATCCCGCATGGAGTTTCAACGCCTGCTCGAGATCCGCTATGCCGGACAGGATTTCGCGATCCCCATCACCGTCTCTCCCGAGGTTTTGGCGCGAGGCGAGAGACAGACCCTCCACTCCGCTTTCAGCGAGAGCCACCAGCGTCAGTTCGGGTACCAGGATAATGAACGACCGCTGGAAATCGTCAACGTCCGCGTCATTGCCGTCGGCCGTCGCGAAGCTCGAAACTTGTTGAAAGTCGAACCGTCGGGTGGCGCCGAGCAGCAAGTCGGGACGCGACCGGTCTTCTTCGAAAGCGTCGAGGATTCTGTCGAGACTCCGGTACATCAACGCGAGAAGTTGCCCGGTGGCTTTCGCATCGACGGACCTTCGGTGATCCAGGAGTACGGCAGCACCACAATCCTTTTCCCGGGCGACATCGCCACCGTGGCGGCGACCGGCGAGCTCGTCATCCAGGTCCGAGGGGCGGTGACGTGAAGCTGCTCGACGTGGTGACGCTGGAAGTCATCCGAAACGTGCTTCCGGCGATAGCCAACGAGATGTCCTACGTTTTGCAGCGGGCTTCTTACAACATGATGATCTATGAGGTCCGCGACTACTGCTGCGGCCTGTTGGACACGAAAGGACGCTTGCTGGCGCAAAATGTGGGCGGCGTCTCGCATTTCGTCTCCGACCTCGGCGTGGTCATCCAAGATGGTGTTGAGCGGTACGGCGTCGACGGATTCCAGCCGGGTGACGTGATCATCACCAACCACCAGCGGGTTGCCGGCCAGCACTTGAACAACATCATGATTTACACACCTTGCTTCAGCGGCAAGGAGCTGTTTGGCTTTGCGGTGAACCGGGCCCATTGGGTCGACGTGGGCGGCCTCAGCACCGGTTTCAGCGCCGCCAATGCGCTCGATCCCTGGATGGAAGGTTTGCAGCTCGATCAAATCAAGCTCTACGAGGCGGGCCGGCTCGACGAGAAGGTGTGGCGGATCGTGAGCGACAACATACGTTACCCCGAATCTTCGATGGGCGATTTACGATCGCAAATCGCCGCCTGTCGGTTGGGAGAAAAACGGCTCACCGAGATCCTGGCGCGTTACGGACGTGAGGTTGTAGAAGAGGCGATCGAGCGTATCTTCGAGCAAAGCGAAGCCCGCTGCCGGGCGGTGGTGAGCCGACTTCCAGACGGTCGGTATCAGGCCGAGTCGTGGCTGGCCGGCCATCCGCTCGACGATAACGAGCCGCTGCAAATCAAGGTAAATGTCACCGTCGACGGGAGCGACATGACGATCGACTTGACCGGCTGCTCGTTGCAGCGCCGAGCGCCGATCAACAGCCGTACTCTGGCGGCACCCGTCATCGCTTATAAAGCGATCACAACACCCGATAGCCCCGTCAACGAGGGAACGTTCCGGCCGCTTACGGTCGCGATCCAGCCGGGTAATTTCATGATGGCCGATTACCCGGCTGCAATGGCCTCCTGGGGGCGAGCGCTCCCGACGGTGGTGGACACCATCTTCAAGGCGCTGGCGCCGGCGCTGCCGGAGAAGATCCCGGCGGCGCATCTCGGTGTTCTTGGCGGTACCGTGGTCTTCTTCGGAAACGATCCCGGCACCGGAAAGCGATTTGTCACCCAGAGCATCGAGGCTTATCACCAGGAACATTCCTTTCGGCCATCGCTGTCGGTTACGAGCTTCTGATCCGTCTGGGTCTGGCGATCGACGGGCGGCGATGATCGGCAAACAAGTGTGGCCAACTCTCTTCGCCGCTTCGCTGGGCAGTGCTGCAACCGCAGCGCGCAGCTACGGTCTATCGATCGCGGAAACGGCCGGCGCCTTTGCCACCGCTCTTGCTTTTACTACCGGTACAGCGATCCGTCCCCCGTCGCCGACGACATCGCGCTGGTTGACCCTCGGAGCCGCCACTCGGGATGGAGTGCTCGCCGCCCGGGCGGCACGCGCGGGAATGCTGGGCAATACCGATTTGCTAGAACAGCGTGGCTATCAGCTGTCCGGAGTTCGAGTATCGTCGGAACGCTTGCTGGGAGATTTAGGCGACCATTGGGTTTTGGAGGAATTGGAGCTCAAGCCTTATCCGGTGGCGCGTCAAGCGCTGGCGGCCGTCGAGGCCTGCCGCGAACTCGCCGATGAACATCAACTCGACCCGCCGGCAATCGACGAGATTGTGGTGAAGGTCCCGGAGCCACAACGCATCGTCATCGATCACTCGCAGGTTCCAATGACCCGTATTGCCTCGATCGTCAGCGTGCAGTACCAAGCCGCTCTCGCCATCGTTGCTCCAGACAAGCTACTAGATGTTCGCCGGACACCGCCTTTCGTGAATGACTTGCTGCAAGGGCTCGTGTCTCGGGTCCGAGTCGAGTCGGCGCCGGAACTGGCTCACTATTACCCCCGGCTCTGGCCCGCCCGCGTGGTAATCCAATCCGAGGACCGACGATTCGATCGCGAGGTTCTCCATCCTGCCGGCGACGTCGAGAGCGGCTTCGGGTGGGATGACGCTATCGCCAAGTTTCATTCGGTGGTCCAACCCGCGCTTGGCAGACGCGGGGCAGAAGAGTTGGTGGCTCGAGTCCGGACTCTCGAAGAAGCAGCCGAAATGCCACAGTTGTCGATACCCTCGATTCGCGAATAATGATTGTGCCGAGGTCCAGCCCATTGCGGAGATGTGCACAGAGGTGGGCGGGGCCGACATCATCTTGCCCGAATGCACCGCGGGCCGGCGTCTTGTTTTAACCTCTTATCGGACTATCTAGCGAACAGCCCGCCAGACCACAAAACAC
>SDBT01009063.1_pt1 | contig 16172 bp, 10 predicted proteins | sample 2277101 | NCBI WGS metagenome assembly SDBT01 (sample SAMN10404973, study PRJNA504765) | marine sediment metagenome | isolation source: marine sediment core GS10_PC15, 103 cmbsf | place: Arctic Ocean: Southern Knipovich Ridge | collected 2010 | reverse complement strand
TCGTCGGCGTCCAGGCTGGCGGGCCTCACATCTTCCACCACACCCACGATGGTCATCCAGCGGACGGTATCGCGGCGTGCCCACCGAATCCTTTGACCGATTGGATCTCGATCGGAGTAATACTGCCGCGCCATCTGTCGGTTGATGACGGCTACCGGAAGCGAGCCTTCCCGGTCCCCGTCGTTGAATGCTCTTCCCTTTAACAAAGGAATCTCCATCACCGCGAAGTAGTTGGGGCTGATTCCCCGGTAGCCGATCTCGGGCTCGGTTCCCGGCTCTACAGGTAGGCCTTCGAAGGCAAGATTGTGATGGATGGCACCGGTGCCGAAGGGGAGATCGGTGGTGACGGCAACTGCGATGACGCCGGGAACGGACTGGATTTGCTCCAGGGTTTGCTGGAAGAAGACGGTTCGCCGGGGTATCTCACGATACGGGTCCACGGGCAAATTGAAATCCATGGTGATGAGGCGTTCGGTGGCAAAGCCCGGATCGACGTTTTGCAAGCTCAAGAAGCTCCGAAACAGGAGGCCGGCCCCAATGAGCAACACCACCGCTAGGGCAAGCTCGGCGACGATTAGCGCGCTTCGAAACCGCCGCGGGCCCGATCCGGCCAGGCTCCGCCCGCCCTCTTTCAATGATTCACCCAAGCCGCCTCTCGAAGCCTGGACACCGGGCAGCAGTCCAAAAACGACTCCGGTGAGTAGGGAAACGACGAGCGTAAACCCGAGCACCCTGCCGTCCACCGCCACTTCGTTCAAGCGCGGAATGTCATCGGGTCCAACGACGACCAGCAGTCGGGTGAGGAGGACGGCCAGGGCAAGGCCGGCGGCACCGCCCGTGACGGAGAGGAAAATCGATTCGGTCAAGAGTTGTCGGAACAAACGGAGCTTCCCCGCTCCCAGCGCGGTACGGATGGCAATTTCTCGTTGACGGTTGGCCCCGCGTGCCAGGAGGAGATTGGCTACGTTGGCACAGGCGATGAGCAGCACGAAACAAACGGCACCGAAGAGAATCAGCACGCCGGTTCGCGCGTCCTGGACGATGTCGTCTTGCCAGGGAACCAGGATGAAGCGCCGGTCGGTGTTTTCTTCCGGATAGAGGACCGCGAGCCGCTCGGCGATGCCGTCCATGTCTGCTTGGGCCTGCGGGAGGGTCACGCCTTTCTTTAGACGCCCAATGGCAACCAGGCTGTGCATCCCACGCTCGCCGGTCGAGTCCAGGTAGACCACCCAGCACGGCGCCCAGAGCTCTGCGTCTACATCAGGAAGCTTGAATCCCCGAGGCATCACACCCACAAGCGTGTAGGGAATCCCGCTGAGAGAAATGGTTTTGCCAACGACGTTCGGATCGGACCCAAACCGTCTTCTCCAAAAGCCGTCACTCAAAACAACTACGGGCTCCGCGCCGGGACGGTCGTCTTCCGGCAAGATTACTCTGCCCAGGGCCGCTTTGGTCTGGAGCAATGGAAAGAGATGCCCGGAGACGACTGAAGCGTCGATCCGTTCCGGTTCCGCGTTTCCGGTCAAATCGAACCTGGCCCCGCCGTAGCCCCCGAATGCCTCGAAGGATTGATTTTGCTCGATCCAGTCGCTCATGTCAGGGTAGGAGTTTCGATTCTGAACGCGAAACAGCCGATCCGGCTCCTCATAGGGAAGCGGGCGCAGCAGGATGGCGTGAACCACGCTGAACATGGCGGTGGCGCCGCCGATGCCGAGAGCGATGGTGACCACCGCGACCAGGGAGAACAGCGGCTGGCTGATGAGAGTGCGAAAAGCGAAACGGAGATCCTGGAGTATGGAAATCACGATGGAATCTCTTCTTCCTAGCGGCGTTCCCGCTTTCGCCCCTGTTTTGCAACCATTCCCAAAGCCCAGGCGGCTTGCTCTCGCACATCCGGATCCTCGTCTCCGAGAGCCTCGCTGAGCGCGTCGATGGCATTTTCGTCCTGAATCATTCCCAGAGCCCAGGCTGCCTGCTGCCTGACGTCGGGATCCGAGTCTTTGAGAGCTTCCATGACTGCATGGACAGCCGCGGTTGATTGAATCATTCCCAGAGCCCAGGCTGCCTGCTGCCTGACGTCGGGATCCGAGTCTTTGAGAGCTTCCATGACTGCATGGACAGCCGCGGTTGATTGAATCATTCCCAACGCCCAGGCGGCTTGCTCGCGAACGTCCGGGTCTTCGTCCACGAGAGAGGCCGCGAGAGCCTCGGCAGATTGCTCGGCTTCGATTTGTCCCAGGGCCCAGGCTGCTTGTTCGCGCACAGCCGGCTCGGAGTCTTTCAAGGCCGAGCTCAACGGCCCGACGGCGCGGTCGTCTCCAATCTGCCCCAACGCCCAGGCTGCGTTCTCACGTATCTCGGCGTCTTCATCTTGCAACGCTCCCATGAGAGGTTCGACCGCCGGCGCGTATTCCAATTGACCGAGGGCCGTTACCGCTTGAGCACGTACCGATGCCTCGGGATCGGAGAGGGCTCCCATCAGAGCGGCGGCGGCGCGCTCGTTAACCACCGATTCTTCTTCGTCCTCCTTCTCTTCGGGTGGTTCTTCTTCCGGCGGCTGGGGCTGTGCTGTTGGAGGCGGCGATGGATTTGGATCCTCCGCCACCTCTTGCGTGGTCACCGGAACTTGGCCGACGAGGACGGGCGTGCCGGCTCCCGCGACGAGTTCTCTCGCGCTAACCGCGTGCGGAGGGGCTGCGGGCTCCCGAGCCTGGGCCGAGGGTTGAAGGGCCGCCAGGGGGAGGAGCAAAGCACCCGCAGCCAGCGCGACGAGACCGGCGCCAAATCGACTCAACGCATGCCGGGCGAGCTTTGGGTTGAGGATGGCCAGGAGGCGGTCCTCGAAACGGGAACGGTGCGCTAGAGCGACACTGGACAAAGGAGACCGGCGCGTCGTGTGGAGCGCCCGGGCCATCTCCAGAAGATCATGGGCATAGTCCGAAGCTCGTGTGCCGGCATCGAGGACCATGTCGTCGCAGGCGCGCTCGCTCTCTTGGCGAAGCTTGCCGGCAGCGTACCAGGCCAGCGGATTCCACCAGTAGGCGGCGCAGGCCACCTGGGTCAGCATTTGCGTCAACAGGTCCCGTCGCCGTACATGGGCCAGTTCGTGAAGCAAAACGCTTCTTCGCCGATCATCAGCCCATTGGTCGGCTTCGGCGGGTAGCAGTATTCGGGTGCGGAAGAAGCCGCAGGTGATGGGCAGCATCGAGCATTGGGTTTGGAGCAGTTGGATTTTTCTTGCCAATCCGACTCGCCCGGCGATCTCATCGAGCAAGCCGTTCCAGGATTCATCCGCAACCCTTGACGAGCGTTTTACCTCCCTACGGATTGCAATGAGACCGTAAACCAGTCGGGAAGAGAAGAGCAGGACGCCTCCGAGCCAAACCAAAGAAGCGATATGGATCCAAGACCAAGAGCTTACAGGCGGACCGGGAGGGCTCGAAGCCGTTGTTTGTTCTCGTTCGCCCGGAGCTTGCGGCGTTCGAGATCTTTCGAGGTTCGGTGCCGCAATGAAAGACGACGGCTCTCGCTGGTCGGGAGCTGCCGCCGGAACGAGCGCAGTCGATACCGGTATTTGCCAGGCCGGCAGGACCAGCGAGGCCGGCGGCAAGGCCAACAGGGCCAGCAAGCTGAGGGCCCAAACCCAGTGCCGCACCGCCGCGGGAGCGTTGGGTAAGGCTTTGGTTGCCAGAAACGCCAGGGCCAGCACCAACGTGCCCTTTATGACAGCGCTCATCCCGAAAGCGAGCCACGTCGAAGGCGTATCCATGATCATGCTCCTTTCGAGCGAGCTCTTTCGATGAGCTCGGTCAAACGGTCCAGCTCCTCTGGAGAAAGCTTGGACGAAGATTCGTCCAACAAAGTGGTCACCGCCTGCTCGGCCGAGCCGTTGAAGAAAGTGCGAATCAAATGGCGGACCGCCGAGCGCTTGGCCTTCTCCCTCGCCACAGCCGGACGAAAGACATAGCGAGGGCCGTCGTTTTGGTGCTGAACGTGGCCCTTCCCTTCCAGGATGCGAAGGGTGGCCCTCACCGCCGAGTAGCTCGGAGGATCCGGCAGATGGGATTGCACTTCCGCGGCGGTGGCCTGTCCAAATCGGTACAGAATGTCCATGATCTGGCGCTCGCGGTTGCTCAGGTTCAAGTACGATTTCTTGGCCATTCGGGTTCCACCTCCCGGTCACATCTCGCGCGTGAGCTAATTATTTAGCATGTTGCTGGAAATTTAGCACTGTGAGGACACCCTGTCAAGTAAAAATTTCTCCGCCACCTCTTGAATCAAAGGAATACCCTTTCTGACTTCGTTTGTCCTTGCGGAGTCAAGCCTGCTCGGGTATGCTCAAATGTTGCACGAACGAGGCTCCACGTCCTCATGGGTTCGGCACGGCGGGGAGATGACGATCGGAACGCACGAGCGGTTGATGCGGCTTGCCCTCGAAGAGGCGCGACACGCGATGCATTTGGGCGAGGTGCCGGTCGGCGCCGTCGTAGCGCGGGATCAGGAGGTTGTGGCGATTGGATTCAACCAGCCCATCCATTCTCTCGATCCGACGGCCCATGCCGAGCTAGTGGCGCTTCGAAAAGCGGCCAAGGAGCTGGGAAACTATCGGCTGCCGGGTTTGACGCTGTACGTTACCGTCGAGCCCTGCATGATGTGTGTAGGAGCCATCGTTCAAGCCCGGGTGAGCACTTTGGTTTATGGGGCATCCGAGCCGAAATTCGGTGCGGTGGAGTCCATCCTGAACTTGGAAGCGGTGAGGGTGCCGCATCAGTTCGCGATCATCTCGGGAGTGCTAGAGCACGATTGCCGTAAGATCATGCAAGATTTCTTCAAATATCGCCGCGACAATCTTTGATTTGCCGCGGCGGCTAATTTGCGGAGAGGTACCGAAGTGGTCGTAACGGGGGCGCCTCGAAAGCGTCTTGCCTGGTTAGTAGCTGGGCACGTGGGTTCGAATCCCACCCTCTCCGCCATTTTCGGATCTCGGCCTTCGGCGGCCCGCATTCATCTTCTTTTTTAGCCCTCAGCCATCCGTCAGAGAGCAGCCCCAAGGTGAACAGGTAAATCTCTCTAGTAGCCAAGTATGATTGTTGCCCACGGAACCTGGATCCCTGAGTCGGGGCGAGGTGTGTTCTTCCTGTGGGGTGAAGATAGCTCGGAGGTGGCCGCAGGCAGGCGACGCGAAAAGACCGAGCCACCGCACCATCCGTTCACTTGCCAGCGAAAGCAGGTCGAGCGAGAGATTTTTCGTAGTTTTGGAGAAGACGGCAGGGGAGCGGAAATATCTCGTTCCGAGGCGGTGCTCCTCCTACCCACTGTAGACGGCCGTCCGGTCCCTTCTCCCGAGCTCGTTCCCCAGGAGATGCCGGATCCCGGCTTGCGCCGTCGCTTGACCTCTTGGCGAGTGACTGGAGTCGCTCTTTCGCCGCTTGCCAGCCTCGGTTGGCTGGTCGGGCTCCATACAGGAGTCGAGGGTTCTCCGGCTAGAGTTCGGTTCGGATCCGACGTGCGGTTTTGGGCCACTGCAGCTCGGCTGGCCCTCGAGATCCTGGCTCGACAAAAGTTCCTTCCCGGGATCGAAGCCAAGCCCAGGGGGCGCGATGCCGAGGCTCGTTGGGAGCCGCTTCTGGAGCAAGAGCACGAGCGCATCGAGAGCTTGGCGGCGGCGATGCCTCCGGTGTGCCGCGCATTCTCCAGCGGCAAAGTGACTCCGGCAGAGCCCGAAACTCTGCTCAGGGAATTCTTGGCCACGGCGGTGGATAGCTTCGTGCGTCGCTCGGCTTCCAGGTTGAGGCTCCGACCACGGGTGGTGGACACGGTGGGCGCCCGCCTTGCTATGGCTTTGCTCGAGCCCGATGGCTCTCTGGCCGAGCCCAAGGACGTGATCCGGTCCCTCACGGAGGAGCTCGCCGTTTGGAAACAGGTCTTGGGGGAGGATGCCGAAGCGCCTTTTCAGATCACCTTTCGGCTCGAGCCACCAGAGGAGGAAGAAACACCTTCGGATGGATCCGAAGCGGGTGAATGGAGGCTTCGCTACTTCCTTCAAGCGGTAGACGATCCGAGCCTTCTCATTCCTGTGTCTCAAATCTGGCGACATGCGGGATCGACCTGGCGATATCTCAATCGCCGCATGGAACAACCGCAGGAATATGTGCTCGAAGGCCTCGGGCGCGCTTCGTCTCTTCTGCCCTCGATAGAGGAGAGCCTCAAAGAGCCTTGTCCCGAATACTGCCGTCTCACGTTGAAGGAGGCTTACGATTTTCTTCGTGAGACATCATTTCTTCTTCGCGAAAGCGGCTTCGGAATCTTGGTCCCCGGCTGGTGGGGACAGGAGGAGAAAGGCTTTGGCCTGAAGCTTCACGTTACACCCAGCCGAGATTCGCGGGGGCACGGTTCGGGGCTCGGCCTCGATGCCATCGTGGGCTTCGACTGGCAGGTTGCTCTCGGGTCGGAGAGCCTGAGCCGCGAGGAGTTTCTGAAGCTGGTCGAATTGAAGCAGCCTTTGGTTCAAGTAAGAGGGCGCTGGGTCGAGTTGAAACAACAGCAGATGGAAGAAGCTCTGGCGGTGATGCGGGTCCGACCGTCGCGTCCGGAAATGGCGCTCAAAGAGGTCCTTCAGCTCGGCTTGGGCGACGGGCGGGAGGGAAAACTTCCGATCACCAGCCTCGAGGCCGAAGGGTGGATCGAAGAGCTGCTGGACAAGCTGACCGGATCCGAAGCGATGGCTCAGATCGACACCCCGAGCACTTTTCTCGGCGAGCTCCGGCCCTATCAGGAAACCGGGCTTTCGTGGCTTTCGTTTTTGTCGCGTTGGGGGTTAGGCGCTTGCCTTGCCGACGACATGGGTTTGGGAAAGACGATTCAGCTCTTGGCTTTTCTTCTGCATCGGAAGCAAGAGGGAGGCACGGCTCCGTTCTTGTTGTTTTGTCCCACGTCGGTGGTTAGCAACTGGAGAAAAGAATCGGAGCGATTTGCCCCGTCTCTCCGGGTTCTCGTTCATCACGGCGTGGATCGCCGAGGGGGCGCTGCGTTTGTTCGCGAGGCGGAGCAGAACGACATGGTCATATCGACCTATAGTTTGCTTCATCGCGACTTGGAACATCTTATGTCGGTGCGTTGGGGGGGGTTGGTGTTGGACGAAGCTCAAAACATCAAGAACCCGTCAGCTAAACAAACCCAAGCGCTGCTGCGCTTGAAAGCTCCCATCCGGATGGCGCTGACCGGTACTCCGGTGGAGAACCGCTTGAGCGAGCTGTGGTCTATCATGGAGTTTCTGAACCCCGGTTATCTCGGCTCTCAGCTTTCCTTCAAGCGGCGCTTTGCGGTGCCCATCGAGAGATATCGAAACCCGGAGGCCGCCGAGGTGCTGCACAAACTGGTGAAGCCCTTTCTGCTCCGGCGCCTCAAGACGGATCCGAGGGTGATCAAAGATCTTCCCGAAAAGAACGAGATGAAGGTCTATTGCAATCTCACTCGTGAGCAGGCGACGCTGTACGAGGCGCTGGTGCGCGAGAGCCTCAAACAAATCGATCGGTCTGATGGAATGGGAAGGCGCGGGGAGATTCTGGCGACGCTCACTCGGCTCAAGCAGGTCTGTAATCACCCGGCTCATTATCTGGGCGATGGGAGCCGTCTCGAGAACCGTTCGGGCAAACTGACCCGGCTTGCAGAAATGCTCGAAGAAGTGATGGCGGAAGGCGATCAAGCTCTCATCTTCACTCAGTACGCCAAGATGGGAGCTTTACTGCAGCAACACCTTCGAGAGGTCTTGTCCACCGAAGTGCTGTTTCTACACGGTGGTGTACCTGCTCGGCAGCGGGAGAAGATCATCTCGCGATTTCAGGACGATGCGGCCGGGCCTCCGATTTTTGTGCTGTCGTTGAAAGCGGGAGGTTTCGGGTTGAATCTGACCCGGGCCCGCCACGTGTTCCACTTCGACCGCTGGTGGAATCCTGCGGTGGAGGATCAAGCCACCGACCGGGTGTTCCGCATCGGACAAACTCGTCCGGTGGCCGTCTACAAGTACGTTTGTGCCGGCACCGTCGAAGAAAAGATCGACGAGCTCATTGAAAGCAAAAAACAGCTTGCCGGACAGGTCATCCGAGGGGCGGAGCAATGGGTCACCGAGCTTTCCACCGCCGACCTTCGCGAGTTGTTCATACTGCGTGACGATAGCGTCCAGGATTGATGTCATGACGGTTCCTCGTAATCCACGACTGCCCGACCTGACTGGTGCGGTGGATGGAGACTTCGCGCGTGAGTGGTGGGCATCTCGCTGGATCTCGGTCATCGAGTCTCGAGGACTCGCGAGTCGTCTCAATCGGGGATTGCGCTATGCCCGGGCGAGGCGGGTGCTGCAGATCGAAATCGAGCCCGGTGGTTTGGAAGCTCTGGTCCAAGGATCACGATACGAGCCCTATCGCGTTCGGATGCGCATCAAGAAGTTTAGCGAACGGCAATGGGAGAAGGCCATCGACGCGCTCGCTTCCCAGGCATGGTTTGCCGCCAAGCTCCTGGTAGGGGAGATGCCGCAGAACATAGAAGAGGCCTTCGAGGCCGAGGGGCTTGCCCTTTTTCCTCTAGGACCACGGGATCTCACTACCACCTGCAGTTGTGCGGATGAAGCCCATCCATGCAAGCACAGTGCTGCCGTACACTTCGCGCTGGCCGGGCAAATTGACCAAGATCCGTTTCTGCTCTTTCAACTTCGTGGCCGCGGCCGCGAGCACGTCCTGAGGGCACTCCGCGCGAGAAGAGCGGCCGGGGCGACCGGGCAACCCATCCTTTCGAGCAAAGCGGGGCCCTTGAGCGAAGAACTGGATCGGTTTTGGGAAGCGGGAAAGGGGCTGGACTCCATTCAAGTGAAGGTGGGACCGCCTGCGGTTTCCGCTTCCCTGTTGAAGCGAATGGGAGTGCCCGCCTTCTGGAAACTTCATCCGGAGATTCGGGGTGCCATGGAGCGCTTATACGCCAAAGTCACCGAGCGATCCATGGCCCTGGCATACGGGGGAGAGGGAACGATCTCCTCTCGTTCCGGTGGTAGCCGAAAACGGCCTGTCCGCCGAAGTCATACAGATTCCTCCTCGACGTAGGCGGACACTTCGTCCACAACAAAAACCGCCTCAACACTACCCTTTGGCACAATGATTGCTTGTCCTTCAGTTGAGAAGGCCCCATAGCACGAGCGGAGTTACAGCGGAGGTGGGACATGTTACACAATCCATTGTGCTGCAATAGGTTAACTGTATGGCTGAGGCGGAGAGCCCTTGGGCTGCTCGCCCTACATTTCACAATTTTTGGCGCATTCGCAACGAGCTTTGCCGCCGACCGGGCCGATAGCCTGCCTTTGGCGGACCCGGAGGCACCTTGCTGGAGTGGGGATTTCACTACAGATGAAATCGACCCCTGCGCAGTGCGCGAGCAAGCGCACGACCTCATCTCCAGGCTCGAACCCTCCTCCGTAGCTCACCTGCAGAAAGTGGCAAAGGGATTCGACCTCGAGCGCAGCTTGCGAGTCCAGCAATCTCTGCTTCGAGAAGACTTGATTTGGCAGAATCGAGGTTTCACCGCCAGGCAAATCGATCTGATGGTTTTCGTTGCGGTGGCCTTGACCGTCGAGAGGGCCGCTCGACTGGAAATCGAGCTTCGGCAGTCCCTAAATGACAATTCCGAACCGAAGCAGAGACGCCGTTTCGAGCGAGTCCAGGAGTACCGGCAGCAGGCGGTGGATTTTCTCGATCGAGTCTCGCCGAACCTCGAGAACCTGCGTGAATATGAGCTGAAGTTTTTTTTCTAGTAATCTTCACTCCCACTCCACTCGCTCGGCTTTTCGGAATTTGTCTTTATTCCTCGAGTAGTAAACCGCACCGGACACGATGCCTACCACCAAACCTATTGCATGGGTCCGGTAGCTCACCGAGGGTTCCCAGACCGTAGGTGCCAGCACCAGCAGGCCGAATCCGGTGGCCCGGAGAGCCCGTTTTCCGAGACTGAGCCGCCTCTCGATGAGCAAGTACTGGGTCAGCCAAAAACCCGCCATCAAATAAACAACGCCCGAGGCTCCCAGCAAACGAGTTTGGGGTGGATAGGTTGTGAGCGCCAGTCCGGTCACCAGGCAGCCGAGCGCCCAAGTCAAAGCGGGATAAACTCGGGCGCCGAAGTACCCGTAAAGGAGAAAGCTGAGGATGCCGAAAACCACGCCGTTGGCGAGAAAATGCCGGAAATCCGCGTGGGCTCCGATGGCGGTGACCAGGCGCCAAAACTCATCGTGTACGAATACTCTTTCTCGTATGGCGGGCAGAAGCGCGGCGACTCCAAAGAGATCGAGCCAGTAAACGACCGACGTCATGAGAAGGACGGCGACGCTTCCCAGCGCCACCCATTGGCTGCCGGTCGCCGGTTTTCGCGACAGGAGGCTGTCTTTGATGACAGGGGTTAAGTCAGACATCGACTCCGGGTGCCTGCCATCATAACATCTCCATCAAAGGCACATCGTCTTCCGCCCAAACCACAGCTTCACCTGTGAGTCCACGCCTTGCTTTCTCGAGGGCTCTCCGACAAGCCGCGCAAAGCCTTTCGAGATCCAGACCGTGCCTTTCCGGGACAAAGGGTTCCAGACGCGTCAGGCCTTTCTCGAGTACATTGACGGCACCTTTGTAGTTCTCGCCAACGACGTGGACCATGCCGACTGCCACCATGATGAGTCCCTGCAAGAACCGCTTGTCTTCACCGCAGGTTCCCCGCCACTCGTCCTCGAGAAGCTCATGGCACTCGAAATAGCACTTCCGGTTGAACAGCTCGGCTGCTTTGAAAAGGAGCTTTCGATCCGTCATGGCGTTGAATCAATCTTTGTAACAGGACGGATCATTCACTCAGGCTATATCTCGTGCTCTTTCCGATACCCGATCGCCTGACGAGTCCCTCGCAAACAAGAGCCTTGATCTCACGTAAAGCAGTGTCTCCACCGACCCCAAGCAGCGCCGCAGATTCAGACCTGGTCACACTACCTTTGCTTTTTATGAAGCGGTAGAGTTTGTTTTGACGAGAAGTTAGTGGGGTGATCCCTGTCAATTCAACCCTTGGATAGAACTTCACGACAAAGAAATTGGTTGCCGAGATTTCCATTGGGGGATTGCTATTTTCTTCCAATGCTCGCTTCATTCGCTGGATGCCGCTGCCAATTTGTTCAACAAACTTTGCTCGAAAGAGCAAATCAGCAATTGCTCGATTCCTGCGCACACTGCGCTTGCCGAGATCCTCGATGCTCAATCCTGGGGGCAGTCCTCCCGGATTTTCGATTTCAAGCCTGTCAGAGAAAACGTGAACATAGATGTGGGAACCATCATAGACATAATCCCTGTGCATGACGGCATTGATAACGGCCTCTCTTACCGCGACCAAAGGATAGTCAAATAGCTCTCTGTGCTGGGCTTCGCCGGTCACCACGTACTTAACGTTGGTGCTTTTTTTCACAAACTTCAAGGACTCTTCTATCATCGTGACAGGGTCACCAAGTACTTCCACCCTGTCAACAACTTGAAAACGGTCTTCTCCCTGGTAGCGGATACAGGTTATATGGCTTTCCTTTATGAATCGTTGCGGATCCTTGGCGAAGAAGAGCACACCTGCTTGACGGACACGCAGCTTTGAGCCCCTAATATCCGCAACGCCAAGGCTTGCCAAAATGCTCTGTGCTTTGGCGCGATGCTCGACTCCGGCCAAGCTCAGATATCGGGTCAATTTCCCTCTGTCAAACTCCTGTGGAAACCGAAACTCCTCATTGAGTGTTTCGTCGAAATGGTAGGTTGCCGCCGAGAGCACAATGTCGACGATCTCATCACGTCTCAGTTTTTGGGTGTTGGGGCCATTGCGCAGAAAGAACCCGTCTCCACATTGGTATGGTTTATTAAGTCCCTCCTCGACACCAATTTCGAGAACCTTGTTCCCGTGCCGGCGTAAAGATACCGTGAGAGGGGGATCACAGCTACGGGCGATGTCTTGAATTCGGCTCTTGAGCTCATTGGTAACGTCAATTCCAACGAGCTGTCCTTGGTCGCCGACGCCGAGGAAAATGGAGCCACCCGAGGCATTCGCAAATCCGACTATTTCTCTGCCGAGTCGGCTAATTCTCTCTTTTAGTTCGATTTTCTGACCTTCGCCTTCAGCTAGAATCAGCTTGAGATCGGTCTTGGCGGCCCTGCCCATCACGGTGAGGACTATCGCAGATAAATCAGACTGTGTCAAATTATGCGTCGTATTTGCGTTGTATTTACGTCGTATTTATCCAATTGTGCGAAGATATGAATCGGTGATTTGCGCATAAAGTGCTCGCGTTGAGACCGGATAGGAGCTAAGATCCGCCGGGCTCACACGTGAAAGCTTGGTTGGTTCTGGAAGACGGTCGTTGGTTTGCCGGAGCTTCTATCGGCGCCGCCGGCCGGGCCACCGGTGAAGTCGTCTTCAACACCGGTTTGACCGGCTACCAGGAAATCCTCACCGATCCCTCGTACTGCGGGCAGATCGTCACCTTGACCTATCCCCACATCGGCAACTACGGGATCAACGGCGAAGACGTCGAATCGATCCGCCCTCAAGTGGAAGGTCTGGTTGTGCGGGACATCTCGCCGGTGGCCAGCAATTATCGCGCCACCGGCCTGCTGACCGACTATTTAAAAGAGCACCACATTCCGGCCCTCACCGGCATCGACACCCGTGCCCTGACACGGCACATCCGGTCCCAGGGTGCCATGCGCGCCATTGTGACCACCGAGGAAGAGCCCGTCGATTCATGGGTGGAGCGGGCTCGTCAAGCCCCGGAGATGGTCGGCGCCGATCTTGCCCAGAAAGTCACCTGCAAGGAACCTTACGAGTGGCCGGCAACCGCACCGGAACGGTTTCACGTCGTTGCTTATGACTTCGGTATCAAGCAAGGCATCCTTCGCTCTCTGGCCGCAAATGGAATGCGCGTAACGGTCGTGCCGGCGGCGACTCCGGCGGAAGCGACGCTCGATCGAAAACCGGACGGAGTTCTCTTATCCAACGGTCCCGGCGATCCCGAACCGGTGAGCTACGCTATCGAGGCGGCTCGCGACTTGCTCGGTCGGGTGCCGGTTTTTGGAATCTGCTTGGGCCATCAGATCCTGGCACTCGCGATAGGAGGTCGCACGTTCAAGCTTCCTTTCGGTCATCACGGGGCCAACCATCCGGTCAAGCGGGTCTCGGACGGTGCGGTTGAAATCACTTCTCACAACCATGGGTTTGCGGTGGATCCTGAATCGTTGGGTGGTTTGGCGGTGGAGGTAACCCATCACAACCTCAACGACGGAACCCTCGAAGGCCTGCGGCTCAAAGACGTGGCCGCGATGAGCGTGCAATACCATCCTGAAGCTTCGCCCGGCCCTCACGATGCGCAGTACCTTTTCGAGCGGTTTGCTCGGATGATGGAAGAAGGCAAAGCCTGAAATGCCCCGAGACACGAGCATCCAAAGTGTTTTGGTCTTGGGCTCGGGCCCTATCGTCATCGGCCAGGCGGCCGAGTTCGACTATGCCGGCACCCAAGCGGTGAAGGTGCTCCGCAGCGAAGGGCTGCGCGTGATCCTGGTGAACTCCAACCCGGCGACCATCATGACCGATCCCGAGCTTGCGGACCGTACCTACATCGAGCCTCTTACCCTGGACTACGTCCTGCCCATCCTCGAGCGAGAACGACCGGATGCGCTTCTCCCCACGGTGGGCGGGCAGACCGGTCTCAACCTGGCCGTCGAGCTTGCCGAGTCGGGAGCTTTGGACCGTTTTGGAGTCCGTTTGATTGGGGCCCGGATTGAAGCGGTGAAACTGGCCGAAGACCGACAGCTTTTCAAACAAGCCATGTTGCAGGAAGGTCTGGACATGGCCCGGAGCGGTTACGCGGGAAGTCTCGAGGAATCCCTCGGGCTCGTCGAAGAGATCGGTTACCCGGCCATCATTCGCCCGTCGTTCACTTTGGGAGGGGCAGGGGGAGGTATCGCCTATAACCGCGAAGAGCTGAAGGAGATCGGTCAAAGGGGACTCCGGCTCTCGCCGGTCCACCGCATCTTGATCGAGGAATCACTTCTCGGCTGGAAGGAGTTCGAGCTCGAGGTGATGCGCGACCGGGCCTCGAACTTCAGCGTCGTTTGTTCCATCGAGAATTTCGACCCCATGGGAGTGCATACCGGCGATTCCATTACCGTGGCTCCGGCGCAAACTTTAACCGACGTCGAGTATCAGCAAATGCGGGACTGGGGCCGCCGGGTCATCAACGCGGTGGGGGTGGAGACCGGTGGAAGCAACATCCAGTTTGCGGTGGAGCCGAGAACCGGCCGCATGGTGGTCATCGAGATGAATCCGCGCGTGTCTCGAAGCTCGGCGCTTGCCTCCAAGGCTACCGGGTTTCCGATCGCCAAGATTGCCGCCAAGGTGGCGCTCGGTTATCGGCTGGATGAGATTGAAAACGACATCACCCGTACCACCCCGGCGAGTTTCGAGCCAACCATCGATTACGTGGTGGTGAAGATACCCCGATGGGACTTCGAAAAATTTCCCCTTGCCGAAAGAACTCTGGGCACTCAGATGAAATCCACCGGCGAGGTGATGGCTCTGGGCCACCACTTCCGTGAAGCGTTGCTCAAAGCGGTTCGCTCGTTGGAGAGAACCGACGAGGGTGTTGGGGTTCTCGCCATCGAGCCGGCGGATCTCGATGACGAGAAGCTCAGGCGTGAGCTCCGCATTCCAAAGCCCGAGCGGTTGGAGCTTTGCTTCCAAGCGATGGAGCGAGGCTTTTCCTCCGAAGAGATTCATGAGCTGACCAGAATCGATCCCTGGTTTCTAGCGCAGCTTGCGATGATTGCGGAAGTCAAAGACCGTCTCTCGTCCGAGGGACTCAAGGAAGGGGGTCTCGCTGAGGCAAAGGAATGCGGCTTTTCCGATCGTCAAATCGCTCGCCTATGTGGGTCGAGTGAGCGACGGATCCGACAGAAACGGCACCAAGTCGGCAAAGTACCTTCTTTCAAGCGAGTGGATACCTGCGCCGCCGAGTTCGTTTCTTTCACACCGTATCTCTACTCGACCTACGACGAAGAGTGCGAGGCGGAGCCCACCGATAGACGGAAGTTGATGATTCTCGGCAGCGGGCCCAATCGCATCGGACAAGGCATCGAGTTCGATTACTGCTGCTGCCAGGCGGCCTTCACCTTACGAGAAGCGGGAATCGAAAGCATCATGGTCAACTGCAACCCGGAGACCGTCTCCACCGACTACGACACCTCCGATCGGCTCTATTTCGAGCCTCTAACGTTGGAGGATGTCCTCCATATCGTGGAGACCGAACAGCCCGAGGCGGCGATCGTTCAATTCGGTGGGCAAACCCCGCTCAAGCTGGCTCGCGAGCTCGAGGCGGAGGGCGTGGCTATTTTAGGAACGTCGCCCGAGAGCATCGACATCGCCGAAGACCGTCGGCGATTCTCCCACCTTCTCGGCGAGCTCGAGATTCCCCAACCGGAGAGTGCAACCGCTCGTTCGGCCGAGGAAGCGGTTCGGCGCGCCGAGCAACTTGGATATCCTCTTTTGATCCGGCCGTCTTATGTGCTCGGCGGTCGGGCCATGGTCATCGTTTACGATCAGGCCCATCTCGAGGGCTACATTCGGCAAGCGGTGGAGGCTTCCCCCGAGCATCCGGTTTACATCGACCGGTTTCTAGAGGACGCCTTCGAAGTGGATGTAGATGCCGTCTCCGACGGGGAGGGTGTGGTGATTGGCGGCATCATGGAGCACATCGAAGAAGCCGGCATCCACTCCGGGGACAGCTCCTCGGTGATTCCACCCTACCTGGTCGGCGAGGAGCATCTTCAAACCATCCGCCTATACACCCGCCGTCTGGCACGGGCCCTCTCTGTTAAGGGACTTCTAAACGTTCAGTACGCCATAAGAGACGGCCGAGTTTATGTTTTGGAAGTCAACCCGCGAGCCTCACGTACCGTGCCTTTCGTGAGCAAGGCCACCGGTGTGCCGCTGGTCAAAGCGGCCATGAGGGTGATGTTGGGAGAAAGCCTGACCTCGCTGGGATTGCCCGAGGAGCTTCCGGTTCCCTCGATCGCGGTGAAGGTACCGGTGTTTCCTTTCGTCAAGTTTACCGGTGTGGATACATTGCTCGGTCC
>SDBT01009062.1_pt1 | contig 16172 bp, 9 predicted proteins | sample 2277101 | NCBI WGS metagenome assembly SDBT01 (sample SAMN10404973, study PRJNA504765) | marine sediment metagenome | isolation source: marine sediment core GS10_PC15, 103 cmbsf | place: Arctic Ocean: Southern Knipovich Ridge | collected 2010 | reverse complement strand
TGGATGATTATTAATTCTCACACGGTTAGTAAAAGTCGGGGAGAGTGAGATATTGGTTTATTTTTCATTTATCTTCTTCACAAAACTTCGATTACTCCAGTCAATATATAGGACTGACAGCTCATTCACTTTCTCCGGCCTTACTGCAGCCAAATCATTCAACTCAGTACGATCAGTCTTCCTCACTATACAATACCATAAAAATAGGTTCAAATTTCTGAGGAGCTGCCCCCTTCGTAATTATCATCATGCTTCCGCCATCTTTCACGGATACCGTATATCTTTCATTCTTAATTTGAAAAGAATCGGCAGGCAATTCCTGAGAAAAATAAAAGAACGCGATGAGAGAAATAGAAAAAATTCTAAATACCAAGATCCAAGTTTTTTGATCATTTTTCAAATCCTCCAGATATAAATTTTGTAGAATGACAATTTAAATCGGCATCTTACTCCCAACTAGAATATAGCAAGCTTCATAGATGGCAGAATTTAGTTCCCCCTTTGAAAGGGGGTTAGGGGGATGTAGATAAATAACATGGAACAGATTCATTATACCTTAATCGGCCTTTGTTAAGGTATGAGTCTCCCCTTCCCCATTCACGTTAGGGAAGTAATAATTTTAAATTTAATTAGATTATTTACTGACCCTCCCCCCGTCAAGGCCGGGCCTTTGACGGCCTTTATACCAATAATACCATCCAAAAGAGGCAGAGATGAGAAAAAGAAAAACAGCAAACGATAGCAGAATGCCCGCTTGATCAGGATTGATAGCCGACAAAGTGATCATCAACAATCCGCAGATGCCGATACTCCAGGCTACTATCAGCGCCGGCAGACGGCTGGTAACCGGCGGGGCAAGATTTATCTGTTCTTTGGATTTATCCGCAATACGATTCCACCCATCACTGATCCCACGCGAGGTCAATTCTATTATAGTTAATATGGCTACAGGAACGATCACACCCACCACGATTTCCATCGATCTCATATTAGCCTGCAACCATTCTGTAGTCGCTGACAGGGATTCTATTTCGGTAAAAAATCCTCCTTTGGCATAGCCAAACTTGAGCAGACCGCCTAAAATAAAACTAATGATGGCCGTGGGCCAAATGGCACTTTGTTTGATGCGTTTGCTGACCAGACCCCAGACCGATGGCAGTAATAGCGGGGCAACCAGCAGACTGGTTATGCTTAAAATTACCGATTCGGCGCCGCCCATAAACGGAACTGAAACAGCGATGAGGATTAGTATTCCACCTAAGACTACAGTCAGAATCCGCCCTATAAATACCAGATGATTTTCTGTTGCTTTTGGTCTTAACAGACGGTGGTAGAAATCACCGGTTAGAACGCCGGCAAAAACATTGAGTTGTGAACTTACCATGCTGGCCGTAGCCGAGAACATAGCCGCCAGCATCAATCCCAGCATTCCGGCAGGCAGAACGGCTTGACAGGCCAGAATATACGCTTCTTCATGGTTGGCATCGGGATTGATCACGCGGTAAATCAACGGTGGAAGCAGCCACAGAAATGGACTGACCAGGTATAATATGCCAAAGAGATACGATGATTTTTTAGCATCTTTTGCCTCAGGCACACATAAATATCTTTGTACAAAGGCCCATTCGGCGCCCAGCATGAAATAATGTATGGAACACCACCCTACTAAAAATAACCATGTGAATTCAGAGTTAGTGAAAGAGAAAAATCCCGCTGGTGCTGCATCAATAAATGCCCCAAATCCACCTACTTCCATAAAAGCCAGAGGGACAACAAATAAAACAGCCAGATTCAAAACTATAAATTGTAATACATCTGTCATCAATACCGCCCACAAGCCTCCTACCATGGTATAAATTACTACAATCGATCCCAGAATGACCACCGCCCAGGCCACCGAGAGATTGCCGGTAACTGCATCACGTAAAATATTTCCCTCATCCAGAGGCATCAACGCGGTTATGATAACGGCCAATGAATAAAGGGCAACCCCCACACCGGCAATCCGATAGATCATCATTGTCCAGGTATAAAAGTGAATGGCACCCTTTCCAAATCGCAGTTGTATAAATTCAGCCGGTGTGTTCACTCCTAAATCTCGCCATTTACCGGCAATAAAATAACCAACTAATAAAGCCGCTATTCCATAGCATAAGTTTATACTAATCGCCACAAGCCCATGCTTATACGCAATACCACCCCATACTACAAACGTACCCGCAGAGAACATAGTCATGAATCCGCTGAGCCCGGATACCCACCAGGGTGATTGCTGCCCGGCAGCAAACATATCTTTAGAATTTTTAATTTTCCTGCCATAAATTCCACCAACAACAAAAACCCCGATTACGTAAAAAAGTATAACCATATAGTCAATACCAATCATTATGCTTCCTTCCTGGTTCTTTCTTCTTGCGGAAATAAAACAATTATCTCTGAAAAGATAAGTTTGCGGCAAATCATTTATAAATATTAGTGCAATAAACTATGTAAAAAATCAAAATAAGTCCTCTTTCTGGCCTTATTCCAGTTTTTGAGATTTCTCGATCATTTCTTTGAATCTCGCCCGAAATGAGGTAATTGGGATGTCATTTCGACTGAAAAAATGGATTTATCCAATTTTAAAGAGAAATCTTGATTCTTTTCTCATGCTGCAACAGCCCCTTTTAAGGGGGGATTTATGGCACTAAATTCAATAATTAAATCAGGATAACAAATACACTCGGCGGGGATGAGATTAATAACACCTAACATCAAATAATGCGGCAGGAATTTCTTCTGAAGGATGGGCTAATTCAATTTTTAATTGTTTTGTTTTAACAGGATTCTTCAATTGGATAACGTTCCGCGTTTGATAATTTAGATCGCAGGCTGCAATTTTATTTCCTGCTTCATCAAAAATGCGATATTTTTGGACACAGAATGGCATAATCCGTTCCGGATGTTCCATCAGGACCGATTCCAGGGGATGATCAAAATCCGTATCAAAATAAAGTTCTATTGTCGAAATTGATTGTGGTTTTTCCCATTGCAGCAGCAGATGAGGAGAAGAATCTTCGAAAGCCGCTACCCAGGCATTGGACTTGTTAGTTGGTCTGGTTTGACCATTTTTTAAATTTTCCGGGCCAAATACTTTTAGGGCGGGATCAATCGAAAGAGCTATATTTTGGCCTTCAGGTCGCCGGTATGGTCGCCAGAATTCGAATTCCTCAATTCCGACATCTTCGGGTGGTTTCTGGACGTTACTCCTGGCAACATTGGGATGATATTTATTGGTCACTGATAATAGACCGGATATCCTCTTATTACTGCATTGTACGGAAGTATTTTCATTGCTCATCAGGCAGAAGAAAAGATATTTTGCATTTTCAATACTTACCCCAAAATCGACTTCTATTGTTTGTCCTTTTCCGGCGTTTATGTTGATTTCCTGTTCAGCCAGGGTTACATCCGGGGTAAAATTTCCACATTTATTACTTGTTCTTAATTCAAATCTCTGCGAGGTACTTTTTACGGCTTGTAGTTTCAATGAAATACGCGGCATGGGGCCCACTGCAACCGGTAACAGCATAGCCCATGAATTGTCTAGTTTCAGCCAGGGGCCGTCGGCGGGCAGTTCTGACAATTCCAGCTGACTTGAAGTTTTAATTTGGGCCGAATGCACCAGATCCGCCGAATCAGTAAAACGTAGTCCGGGGATATAGTGACCCGTTTTTTGCAGTTCATGCTGTAATAAAATGATTTTCTCCTGATCCGACAGATCTGCAGGCAATAGATCTAGCTTCCTACACAGAACAGCGGCCAAACCCGCGGCCTGGCCATTAAGCGCGCAGGTGGCCATTACCCGCATCGAACCAAAGGCGACATGAGAGGCGCTGATCAGTCGTCCGGTTAAAAACAGGTTCTTTATATCCCTGCTGTACATGGTACGGTAAGGAATCTGATACACGCCTTTAGCATGCCACTGATCGCAACCCGGTCGTTCAGCAAATATTCCATCAGCCGGATGAAGGTCGATGGACCACCCGCCAAAAGAAACGGCGTCATAATGTTGAACCTGGTCAATGACATCTTTCTGAATCATCATATAATCACCTTCAAAACGACGGCTTTCTCTTTTTCCGGGAATTGTACCGATCCAATCGATTGTCATGGTTTCCGCCTCGGGATATTCTCCTGAATTTTTAAAATAATTCCAGACCCCATAAATTATGCGCCAGAGTTCCCATTTAATCTCTTCTGTATCATGGATGGTGTCCATTCTACCGCCATATTCAATCCACCATAGATTTTCCTTTTTCGAACTTATTTTCTGCAAATCTAGTCGGCGAAAGCGCCCGATTTTTTCGATTTTATCCATGGAAAGTATATAGCTGGGCGGTATAAATTTGACCGGCTGGCCGGTGTCCCGGGTAGAAAAAAATATGGAATGACCCATGAGTTCGCCATAGGATTTGTTAGGGGCAAATTTCTCCCCGAATTCATCTCTGGACTCAGCACCAATGCGGAAGGAAGCACCAGCGAGGAATCCTAATATACCGTCACCGGAACCATCACAAAACAAGGGTGCTTTAATTTGATACAAAATTGAATTCTGGCTGCAAAAGGCAATCATATTCTTTATCGTGTGTTGATTTTGTTTTTCAAGTTCGAATACGGATGTATTTAATAGTAAAGTGATATTTGGTTCGTTTGATACTTTTTCAAGTAAAACCGTATCAAGAAGGTAGGCATTACCTTCCGGATTGCGGTAGGTATTTTCCAATAATATTTCATCGATCACACCGCCCTCACGAGCCCAGCGATTATTATTGGCCAAATGAGAGGTAGCTCCCAATATCCATAGCCGCACCTCACTGGAGGCATTCCCGCCCAGGACCGGCCTATCCTGAACAAGGCAAACTTTAATTCCTGCCCGAGCTGCGGTGATGGCACAGCAGGCCCCCGCCATTCCGCCACCGACAATAGCCAAATCGCAGTCAATCACTACCTTTTTAAGATCACGCCGATTTGTATTGGAGACTTTTTGCATAATAAATCCCGTGTTAGATTGTTAAATATTAGTAATCTGTAAATGATATTTGTAAATATGCAGATTATTTGATCACCACAAATTTTCCGACCTGAACATCCCCTGTTCGAATATCCTCCACCGTGAATAGATAAAGACCACTGGCAATGGCTTGGCCCTGATCAGAGGTCAGATTCCAATTTTCGTAGCCACGAACGGGATCTCTATGGTCGATTCTGGCTATATAATCTCCGGTAAGCGTATAAACTTTAATCACACAATGCTCAGGAAGATTAATAAACTGAATACGCCTATCCTGTTCCATCCAGGCTCTCTCAGTTGGAGATGGTTCCCATGGCGGATCATATGCATGATAACCGATATCTCCTCGATACGGATTTGGCACAGCAGCAATTTGACCGACTGTTGCCGGAGTCGCCGCTCCTGGAAAGGCAACCACAGCGTTACCGTGAAGACTAGTTTCCTGTGAGGGCCAATTGAGTTCAAGATCCGGCTTGGAAAATGCTGTAACCGAATAATAATATTCTACATTATTTAAAAGGCCAATATCAGTATATTCGTTGACTAATCCAAAGTTGTAACCATATTCGTTGTTGGGAATATCGTATTCTGCCAGCAAATTCCAAGGTCCATATTTACTTTGTGTACTTTTATATACCCTGTAACCTTCGAATGGCTGTTCAATTCCATCCAGACGGTTCGGATCCTGATAAGTCTCAGGATTAGTCTCAGACGTAGGTTCCCAGACGAGTGATATCTCTTTACTTCGTGTTTCCACCCTAAGCGGTGGTATCGGCGGTGCTGACGGCACTTTAAAATCCAGGGCAGCAAATTTCTCTAATTCTTCTGCATGTTGCAGAACACCCTCTATACTTTCACCCAGAATTTCGGCCATGCGAAACACCAGTGTATCACCTAAATTCACATCAAAAGGGCCGATTGAAAGCCAGGCTGCGCAACCGGTGTAGTTCTGTTGACTTTGCATAATTTGACCCGATGATACAATAAATTGATATGATTCCAGTTCGGTCGACTTCACCATATCTCCACGGCTCTGCGACCAGATAAAAGTGGGTTCCAGATCATCCATGGTTTTACCCTTTGGAGGGAGAAAGCGAAAACCAAGGGCACCCATGGCATCTCCATCTCTCCCCCCCGGCATATCTTCAAAGACTTCCATGAACAGCTCATCAAAATACAGAACACGATCATCAAGGCGACTGTTTGTATTTAGTGGTCCGATATCCGATGTATTGTTAATAGTATAGTACAATCCCCGGACATCAAACGCCTTGGGAATGATGCGAAAGGTGTAGACAATTATTTCATCCAGTGGAGGGCTGGCCCAGGAATATGCCGTCTCAATTACCTCAAGGTGTAATGGTATGTGCGGCTCATCCCCGGGCATATCCAATAGTTCATAGTCATTATAACGATATACAAAATCCTGATCGGACACTGCCGAATATCCCGGCCAATAGGGAATATCGACCGTTTCCCATTTATTAACAACCCAGATGGTATCCCAGCTTGCGGCGGAAGGCCACATTTCATCCTGAAAATTAACGATCTTTCTCCCCTCCGGATCAATCCCCGATAAATGGGCTATAGTCTGATTGATATGCTCTTCACCACTCCCCGGCGGATATTCACAGTCAATCAGCCCGGGATAATCAGTATTCCAGCTGTAGAGTCTGAGACGATTAACGATTAATTGCTGGATTTTACCCACCGTAGTTAATTTCCAGTCGTTGGCCACATTCTGTTGTACGGGCTGAGCATGTAAGACAGTAAATTCTGTAAACAAGAAAACAGATATCAATAAAAATAAATTGATTTTTTTTAGCATATGAGATCGAAAATTTTCTCTAAAAGTTATTGAGTCTAAATTATGCATAAGATCTAAAATTGCTGCACCTCTATTCAAGAGCGTGAAATATATTATAAATGGTTTGACTATACCTATAATGGATAAAAAATAAATAGACAAGGAGGTGAAGATAATGATTTTAGGGACTGGATTCATCTTAAAATGAAACCGCCTGAGAGGAGAGAAATTTATAAATAATTGAATTCATACTTTTGTGATTAAATCTGAAGTCAATTTTTATAAGGTTAATTTATCAATTAATTACCAATATAATTACTATCAATTGTATACGACACATGTAAAGAATCGGGTGCCCAATCCCAGTAGAATCTGTTCCTTGTGTCAAAGGTGATGCTTGCCACCACCACATCCACTCTGGCCGGATTATTCAGATCTGACCGATTCACTTCCAGCTCAACAATATTCGTATCATTTTTAAAGTTCAAATAATTAATGCTATTCTGCCAGAGCCAAACTGAGTCTTGCCAGAAATACAGACCACTCCCATCAATACCCAATGCAATAGCGTATTCAGCCCCGATATCATTTATTGAATAAGAAGATCGATTCTTATCAAGTATACGACGTCCTTCCATATTATCCAATGTATCCGGTGAAAGACCGGTACCATTATTCTGATCAGTATCTAAAAAGATTGCACAATTAATACCTGTACTGTCCTCGATGCTACCCCAATCTTCGTTTGTTTCAATTCTTAATTGAAGTTTATCTGACGTACTACGCATATAAACTCTGCTTAAATTCGGATTGAAACTCTCATCACCATCTTTGATGACCGACATCCATTTATAAATGACTTTGACAAAATTAGAGATCATTTCATTCTGAACCCTATCAAAGGCTTTGGCAAATATTGTAATCTGACTACCTACTTCAATGTTGTTTTCTGCAAGATCCCAGTGATAAACAAAGGTTTGAAAAAAATCATCTGCACTTTTTTCTTGTTTTGAATTAAAGTAATATTCTACCAGGTCAACAACATCGTTATCGGCAGCTGATACCCGAATGGTAATCGTGTCTCCGATTACTGTATTTGTTGGCGGATAGATAATCGTTATCTCAGGTTGATCTGTGTCAGGATCACCTACCTCGCATCCCAGAACCATGATAAACATTAACAAAACGAAAAGTTTGAACAAGCTATTATACATTTTCATATTTCCCATTAATTACTTACATGATAAATTCAATCATTAAAACAAGAATATCATGCAACCATCTATGTTATAAATTTATGTTCACTCCAAAACGATGCGAGTTGCCCAACTGATCGTATGAACTATATGAATAATTGAACATCATATTGTAGTCACTTACATTAAGATTTATCCCTGCTCCAAAAGAATAGGTGGCAATATCATCGTTAAATTTGTATCCTCCACGTATAAACAATAAATCCAGGAAACCCCATTCAATCCCTCCTCTGAGCAAGGTTTGTCCATCATTGGGCTTCACAGCTGTCAAACTGACAACAACCGTTTGTGACTCCATCTCAATTGCATTTATACCCATGCCAAATGTAAAGCTTAACGGCAACGGATATTCTTCATTAACATAGGTAACACTTGCACCAAAATTTGCTATCATCAATCCGAAACGGAAATTTCGATATTCAGTATTATACAATACAGCTATATCAGCTGAGAAAACACTCTCTGAAAAACCTTCATATAATTTCATATTTAAATAGCTGATCGTACCGCCGAAGGTTACGCGATTAGTCAGCGCCCGTGCATAGGATAAACCAAGCCGATAATCATTTGTGTAAAAGGTTTCTCCAGTACCTTCTGGTTGTAAGGGTGTACGTACTTTCATCAGATCTGTATAAAGTGCTGTTACGGAAATACCAATGGCGCCTAAATATGGAAAATTATATGCCATAGCAAGGAATTCATGATTAATACCGTCGAACCACTCGTTGTGAGTCACGGCAATGGAAATACCTTTCACATGAGGCAGTACGGCAGGGTTGTAATAGGTTCCTTCAGCACCTTCTACAATTGCGATGAACGCCCCGCCCATGGCTGCAGCCCTTGCACTTACGTCAATCTTCAGAAACTGAGCGGTTGCACTTCCCGGGCGTTCATATTGACCATGTACAAGAAAAGGAATCAATAGAAGCAATCCTGTTAATTTTTTGATCATGCTCATCCCTTTAGATTTAATGTGATCATTTAATACTATTTGATAATAACAAATTTACCGACCTGTACATTACTATTTTTCAAGTCCTCAACAGTAAAAAGATAGAGTCCACTGGCCACGGCCTGACCAGACGTTGAAGTCAGATTCCAGTCATGAAATCCCCTGCTTGAATCATTATGCTCTATTCTCGCGACAAAGTCGCCTGCAAGTGAGTAAATCTTAATCTCACATTGGGGAGGAAGATTAATAAATTGAATCCTGCGGTCCTGCTCCAGCCAATCCCTTCCTGAAGGCGGTCTTTCCCATGGCGGATTAAAGGAATTATAGCTGATATCTCCCCGATATGGATTTGGTATAACCACCACTTCTCCCACACTCTGGGGTGGCTTGGGACCGACAAGGACCTTTACACTACTTTGAAATACACTGGACTCTTGTGATTCCCAGTTTAAAATCGAATCCGGTTTAGAAAATGATGTTACTGCATAGAAATATTCAATATTATTTAACAGACCTATATCAACATATTCATAAAACAGACCGGTATTCTGGCCGTAGTCATTTCCAGAAACATCATATTCTGCAAGAAGAGTCCAAGGTCCAGTGGAACTCTCAGAACTTTTATATACACGATATCCCTCAAACGGTTGGGGCTCACCATCTGCCCTGTACGGATCAGTATACTCCTCAGGATTGATCCCCTGGTTGGGAAACCAACTTATTTTGACTTCTTTATTTCCAGTTTCAACGACTGTGGGAGGTACGGGAGGAGCCGACGGAGCTTTAAAATCGTTGGTTTCCAGAAATTGGATCAATTCTGCATTTGCCATCACACCATCCAATCCGCGCCCCAGTACCTGCGCCATACTAATCGTTAGCGTATCGCCAAGATCAATATCAAATGGACCTACAGACATAAAGATAGAACTACCGTTATAGGTCTGCTGATCGGCCATGATTACTCCTGATGAAATCAATTCTCCGTAACGCTGGGCATCTGTCTCAATTAGTGACAGGAAATCGAAATAATAATTACTCCACAGCCATGAGAGTTTTAACTCATCCTCCGGATATCCCTTTGGTAAAAAAAATTTTAATCCCATGGCGCCAATCGATTCACCATCACTCCCGGTGGGTCCATCTTCATGAGCAGACATATATAATTCCGGGAAATACAAGCTACGATCATCACCCTTGGCTCCTAACTGAACCTGGCCTATCATAGATTCATTAGTCACTGTAAGATAAAAATCGATTATACTAAACTTGGTTGGAATAACACGCCATTTCCAAAGAAGAACCTCATACAGTGGCTTTGACGCCCAGGTATAGACAGTACCAATAACATCTATATGCATGGGTACATGTGGTTCATCCCGGCCAAACTCTGTAATTAAATAATCATTGAAGCGAAAGACAAAATCCTGATCAGATATAGCCTGATACCCCGGCCAATAGGGTATATCCACCGGATTGCCCTTATTTACAACCCAAATCGTATCCCAGGCTGCTGATGTCGGCCAGGCGTCATCAGGCCCATTGGACAAAGTATCACCCTCAGCTGAAATACCTGACATCCAAAGGAGAAAGCGGGCAACATGCTCTTCATTACTCCCAGGCGGATATTCGCAACTAATAAGTCCTGGATAGCCCGTATTCCATTTATACAATCGTCCACGATTGACTATAAGTTGCCTCACAAGGCCTGCTTTTGTAAGTTTCCAGTCATTGGAAACCGCTCGTGGTTGGACCTGACTGTGAAGTAGATCCCCACCCATGAATAAAAACATTATAAACAAAATTATAAATACTCTTCTCATTAATGACCTCAATTTCGCACCCTTTACCATGCAATCTGTACTACAAATTCAAGATGTCGACCTTCTTTAAAACGATCTGGTTTCAATAGTTTAAACATTTGCCTGAACTTCCAGTACTCATTTGAATCTTCAATAACATGTCCATAGGTGAAAGGTTCACCTGCCCAGACATTGAATCCCCGCCTGACATAAACGTTAAATTGATCAAAAATATTAGAGATATCAATGCCCATTTTCAATCTGATTCCACCAAATACAAAATTTTTGGCGATTTTGAGATCTGTGCGTGAATGCCATGGACCTGATTCAATATTTGTTAATTTTTGTTCTTCTACCAGATTATGTGTACCCGGTGTGTATGGTTCTCCGGATTGAATGTGCGTCAGCAGAGAAATGTTCCAATCATCGGGTAATTTCAACCCAAACAGATTTGGATGTTGATTTTTTAATACTGAAATATTAGCCCTCAAGACAATTTGATGTCGCAGATCCCAGTTGAGACGATTTTCTCGTATTGGATTAGGTAAATTAGTTAACGAGCGTTTATAATCATCAAATGCCGAACTCGAGTACCCGCTCGACCATAGCAGAGTATAGGTCAATCTGCCGCCAAAATAGTTGGATTGCTGCTTTCTCAGTTCAAATTCCAGACCTCGTGCTCTTGAATATCCATTGTTATCGTAAAGATATAAAGGCAGTCCATATTGCGCTTTTATTCGTGTTTGACCAATTTCTCCGGAAGTTTCCTTTACAAAATTTTTGACGTCAATGGCCCAACTTGGTGCAAATTGATGGGTGAAGCCGAACTCATATTTTACTGTTTTCACGTAATCGAGATGTGGACTTCCTGTAAAATTTTGACCTGATCCCGAGTATGGATCAGTTATATAGTAATCCATTTGTGGTAACTTATTAAAATGGCCGTAAGAAAAATACAATACGGTCTTCACCGAGACAGGAAAGGAGATACCGAATCGCGGATCGATCTGATAATGAATCGTTGGCCAATCGGCTTTCAGCCCGGTAGCCTGTTCCCAAGATTCTTTCCAAACTTCACTCGTCGTCGGGTGGGAGGGCATAAACCAGTCACCTCTTATCCCGGCATTGATTATCAGACTTGCTAACTCCAATTTATCGGTTATATACACCCCCCCCATCATTGGATTACCACTGACCAATGTCCTTGCTGTGCCAAATTCTTTATATGGCCCTGGTGGGGGATCTCTGAAATCACCATTTTCAAAGATATATCTACCATATGCAGAGAGGGCTGAACCACCTGCAAAAATACTTACATTAGACAAATCTTTACGTTCAGCCTCAAATCCGGCTTTTAACAAATGGGCAGAATTGACCTGTGATGTAATATTAAAACTCAACCTATACACTTGATTATTATTCTGTACCCAATCAGTATGATAACTATTCTGATCATAAAATAAGGTAAGAGGATCGGTTCGCGGAGGTTGTACTGTTGAATAAAGCGTATCATCTGTAATCACCCAAAAGTCTGATGGCTCCCGGCCTGCATTGGATTTATTATAATCAACCGAGGTATAACTTAAATTCAAATCATAAAATGTAGTGTTTGAAAGTGTGTGATTAATTCTAAATTGTAATTGCTGTGTATCCCGTTCATATTTTTCAGAATGGTCGGGAAAATCTTTCCATAGCCAATCAAAACGTGTCCAGCGTTTCTTCAGGCTACGATAACTGAACATTGTCTTTAACTGATTATTTATTTGGTAATCCAACCGGAGATTTAAATTTAGTGTGTTGTCCTGACGCTCTTTCAGCAATGTTTTCTCGGGATCAGTAAACGGCAGAACATAAAGCGTCTCACGGGTTCGGTTGTTATTATAGGGAGTATTGGTTAAATCAAGGGTTCCGGTTGCGTAAAAAGCTGTCTTACCTGGTAATCCAACAATATCTACAATCATCTGGGTAATCGGTTCCGGACCTTGTAAAGTGACGGATGTACGCGAATTACCATACGAAGCACCCCACACACCACCTATGTCCATCCTGTAATTAGCACTTCCTCCCAACTTTGCACCACCGGATTTGGTGGTAATATTTATAACAGCCGCTTGTGTCTGTCCATATTCTGCACTAAATGCCCCGGTAATTATTTCAATATGCTCTATATCCTCTACATTTAAATTTAGAATGTCATATCCCCCGCTCACTGGATCGACAGCAGGCACACCGTCAATCAAATAAATTGCATCACCCCCGCGGCTACCACGCACATTGATGCTTTTTAAACTTGGATCTCTGACTTCAATCTCATAACCCTCTTCAAATGCTATCACCTCAGGCACAGCATCGACGAAAAAGCCACTTTGCATACTCATGATATCCGAAACATTTTGCACCCCAGGTGTTACTGCCATTTCCTCGCTTGAATAATACCGTCTTGTCGCAGTAACATCATGCAGGACCATGGGTTTGTCTGCTACCACTTCGATGGTCGGCGCTTCAATGATATTCGATTGTAGTTCAAAGTTTGCACGGCTGGTTAGATTGGGACGTACCTGTACCTCTTTTATCATCAGCTCATGATAGCCCATGTAATTCGCTATAATATTATAGTTACCTGGGGGTACTTGAAGAATGATATACAATCCATCCTCATCAGTCGCTGCCCCTAAATTTTTTCCATCTATATAAACATTAGCACCAACCAACGGTTCTCCAGATTCTTTATCTTTAATAAAACCCATTATTTTCCCCGTCGATCCGGCGTAGATATTTGCGATAACAAAGAAAATAATGAAAGATATGCAGGCGAACGTAAGTGATTGTTTTATTTTCATAACAGTTCCATCGTTACTTTTCCAATTATTATCTGTATTCGAGCTTCCCTAAAATCTCATTTACCATATTATTCACATCATTCTCGCTAATAAAATATAGAGGAAAACCTAATATCACTGCATTAAAACTGGTTCCGATATATCTTAATCCACATGGCAATCCAATATAGGTTAACTGAGAGTTTTGAGGTCCCCTATAACGATATAAAACCTCCGTGAACCCGGCTGCCTGAAGAACAATATTCACTTCTGAAAGGTATCCATTATAGGGAAAACCGCTTAATTTTTCAGTATCTACTTCTATATGGCTAAGTCCGAACGTGCCAGTTGCTCCTGCAAAATCTCCGGGATACAGTGGGGATTCATCAGCCTTAACAATATGTAAATACTCATGAACAAAACTTGTATCCTGGAATGTTGTAGGAAATACAGTTTCGAAATTAAAAGATCGTAAAACACGCCAACCGCTGAGAAAAAAATCACCACCAACATTCATATAATCCCGGAAATAATCCTTGTATTTGTTGAATTCATGCGGGCCAGTTCCCGGACGATTATCAGCATGCCAAACCAGCATTTTGTATTGCCCCAGAATCTCTTTAGAAGGGAGAGGATTTCCCCGAATGGCATTATATTCATAATCCCAACCATCTTCCGTGTCGAAAAGTTCAGAATAAAAACTGTCTACTGCCGCATCTGTTGTTCGGGCGCTGCTGGGGAATTCATTCTCATTAGTTTCATCAATAATATAAATATCTTTGCTGAAGGTAGGTTCGATCAATTTCAGTTTTATTGTAAATGCAGCAGTGCTTGTAATGTTCGTATTGTCGCGAGCAATTAAGCTAATCGTATGTTGCCCGGTAAGGGGAGTATCGAAATGATCAGGTGTTATAAAAATACTCGTATCCGCTGTCCAGTTCCAATCGTTATCATCTGCTGACCAAGCGTATTCAATAATATCACCATCATCGTCGTATCCGGTATATTCCAATTTTATCCCCCCCCACCAATCAGTTACATGGTTAATGACAAACATTTCGTCTGCTTCAGTGGGATTTTTTATTTCAACAACCGGTGGTTTGGTTTGAATGGTATAGAACATTTTTTTTGCCGGATTTGGATCGACGTTACCATCACTGTCAACAGCACGAATTTGAAAATACTGTTTGTTAAGAATATCTGCTGAATTAAAAGCAATCGTCAAACTCGTTTCCTTTGTGAACTGCCAATCTTGAACCAATGAATCTTCTCTAAAGAGATAGTGAGTGGTATATTTATATTCATATCCTACAATATAACCATCATAATCACCGCCATCCCACTCTAAATGAACCAATGCGAAAAGCGTATCTCCATCTACGGGAATATTTGCCAGGGTGGTAGATGGTGGTCCATTCGGACCGGCAGGTGTCACCTTCCGATCACATGCATAATAAAGGTCCGTAATAATTAAACAGAGAAACAAACAGACGCCTTTAAGATATATTCTCATTATGGTCCTTCATTTCATTTTACACAATATATATGATTGCACAAATATTTACGAATACAATCAAAAATTTTCGATACTCGCTATACTTAATTGAGGCACAAAATGTAAAATATCACGATAACGTGCTACCGACTGAAATGGTTTGAGCAGTATCCTGATCTCGGTTGTTCTGCCTTCAGTCATCGTGTAATTCGTTTCAAAATCAACTAACAAACTTGTCCCTGGTGGAGATTCCATTGGTATCCCAATACCACCGATATAATAACCATAGGATAAAAGCATATATTCGGCGGTAATACCAAATTGTAATTTGGTATAATCTCCGGGCGGGATCAGAGACTCAAAGATTACAAACTTTTTATACTGGCCATTATCTCGCCGGAGAATATTGTATTTATGGTCTTCAGAGAAATACTCTTCCAGATTCTGAAAAAGAATGGCAAAATTTGTATCGCTGTAGGCTTTACCCTGAAACACGGCTATCTGCATGCTGTCACCCGCACTGGCATACATTGTATCTTCAGCAACAATGATCACATTATCCGTAGAATCAGATTCAAGAATAACCCTTAATATAGCGGGATCGGGTGAGGGTTCAATTCCCGAACTGCAGGTCATAAAAATTAAGGCGATTATTATCAAAATGCACACATGTATTATTACATGAAAGCGATGAGGTCTCATTAAATTAAGCCTTTCTTTCAATAAAGAATGTCGGGAGCAGATTAAAATCTGCCCCCAACATCATCAATACCTTAGCGCATTAAAAGCATCTTTTTAACTTTAAAAAATTCACCATTTCTTGCATCCAACTGATAAAAATAAACACCGGTAGAGACCTGCTTTCCATGCGAATTCTGGCCATTCCACTGTACTTGGTACCTACCTGGCAGCAAATCTTTATCGATTAATTCGGCAACCTTCCTGCCAAGTACATCAAAAATTATTAGTTTGACGTGATCATTTTTCGGAA
>SDBT01009061.1_pt1 | contig 16173 bp, 18 predicted proteins | sample 2277101 | NCBI WGS metagenome assembly SDBT01 (sample SAMN10404973, study PRJNA504765) | marine sediment metagenome | isolation source: marine sediment core GS10_PC15, 103 cmbsf | place: Arctic Ocean: Southern Knipovich Ridge | collected 2010 | reverse complement strand
AGTAAATATATTCGATGCCTCTATCTTAGCCTCAAAGTGGGGAACAAATGATCCAGATGCAGATCTTAATGGTAATGGGGTGGTAGATATCTTCGATGCCAGCATTATGGCTACTAACTGGGACGGCTAAAGTTTGACAAGTAGGAAAAGATTGTAGATAATAAAATTACTTCTGTATGAAAGTAACAAACCTGCTCGCGAAATGTAGAAAGATTGTTAATCCTCCGTATAGTAGTCAGGATCTTCTTACGATTACCCTTACCGTTTTAATTCTAATGCTTATCCCGTTTACAGTATTGGCTGCCCAAAGGGGTAGAGGGATTACGGGTAAAGCAGCGGGTACAGCAAGCATTGCACTTTCTCCCGCAAGTCTTTCGGTGAATCACGGTGACAATTTCACAGTAGAGATAAGGGAAAATAGCAACACCGAAGCTGTGAATGCGGTTCAAGCCAACCTTTCTTATGATCAAAACAAACTCGATTTTGTCAGTATAAGTACTACGGGTAGTGCGTTTAATCTACAATTTGAGGATACCGGTGGAGGAGGGTCTATAAGAATAGGCCGGGCGAGTACTGTTGATAGGACTGGTAATCAACTTGTCGCCAAAGTTACTTTTACTGCCAGGTCAAACCCTGGGCCAACTACTGTGAGTTTTACAGCTGGGACTGCTATAGTTCGAAGTTCGGATGCGACGGATATTTTGGGAAGTTCAACAGGAGGTATGTATACTATTATTGATCCGCCTCCGACGGTAACAGTTACAAGCCCAATAGATAATCAAGTGGTTTCTGGGTCAGTAACAGTAGCGGCCACTGCTAGCGATGATGTAGCAGTAACAAAAGTCGAATTTCTAGTTGACGGTGCCGTAAGAAGTACTGACAGTACATCTCCTTATAGTTACAGTTTGAACACAACGACACTGACAAATACTGCGCACACATTGGCCGCAAAAGCTTATGATGCCAATAGTTCAACTACCGATTCCATCACCGTCACAGTTGACAACTTACCGCCATCTGTACCAACTGGTCTTTCGGCAACTGCGGTAGATGGTGCACAGATAGATTTAAGCTGGAACGCTAGTACAGATAACATAGGCGTTGTGGGATATGATGTATATAGAAACAGCACGAAGATAGCGACTGTAACCGAAACTTCTTACAGCAACACTGGTTTGACGCCTGGTATCACATACAATTATTTCGTCAAAGCAAGGGATGGTCAGGGAAATGTGTCAGGCCCTTCAAATACTGCTACTGCAACGACAATAAAGCTGGGCGATATTAATAAAGATGGTGTAGTTAATATCTTCGATGCCTCAATAATGGCCTCAAGGTGGGGAACAAGCGACCCTGATGCAGATCTTAATGGTAATGGAGTAGTAGACATATTTGACGCTAGTATTCTTGCTTCGAATTGGGAAGGTTAGATTCATGAAAAGCCTAGTTGCTTATAGTTTAATTGGAGCCTTATTTTTAGGGCTGCTTACATTTATTAATCCGGCCCCTGTCCATTCTGCTACTGCAAAAATGTATCTTTCCCCAGCTAGTAAAACTGTGAACGTAGGGGTTAAATTTACTGTAGCAGTAAGAATTGATTCGGGTTCGGTTAAAGTAAACGCAGTCCAAGCCAATCTATCATACTCAACTAGCAAATTAGATTTTGTTAGCATAAATGCGAGTGGGACGGCCTTCCCAGTAGCATTGGAAGAATCTGGTGGTGGGGGTAGTGTAAAAATCGCCCGAATGCTTCCAGCGGACTCTGTGAAGGGAGATAAACTTGTAGCTAATGTAACCTTTAAAGCTAAAAATAAGGGCTCCGCTTCTGTAAGCTATGTCGCCGGCTCGTACATAGTACGAGACAGTGATAACAAAGAAGAACCGTCTACAAAATCTGGTGGTACATATACAATAAAGAGTCCAACAAGTACACAGCCTCCTCCGCCATCGAACGGATCAACCACGACTCCTGGCGGGACTGGTTCGACCACCTCTAGTACTGGTACAACCTCTACAGCTAAAAAAGACATCACAGCCCCCAAGATCACTGACTTGAAAGTTGTTGGTATTGGTTTCGATAAAGCTACTGTTACTTGGAAAACAAATGAAGCAGCTGATTCAACGGTAGAGTATGGAGTCTCTAAAAAGCTTGGTTTAACTGTTTACAGTAAAAAGAAAGTCAAAACCCACAAACTTAGTCTGTCGAGCAAAATGCTCACAGAGGGTACAAGATTTTATTACATGGTTGGGAGCAAAGATGCGGTTGGAAACGCGGCAAAAAGTAAACTCACGAGTTTCAAAACAAAAGGCTATAATGCAAAAATTAAAGTGTTGGATCTCTCGGGTAAGCCTGTAGAGGGTGCAAAAGTCACACTTGTTCCAGATTTTGACCTTACCATAACTGATGAATTTGGATTTGCCCTCTTTACAGATATCGCACCCGGTAAGCACTCTGTTAATGTTGAGGTTGATGGGCAAACTGTTGCTGAGACGATTACTGTAGAGCGGACGAAGAACCCAGCAGAGGTGCAGAATTTCACAATAAAAATAGCTGCTTTAGCGACCACAAAGGGTTTCCAACTGCCAGATTTAGGTACCGTGACTGTGATTGGGATACTTGCCGCAGCCTTGTTGGCGTTATTTTGGGTATTCAAGTTTCGTGTGTTTAGCCTTTCAAAAGTGGGAGGTGGGAGTGCTCAAAAGGAAGAAGAGTCAGAGGAACCAATGAAATCAGAAGATACAGGTTCGCAGGAATCAAAAGATTCCGAATTACCATCGCTAGCCCCAGATTCGCTTGAACCTAAAAGACCTAAAAGCGAACCTAAAATGAAAGTCTTTAAGCCCGAAAAGGAATAAGCGGTTTAAGTTTGAGTTCGACTCCCCACGAAATCTTCCGTTCACAAGTTGAAAAATTGATACATATCAAACACCTCAAGTCTGCCGAAGCCGTTTGGAGAGCAAGCGAAAGAGCACTTCAGAAAATACTCTCCCCGAGTCTTTTCAAAAAATTCACTAGTTTCAAAAATGGTTTCGACATCACAAGACATGTAAATAAAATTTAAGCGGATAAAGTCAATTCAATTACTATTGAGGAGGATAGTTACCCAAGGTTACTTAAAGAAATGTCTGATCCGTTACCAGTTTTGTACGTGAAGGGTGGAATTCCCAATAATAAAAGGGTAGGTTAAGTCTCTTGGTTCGGGAAATTACTCTTCAGGTAGTTAAAAAAGATAAAACCACTTGCTTCAAAAAGGCGTAAATTGGGTTATAATGAACTTATGAGTAAAGAATCTCTGGCCAGTTGGAGTATAGATAAAGACACTTACCGCTTCTGGGGATTTTTACTATTTATAGTTCCTTTCGCCATCTTTGTAGCAAGTTTTATTGCCGTTTACATAGTTGGGAGAAGTATCAACATAATCGCTGTGGTTGTTCCCGTTCTTTTGTTCTTCCCGCTCATACCTACCTTTAAGGAATTTTTGAATGTACGGAATGCGTATAAAGAAAGTACGATAGTATATATTACAGCCGAGGGAATCTATGTACGCCATCCAGAAAAGGGCGACAAACTTGACTATTTAGCATGGGAAGCAATGAAAGAGTATGATGTTTTATCAAGTTCGCCCAAAAAGGGAATCGCCGCATTGATACCAAAACCGACGAAATTTCTTTTAAAAAGTGCACATGAGGATGAATCTATTGTTGTTGAGGCAGTAGGGCACGATGACGCTGTATTAAGACACTACTTAAAAGAGCGCGGTGTCACGTTTGGTTTTATGAAGTAGGAGTGGTAATAGTAGTTGCTTATCTGGTTCAGTGTGGTTGGGATGTATAAGCGACCAAGGGTAAGCTTCGTGACCTCAGCACCGGTCAGAAAAGAGGCGTCTCGCAGCCAGCGGGATGTTTTTCGTTTTTTACATAGTGTATACTTTTTTCCAATATGCCAGAAAATCTAGTTATCGTTGAATCTCCCACAAAAGCGCGGACGCTTTCCCGTTTTCTTGGAAATAAATACAGAATCGAAGCTAGTATGGGTCACGTACGCGATTTGCCTAAGGCCAAACTTGGTGTTGACACCGAAAAAAACTTCGCCCCTCAGTATGTAATTCCTCGCGACAAGCGGAAGGTAGTAGAACATTTGCGAGACGTGATGAGAAAAGCGGGGGAGGTTGTTTTAGCTACCGATCCAGATAGAGAAGGTGAAGCAATCGCCTGGCACATACAACAATTAATTTCAGACGGAGCGAAAAAACCAAAAGCGCGCTGTAAGCGAATTGTTTTCCATGAGGTTACCAAGGAAGCGGTCGAGAAGGCTCTGAAAGGCCCTAGAGAGCTTAATACCAAGCTTGTCGATGCACAAACCGCCCGCCGAGTTCTTGACCGCCTGGTTGGCTACAAGCTCTCACCACTTCTTTGGAAAAAAGTGAAAAGCGGTCTTTCCGCTGGACGCGTGCAGTCAGTTGTAGTCCGCTTGATTGTCGAGCGAGAGAGGGAGATTGAGCAATTCGAACCAACCGAATATTGGGTCACTAGCGCGCTTGTTAAGAGTAAGAAAGCAGGCGAAAAAGAATCATTTGAAGCAAAATTAGTTCAAAAGGAAGGTAAAAAAATTGAAGTCGGCAACAAAAAGGAGTCAGAGGCAGTCGTTAACGACTTAAAAGACGAGAAAACTGGGTGGAAAATTGCCAATTTGGAAGAAAGAGAAGTCAAAAAACACCCCCATCCGCCGTTTACCACTTCAACAATGACGCAAACGGCCGCCAACTCTTTTGGTTTCACCACTAAAAAAACGATGAAACTCGCTCAAGATCTTTATGAGGAGGGTTTGATCACTTATCACCGCACAGATTCGGTCAACCTAGCTCCTGTGGCTTTGGGGGCGGCTAGAAAATATATAAAGGGAGCTTACGGAGCAGAATTTCTTCCACCGACCGCTCGCGTTTATAAAACGAAGAGCAAGTTGGCTCAGGAGGCTCACGAGGCAATTCGCCCGACCAAGGTTAGTCTAAACAGCGATAAAGTTCAAACTGTAAGCGCTGATCATAAAAAACTTTATGATTTGGTTTGGAAAAGATTTGTTGCGGGCCAAATAGCCGAGGCGGTTTACGATCAAGTTTCTCTCAATGTTTCGGCCAGCAAATACCTTTTTAGATCGGCAGGAAGCGTGATCAAATTTCCTGGTTGGCTTGTGGTCTACGGGCGCAAAAAGGGAGAAGTGGTGGATGCTGACGAAAAACCTGTCCCGGTTCTAGCAGCAGGCACGCAGTTAGATTTGCTTAAGCTAAATAGCGAGCAGCATTTCACCGAACCGCCGCCGAGGTACACAGAGGCTAGTTTGATTAAGTTGCTTGAGGAAAAGGGAATTGGGCGTCCGAGCACATATGCGCCGATTATTTCTACCATTCAAGATCGGCACTACGTTGAGCTTGAACAACGCCGGTTTCGTCCTACACCACTTGGGGCAGCAGTGAATGATTTTTTGGTCAAAAATTTCCCAGGGATTGTCGAGGCCTCTTTCACGGCCAAGATGGAAGAAGCACTTGATGGCGTTGCTCACGGCGAGAAGCAATGGGTACCAATTATCAGCGAATTCTACGAGCCATTTTCAAAGGACCTAGAAAAGACCTTTGAGAAAAGCGATCGGGTAAAGGTTTTCCTAGAACTTACGAGTGAAAAATGCCCACAAGGCCATCCGCTTGTTATCCGTTACGGTCGGTTTGGAAAATTCCTTGCCTGTGAGAAATTTCCAGAACACAAGTTCACCAAAGGCTTTGAGGAAAAAACTGACTCAAAATGTCCTGAAAGCGCCGATCCGGTAGTAATAAAGCGTACACGCAGGGGTCGCCCGTTTTACGGCTGCGGCGGTTACCCAAAGTGTAAATGGATGAGCTGGCAATTGCCCAAAGCATCCTCGCCAGAACCCAAAAAAACAAGTTAACCCGCTACCAAATTATGTTAATATTATCTTGAGAGTTAATCTGCCATGATAGAGATTTTGATTTTCGTAGTTTTATTCTTACTTTCCGCCTTTTTTGCATCCAGCGAAACTGCGATTTTTTCAATTAGCAAATTCAAACTTCACTCCTTAAGCAAAGAAAACAAGCCTGGAGCGGCCGCTTTAACACGCCTAAAAAACAATCCAAACCGACTCCTCGCCACGATTTTGGTTGGTAACAACCTTGTCAACATCTTGATTGCTTCGTACGCCACTTTTTTGGCCACCCGCGCCTTTGGTTCGATCGGTGTTGGTGTTGCGGCTGGGGGAGTTACGGTTGTGCTTCTTATAGTTGGAGAAACCCTACCAAAAAGCATCGCTGCTCACCGACCAGTTGAAGTAGCGCTTTTCGCGGCCGAATTCCTAGAGCTGATCAGCAAGATTCTTTTGCCTGTTGTGTTTGTTCTGGAAAAAATTTCCTCCTTTTTCACCCGCCTTTTCTCCAACCGTTCGCCAGCAGTAACAGAAGAAGAACTTAAAAGCGTCATTGCGATTAGCGAAGAGGCAGGATTACTTGGGAAAGATGCGGCGGAAATTATGGAAAATGTGATCGAATTTGGAGATGTTCGAGTTGGAGAAGTAATGACTCCAGAGGTTTCAGTTGTCTATCTTGATGGAGATGAGCCGCTTAGAAAAGCGATGCCGATTATCGTAAAGGCAGATTATTCGCGTTTTCCTGTGTTTGAGGGTAACGAGGAAAATATTATCGGGGCTTTTGATATTGACTACGCGCTTCGTGAAATTCAGAAAAGGAGTTGGGATACCAAAGTAAAAGAGATGGTCGTTCCAGCCCAGATCGTGCCAGAAAGTAAAAAGGTAGCCGATTTATTGGCTGATTTTGCCAAAAAGAAAAATAAGTTTGCACTGGTGGTGGATGAACACGGTAGTTTTGTTGGTGTGGTCTCTTTAGAAGATATTTTGGAAGAAATTGTTGGGGACATTTTTGATAAAAGCTTGAAAGCAGACCGTCTTATTAAACCTTTGAAAGATGGAGGGGTGGAAGTAGAGGGGAAGGCCCGCGTTGCCGATTTGGAAAAAATCTTGCATGTGAATTTGAAAGGTGATGGATTTACAACTTTGGCAGGACTAATTGAAAACCATCTTGGCAGAATCCCAAAGGTGGGGGAGAAGCTGAAACTGAAAAATTTTGAAATTGAGATTAATGATGCAGACGAGCGAAGCATCCACCGTGTCCGCCTTTATAGGCTACCCGCATTGTGAGCCAATCTTGAATTAAAACCCATAGTGTAGTATAATAAGCCGATTTCAAGGAAGCCCAGTAGTGAAAGGAGAGATTCATCATGTTCGGACTTCCAGACTACGTGGTTGCGGCTTTGGTGGCTGCGATCGTCGTTATTGGCGTTGCAGCGGTTCGTTTTTTGAGGCCGCGAGCGCTTGCTTTTCGGTTGACCTATGGGGTTTACCTGGAGAGTGGGACAAGGGAGACGGTGGCTGCGGTTGTTCGTGAAGTACTGGCTGCTGCGCTCCGTAGCTTAAATCGCTTGAAGGAGCGGTTAGCTCTATGCGAGGAGCAAGCTGGGCGAGGGGTTAGTCCTAAGGAAGTGCTCGAGCTGAATCAGGAAGCAGACGAGTTGCATAAGGTAATCGAAAAGCTCGAGAGATGGATATCCAAGGCCGTCAAGCTTGCAGTCCGTTTCAATTTCACTGATGCCGTGTCAGCGGTTGGGTTGGAACGGTACCTGTCTCCAAAGTCTGCTGGGTCATAAGTCCCGCCCTGTTCAAAAAGGGACTTCGTCGAGGAGGAAGTGGTGCGATCTCGCCCCGATCCGCCTAACCATCGTGGATCACGAACTTCCCCCTCGACTCTCCCAAGCTTGTGATGATAAAATATCGCTGGTTTGGGAGAGTAAGGACGTCGACATCGGCATTTGGTTCGATTGGGAGGGATATGTATGAGGCGCATTAAACTGCCTGTTTGGGTAGAGATTCCGTTGGCGATCGTTGGAGGGATCGTGTTGGCGGCGATTATCAACACTCGCCTTCTTCAGCCTGCCGTAATCGCTATTGAGCGGCTGCTCGGAATCCAATAAATACAAAGCATGGGAGAGGAGGAAGATCCCGTGACAAGGACGCGTTTAGTTGGGATCGTGCAGCGGCTTAAACGAGAGCGGTTATGGTTTGCACCATTGATCGCCATAATCGCTGTTGAAGGCGCCCTGTTGCTTTTCACCGATCTACTCAAGGTGGATTGAAACATGCGCACAAACTTCGCGGCGGGGTGCTCTGTGTCTGCAAGCGTCTCGCCACCACAACCTTTTATTTCCTTTTTCATGTTTTCCACAACTACGTTTTAAATAATTTCCCAAGCGCTCTTATTTTTTGCAGCTTGGCTGTATAATAAGGCAAACAAGCATAGCCAGGGGGGGGAGATTCGTGAAAAACGCACTTGCCGTAGGGTCTGCTTATCTAGCGGCATTTACTGCGGTTGTAGTGGGGCTGGTTCTCTTGGGCAAGGAGTTTTCCTGTGTGAGAGAATTTCCACTCGGAATACTGGATAAACTAGTTCTTTGGGACGAGTACCTGCAGGTGGCCACGGGCGCCTCCTTCATTATCAGCGGCTTGGTATCCACATTGATGCTTGGGTTCATCCGTGCAGATAGCTGTCAGCCAAGCGCGTGGGAGCAGCGGCGGGAGCAAGACCTCGCAAAGGCGAGTTTGAAAAAGATGCTTTGGAGAGTGAGAAAAGCCTGAAAGGAGTGGTTGTGAGATACGGAAGTAAATCCCGCAGAGGGATGAATGGGGAGAGTGCTCAGAAGCTGGCCTTCGTTCTGGTGCTACTCATGCTTTTGGGCCTTCTGGCGATCTTTGCCCTTCTGGCTTTTCTTGTGGGGACAGATGAGACTGTTTTGCAAGAGCAGAGTCGTTGGGGAGAACCAATCGGAGAGATGGTCGTCGGCCTCGTGGATATAACTACGGGGCCGCTCGCATTTTAGGCACGAAAGAAGGGCTTGCATGGTTGTTATATAATGTATTAAGCTTAATTCGTCCCCCAAGACAGGGTCTTGTTTGTTTGGACGTTGTTTTGAGGGAGCGGTCAACCAACCCTCGCCTGAGACTCTTGGCGGCCCTTGCGCCTTGTTGTTAGGGATAAGAGAGGTTGGTCGACAGCGCCAGAGAGCAACCCGGTTTCGAAAGCCCCTTGGGGGGATGCAAAAAAGCTCTGTAAAAGGAGCAGCATCTAGAGGGTGTTACTCGAGGCTTGGGGAATACGGCTCTCTAGCGGTAAGCGACCGGTTAGTTCGCATAGGAGGTATCCTTTTGCGAGCTTGCACTGACCTCGCTAAACCCTGGGCCTAGGTTCTGAGGTATCAACACCACCGTACTTAGCTTCAGGGTCTAGGCCGCCGTTAGTAGAATCGAGAGATATTGATTCGGCACGCGTCAGTAGCAGCCGTCACAGCACCTTAATGAGCTCGCGCAAGCTTGCCAAGAGGCCCTGCGTAGTGTCTGCTTCACGCCATGCGTTATTACGCCGAACAAATCCGGGGGTCAACTACGACAGTACTATCCCCCGGGCTCTCTAAATCAATCTCTGCCGAGGTTGGTTTGGAACAAGAAATGACCCTTGCGAGGGTCGTTTTTTGTTGGGGAAATTTGGGGATTGTCAGAAATACCCTGTAATGCTATTCTATTTTCGCTAAGGAGGGCTCTACTTCGCTGTAAGATTTGCAGGGCAAGAGGTATGGTTTTATCGGACAAAGATATCCTCGAATTTTTGAAAAAAGGCAAGATAAAAATTACCCCAAAGCCAAATATGGCAGAACAGCTTGGTCCTTGCACGATTGATTTTCACCTTGGCAAAACCTTCAAAATCTTCGATCATTCCAAAGTTCCTTATTTCGACCCACGTCAGGCGAAACTTTCTGAGAAAATTATGAAGGAAATAAAAGTGCTGAAAGGCGAGCCGTTTATCATGCGGCCGGGGGAGTTCGTCCTAGCTTCGACCGAAGAAAGTTTAGAGCTGGACAATGATCTTATTGGTCGGCTTGAAGGTAGAAGTAGTTTGGGTCGGTTGGGAATTATCGTCCATTCTACAGCGGCCAGATTTGATCCGGGTTGGATCGGAAAACCAGTGATGGAGTTAGGAAATATTGGTATAATGCCTGTAGCAATTTATCCTGGTATGAGAATCTGTTCATTTACTTTTGATCAACTTTCTTCTCCAGCAATGACTCCTTACCGAAAGAAGAAAAAAGCCAAGTATGTTGGCCAAACTACACCCGAACCTTCAAAGCTTTCAGAAGAATTTAAGAAAAGGAGGTAAAAACTGTGGTCCTCTCCGGTGAAACAATCAAAAAATTAGTTCATGAGGGCAAAATTAAAATCGATCCATTCAACCCAACTGCGATTGGAGCTGTAAGTGTGGATTTACGCCTTGGTAACCAGGCTCTAGATCCAGACAAGGGCAAACAAATAAACCTGCAGGATTATCACTTCTCACTGGATGAATTTTTGTTAGTAAATACAATCGAAAAAATTACTTTACCTGAAAATTTAATGGCTAGGCTGATCCCACGAAGCTCTCTCGCACGGCTTGGAGTGTTAGTTACTTTTGATGCCGACCTCCTGCCGCCAAATTATTCTGGAAAACCAATTCTAACGATGAAAAATCTATCGAAAAAACCAGTTTTGTTGGGAGTTGGATTGGCCGTCTGCCAAATCCTGTTTCAAAAGGTAGATAAACCAGTTAAGGGTTATAGATCTAGATACACTCACACAAAACCTGAGCCAAGTAAGCTGAAGGATGAACAAAAGTAATGGCACTCGGGGTTGATCGGATAAAAAAGTTAATTAAAGAAATAAAGTTAGTAGAGAGTCTTGGCGCACGGGATTTGGAAAATCCTGAGGGCGCCGGCCTAGACTTGCGGCTTGGGGAGGTTTTCAAAATCAAAGGTGAGACACATCTGGGAGTGAAGAACCGTAAGACCGTTGATAGTAAATCGGTGGCCAAATTTGATCCTAAGAAGTCGACTACATTTACTATTAAACCAGGCGAGTTTTATTTGGTCCAAACCATCGAGCGGGTAAACCTTCCGGATTACCTTGTAGCTACGCTACACCCCAGATCTACCCTGCATCGCTCAGGACTTTGGCTGATGGTTACGCAAGTTGCGCCAGGTTATAAAGGAACGCTTAATCTAGGTCTGAAAAACGCTGGAGATTGCAGTTTCACGATTGAACTAGGGGCAAGAATCGTCCACATAATTTTTTGGGAGGTGCACGGTAAAGGTGCTTCTTACAGAGGTCAATGGCAAGGTGGTCGGGTAACAACAAAGAAAGAAGAACGCCAAGTTTGACAAGGAGTCTCCTTGTCAAAGGGTGAGTATGAAAAAATGGAAGAAGCTAAAATCAAAGTTGGTTTTTAAGGCTCCCCACTTTAAGATAAGAGAGGACACTGTAGAGCTTCCGACCAAGGAGATTATAAGGTGGACTTATTGGGATAGTAACGATTCAGTTTTGGTTGTTGCAGCAGCACAGAATGGGCAACTTGTTTTTATAAGACAACACAGGTATTTAGTTGGGAAAGATGTACTCGAGCTTCCTTCTGGTGGGGTTGATGATGGAGAAAGTCCGGAAGAAGCGGCGCGAAGAGAACTTCTTGAAGAAACTGGATTCAAATGTTCGAAGTTAATCAAATTAGGCTCTTTTTACGAAACTTATGGGCAGCTGAATCGCCAAATTCACTTCTTTTTCACTGAAATTAGCGGGAAGGCGCAACAGAATCTAGACCGGGGCGAAAAAGGATTTGAAGATATTGTTGTGGAGCTAGTCAGCTTTGAAAAAGCATTAGGTTGGGCGTTAAAGGGTGAGCTTTTGCATACCGGAATAACATTGGCGGTTTTGCTTTTAAGGGAGAAAATTGAGAGAAAAGAAATAGTTTTATGAATAGGAAAAAAAGACATCCAGAGTACCAGTACTTGGACCTTTTAAGGGACATTTTAAAAAATGGTTATGAGAAACAAATTTTCGGTACGGATAATAGTGAAATAGGTGTTTTTGGTCGTCAAATTCGTTTCAATTTGGCTGAAGGGTACCCACTTCTTACAACTAAAAAAGTGTTTATGCGCGGTATACTACACGAACTTCTGTGGTTTCTCCGAGGTGACTCCAATGTTAAGTATCTTGTAGACAACGATGTCCATATTTGGGACGACTGGGCCTACAAAAACTACAAAGCGGTGATGAAGAAAGGAAAGGTCAGGAAAATGACGCAGGACGTGTTTATCCGAAAGGTTGCAGCAGATAGTAAGTTTGCAAAAAAATGGGGCGAGCTTGGTCCAGTATACGGTGCTCAGTGGCGAAAGTGGCGTACGAGCGATGGACGAGTGGTAGACCAACTTAAATGGGCTTTGGATAAACTAAAAAGAACCCCAGAAAGAAGACACATTGTACTTTCGGCTTGGAATCCTGAATTTATTTACGAGATGGCTGCCCCGGGTAAATCTATGGCCTTGCCGCCCTGCCACACGATCTTCCACTTCAATGTTTTGGATGGCAAACTCTCCTGCCAGCTTTATCAGAGGAGCGCCGACATGTTTCTGGGGGTACCATTCAACATTGCAAGCTATGCTTTATTGACCCTGATGTTTTCTCATGTGACAAAAATTCCAGTTGGAGAGTTTGTCCATACCTTTGGTGACGTACACATATACAAAAATCACATAAGCCAAGTAAAAGAGCAGCTTTCACGAAAACCAAGGCCATTTCCCGTCATTAAATTAAATCCAGAAGTTGAGGATATTGACGATTTCAAGTTTGAAGATTTCACTCTTGAAAACTACGATCCTCACCCGCCGATTAAAGGGGAAATAACCGTTGTAGGTGGTTTCTAATGATAAAGCCAAAAATTAGTATAATCAGTGCTATTGCAAAAAATCGTGCCATTGGTAAGGACAATAAACTTCTTTGGCATATTGGTGAGGATTTAAGGCGTTTTAAAGCTCTTACCGAAGGCCATCCAGTGGTAATGGGGCGAAAGACGTTTGAATCGCTTGGTAAGTCGCTGCCAAATAGGACCAATATCGTCATAACGCGCGATAAAATGTTTGAAATCCCCGGAGTAATTATTGCCCGTTCTCTTGAGGAAGCAACTGAGGCTGCAAAGCGCGAGGGGAAAGAAGAGGTTTTCATAATTGGCGGAGGGCAGATTTACGAACAGGCGATCAAACTTGCTGACAAGCTATATTTAACTATAGTTGAGGGCGAATACGACGCCGATACTTTTTTTCCAGATTATTCAGATTTTAAAAAAGTTATTTTGGAGGAAAAACACGAGTCAGAAGGCTACAAATACAAATTCCTCGAGCTAGAAAGATGAAAAAAGGCAAATTGATTGTTTTTGAGGGCATTGATGCTTCCGGCAAAACTACCCAACTAAACCTGCTAAAAAAGTACTTAGATTCGCAAGGAGTTCCAAACGAAACTATAGACTTCCCGCGTTATAGGGATAGTTTTCACGGAAAAACCGTCTCCAAGTACTTAAAAGGTGAGTTTGGTGAAGTTGATTCCGTTTCTCCATATCTTATTTCTTTAGCTTATGCGCTTGATAGAGCAACTGCAAAGAGAGAAATGAATGCGTGGCTAAGAGAAGGAAAAATAATTTTAGCTAACAGGTACGCAACAAGCAATATGGCTCACCAAGCCGCAAAACTGCCCGAGAAAAAACGAGACGAGTTCCTTTCCTGGCTACAAGAACTTGAATATAGAGTAAATAAAATACCCAAGGAAGATTTGGTGATCTATCTTCATGTTCCAGTTGCTACAGTTCAATCCCTGTTGACTAGGAGAGGGAATAGGGACGCGCATGAGAGAAAGCACGAATTCCTCACAGCTTCTGAAGTAATGTACAAAAGACTCTCACGCAGATTTTCCCACTGGGGGAAAATAAATTGTATTCATGAAAGCGGTGTTCTTTTAGAAAAAGAAGCCATCCACAAAGAGGTCCTCAAGAACCTCCGAAAAGAAAAGATCATCTGATATTTTTCCTTGTAAAAACTAGAGATTGCCCCTTTGTGTTATTATAGGTTGTAAATCCCGTTGTGAAAGAGAGGGGATCATGGCAACCCAACTGCCCCGGAGCCTTCGGGAGATTGAGGTGATGCTTGCTAGCATCTACGATAGGCACGATCGTCAGTTCTATCCAAGTATCCGAGATCTGACTCTCAAACTCATCTGGGCCATCGGTGTCTTCTCTTCCGCTCAGCGTAAAGGAGATGGCGGTAAGGTTCCAGAATTCCTTGCAGACTGCTTCGCCTGGTGGATAGCAGTTTGTAACTTCGTTAAGTTTTCAGCGGAGGACGTGCTTTGGGAAAAGTTCCCACGAATCTGCCCATACTGCGGTGCCAAGAGAAATGATGACTGCGAGGGTCAGAAGAACAGACGGCGGATACCCGGAAGTGTAGTAGAAGAGTACCGGCGAACTGAGCCGCGGCCTGAAACGGTGGCGGACTGGCAGGCCATGTTCGAGATGATCTACGGCATGGTCAATGCGAAACATGGTTACCATTTCGCAGTCGCCCGCCTACCAGAGGAAGTCTCAGAGTTGATCGAATGCCTCTTGCCGGTGATCAAAGATCCGCAAAAGCTGAAGATGGAGTTAGCCGATATAGGAGCCCGGATCTTTGCTTTGGCCAACCTTCTACGGATCGAACTGCAAGAGGTTTTCCTGGCGCGTTACCCTGGGCGTTGCCCAAGCTGCCAAAAATCCGAATGCAGAGACGATCCAACAAAGGAAGCGCCTGCCTAGAGCTCAAACGCATTTAGAGCCTCGACTCGAAGTCGGTCGGGGCTCGCTCTTTTTAATTTTTTTCATTGATAGAACAAGAAATTTTCTCTACTTGCCAATCGTGGAAATCAGTGACATATTAATATTAATGGGTAGTTTCTAGAGGGCTTACCACAGCGAGCGAAAGTCATGCTTAATTCGTGTGGCTTTTTTGCGTTTGTGGTGGCCAAGGTACAAGGGGGCGCACGTGTCTAACCCACGTAGTGAGGCTAAGGCGGAAGCTGTGGAAAGTGCTTCGCCTAGATCAAGCAATGAGGCGGACAAAAAGCTGGGAGGGGGAACATCGAAGAAATAAGCAGAGGTTGACGGCGGATAACACGGGGTCGTAAGGAATCATAAGTCGTAGATCTGAAGGCTCTGTTGAGCTGGGGAAAGTCGAGAGGACAACCGAGGTTTGGCTGGAGGGCGTCCCGTGCACTCTCCAGCTTCTCACTAGCAGCTCTCCACTTTTTCCAAAACCTCTTTATTCAAAGTTTTTAGATACTCGCCTTTGAGAGGATAATTTCCGGAAAAACAAGCAGTACAAAAACCATTTTCAGCCGAAGAGCCAGCAGCTTTCAACATATCTCCAAGCGAAAGATAGCCAAGCGAATCGGCTTCTAGCAGTTTTCTTATTTCTTCTACATTTTTCCCGTTAGCGATGAACTCTTCCCTTGTGGGCATATCAACGCCGTAAAAGCAAGGGTAGCGCAAGGGAGGACAAGTAATACGTACATGAACTTCTCTGGTGCCAAACTCTTTCAGTAACCGGACGATTTTTAGAGTGGTGTTTCCACGGACGATTGAGTCATCCACAAGGACAACTTTTTTGCCTTCAACTAGCTCCTTCAGCGGATTAAGTTTCATTTTTACTCCAAGCTCTCTCAGTCTTTGATCAGGTTCGATAAAGGTCCGGCCGATGTATCTATTCTTTATCAAACCTTCTTTGAAGGGAATTTTTGACTGAGCAGAATAACCAACCGCAGCTGGAATAGAGGAGTCGGGGACCGGCACTACGACATCGGCTTTAGTAGGGTGTTGGCGAGCTAAAAGGCGGCCCAACTGTTCCCGCACCTTATAAACAGAACGGCTGTTAACAAACGAATCGGGCCTTGATAAATAAATATACTCAAAAATGCAGAAGTTCATTGCCTTTTTCTTACTAAATTTGTATGATTTGAGGCCGTCCCCATTGATTAATACTATTTCGCCCGGCTCGAGCTCCCGTATGTATTCCGCACCAACCACCGAAAATGCGCATGACTCACTAGCGAGACAGTAAGCCCCGTCCAAACGACCAATCGCGAGAGGTCTAAAGCCAAGGGGGTCTTTCACCCCGATAAGTTCCCTCTTTGTTCCAATTACCATGCTGTAAGCTCCGTGAATTTTGTAC
>SDBT01009060.1_pt1 | contig 16176 bp, 18 predicted proteins | sample 2277101 | NCBI WGS metagenome assembly SDBT01 (sample SAMN10404973, study PRJNA504765) | marine sediment metagenome | isolation source: marine sediment core GS10_PC15, 103 cmbsf | place: Arctic Ocean: Southern Knipovich Ridge | collected 2010 | reverse complement strand
GCGCCGGGGCGAGCGAGAGCGCCGGGGCGAGCGGGAGCGCCGGGGAGGGGTTTGCCACTGTGGGGCCGTGAGCAGTTCGCCAATCCCAAAGTCCGGCGCGGCGGCGGGGTTATCGAAAATCTGCACGAGTTTGTCGAGGTACAGGTTCGGGAAATTCGCGCGCGTCAGGCGGCGCGCGGTGGAGTCGAACAGGCTCATGGCTTGTTCTCGGGTTGCGTGCGTTGGTGCGGCGTCCCACGCGAACGCCCTTGTCGCGCGGGGGCCCAGGTACACATCCAAAACGAACACCGCCAGTTGCCAGATCGCGGTCCGTTCGGTGCACGCAACGCTGGCAAAATTTTGGGATCCGCCAAACCCGGACCACGTGTACGGGGGCGGGTTCGTGGCAGTGCTGCCCTGCGGCGAGTCGAACGGGCAGATGCTTCCCAGGTCGACGAGCTTGACCTCGCGAACCGCCCCGATCGCCCCCCCCGTGACCATCACGTTCGCAGGCTTGAGGTCGGTGTAAAACTTGTTCTGTTGCGCCAAGCACAGGAACGCGTGGTAGACGGCGTCGACGATTTTTTTTTTCAACCCCGCAGTTGTGGGGCGCTTCAGCACCGCGGCGAGGATGCGGTCCATGACTTCCATGACGATGCAGTGGTAAGACGCGCCGTCCACCAGAATGCCGCCTTTTGGCGTCACGCACCTCTGGTCCACAATGTTGGCGCACAGATTGTGGTAGTAGTCGCTGCCGTGGCACTCTTTTTCGCTCGTGGCAACTTTCAGGACGAGCTGGCGCGCGCCGTCGCGCGCGCTCGCATACAGGTACACGCTCCCGTACGTCCCGCGGGCGAGATATTTTTGGAGGCCGAAGGCCTCCGTCCCCGCCACCAGCCGGCTGGGCGCCGGCCCCTCCGCACGGGCAAGTTTGACCCACTCGCTTCCCGGCCCGATTTCGCGCACGTCGTCCAAGTCGACCATTTCTTTCTCTCCCCGCAACAGAATAATCGACCGCCGCAATTTATCGCGGCAAACCTCCCTCGGAGGGTGAAAGGTCCCCTCGAGAGCTCGTGGCCCCGGTGGTTCTTCTTTCTCGGCGAAAGAAGAAGCACTCGCCCTTTTTCACTCCCATTTTGCAGTGGCGGCGGCGATGTCGTCGGGCGTGATCACGGCGACTTTGGCCGTTCGGACTTCGCGCTTCCACACGATCACGTCGCGGCAGCCGAGCTTTGCGGTCACCAACACAAACGCGCTCTCGAACGGCTCGTAGAAGAGCATCCGGTCTCCGGCGCTCAGCGCGGCGTGCCGGAAAAAAGGATCGTCTGGAAAGGTGAGGTCGTGCATCCCGTCCGAGAGCGACGAAGCGAGGTCGAACTGTGGCTCGGCCCGCGACACGTACACGTCGACGTCGGTTTCAGAGCAGTTGAAGATTTCGAGATCCTGAGGCATTTTTCCGGCTTCGCGCAACCACTGGTCCGGCACCGAAACCCATCAGTTTTTGTCTTTGCGGACGATATATCGCGTCGACGCACTGTCAGCGTCACACAATCCCTTTGCGCTGGTGCATTTTCGTCCGGAGGACGCGGTAAACGTCCCACGTCGGCGCCACCCGACTCCATCGGACGTCCTCGCGGCGCTCCGCGAGGTCGCGATCGAGCAGGAACTCGACCGGCGCGCCGAGAGGGTCGATGACGCGGACCGGGACTGGTGTACGGCCTGGGTGTGGAGCCGGCGCAAAACGTGGCGTGCTGCGCTCGTCGTGCGTCTGCGGCGCCGCAGCGAAAAGACAAACGCCTTTTTTCATTTTCTCGCACTTGACGCCCAGGGTTTTGTTTAACCCTCGGTGTCTATGCCGCCCGTGGCAGTCGTCCGCCCTGTGAAGTAGGCGATCGTCGCGCTGGCGCCGGAAAAATCCAACGTGTCCCCGCGGTTCGCGGTGCCCCCTTTGTAGATCGCCGTATCTTCGAAGCCGGACGTGGCGGCTGCGACCCCGTTGTCGTCCCAGGAGCCGATAAACAGGGTACCCGCCCCTGCGACCGTCGGGGCCGTCGTAATCCTGACGTCCGCGCTCCCGAGCGCGACAAGAACAAACCGAACCCAGAGGCGCGATGACAAGAGCGGGAGGGTAATGGTGTAAGGGGTTCCGGTTTGTGTCACGAGGTATGTCCCGCTAGAGGTCAGCGTCGTCGCGCTGGAGATCGACCCGCCGCCGCCGCCCAGCCCCACTTTGTTCCACGCCGCGCCGTCCGACACGTAGAGACACGTGTCGGTGACGTTGTACAGCGCTGAGCCGGCGGGTCGGACAGGCTCGAGGGCGAGCGTTTTGTTCGGGAGCCTGTCCGACACAAGCTTCTCAGAGTTGTGCACTTCGACGTCGGCGTGTATTTTCGAGTCGGTCATCTTGCTCGAAGGGAAAAAAAAAAGCGACCATATTCGTCGCGCATGCGCGCGCCATGCCCTTGTCGCGTACCGGCCCGTTTTTATTTTACGGCGCTGCAGTTTTGGAACCCATGTAGTAAAGATGGCCGATTACGAAATCCTCGGCGAGCGCGGCATGCCCGAGTACGGCGGGATGGAGTACGACTACGAAGTCCCGGACGACATAGTCGCCGAGAGCCCCGGCGGCGTCAGCAGCACGCACCACCACTGGACTGGCGGCGCCTACGGGGCGGGCGTGGCCACATCCGACGTGTACGGGCACATGGCGCCCGCCCACATCTACGGCGACGTCGGATCGCTGTACCACGCCGGACCCACCGCGACGCGGACGGTGCCGCACGGCTACGGCGCCGACTTTCCGCCCGTGTTCGGCGGCAACCAGCCGCCGCCGGCGCCGCCCACCGAAACGCCTGCCGCCGCGCCGGGGCTCGACAACATCGAGCTTCTCGAGCCCGCCCGCGAAGGCTTCGAGAAAGCGTCGCAAGGGACAGGCCCCACCCTCGAAGGTCTTGAAAGAGAGCTCGTGTCGTGGAAGGCCTTCGTGGTGTACCTCCTCGCGTTTGTCGCGTTCTCGTTCTGGGCCTTCACCGCCATCGAGTTCATCAGCCAGAAGGTCCACAAAAACCGCAAAATCCCATGGCCCACCCTCGTCATGTACTCGTTCGGGCTGACGCTGGCCCTCATGATCGCGTCGTGGCTCACCGGGTTCACGGGCGTCGTGACCGCGGTGATATGAGCACCAGCGTGTGCGCGCGCCTTTTTCCCTTTCCGAATCGAGAAAGGAAAGCCCCCCGATTCAAGGGCGCCTGAACTGGAAGTGGCTCTCTCTCAACATACAGTTGCAGAATGTCGCCGGCAGTCAACATGGTTCTTGTGTGTCCACAGCGTTTATTTTCGTTGCGCCGTCAGCGTCGATCGTGTCGTGGCTCACCGGGTTCACGGGCGGCGTGGCAGCTGCACCAGTTTTCCTCTCCCGTCGACGGGAGGGGAAAAAACGACGCGCACTAGACGAGCTCGATTGGTTTTGGCTCTTCGGCGGCACGTTGATCGCCGGTGCGCCGATCGCCGGCGCACCCGAGAGCAATGCCGCCGAGAAGAAGACTCGCCCCGACAATTTCAATGGACAAAAACAAAATCCAGACTTCAATCGAGGGAGGTTTGACCCAAGTGACTTGGTCGCCGTCGTCGTGCCAACAGGTTTTCCCTTCGCCGATTGCGCGGGCTTCGAGATGTTTTTGTGCTTTCTCGTACGAATGTTTGTGGCCGCTGTGGATCGAGAAGGTTTTGTTCTCAGAGAGGCTCGAATTTACGATTCTGACGGCCCACCTCTCGCCGTATTCTCCGCCTGCGTCAAACTCGACGCAATCTCTCCGCTCGCTCACGCAACGATTTTGCACTTCGCACCATCCTTCGCTCGTGTTGCGGGGTTTGGCTTTGTTGTATGCGACAGGGTTTATGATCACCACCAAGAGCCCGACCAAAGTGCAGACAGCAGAACCCCACTTCATCGTTCCGGTCGACTCCCCGGTCGGAAGAAGCCAGCAAGTGATTTCAATTTTGCTCTCACGCCATCAGAGACGGGACGCACATCCCGTTCATGACGCACTTCCCCGCTGTGCCGTCCGAGAGGGCACAAAACCGTCTCCCGTCCCATCGGCAAATTTCGCTGTACTCGCCGTGCCCAACGTACCCCTCTGCAGTCGACGCTTTGGTCGACACCGCGTACAAGAGCACGAGTCCGAGGAGGAGGACCAGACACAAAGTTGTAATTTTCGGGGCTGCCATTTTAAAATGCCCGAGGTTTTCTTTTCGGGTTTTCCGAAAAGAAGCCGGGCTTGGCTATGCTCATTCTCGGGGGGCGAGCTGGTTGGTCGCCGCACTTGCGGTTTTTCAATTCTTGGGAATGCGCGTTTTCGGCGAAGCTTTCGCAATCGGGGTCGCAGCACGTGTGCTGGTCGCAGCGCCTCCCATCGGTCAAAGCTGGCTGGCCGCAGTTGGCAAAAGCGCAGCGATGTATCCGGCAGTAGTGGTGGAACCGGCCGGTGTCTATATTTTGCGGCGCGCGCGCTAATGTTTCTTTTTCGAACGTCGACGCTTGCTGGGGGACCGCTTCCGCTTGCTTGACGTCTTCTTCTTGCTCGACGACTTCCGCTTGCGGACGACCTTCTTGCCCAGTTTCAGGTGCAGGTGGTGGGCGGTGTCCTTCGAGATGAACTTTGTGAGTTTGTCGCCGGTGACGGCGCCGGGCCCGGCCAGACGGTAGTGGGTCCGGCCTTTGACGGAAAACGAAACGATCCGCACCCTGCTCGGGTCGAACCTCTCCGCCTTTTTGGACCGAACATTGTACGCTTCGTTCTCTCGCAGACGCACGGGCATTTCCCTCTCGCAAGATTTTGTTTTGGCGATTTTGGTCGACGGGGGATTCGCCGGCCCGCGGCGTCGACAAGAAGCGGCTCAAAGAAAATCGCCGATTACAACAATGAGCGTGCTCGAGAAGCGCGAAACGTGTTTCTACGAGGACAGCCCGTACGTCCGCGAGCTCACGCCGAGAGACTTTGACGACTACCTGGTCTGGAAAGTCGCGAACGGCGGCGGGCTGTGCGCCGTCGTGATTTTTTACGCTCCGTGGTGCGCGCACTGCCGCAAGTTTAAAAATGCGTTCGAGGGGGCCGCGCGGCGCGCGGCGTTTATCGACTTCTGGGCCTTCAACTGCGAAAAGTACCGCGGCCACATCGAGAAAATCCGGTCCGACATGCCGAAGCTCGTGACGACCTACCCGACCATCTTGGCGTACCGCGGCGGCGCGCCGAGCGAACAGTTCGGGGGCCCGCGGACGGCGAAAAACCTCGAGAAATTCGCCATGCGCGTGTGCGCCGGCGCGGACCCAAAAGTCCGAGAGTGAAACGGTTTCCTCATGCTGTCAGGCGTGTCGCGCGAAGTGCGTTTCTGCCGCGCGGTAGCCCGGTCCGTCCGGGGCGAAGTAGCGCTCTTTCGCCAGGACCGTCCGGCGCCGGCCGAGGACCCCGCGCCAAATGCGCTGGATTTGCGTCGCCGCGTCTCGGAACACGTCGCACGCCGCAGCAAAGCGTTCGTAGTTTCGTTTTAGGTCGCCTTCGGTCCCCACGTGGTAAAATGTCGCCCCTGGGGCGTATCCGCCTAGCGGCGGGCGGATGATAAATTTCGTCTGCGGTCGAGGAGGGTTCCGACGGCTCGCCAGCGCGGCAAACTGTCGCGTTTGGGGACACGAACGTGCAACCCCGGATCCATCCACTGTGTGGCAGGCGACGGGCGCGCGACCCTGAGGGGCGTCCATGGTGTACACGTACCGAGGCCGATCCACCTGCGAGGACCAGCGCAGAGATTTCGGAAGCGAGATCCGTGGTGGCCCCTCGTTGTCCCAGAGCGATACCTTGCAAGGTGTGATGCCCGCGAAGTGGAGAGGTTCGATGGTGAAGCGCAGGACTTTTTGTTCACGCGCGTACGGCCGAACGTGCGTCCAGAGTGCCGCGACAACGTCGGCGATCGGGTCGCGACGTCTGCATTGCGCGAGGAATACATTTCTCCGGAAAACGCGAACGAAGAAGAGCCGACCGGTGAATCGGAGGCTAAGGGAAACGCAGTTGGTGAAATTGCGGCGAACCCGGCCGCATGACGCGCAGCGTCCGACGGCGTAAACACCGGCCTCTTTGGTGACGGCGAGCGGGGGGTTTACGTGCGTGCACGCGAAGCATGTCCAGTTGCCAGGCGTGGACGCCCAGCGCTCCAAGCAGTTGTACCTGATTTTTTCCACCCCGCCCCGCGCAACCTCGACGCCCCGAAAAAGAGCGTCCAAGTCGACGTCGGCGTCGCAATTCACCAAAACAGTGGACCCCCAGTTCATTTGCGCAAAAGACGCCATTGGTGTTCGCGGTTTCGAGAGCCCGGGGTCAGTGATCAATTTTGGCTTCTTTTCACTTTCACGCACAGCCAAAGAACGGCGGCGGAAAGAAAAACCTCGAGAAATTCACCATGCGCTTGTACGCGGCGGCGGCCGAGTAAAAAGCGCCTGGCGTCGTTTCCTGCTCCGCTTGGGACAGGAAACTGGCGTGCCCGTCAGGAAAAGTCGACGTTCACGAGGTCGGCAATCGTTTTGTTCAGATTCAGCTTTGCGAACCATTCCTGCTTGGGGACCCACTCTGCGGCAAACTTGTAGTTCAGCGGAAACCGTTGCGCGAAATCATTGTAATCCCTCTCCGGTTGGTTTTCTTGTTCGCGCTCAGCGCGCTCTGCCTTTTCGTGCCAGAAGGGGCTCTCGTCAACTGGGGTTTTGTCGGCCCACCAGGCGCCGCTGTTTTCACGCAGGCGCCCGGTATGGAGAAGCGCGGCCAGCGATTCATCGTCTTGCTTCGTCGCCGCGTCGTACACACCGAGATAGCCGCCCGTGCTGGTGTCGTGTTGGTGTGGCATCTTGTTTTCGGCGAAACAGCTGCAACATACATCCCAATCGTAGCACCTCAGGCATTTGTATCCCAACCGGTATGATGCGGGGTTCTCCACGTCGAATTCGCCGTCGCAAACGTCGCAGGCGTAGCTGCGTGCCCCACGCACTAAATTCCCGTCTAGTTTTTCGAACATGATGCGTTTTATTGCACCTTCGAGCGTCGTGTAGGCCCAGAGAAGGGCTGTTTCGTATTCGTCGCTCATGCGTGCCACGGTAAACATTGCTGAGGCTGGTCCAGCAGGGCCGGTTCAGAGGGTCGGGCTTTCATTTTTTTTGCCCCCTGTTCAGCTTCACGCACAGCCAAAGGACGGTGGCGGAAAGCGCAACCCCGGCGCTCCACAGCGCGACGAGCCGGTGGCACGCCGTGCCGCTGCGCTGCCCGTCGACGTCTTTTTTCTGGACGACCCGCGGGTTCGCAAAGAACAGGGCCAGGTACGCCGCGGCAAACAGCACCAAAAATGCGACGGCGGGGTACACGGTCGACGCAGAGACGCGCATCGTTGTGCCGACGTTTTTGCTCGCCGCGTCGAGGGGGTCTTTCATCTGCAACTGCGGACGAAAATAACCGGCCCCCTTTCCCGGGAAAATCTCGGTGCCGGTCGAATACAAGGAACCACGTAGACGCTGGCGGCAAGCCCAAAATTGATTTTTACTGTCTGCGTCGGACAAGGAGGAGTACTTTCCTGACTCGGCCACGATGAGCAAAAGCAACGTGTCTCGTGATTGGGTGGTGGTCGCGCCATTGGACGAAGTCTTCGACGCTGCGTGTGACGGCTTCGGTGTTCCGAACGCCGATCCAGGCGTTGCGTTGGGAGGGTGCGCCGGCCGAGCTTTGCGAGAAGTATACCTGGACGTCCGCCGCGATTATTTCGGCCCTCCCTCCAGAGACCTGCAGCCCGCGGGTTCTCCGGACCTGGACATCCTCGTCTCCTTCACTGTCAACGCGGCGACGGTTGAACCCGCGAAAAGCGCACCCGCGAAAAGCGCGCAGTTGACCAAGCCGGAAGAGCGTTGGGTGTCGGAAGAAACCCGCAACACGCTTCACACATTGGTTCAATCATCGTTGAAATGGGTCTGGGTTTGAGGCGCTGCATTTTTCATTCCTCTTGGCTTGTGCCAAGAGGAATTCTCCCGAGTCACCGCGCGACAAGCACCGCAGGGTATCCGAGAGGGGCGCCCCAAAGGGGTTGTGAGCACACGGTTCCGGACGCAGCCGGCGAACTCTGCTCTCAGGCATATTGTCAAATTGAAACGGATTTTGAGTGTCAGTGTCCAGCGGGCATACAACGCCGAAGATTAATGACTGTACGAAGCGAAAATAGCACTGTGTCTCTTCGTATTTGGATGACTGAAGCCTTGGCTCAAGAAGGCGAAAACTTTACACACGTGCTCCGTATAGAATATGCTGATGGAACTGCTCTCTCGCTGAACGAAGAAATGCTGGACCAAGAAACACATTGCAACTTCTTTAATGGTTTTCGTTTTTGGACAGAAAAGAATGTGTACTCTGTTGTGAACGGAAGCTTTACCTGGATTGTGTCACAGCCACGAAATTTTCACCCAGTCAAGGAACCCATTGCAACGGTATTAGAGAAACTGGCGTTGGAAGAAGGAAGACGTATCGCGAAGCTCGTGATCGCGAAGCTCGTGAGAGCAAAGCCTGATGTTTGAGCGGGCGTGGTGCTCACGCGTGGTTCTTCTCCGGCCCGGGAGAAGAAACCGACTTACTGTCCAACGCGGCTCCGTCCCAATAGAGCGTACGCGTTCCGGCCTCGGAGAAGAAACTTACTGTCCAACACGGCTCCGTCCCAAAAAAGCGTACGCGTTCCCCCGCCTGCGGACAAGGTGACGTTCGCGCCGCTGTCCACAACGATGTTTCCTTGGTGGGGGGTCGGTGGTTTCGAGCCGGATTCCCTCGTGGGCCGGGCGGGCGCGGGTTGTGTTTTAATCCGGGGGGCCGCGCCGCCTCTCAGCTCGGGCAAGGTTGTCGACGAGGCGTTTCGCGTCGCCGTGGACCTCCGACGTGTCGATCACGATGGGTTTGACGTTCCCGAGCAGCGCGTCCACCGTCTCGGCCAGGCTCTCGGCGATCGCCGTCTCGTCGTACCCGCCCTCCAGGACGAGGAACACGCGCTCGAACCGACCCACCAGCAGTTTCGCCAGTTGTCCGTACCCCGTCGACGTGAGGCGCATGCTCTTCGTTCGGTCGCCCCCGGCCACGGCCATCTCCCGCCGATGCGCGTCAAAGCCGGCCGACACCACGACGAGGGGGCTGCGCACGCCTCCGCGCGAGGCGAACCGGGCCATCAAGTCGCAGAGGGCGAGCCCTGTCCACAGGTAGTCGCGGTCGCACGACTGCCCGGGCATCGGGAAGTTGACGTTCGTGAGCGGCGCGTCGGGGCCGCCCCATTCGCCCTCGTACCCGATGGAAAAGTCGCCTTTCCAGGCGTTCTTGTTGTGCTGCGACACGTACATGATGTCCGGATCGTTGTACGTGTGCCGCTGGGTCCCGTCGCCGTGGTGCAGGTCGTAATCGTAGATGGGGATCTTCCCGTACGAGGCCAAGAGGGCGTGCGCGGCCAGGACCGCCAAATTGACGAGGCAAAACCCCGCCGGCCGCTTGTTGCAGCAGTGGTGCCCGGGCGGGCGCACGACGTTGACCGCGTGGTCGATGACGCCGCGGCGCACGAGGCCGCACATCGTCATCAGGCACCGGCACACGTCAAGGCACGCGCGGTACGACGGCTCTCCGACCGAGTAGGCGCTGTGCATCTCGCGTTCCGAGAACCCGGCGCGCACCATCTCGAGGTGCGCGCGGCCGTAGACCGGGGGCTTGCGCCCGCGGGAAGGGTCCAGAATAAACGCGACGACTTCGCCGTCCGAGTAGGGGGCCATTTCGAACGCGGGGATGTCCGGAAACCGCGCGCGAAGGTATTTCCGAGCGCAAGAAACGCGCCCAGGCTGTTCGGGGTGTCCGTCCAGGCGGTGCAAAGCGTTCGGGCAAAAGATGAAGCCGATCTTGGGCGGGTGCCGCGAAGCCATGTTTGAGCCGCCCGCCGCGGACCGGGGCCGGCGAAATCAGTTTTTCGCGCCACCTTCCGCGACAGCACGTTTTCCGCACCGGCCTCCCGGGGGTCGGGAGGTGCCGCGAGAAGCGAATAAAAAAAAGTACTTCCACCTGGGAGGGCGGACAAAAGGAAGTTTAAAATAGTTCTGGGCAAATTATATTGTCGACAGAAAACGGCGATGGGTGACGACCAAAAAAGCCGATTCGAACGCTGGATCAACGAGTTCCGGGTCATCGACAAGGGGGGGGCGCACACGCACACCTCGCTGTCGCCGCCGGGGCGGTACTACATCAGCGAAGACCATGTCGCCGACTTCCTGACGGTCTACCAGAACGCCGCCAAAAAAGGGGTCCCGATCTGCGTCACCGAAAAGCCGGCGGAGAAAACGCCGCTCCGCGCCGACTTCGACTTCAAAACGCCGGGCGCGTTCGGCCTCGCGCGGCAGTACACGAAAGCGCTGGTGAACCGAATCGTGGGCTTCTACCGCGCCGAAATCCGGCGCGTGGTCGAAGACGATCAGGAGGTTGAAATCCTGAAGTGCGTCGTCCTGGAGAAGAGGGCGCCGCGGCTCGAAGGCGACGTCGTCAAAGACGGCTTCCACCTCCATTTCCCGTACTTCCAGTGCGAGGCGTGGACGATCGAGTACCTGCACCGCAAAATCATGTCGCGGATCCGCGACGAAAACGTGTTCGCGCACATCCAGACGACGAACGCGGTCGACCAGATCTGCGACAGCATCGCGCGCAAGCCCTGGCTGATGTACCGGTCGTCGAAAGCGCTCGACAAAGAGCCGTTCCTCGCCTCGTACGCGCTCGACGAGACCGGCGCCGAAATCGGGCTCGGCGCGCTGTTCTTCCTCGAGATGATCGGCCGCACGCGCAACAAGGTCGAGTACTACCTCCCGGAGTTTCTGTCGATCCGCGGCGGCGGCGGCGCGACGTACCTGTGCGAAGCCGTGCGCCGCAACAAAATGAACTACGTGCAGCAGCGCCGGAAGCGGCCGGCGCGCCCCGTGTCGGAGAAGGACGAGGCGCGCATCCTGGCCGACCTGCGGCACATCAAAGACGCCGAAATCATGGACATGCTCGCCGACCACCGCGCCGACGACCGCGACAACTGGATGCACGTCGGCTTCGCGCTGCACAGCATCGGGCAGGGGCACGACGCCGCGCTCCAGATGTGGGTCGACTTCTCGCGGCGGTCGGGCAAGTTCGTCGACGGCGAGTGCGAGGACAAGTGGGACGCGATGGAGCTCCGCGACGGCTACACGGTGCGGACGCTGATGTGGATGGCGAGCGCCGACGACCCGTCGCGCTACCGCGAGTACAAGAAGACCGACACGCAGTACTTGATGCGCGAAAGCCTGTACCTGTTCCACCCCAACGAGCTCGCGATCGCGAAGGTCGTCGAAATCGTCTTCCGCGGCAAGTTCCTGTGCGCCGACCCGAAGACGAACCTCTGGTTCGAGTTCCGCGACCACCGCTGGCGCGTCGACCCGGCCGGCACGCGGCTCAAGATTGCGATCACGGACGTCATCATCGACGAGTACTGCGCCTTCCTCCGCGACCTCACCGCCGAGCACGCCGACGCCGGCGAGGAGAAGAAAAAGAAAATCCGCAAGCTGATGACGAAGTGCTCGGTCCTCATGGAGCAGCTCGGGACGACGCGGTTCCTGTCCAACCTCGTCAAAATGTGCCAGATTCGGCTCTACGACGAGGACTTCCTGAAGAAGGCCGACGAAGACCGGCTGCTGTTCGGCTGCGACAACGGCGTGCTCGACCTCCGGCACTGCACGTTCCGGCCCGGGTCGCCGGACGACTACCTCACCTACAGCTGCGGCTACGACTACGAGGAGTACATCGAGGACGCGCCCGAGGTCGCCGAGATGGAGGACTTTCTGCGCAAGGTGTTCCCCAACAAGAACATCCGCAACTACTTTCTCGACGTCTGCTGCTCCTGCCTCGAGGGCGGCAACGTGCAGAAGAAGTTCCTCGTCCTCACCGGCGACACCAACGGCGGCAAGTCGAAGTCGGTCGAGCTCCTCACGTATGTGTTCGGCGACTACGCGATCAACTTTCCGCGCGAGCTCATCATCCGCGGCCGCGGGAACTCGTCGAACGCGGCCCGGCCCGAGCTGGCGCGGGTCCGCGGCCGCCGCATCGTCACCCTGCACGAGATCGGGAAGGGCGAGACGATCAACATCGGCGTCCTCAAGTCGCTGACCGGGAACGACTCGTTCTTCGTGCGCAGCCTCTTCGAAAAGGGGACCGAAATCAAGCCCATGTTCACCCTGTTCATGCAGTGCAACGACCCGCCGCGCATCCCCGACGACGACAACGCGACGTGGGCGCGCATCCGCAAAATCGACTACGAGTCGCGGTTCGACGACAGCGCGCCGTGGGACTACGACAAGCAGCGCGAGCTCAACCACTACGACGCCGACCGGTACCTCGAGGTCGAGGCCCTCGCGCCCGTCTTTTTGTGGTTCCTCAAGCGCCGGTTCGCCGCGTACAAGAAGAACGGGCTCCTCGAGCCGCAGGAGGTCCGCGTGTCGACCAGGGCCTACAAGAAGAACAATGACGTGTACCAGCAGTTCATCGACGAGTGCATCCACGACGCCCGCGGCGAGAAGGCCGGCGACGAGCCCGGCGCGTCGGTGGCCTGCATCAGCGCGTACGAAATGTACGTCACGTTCCGCGCGTGGTACAAGGAGAACCATCCGTCGTACTCGAAGGACTGCCCGGGGAAGTTTGACGTGACGAAGGAGCTCAGCTTGAAGAAGCGGCTCGGCCCGCCCAGCGGGCGGGCGAAGTGGGTCGGCTTTCGCCTCGCCTCGCCCGAAGAGGGCGACGACGCGGGCCGACCGGGCGGGCGCGGCGGCCCGGGCGGGCGCGGCGGCCCGGTCGGACGCGCCCCGATCGGGCGCATGCTCCCCCGGCAAGATTGACCGGCCCCCTCGGGATTTCCTCCGCAGGCCGGAGGAAATGCAGGTCGCGTTCGCCGCCGGTCCGCCGCAAACGGTCGCCGAGCGGGTCGCGCTCGCCGCCGGTCCGCAAACGGTCTCGCAGACGCGCGCGGTCCCCGGTCTCCGTCCGCCAGTCTCGACGTCTCCGAGGCGGGTCTCCGGGCTAGGCGCGGACACCGCGGTATTCCGCGTTAAATAATCGCGCGGTGTTGCAAATGTCGAATTTCGTCTCCCTCGTCAGCACGCACCGCGACCGCGAACAGTACGCGAACCCGGCCGAGTACACGGTGAAAGCCGGCCAGGTCGCCACGTGGTTCCGCTCGGCGCGCCGGGTCCGCGCGCACCCCCAGAACCCGGCGACGCAGTCGCTCGACTTCGTCTCGACGGTCAACGTCAAGCACGTCATCACGCCGTGGTGCGAAGCCTTCTCCGGGATCCCGCAGCTGTACATGGACTTCCACTCGGACAACAGCAACGACATGTACCTCGTCGGCACGATCGACGGGCGCAACCGCGACGCGCGGTTCGTCCTGGTCCAGTTCAAAATCCAGACCGACCACAATGGGGCGCCGCAATGGATCCACTGGAAGTGCGAAATGGAGCAAACGCTGCGCTACAAGCGCGACGGAGAGGCGTCGCTCCGGCTCTTCACCGAGGACGGCGTGACCCTGCCAATCGTCGACGCGGCCCCCCCGCTCCCCGCCGACCCGACGAAACAAACGTTTGTGCTCTTCGAGATCACGCCGTACAGCCGCGACGGCGACTACGACAACCACCTCCTCACCTACCTGTCGAACGCGTGAAGGCGGGGAGGGAAAAATGATTTTTCCCACAGCGTCGCGTCCTGACAACCACCTTTCGGTTTACAAAACGATGACTACATTCACACGTGGTGTCATCACCTTCCTCTCTTCTGATTTCATGTACAAGATCGAGGGTGATTCACCCAGCGGCGCCTGCGACTGTGGACGCTTTTGTTTACGACGAAGAGCCATCCTCGACGTCGACTCCGACCAAGTGACCGACTGGAACGCATACCTCGAGTATGCATCTGAGTACTGGTACTTCTGCAGTCCGAACGCGTACTGGGAGAGCAACTGCATCGCGTGTTGCCACACGTATTTCAGCCGCGCGCTTGAACACGGCGCCACCAACTTTGAGACCGTCGTATTTGCGGCGCTGGAAAAGAATCGTCTCGGGTGTTGGACCGAGGGTGGGTGTGGTATCTTCGACACGTTGCGCGAGTGGGCCGAGGCCCAGTGTTCCACGCAGTTCGCAGGGGAGAAGGGGGCAGCTCTCGCTCTCGTTCTCACTCTGTACAAACTCGCACCCAAAGTGTGGCGGGAGGACTGCCCCTTTGTCGACATCGCCGACGCAATTGTCGCAGAGTGCGAGATGACGGGCGACAACGACCAGCTAACTGACGCCCTCTTGGTGGCCAGCAAAGGTGGCCGCGACGAGTTGGTGACCAAGGTCGCCCGTGTTCTCAAACCCTCAAACAAGGTTCTTCGCGATGCGCACAACGAGTTGAGATGGGCGCGACTGAACCGCGAGCTGCAACAAAAGGGGGCCTACGCGCTGAGGAAGTTTTTCATAGGTTTGGCGGCGCGCCCTTTCGACCTGTCGGAGCGCCGCGTCCAAAGTTTGCGCGCCCGGCTCAACCAAGACCTCGCAAAATTCTATCTCCGTGCTCAAGCCCAAACCAAAGAAAAAAGCTCGTATCACCTGGGCGACGAAGAAGCGCGCGACATGTTGGCACTCCTGGATCAGAAGCGCTAAGGGGACCCCCACCAATCGCACCAATCGCACCGAGGCGCTTGGCGCGCCGTCCGAGTTTTGATTTCGCCAATTCAAAAGCGTGCGTGATCGATTATTTCTGTTTCTTCTCTGGTCGACCAGAGAAGAACTCATTTGCGCGTGCTTTTTCTCAAGGTCCGCGCAATTGCACGGGCTTGTTTGGACGGATCGCAGCCCGGTTTTCCCCCACAAGGCGTGTGGCGAGCGCCACACCCTACATTTTTCTGGCGTGTTCAAAGTGTGCTTTGGCTTTGGCGAAGCCGGGGCCGCCGGGGGCGTACCTGCGCTCGAGGGCGATGCGGCGCCCTTGCGCGCCGCGCCAGGCTTTCTGGATCGCGGCCGCACCCACGGTCTTGCCTCGCCACTGTCGCGCATAGCCGTATTGGCCCTCCGGTGGGTGCGCCGGGCCGCCGACCGACCGGACTCCGTGGTTTGCGTGCACCGACGTCGAGTAGCACCCCCCTTTGAGCACGGTCACCGAACGGATTCCTTCTTGGTGGCCGAGCATGTCGTGCCGGTAGAGCGCGGTGCCGGCGTTCTCGTCGGCTACCCACCGAAAACCACCTGCTGGGTCTCCCCCATCATCCATGGTCAACAACCATTTCACCGTGTCGTCGTCTTCCCCGTATTTGTACTCGTTGCTGCGCGCGAATTCCGCAGCAAACGCCCGCAAAAGGGCGTCGCCCATGATCACGCGCGTTTCCGACTGGAGTCCCCACATGCCCCACGATGAAATTACGTAGCAGTTGTGCAGCGGCGGTCTTGGCGATCGCTTGCGTCTCGGCGACGTGCGCCGGCGGCTCGACGTTCGGTTGCGGCTCGGCGTTCGGTGGCGGCTCGGCGACGTGCGCCGGCGGCTCGGCGTTCGGTTGCGGTGGCTCATTCTTAGAACTGCAGGTTTTTTTTCGGGAGCAATCGCCACGTTTCTTGCCCCCGGCCGGGACAGGAAAATTGAAGTTGCCGCACGGGCGGGGGCGACTGCGGCGGCACACAACAATGACACCGCCGGCGTTCGACGCCGAACGTGATGAGTACTTGTCCGAGTATGAGAGCGAGAGCGAGAGCGACGTCGACCTCGACATTGAAGAACGCATTCTCGGGTACATTCAGCTCGCCGAAGGGGGGCTCTGGACGACGCTGGAGCAAATGGACTGCCGCGGCGACCACCGCGACGGCTGGTCGCCGGAAACGTCGGCCGAAATCGCCGCGGCCCTGTACACTGACGTTCGGCGGTGGCTGGCCGACGAGCCTTCTGACCCGCCGTTGGAACACGACCGCCACATCCAGCAGTCCCGACGCAGAATCGGGCAGTACCGACGCAGAATCGAGCAGTACCTCGACGAGGTGGCGCGGCTGCACTTTCCCGACTTTGACTTCGTTCCATCGTTCGCCCTGCGGAACGACGAACTCCGGGCCTTGGACCTCTACGACGAGCACGACCGTAT
>SDBT01009059.1_pt1 | contig 16176 bp, 11 predicted proteins | sample 2277101 | NCBI WGS metagenome assembly SDBT01 (sample SAMN10404973, study PRJNA504765) | marine sediment metagenome | isolation source: marine sediment core GS10_PC15, 103 cmbsf | place: Arctic Ocean: Southern Knipovich Ridge | collected 2010 | reverse complement strand
ACCGCCGGACAGCTCTCGTCGCTCGCCTTGTTATCGTCGATCGTCACCGGGCCCGCCAAACTCACATTGCCCGTGTTCATCACCAGGAAACTGTAATTGATCACATCTCCCACGCTGTCGTAGGGATCCCCGCTCGTAATACTCTTGCCCAGCGTCAGGGCCGGGCTCTGCGTCGCATCGGCCGTCTCCTGGTCCGTGGACTGGTCGTCCCATCCGCACTCGCATCCGCAATATTCGTCACGCTGCCCGTATTCAGGTCCGCCTGATCCACCGTGTAGCTGGCCGTGCAGGTTATGCTCTCGCCCGGATCCAGGTTCCCGTCCGAATTGCCCACTGTAGTCACCGCCGGGCAGCTCTCGTCGCTCGCCTTGTTATCGTCGATCGTCACCGGGCCCGCCAAACTCACGTTGCCCGTGTTCATCACCAGGAAACTGTAATTGATCACATCTCCCACGCTGTCGTAGGGATCCCCGCTCGTAATACTCTTGCCCAGCGTCAGGGCCGGGCTCTGCGTTACCGCCACCGCCTTACTGTCGCCGCTATCGGCCACTTCAGTGGAGCTCACCGTGGCCGTGTTATCAATATCTCCATCCCCCCCGCCATTGTTGTTAAGATCGGATTGGGTCGCGGTGTAGGTATAGGTCCAGGTCCATGTCTCCCCAACTTCCAGATCCCCATCCGCCGTGACCGATTCCGTTGGTGATCCCACCCCTGCCACCAAACTGTCGCTCAAACTCACCCCCGTAATCGTCTGGTTTCCGGTGTTTTCCACCACCACCTGATAGCTGATCAGGTCTCCCGCTTCATCCACACTGCCACCTGCTCCCCCTCCATCCACATCCGTCACGCTCTTGGTAATCGTCAGCGCCGCATAATTCACAGTCTCCGAATCGCTAGGGCTGGTCACTCCATCCACACTCGTTGAAGCTATGTTCGTCACCTCGCCGTTACTCAAATCAGTTCCTGTTGTTGTGTAGCTGGCTGTGCAGGTCAGACTTTCGCCTGGATCGAAGTAGTTATCATTATCCCCAACAGTATTCACTGCTGGACAAGTCACCGTGGCTTTGTCATCAGTCCCAGTAACAGGACCCTCTAACGATATATAACCACTGTTGGTTACCAGATAGCTATAATTTAATACGTCACCTGCTGCGGTAAAGTAATTTTCTGCTACAGTTTTATCCAGGGAAATTGCAGGTGTTCCATAATATGCAGAAGATGGATCGGAAGGGTAATCAGATCCACTGTAGGTGCCGTATGCTGCAGAAGTATTTGTGTTGGAACCTGAATTTGTTATTGAAATAGGGCCAGTGATACAGTAAATATACTCTCCGGTGTTAAGGGGCTCAGCGAACAACACTGGCGATGCTGGAGGTACCACAGGCTCATAATAAGTGCAAACCACGGGAGAATTAGCCGGATAATCCCCTGGGGGATCAAAAATTCTTATAGATGTCAGATCAACATCGCCAATATTCTCAACTGTGAATTTATAGTAGACATCAGTTGGCAGGCTATTGATCCTGAGCGATTTTGACCATCCTCCATCAGGGTTATTTGTCAAGCCAATTTGTTTTAATATGTTGATCGCGGGTGCTGGATCCTTGACATAGATAGATGCGGATGCTGTGTTTCCATTTCCTCCTTCGATCGAAGTAACTTGGCTTGAAAGATTATCCTTGCTGCCAACAGTTGACCCGGTTACAGACACGTTGAAAGTGCAGCTATTGGAAGCTGATATAGTAGCTCCATTTAGGACGATCGTGTCATCCGCAGGATCATTATCGTCACGGTCAAAGTGCCCCCACACACGGAACTGCTTGCGGTACCTACATCCAAGCCAGCAGGTAAAACATCTGTGAATCCAACGCCTGTTAAAGCAGTCAATTGATTAGGATTGCTAATCGTAAAACTGAGGTTGGTTGAACTCCCTGTCAGGATTGTCGTATCATCAAAATTCTTACTGATCTCAGGAGGAGCTACCACTGTAAGCGTATCAGTTGCATAGCCCGTTGCGGTTTTATTCTCACCGCTTTGATCGGATGATATATATCCGCTGATGTTTTCAAAGAATCCAGCAGCCGTTGCAGTAATATCAACTGCTGCCGTACAGCTGTTACCTGAAGCCAAATCTGCACCCGTAGGGCTTCCAAAAACCAGGGTCAGATCCCCGGCAGAGGGAGACCATGTAGGAGATCCAGCGCAGGTAGTACTAACGTTTGGCGTATCGGCAACTTCTAAACCATTGGGCAACGAATCGGAAAAGTTAACTCCAGTTAAATTTACTGCCGAAGGGTCCGAGTTATCGATAGTAAAGTTCAAATTTGATGTGCCATTTACAGTTATAGGGTCAGTACTAAATTCTTTGATAATTGTTGGAGGTGGATCAATTTCAGAGCAACCAGTAAAGGATATGTTATCAAGATAGAAATTAGCACCGGACTGATCATTTAATGCCCCGGTACCCGATAAACGAAAAGTAGTGTTTCCTCCAGAATTGGTCAATCCTGAAAAATCAATTGTATGGGAGGTGAAAACATTTAGAGTTGATGCTATCGTAGGAGTTACGGGATGAGGGGTTATTCCTGATCCGTTGTCGTAATAAATTGTAATTATTTCAGGGCCATTAGAGTCTGATTTTTCATAAAATGTCATCGACACATCACTGAAGTTCCTGGTATCGATAACAAATTCCAGATTTTGAACTGGTGTTTTATACCCGAATGAAGACCAGGATGATGTGTCACCCTGCCCAGCTGATAGATCAATCAACGTTCTGGCAGGATCAGTTGCAGATAGTGCGGCATAAGGTACATTAGCCGCAATAGTGGTTGGAGATCCAGCTACCGGAGCAGCTTGATCCGGGGGATTGGTTGCTGCGGGTGGCACAGTCCAGGAAGCCAATAGTTGCCCCGGTGTACACCCAGCTACTGCTCCCACTTCTAAAGTGTCACTGGCTGAATTCCCGGTATCCACTGTGGTGTTAATAAATAAATTCTCGGTGGTATTAAAATATGACCCATCGCTAGGTGTTGTTACGTCAACTTTAATGAGGCAATTGCTATTCGGCCCTATAGTTCCATTGGAGAAAGATATCGATGTATTTGAAGCACTTGGGCTGAAAGTTGCAGATCCACAACCAGTAGTTGATGAGTTAGGAGAGGAATTGACTACCAAAGAAGCAGGAAATAAATCATCAAAATTCACTCCCTCAACGACAGTTGAGGTTGGATTATTAAGGGTTATTGTCAGAGTCGAACTGTCACCTGGAGAAATAGAATCGGGTATAAAACGTTTTGTAATGGTTATACTTGAAGGACCAATAATATTAAATTTCCTATAGGATACTGAATAGTCAGAATTGTAATGATAACTGCTGCCAGAAAAATCGTATATTAATGAATTTAGAGTATCCGATGTCCCAGCCCCGCCAATAATCTTAACAGTATAGTCAACCCGGAGAGTTCCACCATTTTTACCAACGTCCAGGCAGGATCGATAATTCGGATCATCTGGATCATTTTCCCACAAGCAACTATCTCCATAAAGTTTGTCATTCGGGTTGCTCACGTAAGATGATGAATCCGCAGAGTAGGATGTTGAAACCGCCAGTACCTGGAAAATCGTGTTAGGAAAATGAATGAAACTTTCGATTTGTTCGTATCCCTGTGTAGCCGTTGAAGCATCCATACTGATGGTATAGGTTTCACCGACCATCAAATCCATGTTTCCCCCGACGGATACAGATACACCATCCAGCTCAACGTCAGTTACCGAGTTGCGATTTTGGGAGATCAAATACTCAACATACAACTCACGAGGTGTAGATGAACTAATCGTTTGGCGAGATCCCAAATCCGGGTCATCATATGATATATCGATTCGGTACCTTCGGGTTTGGTCAAAAGCACCAGCGTTTTGAGTTAGCTCTACCTCAAAATAAAAATCGTAGCAATTGCCAGGAGCCAGGTCAATCTGAGGGTTAGGCTGAATGGGATCTAAAGACCCGGGCCGTAATTTAATAAAACTATCATCTGTAGATGTTCCCCCGGTTAACCAGACAAAATCTGCCTCTACATCTGAAAAAACAACCGAATTGGATCCCGGATTACAGGCACGAATTCCCACAGGGAAGTCTTTCGGGCCGTCAGCTGGTCTGTTACTATCCAGACCAATCACATTCCAGGTTATTGACTCCAAAGTCATTGGCGTCGCAGCATAAGCTATAGATTCAGGGAATATCAGCGAAATCAAAAGGATCAGAATGCTGCTGATATACAGAAACTGTCCTCTACTACGATTCTTCATTCATCACCCATAATAAGTACCAAAATTAATAATAATTCTTGTCCATTTTTCTTCCTGATTATATCTGCATACCCAGTATATGACCATTGCCTATTTAACACATCTGTTATTAAAAACTCTTGTAATTATTTAGGATCTTTTATATTGTTTTTACTTGTTCTGCCGGAAATATTTCTATCACAAATTAACGCCACGCAGCCCAAGTCAATGACATACAACGTAGGATTAATATCCTACAAACTCAAGTAGAATTACCTAGTTTAGAAATATGTTTAATTTATTTTGGGATTATTAGAACTTTGTGCTCTCTTTGATTATTACTATGTCGGTAGATAAGCGTTTGCTCTGATTCCAGGATTTCATATTCCCCATCGGAAATGACAACTTGATATCCATCCGGATACTGAAAACGAGGTATGAATACTCTTGTGGCTGCTTCAAGATTTTGGAAATGATTAAAACGAAGAACAAACATCTTTGATTTCTGAGAAAAACTCACTTGAACCGGTTCACCCGCAGTGGCCATTGGGTAGGGCCGCACCACTGCTTCAAGAGCTCTTCCTCCAGAATTTATATCTCCCGGATCATCCATCTGATCCCTGCTGAAAATAGAAAGATCTTCATCATTCCACTTATCACCCCGGGAATTGGAATTGTCCGCAGTATAGTTCCACAAGGTGTAATGATGCAGATTGTCTTCCAGGGCAGTAAGTGTGCGATCAAATACCCTGATCTGGGCGCTGAAATCACCATTTTTGTAGGCAGATTTATGATTCAGGTCATATGCAATACCAACTTCACCAATCAATACAGGCATATTCCCCATCTTTTCTTTAGCATGTTTTTTCGGTCTGGCGAGCTGCTCCTCAAAGGACCGTTTTATTTTTCTTGCCCCTAAAACTAATTTTCCTTTTTTCCGATCATAATTCAACCAGCTGTTGAATCGTTTCATAACCAGCACAACAGGGTCATACCAATGGGGTGCATATACAACATCAGATGCATCATCCGATCCCCAGGCCGGTCCATCTATCCCAAAACCTTTTTCTACAAAGATTATTAACCGGGGCTGTGCTATCCGTAGAGCAGCTGCAAATTTGTTATTAAATGGCACATAATAATCACGGTTAAAATCGATAGTCTGGCCTCGACGATATCCAAAATGATTTGGTTGGAGGAGTACGGGTTTATTTTTAATTAAGCGCCAAACTCCATTATGCTGCCAGATCGGATCATAACCATCTTTCCAGACATTAATTCCTCTGGGATTAATAACCTTTCGTCCAACAATCCGTGCGCCAAATATACCCCGTTCCCATTTTTTCATTTTGAGAGGAATTCCTGACCCTAGCTGCATAGCTTGAAAGGGAGTAGGAATAAACCCTTTTTCAACTGTTGTGTAGCGTTGATTCAGATCTTTAAGCCCGATCCAACCTTTAACTGGTTCATTCATTGAATCAAATCCGACCACGTTCGTCAGCCCAACCAGGTTTTTAGCCAACAGTGCCATAGAGTTGAAATAATGCCTCTGTAAAAATTCATCAGCAAATTCTCCATCCACCTTGGTATGGGGAGCGAAATCTGTTCCGCCAAAGAATAATGTGAACATAGTTGCCGCAGCCAGTTTTGTTGCATTGGTTGACCAGATCATCTGGGGAAGCGGATCACCATGAGATTGATGCGTAAATGCAGCACCAGTCTCATGGAATTTAGTTATATCCATCCCTACCATTTCAAAAGTCCACCCTGGAGCTCCATCTCCACCGGAGAACCTGCTCCAGACATCCTGATGGGGATCAATGAACATATTGATATCGTACTCAGCAGCTTTTTCGACAACAGCACGTATGTATTCCAGATAACCATGGTCATATATACCGGGGCCATCATGCTCAATGGCTTCCCAGGTGACCAGGAACCTCAGGAAATTAAATCCCCAGGATTTCAATCGGGAAAAATGCTCTTCGGCTTCAACCAATGGAAACGGCCGTCCAACAAACGACACGTCCCGATGATTATAGAAATCTTCAGATATATATGTTGAACCATCGGGTTGATAAGGCACTTTGCTGCTGCCGCCAAGGTTTACACCCCTTAACATCAGGGTTCTGCCAAATTCATCCTTGAAATTAGAGCCATCAATATACATATTATTTTCTAGTGGCTAAATACCTAGACGTAAATCTAAATCATAGTGTTTTAATGTGTTCGATTACATTCTCAGCTGCTTTAATTCCATCAATTGCCGACGATATAATCCCGCCGGCATAACCCGAACCTTCACCGGTCGGATATAAACCCTGGATAGATACACTCTGAAGATCAGCATCCCTGATAATTCTCAGCGGAGAAGAAGTTCGAGTTTCTATTCCGGTCAGCACGGCATCATGCATACTGAACCCGGTTATTTTACGATCAAAATTTGGTAATGCTTCCAGAATCGCGTTGATGATATATGGTGGAAACAAATCCCTGAGATTAGTAAGATTTATCCCGGGCAGATAACTGGGTTGTATCGCGCCCAGGCCTGAAGAAGGAATGTCAGAAATAAAATCACCCACTAATTGAGCTGGTGCGAAATATTCTTCTCCTCCAGCAATAAAGGCTTTCTGCTCCCAATATCTCTGAAAGTCGATCCCCGCCAGGGGATTATCCTCAAAATCTGAAGGGTAAACTTCAGCGACAATAGCGCTGTTGGAATTTATTCCATTGCGGGCGTATTGGCTCATCCCATTTGTCACTAAATGTCCTGTTTCAGAGGCTGCTGCAATTACTCTTCCGCCCGGGCACATGCAAAAACTATAAACAGTCCTTCTGCCAGAGCTGTGATACGCGAGCTGGTAGTCAGCCGCCCCCAGTTCTGGATGGGCCGAATGTTTGCCATACTGGTTTCTATTAATCATCTCCTGGGGATGTTCAATTCGGAATCCGACTGAAAATGGTTTAGGAGAAATTTTTACTCCCCTTTCGTGCAGCATCTGAAAGGTATCTCTGGCGCTGTGACCTATTGCCAATATCAAGAAATCAGTTTTTATTTCATTCCCATTCGCCAATAGTACACCAGTAACACGATTTCCATCAAGATTCAAGTCATGCAACCTGGTTTCAAATAAGTATCTTCCTCCTAAATCAGTAATATATTTTCGAAGATTCTTGACTACACCAATCAGATTAGCTGTACCAACATGGGGTTTATTTTCAAAAAGGATCTCTTCTGGAGCGCCCGCATCAACCAGCGACTGGAGAATTTTTTTATCTCTGTTTAACTTGTCTTTGATCCGGGTTTGCAATTTTCCATCTGAGAATGTACCCGCCCCGCCCTCGCCAAACTGAACATTTGATTCTGGATTCAATTTTCCCTCGTGCCAGAATTTTTGAGTGTCTTTCGCCCTTTCTTTGACCGGCTTACCTCTCTCAAGCAGAATTGGCTCAAGGCCAGCCTCGGCCAGAATCAGGCCGGCAAAGATACCCGCTGGGCCTGTTCCAACAATAACCGGATGATGTGTGGGTTTGTTAATTATTGATGGCACTTGATAATGATAATCAGGTGCCTTCGTGATTCGCGGATTAGATTTATACTTTGAAAGAATTCTTTTTTCGTCAGATACCTTAACCAGTAAGCTGTATACCCTTAAGAGGGGTTTGCCTTTGCGGGCATCCAAACTGCGTTTTAAGATCCTGATTTCGCTAATTTTGTTTTCTGGGATAGCAAGTACCTTAGATACTTCAATCAGCAGGTCCTGATCTGGATGGTTAAAAACTAGTTTTATATTCGTAATTCTTATCATGACAAATTCAGGGTTAAGGTCTTTATTTGTTAAAGCCTGTAATGGTCAATAAGTACTATACATTTTTATAATAATGGCAAACTTGCTGCCTGCAAAGTAACAATTGTTAAGTAATTTTTAATTCATGATATGATTTATTTATTCTGCTACTTTTTTTTAGAATACGCATAACTTATATATCTTCAAAAAATCTAATGCCTGATACTGCAAATCAACGAATTAAAGATGCAATTCAAGCTCTGCGGGGCAACGACAAAGCCAGAGCGAGACAATTAATCCTGGCAGAAGTTAAAGAAAATCCCTCAAATTTAACAGCCTGGTTATGGGCTTTGGAAGTTGCAGCCAATGACAAAGAAAAACGGACCATTCTGACTAAAATCCTTTCACTTGACCCGACTCACCAAGGAGCGCTCCGGTACCTGAAAAAACTTGATCAGGAATTATCAAAGAATCCTCAAGCAGCGGTCACTCAATCACCCTCAAATGTAAAACATGCCCTTAAACAAGAGAAAACAACTTCTCGAACAAGAGGAATTTTTAGTTTTTTCTTGGGGTGGACTACATCCTTACCGCCATCCTGTGGATTTATAGTTTTATTTGTTATTATCGTTGCCGGGGCATTTTTCTATTTCAGGGTGAATACCAGCCTATTTGGTTTAGTTGGCACAGATTTTGATCAACTGGTTATTTCTAATTCTTACGAATTAATATCCGCCGAAGATATGTACTGGGAAGTTCAATTTGAAGGTATCGGTGAATCAAAATATATTGGCACTGTTCGACATGCAGCTCCCATCCGAATCAATGAATTCCGTATTCTCACACATAATATCCTGGTTACAACAGCGGATTTTGCTAACCCGGATATTGTAAGTACCAGTGTAATTGACAATAAGTTTGTCTGGAAATCTACAAAGACAGACTCTCCAACGGGTTCGATAAATCTTATCCATGCCATACCGTCAACAAAGGCCATATACCAGGAATTGCTCAAGATCCAGCCCTGGGATATTGTCAAGATAACCGGTCGGGAAATATATACTGTGAAAGCATTCCAGACAGACGAAAACTTTCTGGGCACCTGGTTAGATACCGGCTGCAATACACTGCTGGTAGAATCTGTCTCTATCTTGAAACCTCCAGATCAGCAATAAAGTATAATCAATAACTATGCGAAAAGGCCTCACAAGGTTAGTCTTCCTACTTTGGGTTACTGCCCTCCTGACTGGAGCCGGTGTGATAACTCTGGTTATTCAGGGAGCATTATCTGATCCAAAATCAATTCCTATCACAGCAACTATTACTGCCACCCCTCCCAAATTCCCTTCATTAACGCCAAGCCAGATTCCACCGTCTCCAACTCCTGTTCCCCCATCCCCAATTCCTGCCACTCCAACAATCGTCCCTCCCCAACCCCTTATAATAGGTTTCTCTGTCTCTGACAGGCCTCTAGAGGTGTACCGGTTTGGCAATGGACCGATTGAGAAGATGATCATCGCAGGCATTCATGGCGGTTATGAGTGGAATACAGTCGCCCTGGCAGATGAAATGATAACTTATCTCGAATCTCACCCGAACATCATACCTGAGGATCACACACTATATTTCCTGCGAGTATTCAATCCTGATGGTCTGGCGCGCTCAAAAGGATTTGGGGGGCGTGCTAATGAAAATAACGTTGACCTGAATCGTAACTTCCCCTATAAATGGCAGGCTGAATGGCCTCGCCCCGGCTGTTGGGATTACATCCCGATCACTGGAGGAACTGGACCGGCTTCAGAACCAGAAACCAAAGCATTGATCAGATTTGTTGAAAGCCATGATTTAAAATCTTTTATCAGTTATCACAGCTCAGCGTTAGGTATCTTCCCGGGTGGACAGCCACCAGACGAGGGATCGTTATCGTTGTCTGAAACCCTGGCCGCCGTAAGTGATTATCCTTACCCCCCTATCGAAGCAGGTTGCGTTTATACAGGTCAGCTGGTAGATTGGATTTCTAATCAGGATATAGCAGCAGTAGATGTGGAATTGACTAATCACCAAGATTCAGATTTTGAGATTAATTTAGCAATATTGAGTGTCTTTCTTGATTGGTCCTATCCGGAATAAAAGCGGCTTACGAAACAATCCCCCCAAGCATCATAAACAATAATCAAATATTTTTAGGGAGAATTCACTCTTCGCTGGGTTGAGGTTTGAGCTGGATTTTGCCTGCGCCAGCAGCGCATAAATGTGCCCCAAAAAACAAGATCAAACTGCTGATATAAATCCATAACAACAGCACAACAATTGTGCTCAAAGACCCAAAGATGATTTCGTACCGTGCTAATCCGCTTCCCAGGTACCATTGAAATATATTGGAGGTGATTCGCCAGACAATAGTTATTCCAAGGGCACTGAAGCAAGCAGCCCGTATCGGTACTCTGCCCATAGGTATAATTCTGTATAAACTGTAAAAAAATATAAATGGGATCACCCAATACAATACTTTTGCTCCAAATTTCCACAGCCAGGAATCAAATAATAAATCTAATCCTGGTATTATGCCTCCATAACGAACAAGGACGTTTAGCAGCGTAGAAGAAATCATCAATATAAAAAGCACCAGAATAATCACAATAACCATTGCAAGTCCGAAGAGGCGCTTTTCAAAAAAACTTCGTTGCTCTGTTATTGGCCAAGCGATGGTTATATTATGAACCATCATTGAAAATGCATTAGACCCAGACCAAAACAGCACAATCAAACCCAAGATACCCACAGAGTTCCGCAGGATCAAGATCCTGGCCAAATTAACTTCAACTAGATTTTGCGAGACGGGAAAAACGCTGATCACTAACTGGGCAATTTTGCTGCTGGCTTCGGTGTCGTCCACAAATAATGTTCCAATTGTCACCAGTACTATTAATAAGGGAAAAAACGAGAACAGGGTATAGTATGCCATTCCCGCTGCCCCCCGTGCGCCGCCTTTCTGCTGAAAGCTGGCGATGGCAATTCGGATTAACTCGAGCAGATAAAAAAAACTGTCCTTTATGTTGGCAATCATAATCTTCGGGGTCATGATGCATTATTAATCTATTTTATAACAAAAGAGTCTGTGCTTTGGCGCGCTTCAGATTCTTATTAATATTAGCTGTTTCTTCAGGACCAGAATTCTTCTATATGAAGAGCGCCCGGTTCCTTTCTGGTGTGTTTTGTATATCCTTTGTTAAATAACCATTCGGATACATTTTCAACCATTTTGGGATTTCCGCATAAGAAAAAGTGAGTTTTTTCCGGGTTGATCTCTATACCCGCTTCACTTTTGAGGACGTCTTTATCAAGCATCTGCTCAATCCATAATTGATGGCCATTCCAGGTCTCATCAGCATCTGTTAACGTCGGTACATATGTAAAATTCTCAAAGGTATTCTCAAGAAACGTGAGTTCGCTGTAATATCCAAGGTCCCATTGTTTTGCCGCTCCCTGGATGATTGCCATTCTTGATTCCGGGCGATCAGTAAGATATGAGCGCAGGAAACTTATATAAGGCGCCATTCCTGTCCCGGTCGCAACCATAACAATATCCTGATCCTCGGGAGTTTCTGCCAGTTTAAAAACACCAACAATTCGTTTGCTTATAAAAAGCCTGTCACCAGGATTCAGATTAAATAAACGAGGAGTTAATTGGCCGGATTTAACCTGCGATATATAAAATTCAAATTGTTGAACAGAACCTGTCGCTGATGCAATCGAATAGGGTCTTTGAATAAGTTTATCCGGCTCAACAGGATCAGTATCAGGTGTTGAATTAGGGGAACGATCTTCGCTGCCATACAAGCCCAAGAGAGTATACTGTCCTGCGCTAAATTGTTGGCGCGGTTCATCAGTATTTATCCGCAAAGTCATAATATCCGGGGTTAGCAGGATCTTTCCCACAACAGTAGCGTTATATTTTGATTCTTCCATGCCCTCTCCTCGTAATTTCTTCATCAACTTCTAAATTACGTCCAATATTATAGTGCAATCAAGCTTTATAGAAAAGACCTCCTCGATTTTTCTTGAGAAGGTCTCTTTATTACAAACCCTGCCCATTTTATCTGATCAGGGCTTGGTAGTAAATGCTACACCAACCAAACCAGCTCCTGTATGGACTGACAATCCAGGGGTCATCTCGGTAAGAGGGATATCCTCAGGACAAGTAATGCGCTCCCTGAGCAATTTTTCAAATTGATTTGCTTCTTCATTAGCTGCAACATGCAAAATGAATATTGATTCAATTTCGTCATCTCCAAGACTTTCTGCGGTCAATTCAAGTACTCTGGACCAGGCTTTTTTCCTGGTCCGGACTTTTTCAAGTAAATCCAATTTTCCATCTTTTATTGTCAAGATAGGTTTAATATTGAACACATTGGCCATTTCAGCAGTCAAATGTCCAACCCGGCCGCTCATAGCCATGAATTTTAACGTGTCCAGGGCAGCGTACAGATGGCTCCTGTTACGAACATTTTCAACCGCGACAAGAATCTCATCTTTAGTTTTTCCAGCCTGTGCTAATTCAGCTGCTTTGAGAACCATGAATCCTTGTCCCATACTGATGCTCTTGGTATCAAACACAGTGATTTCTTTTCCAGGCAGGAGATCTTTAGCGGATACAGCTGCCTGGTAGGTAGCGCTGAGATCTGCGCTTACAGTAAGACAGATGATCTCATCCGCTCCCTTGTCAAAGGCTTCCTGGAAGGCAATGGAAAAATCCCCGGGGGAGGGAGCCGCCGTTGTAGGCAAAACTCCTTCCTTTATTACTCTCTCGACTAATTGCTCATCTGTGATATCAGAGCAAGCTTTGAGGATTTCCTCGCCGAAATGAATGGTTATTGATACCTGCCTGATATCGAATTCTTCCAGGCTGCGGACGGGTAAACTGGTATCCGTATCAGAAATAATTGCTATTTTCATCCTTCTCTCTCCAATTCCATAATAAAGGGATCTGCTAATTAATAAAAAATACCTCATGGGATTAACGAATTTACTACAATTCTCCCAGATGAATTTCATCTTACCATAGTTAAGATTTTGCAGAGTTTGCCTGTCTGCCTTCTGGTATGATATGTCTCACTAGGATAGACAGAGGAGGGTTTAATGCCGCTGCAAATCGGCATAATAGGATTACCAAATGTCGGTAAAAGTACAATTTTTAATGTGCTAACACAGACACAAAAAGCCGAGGTGGCAAATTATCCCTTCTGCACGATTGAACCCAATCTGGCAGTCGTCTCTGTCCCTGACCGACGGTTAGTCAAGTTGGCTGAGCTGGTTGGCGTTGATCAAACCATCCATACCACAATCGAGTTCCTTGACATAGCCGGCCTGGTCCAGGGTGCCAGTCAGGGGGAAGGGCTTGGCAATCAATTTCTTGGGACTATCAGGAATACCGATGCCCTGCTTCATGTTGTACGTTGTTTTGAAGATCCCAATGTCATTCATGTCAGTGAATCCCCCCAACCTAAAGAAGATATAGAGATTATTCAGTTAGAACTTATCCTGGCTGACCTGGAACAGGTTGATAAAAAAATTGACAAACTTTCCCGGCAAATAAAAGGCGATAAAAGGTTGGAACCTGATCTGAAAATGGCTGTCAAAATTAAGGAGCATCTTGAAAATGGCCACTCCTTAGCAATTTTCCCGATGGAAGATGACATCTCCTATCAAAAGCTGAATCAGGAATTGCGATTCTTGTCTGCCAAACCGGTGATTTACGCAGCCAACATCGGTGAAGACTATTTGAATAAGCAGCATCCCGATCTGACTTTGATCAGTAAGATTGCCGAAGCGGAGAATGCCAAAGTAGTCCAGATCAGCGCTCAGATCGAATCAGATCTCAACCAAATCGATCAAGACGAAAGGGCTGATTATATGGAGCTATCAGGCATTAAAACCAGCGGTCTTGAGAAAATAATCAGAACAGGCTATCAAACCTTGAATCTGATAAGTTTCTTTACATATAACGAAAATGAGGTCAGGGCCTGGACTGTACAAAATGGATCAACCGCATCCCGGGCAGCTGGCAGGATCCACACTGATTTTGAAAAGGGTTTTATCAAAGCAGATGTTATACATTTTGACATATTTGAAGAGTATGGCAGCAGTGCTGCGTCTAAAGATGCTGGAAAATTGCAAATCGAGGGAAAAGATTATCATGTAAAAGACGGAGATGTGATCTATTTTAGATTTAATATTTGAGCTGCTATTTTAGAAAGAGGACAGAAAACATTATGACTGATACCAAGTTCAACCAGGGAATCCAGAACGCCGTAAATATTTGTATGAATGTCACTGAACCGGATCGAGTTATGATCATGACAGACCTGGAAACATGGGTAATTGGTGAAGCACTTGAAACGGAAGTCAAATTGACCGGTGCTGAAGTATTACTTATAAAACTCGAGGACTATGGCTCCAGGCCAATGACCGAAGTACCATCCAAATTAATGAAAGATTTTGCAGATTTTAAACCCAGCGTCACATATTATGCGGCTGAGAGCCAGCCAGGCGAAGTTAAAATGCGCATGGCAATGATGGGCGAAATTAGAAGAATTACGTCAGAAAACAACTTTCCTATTCCACGTCATGGTCATATGATCAGTATTACTGAACAATTGATTAGAGAGGGTATGAATGCGGATTACATTGAGATCAATCGGATCACATTGGACATTCTGGATCTTGTCAAAAATGCCAGGGAAGTCCATGTTACATCCGTAAAAGGCACTGATATCACCGCCACATTCAATCCCGATTACAACTGGGTGCCCTGCCATGGACTGTACCATTCACCCGGCGATTGGGGCAATCTTCCCGAAGGTGAGGTATTCACCTGTCCAGACACCTTGAATGGTGTACTGGTTGTGGACGTACTGGGAGATTATTTCTCGCCTAAATACGGTGTGCTGGATTCACCCTTAACCATTAAAATTGAGGACAGCATAGTGGTTGAGATAAGCGGGGAAAACCAGGAAATTGCGGATGAGCTAATGGAATATCTGAACTCTTCAGAAAATGGTACTCGAGCTGGTGAATTTGCTATAGGGACTAATACGGCGGTTACTGAATTATCGGGAAATTTACTCCAGGACGAAAAAATTCCTGGTATTCATGTTGCGTTTGGCAATCCAATCGGTTATGAGACCGGTGCGGATTGGACATCTGATGTCCACGTGGATGTCATTCCAGTCGACTGCACCATCATAGTAGATGGTAAAAAGATCATGGAAAACGGAAAATTCACGGTTTGATATCAATAAATTCAATCCAGCTAAATTACATCCAGTTGCATTAAAATTGTTTTTGGAATAATATAGTGAAAGGCATCACAACTGGAGACAATACGAACCGTCAGGCCACAATAGTTTGTATTGCTCGGACTGACGGTTTATCATTTTAACATCTTGCAGCATGTAACGAATTCCTTCTTGGGTTACCTTATTGGTGTAACATTTACCGTTTCAATTTCGTTTATTAATTAAATAGACTAAGCAGCGGAGGAAGATATTCAATCACTAGCTGAGATGGAGGGAACCATGTTTAAAAGAAACCTGGCCATTCTTATTTCTTTCTTGTTTCTAGTTTTGGCTTCTGGCTGTGCACCAGAGTGTACAGCAGAAGAAATTGCTAGCTTCGTACCTATTTTGGAATCCCCGCCAAACGGATCTGAGGTAAGTTATGACAGTCCTATAACATTCGACTGGACGCATAACGAATCATGCAGGCCGCACGAGTATCAAATCATAATCGATAACCTTGGTGTTTATTACGTTGAGGGGGATACATCGAATTTTGATTATGGCTTAGGTTTTTCCCCTGGTATACAGTATGAATGGATTGTTAGAGGAATCGCGAAAGATGAAAACTACCATTCCGTCAATGGGCCACACTCGGAAATCTGGACGTTCACCACAGATGGCAGGTGTTCTTCTGCTTCCGAACTCGTACAACCAGTTTTGACAGCACCTCAATTTGGGGAATGGCTCGGAGAAGGACAAGGACCGGGACCTTCCTTGGCAACCATCCGATGGTCTTATTCTGGAGATTGCTATCCAGATTC
>SDBT01009058.1_pt1 | contig 16177 bp, 13 predicted proteins | sample 2277101 | NCBI WGS metagenome assembly SDBT01 (sample SAMN10404973, study PRJNA504765) | marine sediment metagenome | isolation source: marine sediment core GS10_PC15, 103 cmbsf | place: Arctic Ocean: Southern Knipovich Ridge | collected 2010 | reverse complement strand
TTTCTATTAAGTACCCGACGATATAATTCATTAAGATCGGAACTTGCAAATCGGCCACCTTCAAGCGGTACTAATGGACGTAAATCCGGTGGAGCAACCGGTAATACTTTTAAAATAATCCAAGCCGGATTAATACCTGCTTGTGCAAAACCAGTTAATACTTTAATGCGACGCATAATTTTGTGACGACCAGTAACAGAAGTTATTTTTGCATAATCTTGATACAATTTAGCAATTTCAAGATTTAAATCCATAATTTCTAAAATTTGCCTTATCGCTTCAGCACCAATCTCAGCCTTAAATTCAAGATCATCAAGATGTGCTTCTCGATATTGCTCATATTCAGCATTAGTTAAAAGCGTCTTTGGGGCATATGGCGAATTACCTTGATTGATAACTATGTAGGCATCAAAATAGATAACCCGTTCTAAATCTTTAACCGGCATTTCCATTATAAGGCCAAGATAACTTGGAATACCTTTTAAATACCAAATATGGCAAACGGGTGCCACGAGATCAATGTGACCCATACGCTCACGCCGAACCCGCGATTGAATAACTTCAACACCACATTTTTCACACGTTACCCCACGATGTTTCATTCGTTTGTATTTACCGCAATTACATTCCCAGTCTTTGACAGGACCGAAAATGCGCGCACAAAACAATCCATCACGTTCCGGCTTGAGCGTTCGGTAGTTAATCGTTTCGATTTTTTTAACTTCTCCATAAGAAAGAGCACTAATCTTTTCAGGCGAAGAAAGACCAAGCTTAACCGCATTAAACTTAGTAGTGCTGATGTATTCTCTAAAACGTTCTAGTATTTTATTACTCACTAACTTCCTCCTTGCCGGTCTTAAACAGATCTACCCGCAATGCTAAACTTTGCAATTCTTTAATTAGTACATTAAACGATTCTGGCAAACCAGGTTCAGGCACTTTTTCTCTGCTCACAATAGCATCATATACCTTAGGACGTCCGTTAACATCATCCGATTTATACGTCAACATCTCTTGCAATGTATACGCTGCACCATACGCTTCAAGAGCCCATACTTCCATTTCACCAAATCGCTGACCACCCATTTGTGCTTTACCTCCAAGAGGCTGTTGCGTTACTAATGAATACGGACCAACTGAACGGGCATGCAATTTATCGTCAACCATATGATTAAGCTTCATCATGTAAATGGAACCAACGGTAACCGGTTGATCAAAATAGTCACCTGTTCTACCATCACGCAATTTAAATGCCCCAACTGGCGGCAAATCAAGTTTCTGCATTAATGGCTTAATATCTTTATCGAGGTGTGCACCATCAAATGCCGGCGATTCAAACTTAACCCCTTCAGTTGCAGTCTTTTTGGCCAGATTCATTATTTCATCTTTACCATATTGTTTTTCATAAGTGGTAATTAAATCTGCACCATAGGCATTTTCTAACTGAGTTTTTATTTTTTCGTAACTGGCACTTTCTATCAGAGATACGAATTGATCACCAAGTTTTTTACCGGCTAATCCAAGCGCTGTTTCTAAAATTTGACCAACGTTCATTCGAGAAGGAACACCAAGCGGGTTCAACACAATATCAACGGGTGTACCATCTTGTAGACATGGCATATCTTCGCGTGGCATAATTATTGAAACTACCCCCTTGTTCCCGTGTCTTCCCGCTATTTTATCACCAACAGAAATATGTCGCTTAGAAGCAATATATATCTTAACCATTTTAATAACACCAGATGGAAGCGGATCACCTTTTTTCAATTTATTAATACGCTCTTCTTTGAGCCATGCTAAAATGCGTCGCTGATTTTCTAATGCTGAAGTTATTCGTGCCATTTCTTCAGCAATCTTTTTATCTGTTGTTTTAAGTATACCCAATTCTTGCAGTGATAACGCTTTTAATTTTTGCTTATCGTATTTATTATTTTTTAATAACTTCTGTGCAACTCTACCAGAAGAAGCTTGACCAGCAAGTAAGTTGACAATCTTTTCGGCAACCATTGCATCTAAGAACACCAAATGATCACGAAATTCCATTTCTAATTGAGCCGTACGTTGTACCACCAATTCTTTGTATCGCTTATCTTTACGAATACCACTTCGTGAAAACACTTTAACATCTACAACGGTACCTGCTATTCCTGGTGGAACACGCAATGATGTGTCTCGTACCTCTCGCGCCTTTTCACCAAAAATAGCACGTAATAATTTTTCTTCAGGGGAATATTGAATGTCACCTTTTAACGTAACTTTCCCAACAAGAATATCACCCGGCTTTACTCGAGCACCAATACGTATAATTCCTTCATCATCAAGACTGAATAACGCTCCTTCATTAACACTTGGTACATCTTTGGTAATCTCTTCAGGACCAAGTTTTGTATCTCGCGCATCAACCACATATTCATCAATATGAACTGAGGTCACTGTATCCTCGGCAACTAATCGTTTACTTAAAACAATAGCATCTTCAAAGTTGTAGCCATGCCAAGGCATAAAGGCAACTAATAAATTAGAACCAAGCGCTAACTCTCCGGATTCAATAGCAGCACCATTCGTTAGAATATCTCCTACTTTGACCATATCGCCACGTTTAATAATTGGCGTATGATGAATCCAGGTACTGTAACTTGAACGTTGAAATTTACGTAAATGGTATACATCAATACCCTGAGAAATCCAATCTTCAACATTGTTAAATACCTCTTGCTCTACCCGAATAATAATTTTTTCAGAAGAAACATATTCAATAACACCAGGACGTTTAGCAATCACCACTGCCCCAGAAGATTTACTAAACTCTTTTTCCATACCGGTACCAACAATTGGCGATTCACATTTGATAAGCGGCACTGCTTGCCGTTGCATATTAGATCCCATGAGCGCACGCGTTGCATCATCATGTTCTAAAAATGGAATTAAAGCCGTAGAAACCGAAACCAACTGTTTTGGTGATAAATCAACATAATTGATTTTGTCGGTTTCAACATACATGAAATAACCTTTATAACGTGCTACTGCAGTATCACCTTTAAATTTTGAAGTTCCTGGCTCCACGGAGTCTGCTTGCGCAATGTGCTGTTCCGCTTCTTGAAAAGCATCAAGAAAAATAACTTCATTCTTAATTGAACCTTTTGATACTGGACGATATCCTGTTTCAATGAAACCAAGATCATTCACCATCGCATAGGTTGCCAATGAAGAAATCAAACCAATGGTTTGCCCTTCAGGAGTTTCAATCGGACAAATACGCCCATAGTGAGAAGTATGAACGTCACGAATTTCATACGTAGCACGATCTTTTAATACACCGCCAGGCCCAAGAGCAGATAATCTTCTTTTGTGTGCAATTTCGGACAACGGATTTGTTTGATCCATAAATTGCGAAAGCTGGCCGGTACCAAAAAATTCACGCAATACCGCACTTAACGGTTTAATATTAAGAAAATCTTGTGGCATCAATGCACTGTGTACTTCTTGTGTTCTGAATCGCTCACGCACAATACGTTCAATACGTAAAAAGCCTAAATAAATTTGGTTAGTAAGCAACTCACCAACTAATCTAACGCGACGATTACCAAGATGATCAATATCATCAAGCTCACCTTCACCCAATTCACGAAGATTAACCAAGTATCGAACGGTAGCAACAATATCTTCACGCGTAAGCACATCAGTATCTTTAGAAATCGAAAGACCTAATTTTCGATTCATACGAACACGACCAACTTTGGTTAAATCGTATAAGCGACTACTAAAGAGCATATTTTCAAGACGTTCCCTAATCTCTTTGAGAGAAGAACTATCACCGGGCCACACTTTTGCATGAAATTCTTTAAGCGCTTCATCTTGGGTGTAACATTTATCCTGCGTTAACGTTAATGCAATAGTTGGTTGCAAAACATAACCAGAAGAACTGATAAGATCGAAAGTAACCGTTTTAAATTTTTTAAATAATTTATAATGTTCTTCGGTAAATGCTTGGCCTTGCTCAACTAATACTTCACCAGTATCAGGATCGATAACATCAGAACCAAATACTCGATTAATTAAACCTGATTTACCTAAAACTATCTTATCAACCCCCGCTTTTTTAAGACGCCCTACAATCTCTTTGGTAACACGGCGCCCAAGCAACGAGGCAGCAATTTTTTCAGGAATCATCCCTTTTTCTAATCGTTGCCCAATTAATTGTTCATCAACGGTACGATAAAATTCACCATTTTTTTGGCTAATACGATCAAAGGAATAAAACTGTTCTATAATTTCATCACGTGGAAAACCAAGTGCTTGTAGAAAAGTAGTTACAAGTAACTTTTTCTTTTTATCAACCCGAACATATAAATAATCGCTGCTATCAAACTCAAAATCAAGCCATGAGCCACGCATCGGAATAATACGCGCAACATAATAAGGACGACCACGAACATCTTTGACTTTTTTACTTTGCGTAAAAACGGCACCCGGTGATCGATGCAGCTGACTTACTACAACACGATCAACCCCATTGATTAAAAACGTTCCTTGATCACCTAATCTGATTACGCCACCATCATCATATAAATCGGCCATAATCGGCACATCGGAAAAGAAAATATCTTGCTCTTTTATATCTCGAACGGTTTTACGTCCTTCCTCATCAGTGTCCCAGGTCAACAACTGAACTTTAACCTTTAATGGCATTGAAAACGTTTGCCCACTTGATCGACACTCATCCAAACTCATCGGCATCTGCATTGAGATACGCGAAAGACAATTGGAGCAAGTTTTGTAACGTGCGGTATTTTTTTTACAAAAAGTACAGGTAGCGTTTTGCAAACGAGAGCAATCTGATTTTTTACATGAAGAGCACGTCCATGTGTATCGCTGGGTTATTCCCTTGAGCTTGTCACAAGTGCATGACCAATGGCCAAGTTCATAGCTCACATATTCAAGCGACATTTTACCTTCATATTCAATAGGAAAAATATCACGCAATACCTTCTCTAGTCCCATATCTTTTCGCTCAGTCGGCAAACAATCAAGCTGTGCAAAATCGTTAAACGATTTAGATTGAATGGCAATCAAATCAGGAACGGGTACAATATCTTTAATTTTCCCAAATGATTTACGAAAAATACCTTTACTTATGCGCATGTTGGACATGCAGCTGCTCCTCATGTGAAGAAATTAATAATACATTCCGGCAAAAACTCTCGCTCCCTTAATACTCAAGCACTAACGACGTTATGCAAGTTCAACTTTTGCACCAACCTCTTCAAGCTTTTGTTTCATTTCTTGTGCTTTATCTTTTGCTATCCCTTCACCAATAACCGTTGGAACACCTTCTACCGCTTGTTTAGCTTCAGAAAGCCCGAGCGTAGTTACCGAACGCAACGCTTTGATAGTTTTTATTTTTTCTGCGCCACCTTCTTTAAGGGTTACTTTATATTCACTTTTCTCTTCAGCTTTTGCCTCGGCTGCTTGCCCTGCTGCAGGAGATGCAGTGGCAGCCGGTATTGCGGCACTGACACCGAATTGTTCTTCCAATGCTTTGACAAATTTTGACAGCTCAATAACTGTCATATTGCCAATTTCTTCGATCAATTTTTCATGGGTTTTTGCTGCCATGGCATTCCTCATTCACTATTAAAAATTAACATACAACCAATTTACAACCAACTAAAAACCCCTAGACTCACTCATCAAAAATGTTGAATCTTAAGAAGATTTCTTTTTCTCAATTTGTTTCAAGACTATCAACGGCTTTGTAAGCAACAGATTAGCAATGAATGCCAATCGTGACAGTGGCGCTTTTAAGGTACCACCTATTTGTGCCAACAACACCTCACGTGGCGGTAATTTTGCAATTATTTTGACCGCTTCATCGGTCAATACCGATGACTCATAAAAGCCACCTACAATTTGAAGCTGTTCAAATTCATTCGAAAAATCACACAAAACTTTAGCTATTGTCGGTGGCTCATTTTGCACAAAAACAAGTGCAACTTGATCACCAAGCAATGAACCAAGCCCTTCAACCTTTGGCACTTCACTTACTGCTCTCTTAATTAAGGTAACTTTTGCAACCTGTAATAAACCCCCGTGCTCACGCAATTTATTTCTTAAATCGGCCATTTGCGTAACAGTAAGCCCTTTATAACCAACTAAGAAAGAAGCGTTACTTTTTTGAAAATCGCTCTTTAACGATTCAATTACTTGTTCTTTTTCTTGACGATTCATTGCTTAACCTTTGATCAACTTAAAAGTTCATCCGGATTGATTTGAATTCCGGGCCCCATAGTAGAACTCAATATCATTTTTTGTATAAATTTCCCTTTTGCCGTTGCCGGTTTTGCACCCGCTAATGCCTTAACAAACGCCCCCACATTTTCTGAAAGTTTTTCAACATCAAATGAAGCTTTGCCAATCGTAAAATGAACTAAACCACTTTTGTCATTTTTGAAAAACTTTCGTCCTTTTTTCAAATCGGTAACAACAGGACCTACATCAAAGGTAACTGTTCCCAACTTTTTATTTGGCAACAACCCTTTTGGCCCCAAAATTTTTGCGAGCTTACTAACAAGGCCCATCAAATCTGGTGTAGCAACAGCAACATCGAAATCCATCCAGCCGCCTTCAATCTTTTGTATCAAATCTTCAGCACCAACGTAATCGGCCCCTGCCTGAGCTGCTTTATCAGCATAATCACCTTTGGCAAACACCAGCACGCGCGCCGCATCACCTACACTATGAGGCAGAATAACGGAACCACGTACAACTTGCTCGCCTTTAGTAGCATCAATGCCTAGATTCACATTTACATCAATTGATTCATCAAATTTAGCAAATGCAAGCTCTTTAATTTTATCTAATGCTTCCTTAAGAGAAAGAGTACTAGCTGTAACTTTTTCTTTTGCCGCTCTATATTTTTTTCCTTGTGTCGCCATAACAAAACCCTATACTCAGTCTTTAACGTCAATTCCCATACTGCGCGCCGAACCAGCCACTATTTTTTTTGCTTGTTCAATATCAATTGCATTCAAGTCAGGCATTTTTATTGCCGCAATCTCTTCTATATCTTTCCAAGAAATGGTACCTACCGAATCAACACTTGGCTTAGAAGATCCCTTTGGCAAGTTAATTTTCTTTTTAATCAATTCCGATGTAGGTGGTGTTTTAGTAATAAAATCAAACGACCGATCCTTATAAATGGTCACTATAACCGGAACTGTTTGCCCTTTTTTATCTGATGTCTGCGCATTAAACTTCTTGCAAAATTCCATCATATTAATCCCGTGCGGTCCAAGCGCAGAACCCACAGGTGGTGCTGGTGTTGCGCCACCAGCTGGTAGTTGCATTTTTACTTTAGCTTTGATCTCTTTAGCCATCCCTTAATCCATTAATTTATGTGTTACCGTTTAACTTGACCAAATCCTAATTCAATCGGTGTCATTCTACCAAAAATACTTACCATTACGGTTAAACGCTCATTCTCTTCATCAACTTGCTCAATAATTCCCACAAATCCTGAAAACGGTCCTTCAGCAATATCAATTTCACTGCCAGAGACAAAGTCACTCTTTTTAGGTGCCAACGCGACTTCCCCTTTAACCTGAGAAATCACTCGGTCAATCTCTTTCTGTGAAAGCGGTACTGGATCTTTACCACCCAAGAAACGGAGTATCTTAGGTGTTGATTGCACCAACTGCATCGCTTCTGGAATCAATTCCATTTCAATGAGTAAATACCCAGGGAAAAGCTGTTGCTCACTCTTAGAAGGCTGCTGTGATGAGTCAAAGAGCGTTTTTAATTTGGCAGAAGGAAGCAAAATTTCACCAAAATACTCTTGCAGTCCTTTTTGCGCTATATTTTTGGTCAAATCTTTTTTAATCGTATCTTCATAACCAGCATAAATCTGGGCAACATACCAGCGCTTCATCTATTTACCTTGTTGCAGATATTTTCACTGCGATGATCAATTTTAATGTTAAAACACACGCTCAGCCATCCTATAAAATACTAAGTCTATTGCACCAAGATAGACTGAAAATGCACTAACCAAGAGCAATACAATAATAACCGACCCGACCATTTCATCGAAACTCGGCCAAACAACTTTACTTAATTCAAGTTTTACTTCTGAAAAAAAACGAATCACATCCTTCATCAGCTCACCAAAATATAAAGGATTCTATTCATATTTGCCGTTCCTATTTTTTATATGGCAGGCCAGGAGGGATTCGAACCCCCAACCTTCAGATTTGGAGTCTGCCGCTCTACCAATTCGAGCTACTGGCCTACAAGGCCTATTTGGTTTCTTTATGCATTGTATGCTTTCGACAACGAGAACAATACTTGCTTAATTGTAAAGAACCTACAGATCGCTTTCCAGACACCACTTGTGAATAATTTCGTTCTTTACACTCCGGACAACCCAATCGTGTAGTTACTTTTTTCTTTTTTGCCATGTTATTCTTTCAAAACTTCGAAAATTAGCTTTCAGACGCTCTGGAGCCCGCGACCGGACTTGAACCGGTGACCTCTTCCTTACCAAGGAAGTGCTCTACCGCTGAGCTACGTGGGCCAAAATTTTCATAAACTTTATAAACTATAGTATAGATTAAATAAAAAAAAGGAAAATGACAAATCTATTTTACGAAAATATATCCGTAATATCTGGAGCTGGCGGCAGGATTCGAACCCGCGACCTGCTGATTACAAATCAGCTGCTCTACCAACTGAGCTACGCCAGCACTTACTCATTTATTTCAATCGTCACTCTTGGAGCGGGAAACGGGACTCGAACCCGCAACCTACAGCTTGGAAGGCTGTCGCTCTACCAGTTGAGCTATTCCCGCACAAATTAGCCAAAACTGGCCTACCTAAGAGCTTCACCGAAGACTAACTATAGATTTTATTTAAAAGCCCGTCTATGCTTTCAGCTTCTTCGGGCAGTCTTCGCTTTGCTTTTTGCTCTATCAAGGTAATTCTCCTCAAAAAAATTGGCCTGCCAGGCGGAGTTTGCCGAGCCGGAAGGCCCGGATAAACGAAGACTGGTGGCGAGAGCAGGATTCGAACCTGCGAAGGTAAAAACCAACGGATTTACAGTCCGTCCCCTTTAACCACTCGGGCATCTCGCCGCTGTAAAAAACCTTCTTGCCCTCTTGCTCAACCTATAATATTGCTTTTTTTACACGATTTCAACTTTTTTTAGCTTATTTATAAGTATATCTAATTATAATGTTCTCAGCAAAGTTCATAATAACTGCTATACCGTTTGTTGCTACAAAGCAAAATGATAAGTTTCTATCTAAATAACTTAACCTCTCAACAAGTTAATTAAAAGCTATTCAAAAGCATTGTGTTTGATTGAGCAAGTTTTTTACAATTAAAATAGTTATAAAAAAACTCTTCAAATTAAATAAAGGAAAACAATGAAAAAATATCTTTTATTGATACTTCTAACTTTTTCCTTACCTCAAACAGGATTAGGAGCTATTGCAAATATTGATAGCAGTAGGATACTAAGTTATGGACTCAATAAAAGAGCTCATTATCCTTATCAATTTGATAATAATCCAAACTCTATCGTCCTCAATAACGTTAAAGTCCCAGAAGGTGCCATGTATACTATTCAAGGTGCCGAAACATTAATTTATTATGCTAAAGGTGGCGAGTCTCTTCTCCAAAAAATACTTACACCCGGCGGACCTCCTGCACTAGACACATGGCTTGCAATGGCAGGAACCCCTCAATTAGTGCTTGAACCAATGAGTAATCTCAATCCAACAATTACCATAAGCTCGCATTCAAAAAGCGCTCAAAATATTCTCTTATCATCTGGAGTCTCCTTTGAGGCAAAGCTTAGTACACCAGCTCTTAAAGAAACTTATTTTGGGCATTCAGAGCTAGATACTATTGCATTGATTAATTATTTAGCAAATAAGCTTTATTGGTATTGGCATCTCGGCTACATTTGGCGATCACCTGTGAGCCCAATTATGGTATATGTAAATATCAGCATTGATCCTCTAAAAGACGCTATGGTTACCATCGATTCTCTTGAAATAATGACAAATGTAAGTGGATCACCTGTTGCAACCATAACCACTGAGGTAATGAAAAAAAATGGCATCCTTAGGGAAGGCTCAGGAAAGTCACCATTTGCTCCAAAGAAAACAACTGCCCCAACTGGCGCATAATTTAATCACATAAATGATGAAAATAAAAAAGGGAAAAATAATGAAAAAATTAGTAACTTTCAATTTATTACTTATCTTCTCATCCACAATAAATACTGCTGATACATCTCCAATAATGAATGTTACACTCCAGCAAAAGTTACAAAATGATACCAAACTACAAGAACTAAATCGCAAAATAAAACCAATTAAAATCCAGATGGCCCAAGTAAAAACACAACTTAAAAACATTCACGATGAAATGGCAAAAAAATATGGAAAACAAACAATGGATTTGAAAAAACAACTTCAAAACGCGACTCCTATGACTATAGCTTCTATAACAAGTAAATTTGGCATTCTTAGAGCAAAATCAGCAAGCGAATATGCCCCCAAACTAAAACCATTAGAAAAACAATTAAAAGAACTAGAAACTCAGTTAATACCATTGAATACAGAACGTATGAATCTCATTTTGGAACACCAAGCCAGAGCTGCTACTGAAGTAAAACCATTAAATGTGCTTCAAATTGCTGAATAATCATCATAATGCAACTTTAATCGATAACGGTGTATTGTATAGCTCGCTTGTTACCTTCGTGGTAATCGATACTAACCACGCATACCTGCTTGGTTAGTAATGGCATTATCACTTCCGGCCATTCAATAAACGCCCAACTATTTGGAAGATATAAAAATTCATCAAAGCCGGCCTGCAAAAAATCATCAAATGTATGAATGCGATACAAATCAAAGTGATAAAATAGCTGCCCCTTTTGGTTTTCGTATACATTCACATAATTAAACGTGGGGCTGGTGATCGGTTGTGCAATACCACATTGCTTTAACATATCACGAATGATGGTGGTTTTGCCTGCACCTAATGGCCCTTCAAACGTAAACACTTTGCAGTGATCCATCAATGCAACTAAGGCATCAACTACCTGATCAATTTGTTCAATGCTAATAATTAAAGTATCTTCCATTTTTTATAACTTACTCAGTTTTGCCATAATTTTACGTTCTTTTTTTGAAAGCACTGAACTTTTACCGCGCCGTGATGAAACGGTACGCACATCTTCCTCTTCAGGTTTTTGCATCAGCGTTTGACTCGCTTGCCGCATTAATTGATCAAGCTCTTCATTCTGTTGATTTGGATGTAATTTTTGTGCTCGGTGCGTAGCACTCTCAACTTTTTCATGCGGTTTTGCAACTGCTTGCCTGACATACCCATCAAATACCACTGGGTCGATTGCTACCATATCAAACTTATTGGCACAATCAACCAATTCTCGATCAGCAGAAACTAAGAGCAAATCCCGTGATTTATTAATAGATAAATACTCTTTTATTGCTTGGTCGGCGCTTTTATTTTTTCCGGCATAAATAATCATCACCTGCCCTTCTTTTTCACGTGAAGGCATATCAAAAAAACCACCATCAAAAACAAGAATGATTTTATGCCGCTTTGCTTTGCTGTATCTATTTAACAGCGCAATATATTCAGCACGATCACGATCTGAGATATGTTCAGCAGCATAAAGTTGCTTTAGCAGGTTATAGGCATCTATGAGAATAATCATATTACGTAACTTCGTTTCTTAAAATACTTTACTCACTTATAAATATACCAGGGTATTAATATACTAGAGTATTGCATATTGCAAAATATTCATAAAATCGATACATTTATACATAAGCAAATTACCCTTCGACTCGTTAAACTCGCTCAGGATCGCTCAGGGTGACCGAAAGAGAAAATTTATGTCAGAGCTCGTCGCAATGCGACAACGAATGAAAGCTATCGAAACTATAAAAAAAGTCACGCATGCCATGCGGCTTATTTCTATGTCCTCTCATGCACAATTAAAGAATAAAAAAGCTTTTCTCGAGGATTACAAAGAAGCATTACTCAAAATAATGAGTACTATTTTGCATGATTACCCGCATTGGACCAATCCGATTTTATGGCCAAACAAAAAAAATTATCGTCCGCTCATAATCATTATTGGCTCACAAAAGGGGCTCTGTGGCTCTTTTAATGCCAATTTATTCACCTTTTTTGAAAATAAAACATCATTGATAGATCGTGAGAAACTGCATACCATTGTGGCGGGTAAAAAGGCAGCTGATCGGATCAATGAAACATTTGGCACCATTGTTATACAATTTCCAGAGTTTACCCAAACTAAGTTATTAACAATAGCAGTAAAAATTGCTGATCACATTTGGCACGCACGCACGCCGTATAGCTCGGTTACATTGTACTATAACTTTCCTAAAACATTTTTTGCACAGTTACCAACACTTTTTCAATTGATACCGTTCAAAGAACATATTACATCAGATCAAAAACCCACCCTCAAAGAACCGTATCGCTGGGAACAGGATCCGAACGACATTTTAGGAGCACTCGCACATCGTTTTATGCAAAGCATTATTCAAGAAATTTTATTTCAATCACTTATTGCAGAACAAGCAGCACGATTTATTGCAATGGATAATTCTACCCGAAACGCTTCAAATCTCCTTGATGAAATGCGGCTCGATTATAATAAATTACGTCAAGCAAAAATTACCCGTGAGCTTACCGATTTAGTCGCCGGCCTTTAATGCAATCTGCGCACCAATTCCTGCTAATTTTTTTTCTAGTGCTTCATAACCGCGACGCCAATGCTGTAAACCGGTCATAATAGTAGTGCCTTTTGCTGCCAAACCGGCAAGCACTAACGCACATGAGGCCCGAATATCACTTGCAATAACTGAGGCACCATATAACGCATCAACGCCGGTCACCACGGCGCGATCACCATCAAGCGTAATTTGGGCACCCATTTTTTGTAATTCACGAATATGCAAAAATCTATTTTCAAAAACGGTTTCATGAATAACACTCTTTCCTTCTGCCAAACATAATGCGGCCATCATTGGTGCTTGCAAATCGGTAGGAAATCCTGGATACGGTGCCGTACGAAACGAAACTGCTTGTGGAGCATGCGTTGCAGCAAAGGTTATACCACGGCCTTCAGGCCCACATTCAACGGTGTGGCCCATTTCACGTAACTTTTCTAAAAATACTGCTAAGTGCTCCGTATTTGCATCGGGCAGCTCGATTTTTCCGCCAGTAATAGCAGCAGCTAATAATAAGCCTCCTGCTTCTAATCGATCCGGCATAACGGTATGTTCAATTGGATTTAACTGAGCAACCCCTTCAATGACAATCGTTGCCGGTGGTTCAATGGTAATCTGCGCACCCATTTTTTTAAGCACACACATTAAATCCATCACTTCGGGTTCAAGCGCGGCGTTGATAATGCACGTAGTGCCTTTTGCTTGTGCTGCTGCCATCAAAATATTTTCGGTTGCACCAACACTGGGATATTCAAGTACAATAGTTGTCGGCTTAAAGACACCAATACGTGCATACAAGAATTCTTTATTCAGTTTAAGTTCAACCCCTAATTTTGCTAATCCTTTCAAATGATAATCAATTGGACGCATGCCGATTAAACATCCACCCGGCATGGCAATGTCTGCTTTTGAAAATCGTGCAAGCAACGGTCCCATAACCAATACTGATGCCCGCATTTTTTTCATCAACTCAGGCTTCACGTTATAATTTCTGATAAAAGTAGTGTCAATTTCGAGCACATGATTTTTCTCATCAAAAAAAATTTCTGCACCTAAATCTTGCAACACCAAAACCATATGCAGCACATCGGCGGAGCAGGGAACATTACGCAGAATTGACTTACCTTCAGTTAAAATAAGAGAAGCCATGATCACCAGTACTGCATTTTTAGCACCCACTAACGAAACGGTTCCCTGCAATGATAGCGATTGTTGTACCCACAATGCCGCCGATTCATCGGTTAACGGTACTGAAGCAACTGATTTTTTCCAATGACGGACAGATGCACGCTTTTTTGGTGTAGTTATAGCCATATAAATTCCCTTTTATTATATTGTTTAAGTTGATTAATGATTGTTTTCCAGTATTATAGCGATAAATTAATTTTATCGTAAGCTTCGCTCGAATGGTTCGAGCACCACAAACAGAATTCGTGAATTTTAAATGAGCGAATCTAAAAAAGGATGTAAGAGATGTCATCAGATGGGCAAAAAAAGGGAAGTTTAGAAGTCATTTGCGGTTCAATGTTTTCTGGTAAATCGGAAGAATTGATTCGCCGTCTTAAGCGATCACAACTTGCAAAACGTGATGTACTGGCCTTTAAACACAGTCTTGATGACCGAACTCATATTGAATATGTAATTTCACATAACGGTAATAAAATAAAAGCAATTCCTATCAATAATCCAGAAACAATTTTAGAGCTTATTACGCCAGAAGTTGAAGTAGTTGGCATTGATGAAGTACAGTTTTTTTCTCAAGAAATTGTCACTATAATTTGTACACTGATTGAACAAGGAAAACGCATAATCACTGCAGGCCTTGATTTAACTTTTAATCTCATCCCGTTTGGCCCATTACCACTATTGCTTGCCATTGCTGATAAGGTAACAAAATTAAAAGCTATTTGTATGAAATGTGGCAAGGAAGCACAATTTACTCAACGCTTGGTCAATAATAAGCCGGCGCGCTTTAGTGATCCTACCATTGTAGTTGGCGCAGAAGAAAAATACCAAGCCCGCTGCCGTGATTGTCATTTAATTGATAAACTACCGGAATTCAACTATGGCAAAACAATCGATAACGTATAATTGCTCAAACTGCGGCTATCGCCCTCCAAAATGGGTTGGGTGTTGCCCTGAATGTGATCAATGGGACAGCATCAGCGAAATTAAGCACAGCACCACAACACGTGCCAGTAGAAAAACAGAAGTATCACTACAACCATTGCATACCATCTCAATGCAAGCACAAAAACGAATGACGAGTGGTATTGCTGAATGGGATCGTGTACTTGGTGGCGGCATTATGCCTGGTTCATTTTTAATTTTAACCGGTGATCCTGGTATTGGAAAATCAACGTTACTTTTACAAATTGCTCACAAATTGGCAGCGCAATATCACGTATTTTATTTTTCTTCTGAAGAATCATTAGAACAAGTGCGCTTACGTGCAGAACGATTAGGGTGCTTAGATGAAAAACTGTTGTGTTCCGATGAAGCTCAGCTCGAAGTAATCATCGAGCTCGCTGAAGAAAAAAAACCAGATATCATTATTATCGATTCGATTCAAAATTGTTATTCAACTAATTCGCAAATTATTCCCGGCAGCATTAGCCAACTGCGTGAAGCCGGTTTTAAATTGATGCGTTTGGCAAAAAAATCCAACATCGCCGTCATGCTCACTGGTCACATTACCAAAGAAGGAACTATCGCTGGCCCTAAAATGCTTGAACATATGGTTGATGGCGTCTTTTATCTGCAAGGCGAAGATCGTTGGCAAACCCGAGTTTTACGTTCAGTAAAAAATAGATTTGGCGCACTTGGTGAACTCGGTTTTTTTGAAATGCATGAACATGGCTTACAAGAAGTTCCTGACATTAATCAACATTTACTTAATGAAGCTTCATACAGTCCGGGATCGGCGTTAATCAGTTATATTGAAGGGTCCCGTCCTTTCTTGTTGGAACTCCAAGCATTACTCATCCCCTCTAAATTTGGTATGCCACAACGCGTTATTTCTGGCATTGATCCAAAACAAGTTATTTTAATTGCGGCCATTATTGAAAAATATTTGCATATCAAATTAAGTACGCATGACATTTTTTTTAAAGTAAGCGGTGGATTTAAAATTAAAGATAGTGCCGCCGATCTTGGCATTGCTTTAGCTTTACTTTCTAGCTACTTTCAACAACCGTTACCAGAAAAATCGATTGCACTCGGCGAACTCAGTCTAACGGGGCGTGTAAAACCGATCAATCAAATTGGTATGCATCTTCGCGAAGCGCAAAAATTTGGCATTGAACAGCTCCTTCTTGCTCATAACCAAAAAATAGAAAAAACTAAATCTATTACAAAACGGTTTAGCTCGGTCTATC
>SDBT01009057.1_pt1 | contig 16180 bp, 25 predicted proteins | sample 2277101 | NCBI WGS metagenome assembly SDBT01 (sample SAMN10404973, study PRJNA504765) | marine sediment metagenome | isolation source: marine sediment core GS10_PC15, 103 cmbsf | place: Arctic Ocean: Southern Knipovich Ridge | collected 2010 | reverse complement strand
GGCGAGGCTACAGGTGGGGGGCGGGGGTGTCGGCGGTCGCCGCCCCAGCCGACCGAAGATAAGCGGTTGACGTCCAGGTCGCCGTGGCCCCGTGCAGGTCGGTATGCTCATAGGACTGCTGCGCGGCTACCAGTGTCAGCGACCCATCCAGGGTCACGAATGTACCCGTTTCGCTGGTGTCGGTATAGACTCGGATGATGGTATAGCCGGCGGCGATAACGGCACTGACATCCTCTACTGTAATAAATAGTCGATTCATTATAGACTCCTATTAAAAACCCGGTTTTTCAAAAAAACCGGGTTTTTAGATTCTCACAACTCCTCTATATCTTCAATCTCAGGCCGTAGATGTTCAACGGACCGCGCATCTGGCCGTAGATGTTCGACGCTCCGCGCATCAGGTCGTAGGTGTTCAACGCTCCGCAAAATCGGTCCCACACTCGTCGGCGAACTGATGGTGAATTGGAAATATCGGCCCCTGGGGCGATAATACGTTCGATCTGGCGGCCTGAATGTCTGATCCCTCAGCCGGGGGTTGCGACTCGGATGAATCCTGGAAACCGCAATCAACAGACCGGCCACGAATAATGATGGCGGAAGGACCCGCTGCGGCTGGTAGACTGCCAGCGAAGGCGGCCTGAATGTCTCATCCCGCAGCCGGCGGTTGCGGCTCGGATGTACTTTCGAGACCACCACCCCCGCAACGGGTGGCACAAAGGCGGCACTCAGTAGCCGCCGCCTGGGCTGATAGACTGCCAGCGAGGGCAGCCGGAATGTCTCATCCCGTAAACGCGGGTTGCGACTCGGATGAACCTTTGAGACCGCATTGAGCATACCCGGCACGAACTGCGCCGGGGGCAACACCCGCCTGGGCTGATAGACCGCTAACGAAGGCGGCCGGAATGTCTCATCCCGTAAACGCGGGTTGCGACTCGGATGAACCTTTGAAACCGCGTTGAGCATGCCCGGTACAAACTGAGCCGCCGCTAAAGTTCGCCGCCGCTGGTAATATTCCCAGACCTGCCGGCGAAAAACCGCCATCCTAGCCGCCTATTTCTTCAAATATAATCGTCCCGCTCATAGTCAACGAATCGTCTGGCGCAGCTTGTAACTCCACAATGAATAATGCGCTCGGCGAAATGACCGGCCGATCCTCAGGGGGGGGCAAGTAATAGAAACCAATTTGCACATTGAAAGACTCCGAGTTCAAGAATGTGCCTTCTACACTTTGCGAGGTATTATTGGCTTCGACCGAACCGCCGAAGGCCGTATCACCCACCTGTAACGGCGACGCGGTCACCGTCGTCCCGCCCGATCCTGTGGCCGTGCCACGATGGATCAGAATATTTTTCATCTCTGCCTGAGCGTCACCGGCATCACTGGATTGCGTGATCGTCACCGAATGAATCACGACAACCGCATCTGCCGGCGCCACGACCTCGAATAAATCTTGCGCCACCGATACGGCCACTTCTTCGAAAACTGCTGAATAAATTCGTCCCATTTTATTGCCTCTCTTTGAAATAAAAAAAGCCCGGCTGAGAGGGGAGATTCCTCCCTCACTCAGTCGGGCGTTGCTCGTTCGTTAGGGCGTAGCCGATAGTCGGCTCCGCCTGAATGTTGTCCCGTTCTTATTCGAAATATTACGTAACCACTCAGGCTACAGCTTTAGACGCCGGCCTAAGTAGTCACATATCAATTATCAATTAGATTACAACCTCAATGATACATTCCGGCTGGGATGATTGCGCCCCGGATAAACCGACCCAAGTCCGGCCGCCGCCGCCGCTTCATTACTGAACACAACAAGGCACCGTTGCTCAACCGTATTTGTCGTCTGCCGGTCATCGGCGCCGTCCATATCAATCGCAAATGGCGACCCGGAGGCAGCCATGCTGCGAACGGCCATCAGTGATATTGGCACCACATCAGTCGCATTCCGAGAGGTTATATTCAAACCAGGTGAGGCATCGATCCCGGTCGGGAAGGTCGTACTATTATTCTCCTGGAATCGCAGGCCAAACGAGGCGGTATGACTAACGAGATCTGATTGACAATAACCCAGCACGATCTGATCACTATCAACCGTCACCGCATGCGACAAAGTTTGCACTTGAGCAAAAGTTGCGGTTAAAGCGGCCGTTGCTCCAGTCGTTCGCTCGGTAGAAACATCTTTGAAAATGTTATTCAAATTTATCAGATAAATCCCGGAAAACACATGGTCAAAATCTGATGTGGCACCGCCGTCAGTATTCAACTCAACCGAGAAAGTGTTAGAAACGGCTGAAAGCACATCGGCCCATATTATGAATGTCCCCCGGCGTTCAGAGACGTTTTCACCCTCAAAACTGTTGGTTACAGTCTCTGATGCCGTACCCGTTCTGTCTAGCGAAAAAACTAGATTGGCAGAGGTGGCGTTCACGTCATATTGAGCATAAGCGATGGCTAACCAGCTATCTGTTGTGGCGGCGAATGTGGTCGTCGCGAACGCTGTGGCCGTAGTAGGTACAGCTACGGGTGAGGCAACATCATCATCCTCATTTTTCGAATAGTCGGCCGCCGCAAAACCGGAGATCGGAATAGCAATGATCCAGGAGGTGACCGACGTAATAGAGACGGCGCCCGTTGTATGAAATCTCAGTTTCACCCCAACCGCAGATCCGCCTTGAGTAAATTCAAACGCAAAAAGGTGCGGTTCGCCATCAGATGCGCCGCGTACTTCTACTATCGATTCGGCCGGTGCTATAGCCGAATCGGAATCGTTTGTCACGTCCATATAGCTGATCGTGCCATTGGGGCCCGTGAGGATCGCCCCGGCCAAAATTAGGTAGGTCGTGCTGGTCTGGAACGAACCAGATGAAATACTGGCGTCTATAATGTCAGTATAAGTATCTGATGTCGTTGCTCTGTCTGTCGTTTGCTCTGCCGAAACGACACCCACACCGGCCATAACTCACCTATCAACTAAACCTTTGTGAAATCATATTCCCAAATAAAAAACGCCCGGCAGACGATTCGAATCGTCTGCCGGGCGTTCAAGCTTTTGCCACTAAGTCAGCAGAAGCAAAGTTACCCGTTATTTCCTTCCTCTATAATTTTATCCCAGCCCCCCCCTTACGTCAAGCCGCCGCCCCGCTCATCCACAATCAACACGTCCAACGGTATATCCTCTCTTCAAATTCCTTGTCCACTTCAAACTCCTGAATAATTGGAGCATCCTTTTTCCTGGAATCCCAGCGAACCCAAGCGTGGATATATCTACCTTCTCCGCGAAATTTGCTAAAACAATACGCAGACTGATATGCAGACTGATATGCAATTTGTGCGACCCAAACTCGTTGATTTCGGTTAAAATGTGTGGATGGAAAAGGCATCTTGAATGATGATACTAATTGAAAACTACCCATCGCCTACTGCGCCTTACCAGTACCGTCCTGTTCGTTGCCTTATATGGCATGCTTGCTATCAGACAGTAGCTCTTGGTCAATCTCTTTTTTCGTATCAGCTTTATCCAAAAAGCGTTTGATATCATCAATAAAAGGTAAGTCCCTCACGTCACACGACTCAGCAACAGACCACTTTCCAAAATTACGGATAAACTGCTCAAATAATGTCATTCTCTGCCTCCTTAGCAGACTAACAAACGTTGTAAATGCTGCACATGACAGCTAACTCGCTTCACTAACTTCCTCAGATTCTCCCCATATGACCCGCCCGTAGGTAGATTTTTTATGAGGCTTTGATATTCTTAACTCTATTTCTTGCCAAGAGTTTTTGTTTGAAAATTCATCGGGGGCTTCTCCCCCCCCTGCTCCTGATTCTGATAAAGGATCCATTATCCATTGTCAATTGTCAATTGTCAATTGCTACTTATAAAATCCCGCCAGCCCCACCCCCCGCTCATCCACAATCAACACATCCGGTTCGCGCCCCAACTGCGTCGCGAACCGGTTCACCTCATCATAAACCGGCTGGCACGGCCGGCCACTCCCCTCCGGAGCGTAATCGTGAAAGAGCAATAAGCCGCCCTGCCTCAGAAACCTCCACCAAATCAGGTCCCGCCGTATCTGCCCATGATCCCCATCTACAAAAACCAGATCAAAGATATACTCGTTCCGATCAACATAATCCCAAGATTTCAGATTCATCACCGTCACATTCGGCCAATAGGCCAGATGTTTTGTCGCCACAGGATATTCGGTCGGCTTCGGGTTGAGGGTGATCAGTTTGGCCTGCGAGGCCGCCGTGGCCATACAGGCGGCCGAATAGCCCCAGGCCGTCCCGATCTCCAGGATCATCGCCCCCGGTTGATTATACTGTTCCGCCAGCGCATAAAGGACGGCCCCCTGATACTCGGCCACCTGGCGCTTGATGAAAGGCACTTTGGCCGCCACCCGTCCCAGGACGCTCGTAATCTCCGGGTGCAGCCGCCGCACCGCCGCCAGTATTTCAATTTGTGTCCCTTGTAGTTTATCAATCGTGGTCGTCATAGATTACCTTCTCGTGCATAAAAACTATATATCCTCAATGCTATTACTGCTTCATCAACGGTAACACTCGTGTTAGCAATAATATTGCCAGCCTCCTGAATTCCTTTCTCTATATCTTCATCGGTTAGGTGCGACGTATCGCAACCAAAAAACAAGAGGTGGCTTCGGAACTGTTTTATTGTCTTTGAATAGCGGCATGACTGATATTTCCGCTTAAGATATTGAAAAAACTTCGTCATTCGATTCTGCCAATTTTTCTCTTAACATCTATCACTCCTACATGCCGTACAAACTATTTTTCCGTTTCCGCCGCACCTCGCACAGCTATTTTTATGTTTCGAGTCTTTGCAAGCCCGGCAAGTAACAAAACCTTCCCCTTTACAATTGAGGCAAAAATTATTTTTGGAAGTTCGCTTCATGACCTCTCCTACACCCGGCACTGAAACAAATGTCGCTCATAATTATCATTCGTCTGGCCAAAATAGTTGACCGTCCCGAAAAGATCACGCAACTGGGGCGCATAAACCTCGCCACTTATAGAGCCGTGCCCCTCGAAAATGAATAAATCCCGGCATAGGTCCCGCAGCCAGGGGGCCAGGCCGCCCACGTGTTTCACCACCGCCGCCGCGATCACGATGTCGAATTTCTCAATACCGCTGCTGAAGAAAATCTCGCCCACCTCCTCAGGTAACCGCAGTGACAAATAATCAGTCTGCCAATCGGCCAGCCAATTTGCCACCTGATAGGTCAGGCCGGCAATCCGATCCACCCCCACGACCCGCCTGGCCCCCTGCGCCGCCGCCCACCGGCAGAGATAGCCCAGGTTGCAGCCGATGTCCAAAACCGTCTTGTCCTTGAAGTCAATCTCCTCCAGCCGCATAGCCTTTATCCTGGAGACCATATCGCGAGTGCCCTTGATATCCAATTCAGGCACGGGCTGATAGGCGCCCCCGATATATTCCCCGCGCCGGGTATAGGTTTGCCGCACCAGGTCAGCCTCATAAGCCTGCGGATCAGTGAAGTAGAAGCCGCTAAAATCAACGAATAACCCGCTGCGCCAGTTGCCGGAATTGACATCCCAATAGTCTCTCCATGTGCCTAGCTTGTATTTCTCGGCCAGGGGTCGCAATTCGGCCACCCGTTCGGCCGTCGGCTGTTCACCTTGCGGCAGGAAGGGAGTCACCTGGGCCAGCCGATCATTCACCCGTACCACATCAAAAACCCGGGGGGCAATGCCCACCCTGGCAAACAGATTTTGCGCTATCACACATTCTATTAATGATGATCCTCCCCATTTGAAAGTCGAGGCCGTCTCCCCATATTTAAAAGTCCAGCCTGTCTCCCCATCGGCAGGCTGGACAGGCCGACTAAAGATCTTCAAACATAACTGGCGGCGGCCATAGATTTTGGCCAAAAACGATTCTACATGATCGTTATAGGCCACCCGGCAAAACGAACTCGCGACCGTCGTTTTCTGCGCCCGTAAAAATTCATCCGCAATGACAAAGTGTTTCATTTATTCCCTCTCATCTGAACCATCTTGACCTGTACTCATTTCGCATCGGTCTCATCTCTGTCACTGTCGGCCGATAATCAGCCAGGGGGATCAGCGTGCGATAGAGGGCCAGCTCATCTTTGATACGTGCAAAACCATCGGGATGGATGACTACATATTCAGGGTGATAATCCCCCGCCGGTACCAGGAAAAAATCCCCCGCTGGAATGAATTCAGTAACCGCATAATATAACTTCGTCCTCTCCAATTCCGCCATCGTCTCCAGCAATTTATCAAAAGTCAGATTCTGAGAATCTTCCGCCGTTGCGCTACTCGTTACTGCCCCTTGCTCAAATGAAATTTCCATGCGTTCCAGCCTCCTTCATCATAGGGTCTAATATCAAAATGATATGGTGTTTCATCTATTTTTCTCGCTTTGCTAAAGCATATTCTGGGCCGTCTCCCAAAACCGGTTTGATCACCGCCAGCTTAACATCCTCTGCAAATATTATTACATGAACCCCTTTTGGTAAATCTCTCTTAAGCTGGGATATTATAAAGTTAGCTTCTTTATCCGTAATGCGCTCTTTAAAAATCACCGCCAGCACATCTCCCACTTCCAGGGTCAACGTCCCGATCTCGGCCTCTAATACGCGCATCTCTGGCGGCGTTGTCATTTCTTGTATCTCATCATTTAGTGTTGTCATCAACCCTCTCGTTTCTAAAATCCCATTCTCTCGCTATATCAACAAAACAATTATGCCCTGTCGCAGCCTCCTCCCAAGTTTCCCAGTAGCCAACTGGAACCGACATCCCTCCCCGCCAGATGGAAGTGCCGAAGAATTCGGGCCGCCCTTTCCGCCGGCTAAGGTTATCACACAAAAAAATTGTCAGTATGGTCACCCCATTGTCGAGAACCGCACGGTTCACGATCCTCTCTTTTGTTTTTGACGCATACCAATGCTTCCAAACATTTATATCAGGTTCGATGACAGGTGCCTTATTTTTTAGTATATATACAATATCATCGTACATAAACCCTCACCCCCGCTCCCCTCTCAAATGAAATTTCCATGCGTTCCATCCTCCTTCATCATCGGATCTAATATCAAATTGGGCACATGCCCCCGGCACATCACCCGACAGTGTCCATTCACTTTCTGAATCGGCGCCCGCTCCCAAATCTCCGCGAACGGCTCCCAATTCAAATCCCCCAGGGCGGCGCCCGCGAATCCCCGCTTATTCAAACAGGCCCATACCCGTCCATCGGGTGTGATCAACGTCTGTAAACCCGACCACCAGCAAACCTCATAGCCGTGCGACGCCCAATCGCGATACATGTAGAATCGACTCTCATCCACTATCACATCAGTTTGCCTGATCACGTATTTCAAACGATAGAAAAAATCATCATCCAGCCAGGTTCTATCCTCAGCCACTTGCCCCGGCGAACTATTTTCACAATAAATGACCGGTCGAAACTGAACATAACTAACCCCCAGATTTCGACCCAGTTCTATCATTTTCCATAATTGGCGATGGTTGTCTCGCCCGATCAGAAAGCCCAGCCCAATCGTCGCCTCCCCCTGCGCCGCCACCAGCCGCCGCACGCCGGCACACGATTCCCCGAACACTCTTTGACCCACTCCCTTGCTGGCGGCGTAACTGGCCGCATTTACATAATCCAGGGAGACGTAGACCCACCGGCATTTTTGCTTCAGCAGCGCCGCCCGGCCTTCATCAATATGACCGCCATGCGTATAGAGCCCCTGGTCTATTTGCGTCGCCCGGATGATTTTGTTGAATTCAGGATGTAACGTCGGTTCGCCGCCGCCGGTCCAGGTGATTGAGCGTACCCCCACCTTCTCCAGGTCCTCTACCAATTGCATCGCCAAATCCGTGGTCATCAAGTCCCCTGTTCCTTCCGTCCCCATCGGCGCCCCCTGAGTGATGGCCGTCTTGCCCGCCAACGGGCCCCGGCTGTGGGTATAGGCGAAATGACAAAAGTGGCAGCCCCTTGAACATCTGTTACTTAAGTCGATTTCCACATTCACCGGCGGCGGCTTCTGCCCGGCTTTGAACGCCGCCACCCGATCCAGATGCTGGTAGAGTTTGCGCTGCGGGTCAATATAGCGTCCCATAAAATCGCTCCCAAACAAAAAACGTCGCTCATGATGCGCTTACGTACCGGGCGTTACCTCTTTCGATTGAAACTGAGGCAGTTTTCCTTTACCCTATTTTATATGCTGCGTCTGAAAAATGATGAATACTAATGCGCTTCTAATAAATACCCGATCATAACTGTCCCAATCGCCGCAAACATCAATCTGCCTGACCTCATCAGGTTCAAGATTAGCCCAATGGACAATAGAAACATCTCTAATCGGGCCCATATAGACATATTTTTTGCAGGTCAAACAAACAATTTGATAGCTTGCGCTCATATCTTCACCTTCCGTTAGCGATACTTAAGCAACAATTTTCAGTCTATTATCCCGGCTTCATCCCGAACTCCTGCTCGTGTTTCTTAATCGCGGCCTCAACCTCTTCATCGGTCGCAATAGCCGCCTGATCGTCATCTTCATGCTCACAAATGCACCGCCCAAACTCCTCGAAATTAGAGCATTCGTTTTCATCCAGCCTCTCTACCCATCTACAGCAGCACCTGAAACAATCAGGACACGGACACCCACTCTCTCTCATCGGTCGAGGCGGCAGTATCACCCGAAAGGGCAGTGCGTATCTCAACATGTCCTCTATCTCCGTCCTAAATTCGGGCCGCGATAGGATGTCACCATGTTGTAGCAGCCAACGAGGGTCAACGATTTCTTTCAAATGCATGTTCACCCTTCTATCGCCTGATTCCCAATATTCTGCCATTTCCACCCGTAAACCGTAATACCTCGGATACTGGTGGTTGAAACCAACAATCTGATAATAGGAGACCAATCTATCAGCCATCAGGCCATCTATTATGACATGCTGTCGGACCACCTTGAAATAGAGTCCGACCCACTCTTCGCGTTTCGCAATATCAATCTGGTCGGTCAGTTTCTTGAGTTCCTCCGTGGTCTGCTCAATAGTCTGCCTCAATTTATTTATTTCGGTCTGCATATTATCACTCATCTATCTCGCCTCTGCGCTCATTGCATGGCACTTCTGTTTGGATAGTCTCTAAAATACCCAAGCCGGTCCACCCGTACCCTTTATCGCGTAACAATTGTTTCGCCCTATCAGTTTCCTCAAGATATTTCGCCAACAGATTCAACCTTTTGCAATTGCCCTTATTCGCTTCACGTGACGCCTCAAGTACAAGCAATCTCCAATCATGCTTCTTCATATCACCGCGCCCTGCCAGAACGAGCGACAAGTTCGATTTTTCTTTCGCACTCACCCACCAACCGCCGGATATCGGCGGCAAATTCCGGCTCAACCGTCTCGACCTCATTGGCATACGTCAACATGGCCGCCCTGGCCGCCGGATCGGTATCTAGCCTGAGCACAAAATATTCCGCCTTCGGATCGGTCGGCTGGCCATTCGCTTTCTTTATGCCATATTTACCATATAACCTATCCTTCCCATTGTCAATCATCAATTGCCTCCCCTCGCCCTGCCAAATAAATGATCCACCACCTCACCCCCCGGCCGATTCCAAACCTCCCCCAACGTCCATACCCGCACCGATGAAGCCGCCAACGCTCGCAACAACGCCCCTTGATCCTGCCCCTTAAATCGTTGCCACGCTTCCCGCCAGGCGGCGAACAAAGCGCCGGCCCGTTCTCTCTTGAAATAAAAAACACCCGCCTGCCATTGCAACGGCAGCGGGTTCCTCAGCGTCGCCAGGGTAAAAATGCGCTCATCCTGCGGCAAATGCCCCATCACGTCCCCCCCCTGCCGCCCGCTGGGGGCGATGACCATATCCCAGCCATCGGCCAATATCTTGAAGCCGGCCGCCAAATCCCCCTTCAGCCGCGTATCCGCATCCAGATAGAGGGTGTATCGGAAGGGGGAAAGGCGATCTAGATTCAACTTGGCCCAACGCGAGGCCCGTACCGCTTCTGCGAAAGGCGAAACGAACGCAATATGATCCACACCAGACACCCCCTCCCCCACAATCGACACCGGATAATCGTTATTCCCATCAATCGCCCGCAGGCTGGCCACGCTGGCCGCCGCCTCTCGCCGGGCGGCCTCACCATAGACGACATAAATGACACCGTTCATTCAACTACCTCGTGTGTACTCAAAAAACAATTCATATGATAAGGATGATATTTATTCGTAGACGGAATCGAAACTACCCCTTCGGCCCTCATCTCGTTCTCGGGCGAATTCCAACGCGAATACCAACCCTGCACATTATGCCCCCGATCCACCAATCGCACCAAATACCCTTTGGCCGAAACCGTATCATCGCTGAACCATTTTTTGAACTTTTCAAGGCTACTATAAGCCCTAAACGTCCCCTCACCAGGGAACCTAAGAGGAGGGCAGCCTTCTATCGTCACCAGCTTTTCCCCGGCCCGATGAACGACCAATACCCAAAAAACCCAAAAAGTGTTCTTCGCTGAAAAACGATCTCCCACCTGGGGATCATCCATCGCTTCATTTGTAGCCTGTTTCATCAGATCAGGAGAATTTGCAGTCATTATTCCTCTGGCAATGCCCGCCATTTCTCGACCGCATCTGGTGGTACTGCTATATATCCCCACACCGAACCATCATCATCTTCAATTAGCGGAACATACCCATCCCATGCGTCCTCCGGCACATGTTGCTTGCACCTGATACGTTCTGCTTCAGGAATTTGGCTATAGGGCCGATATAAGTTCACGTCATTTTTGCTACAAACCGAACATCTATGAAAGGGAATGGCTGAAGGCGCGGGGCGAATAATTGCTCCGTCATCATTACGATACTCAGGGCTTTTCTGAATTGGGAAAGGTCGTGTATCATCTGAACATATATTACACAATTCTTGCCCACTCCCTGAATTTCCGCCCCGCAATCCAAGACCAATCACAATTATCCGTGAGAGCGTAACCGACCTCCTTCATCACCTTATCAATAAGCGTAATCGTATTGTCATGCAGATGCATCTTGGGACCATTTTGATTCAGCCACTTAGAAATATCCCATGAGCCCGTTAACTGCCTGCTGGTAGCCATCATATCGGCAATCATCTCCCGGACATAATGTTCGGGCATCGGCAAAATAGTTACATACTTTGCGACATCTTTACCTATATTTGAATAAAATTCGGGATCACCATGCCAAGATAGAACATGATGCTCCGAGTGGTGCGGATTGAGGTGAAAATGATGAAGCCACCCCACTGACCAATCCTTTCTTGTAGCATCTCCAAATTTCCATCGAGAATATAAAGCGAATTCAGTTGGAGAAAACTTACTCCAGTCGTGAATAATAAGCCTCCAAAGAGATACTCCGACCATCCGTCCTGCCAAAAGGACATACCATTTATGGATTAAAAGTGACCTCAATTGCCGCCAATAAATCATAACGCTCCCTTCAATAATTCGCAATTCGTTCGATATGGGGGAAATACCCCTATTTTTATTCTCCTCATACCCTCTTCGGAATCGGGCTCCCACCATACCCTCCCTCGTCGGGTCTCAGCCGGCATTTCTAAATCTGGCCCGATCAATTCGCACCACCCCGCAGCCTCCAAGTTGGGGGATACCGGCGCACGCATCGTCAGACACCGATCTGCAACTTCTTCCCCATCAAGATAAACTCTGATCGGCCCAAAAGTTGTCAGGGTTTCAGCCCCAACAAAAATACGCGTTATGCATTCTCCTTGATAATCCCCCGGCGGCAGGTCCCCCCACTTTGTCGAAACCGTTGCCACCCCCCCCAGGAAGAGCGCCAATGCATTTTCTAGTAATTTGCGTCGATTCATTTCATAAATCCTTGGGCAAAGTGCTTATAAGCCACGCTAGAAAGTTCTTTAAGCCGCTTTTCCGGCATGTCATCAATCAGAGCCGCCAACTGATCCTCTGAAGTCGCATGTTTGGCAAAAGTTCTCCCATATCTACGTAAAATTTCATCTTGCTCATTCATTGGCATACACAATTCCCCTCCAGTACAAATCTTTTAGTAATTCTACAAGATTATAACACAATTGCCAACCGTAGCCCGAATCCAAAAAAGCCGCCCACCCGCAGCGACTCCACCTATCAACCGTCAATTTTCAATTATCAACTGTCAATTTTCAATTTTCTTTTATCAACCACGTCACCGGCAGCGCCAACACCAGCGGCTTCACCCGATACAACGCCCGCAAAAACGCCAACCGTTCATCTCCCCCCTTCCCCATCTCCGCCCCCCAGGCCGCCATTAAATCCCGCGTCCCCCGGCAACGCCTCAGAAAAAGACAGCGCGTCTCATAAACTGGCACACGCAAGTCACGAATCAGGGCCTCCGTCAACGCCCGCTCCGAATCGGTTCCCAAATCACGGGCCAGGGCCTGGTAACTATAGAGGGGGGCCGCCAACTCCCAGGTGGTCAGGAGATCAAAGCCGGTGGCGATCAAGTCGGGGCGCAATTGAACCGCCGGATCATACCATAATGTTTTAGGGAAGGGCAACGAGGGGCGATCTGCCTGGGGCAGCCGCTCCAGGCCTGGGGCGGCCTGAGCGGCTATCTCCAAAGCATGGGTAGGCACCGCCAGCCCACAGCCCGGCAGTACTTCCAAATCGGGCATATCGGGTCGCACCGCATCGCCGGTCGCCAGCCAACCTCTGGCCGTCTGATTCCCTACAGCAACCCACTCGCCCGGATAATGCGTCTCTGTCCGGCCGAGACGGGAGATGTATTGAATCGATTTCAGCTGAACCAGCATCAACGCCCCTACGCGGGCGGCAGGTTTACCTGCCGCCCGCTACCTGCTACTTTAATCAACAATTTCAGCTACATTCGTAGTAGAAACCGGTTTGTATCTGACCACGGTCCCCAGGATAACGGCGGAAAACTCAACCGCCGCCACCGCCGGCGTGATTTCCAAGTTAATGTACTTGAACCCGCCAGCCACATCCAACTCCTCCGCGCGTAGTTCAATCATCACTACCTGGTTCCCATCGCCGCCGGCCTGCGTCAACTGTGTGATGGATTTCCCGGAGATCGCCTTGGACGTGGCCCCGGCCGCATCTGACGCCTGCTCCAAATCCGCGTCCAGAGTGGACGTGGCCACCATATCACCGACAGAGATAATACATACCGCCCGGTGGTCGGTCTCCATCAGTATCCAGCCGCTATTGACCTCTGTCGTTTCACTGTCCGGCGGGATATGGGCCAGCAGTTGGTTGACCTCACTGAATCGTTCTGTGTATGCCATAATTAAAACTCCTCATCTACAGGGAGGGGGGGCGAATCACCCCTCCCCAAACATTTATCTAATTACCTATTTACCTGTCTCTTAACTGCCGCCTCCAGCTGCGCTAAGAATCACGAACGGACTCACCTGAGTAGTGCCATCGGAGTACGTGAGTGGCAAACTCAACCAGGGCTGACCGTCGACGCGGTGAGTCATTCGCCAGCTGGTCTGATCTTGCTGCCAGCGGTCGAACTTCGTCGACTCAACCGTGGTCGCCTGGCGGTCGCCAATCAGGTAGTATTTCCAATCGGCCAGGACAATGTCCCCGGCTGCTCCCAGTAGGGGACATTTCTCCGTCCAGATAACCGGCATGCCCAAAATCTGGCCAGGGATCCCGTCTCTGGCGTTGGCCTGCCAGATGTAGGACGGGTTGCCCGTGGGGCCGTTCAACTGGATAATATCACTCATCGCCGATTGGCTGATCATCCATACCCCGCGCCCGCTGGGCAGAAAATCCTTCATCATATCGGCTAAATCATCGAAAACGATAGTATTAGCAGTGTGGCGCGGTTCGATAATGGTCGACGGGGCGTTTATCACGCCCAGAGGCTGCCCTGCGCCCGTCCCGTTTAAGAACGCGTCCTCTTCCATCCAGATGGCGCCCCCGGCGAACCCCATTGGCCCACTCAGGAAATCGTCCAGGCTGATGGCCGAATCGGCTACCAACTCATCAGAGGCCCGGGTGTAACCGATCAGTTTATGGGCCACCAATTCAATCTGGCGGAAAGTGGGGTCGGACTGAGCTTTGGTGGATGCCTCCTCCGCCCAGGCAAACGTCATGCCGCCAAACCAATGCGGCTGCCCGGCCGTAGTACCGGTCTGATCAAGCACTGGCAGACGGATAGACCGCCGCGCCATCCGGATAATCGTACAGCGAGGGCGGATTTTTGCCGTCTCACCCATGATCGCCTGTAGTTGAGTCTGGAATTCAGTAGGTACCAGGAATCCGCCCGAAGCCCCGACCGCCTCAGATAAATCTTTCATGGCTTTGGACTCGTGGCGCAGAACGTTTTCCGTCATGTCATCGTATTTGACAAAGTTTAGGCGTGGATCAATGTAACCGTTAGGGACAGTCTGGGCAGTATGAACCGCACTCAGAAATTCGCCCCAATGTTTGAATTTCTTCGGGCCGCCCGTTTTGGTAAGGCCGTTCTCTTTTGCCTTTTGCTCCCTCTGGGCCCGGGTGAAATCGTCATCTTCGACGTGCCCATCATCGGCGCCCTCCAGGGCCTCCTCGATTGCGATCCCTTCGGCCTTGATTTCTTTCAAGCCGGCCGCCTTGAGTTTGAAACCCCGGCCGTCCTCCATGAGCTGCTCGACTTTATCTTTGTCTTCAGCCCGATCCGGGTCGGTCAAAATCGCCCGGGCCTCATTAAAGTTCTTCTCAGCCTCGGCCAGCATCTCCTGCCAGGTTTTGGGCTGAACGGCTGTGATAGCCATAATATACCTCCGTTATGTAAATCGATAGATGTAATGCAGACTATCGCTCGGAGGTGGGTGATATAGTTACGAACCGTTTCGGCCCGGCCTCTACTCGGGGTGGGTGGTTGGAGACAAATGCCCCTTCCGGCCCGGCCCGAGCCTGCGTTATATTTTTCGCGGCCGTCAATCGACCACGTTATTCAACAATGTAAGACAGGGGGTTAGCCTGCCTGATCCTAAAACAATTTGACTGTCTGGGTCTCCTGCAATTCCAATTCGACCATATTCAACAAATCCGTCACATCAGCCTCGTTCTCTGAGCCTGTTGAAGGGTTCCCTGTCGAAACTTGTCCTGAGCTTGCCGAAGGATCGCCCCCCTTCTCGCCGTTGTCATCATCATCTTCCTCATGGTGGGCGCTAGCCTCATCCGGCTCCGGTAACATCCCGGCCTCCATCAAAATCTCGTGTAGCTGAGCCAGGGCGGCCTGGATCTTCTGTGCATTACGGGCCGACAACATCCGGCCCGCTTTCCCATTTGTCTTTTTGCCTTTCTCGGTCATCTCAGGCGTTCGACCATAATAGCCATAGCCGTAATCCGCCATTAATGGCCCATGCGACACATCACGCCCGGCCAAATCCTCCGTCATGCCCGTGTCTAGAACATCCAGCGCATCGCCGATCAGGCTTGATAACAACAGCCGCTCATCTCGATTCATAGAGCCGTAGATGTACCATTTGTCGACCAGAGAGGTAAAAGCAAAATGAATGTTGCCTTGCAATACATCCCCCAGGCGGCTGCCCCCCATCCCCTTGTCGCCCTTCGATTCGCCTGGATCATCGGCGGCATTTTCTTCACCTACCGTACACCCATCCTTTTCCGTCGCGCTATTAATCTGGCTCAACGGAATATCCAAAGCCTCGGCGAAGCCGCGCTTCGTGGGTTCGGTCGGACAATCAATATCACCGTTCAAAATCTGATTAACTGTCCCTGCGGTAATACCCGCTTCCCGCCCCATTGCCGCCACAATCTCGCTCTGCGGTCGCTCATCAGTCACCAGGTCATCGATCCGATCATTCAATAACTTGGCTACATTTTTCCCCTTCTCTTCCTTGACCGTCACTCCAACCGACCTTAAACTTGCCGTCAACAATTCTTCAAATTTCTCAAAATCGATAGGACCGAATCCATCAGGCATATTGAACGTGAAACTAACCGCCGCGTTCGTCTTGTCGGTTGCTTCCTCGCGCCCCATCTCCCCCTCATCCTCTCCCTTCCGCTCCCCCTCGTCCGCTCCTCCTTCCTTATTCCAGGGCGCAATCAGGCCCTCATCCTCAAACTCCGTCCTCATCTTGGCGTAATAGCGATCAATGTTTTTCTT
>SDBT01009056.1_pt1 | contig 16180 bp, 11 predicted proteins | sample 2277101 | NCBI WGS metagenome assembly SDBT01 (sample SAMN10404973, study PRJNA504765) | marine sediment metagenome | isolation source: marine sediment core GS10_PC15, 103 cmbsf | place: Arctic Ocean: Southern Knipovich Ridge | collected 2010 | reverse complement strand
CTTGAAACCACAACCCCCCGCAGCCAGAACAGTAGCCTTAGCCTTTAAGATCTTGAACTGACCTGTTCTAACATCGAATCCGATGGCGCCTGCAATACCTTCCCCTGTTTCCCCATTTTCAGTTAAAAGGTCAGTTATCATTGTATGGCCGATCACGTGTATACCGCTAATTTTAACTTTCCTTGCCATTGCTTCCATCATCTGGGGTCCGTGGAACATGCACTTTCTTACTTTCCATCTCACTTCTTTTCGTTCAAACTCCCCGTCCGGGGTTTTCTCCCATTCAACCCCCCACCTATCCATCTCTAATTGCCTCTCCCAGTACTCATCCAAAGTGGCATCAAGCCATTCCTCATCATGTAGGCCAGCTCCGTAACACTCACTCAGGGCGTATCGCCGGAACTGAGCGTCTTTATCCTCACCAGGCTCAAATGACAGATAGACACCAGCCGCGAATGTAGATATGCTGTCCTTCCCCAGCTTTCCTTTGCTTACCACGGTAACTTTATTGACACCAGCCTCCTTAGCCTTTATCGCCGCAAATGCTCCAGCTAAACCCCCTCCTATGATAAAGGACATCGGTCTCGAATACTTCGCTTTCTATGACTTTATAATTTTGTTTCATTATATTTACACTTAATATCTTGACTTTTAGTGAAGTATTTAGTAATGTTTCACCAACGACTGATGACTCAGTATTGCACGTATTAAAACATTATAAATAAATGATTGTCAATGTAGATTTTTAATAACTTTATGGAAAAAGTCAACATATATTACAATATTAACTAAATCAGGCATACCTGACTAATTATTAGGCAGATAGTATGGCCATTAGAAGAAGATGCATTGAAGATTAGCTAGATAGCCACACAGGTAATTTTACATCAAGAAAGAGCTTGGTTGAACTGCATGTGATGTGAAGGAGTAATGGAATGGGAAAAGCTGTAAAGCTAGCTAACTGTATGTTCTGTCATAGGAATTGCGGGGCACTAGTTCATATTGAAGACGGGCAGGTTATAAAGGTAGAGGCTGACCCAAACCAGCCGATGAGCAGGGGCAATGTTTGCCATAAGCTACCCACCGCCATAGAGTTCCACTACCATGCAGACCGACTTAAACATCCGCTGAAGAGGATTGGCGACAGAGGCGAAGGTAAGTGGGAGCGCACTACCTGGGAGCAGGCGCTTGACGAAATAGCCGAGAAACTAAGCCAACTGAAGAAGAGATACGGGGCTGAAACCCTGGCAATGGGCAGAGGCACTTACAGGACATACTACTGGGCAGCATCGCGGTTTCTAAACCTATTCGGAACCCCGAACATGGTTTCGCCGGGCACGATTTGCTTCTGTAACACATGGGCGATTCACCAAGCTACTTACGGAGCATATGCGATGCCTAGCTCGCATGCACCTGCAATTAAAGGTGGAACACATGCGGAAACTCGCTCTCACGAATCCCTGCTCCCCAAAACTAAATGCGTAGTGATATGGGGCTTTAATCCCATAGAATCTTACCCGGTTGTCTGGAGGTCATATCTCAAACAAAAAAGGGAGAATCGAATAAAGGTCATAACCATCGACCCAAGGCGAACACCGGCGGCTAAGGAAGCTGACATATGGCTGCGAATCAGACCCTGTACCGACGGCGCTCTCGCAATGGCCTGGCTAAACGTCATCATAGAGGAAGAGCTTTACGATAGGGATTTCGTTGAGAAATGGACAATCGGCTTCGACGAACTGAAAGAGCGGGTGAAGAATTATACACCTGAAAAAGTGGGGGAGATAACATGGGAGGATGCGGGGAAAATAAGGGAGGCTGCCAGAGTATATGCTGAGAGCAAGCCCGCACAACTTGCCATGGGCGTTAAGCAGGACCAGATAGGTAGAAACTCCACCCAGTTCATTCGAGCCACTTGCATACTCCGCGCGATAACAGGAAACCTTGATGTGCCTGGTGGCGAGTCAATGGGACTCAGCGGCGATGTCGCTAAAGTTGTACCTGACTGTGAAATGGACCTCCATGAGATGCTGCCTCCGGAGCAGAGAAAGAAGCAACTTGGCACAGATAGGTTCAGGTTCCTCACCTGGCCAGGACATGAAATGTTGCTCAACCAGACAAAGGGAGTTCCCTATGCGTCTCCTCCGAGTACGGAGTACAGTTGTTTGACTCCGCAGCCTGTCCTGTGGCGTGCCATGGTCACTGGCAAACCTTACCCGGTTAGGGCTTTTATTGCTCAAGGTACTAATACGCTATTACAGGCAACTAGTACCAAGCTGGTTTATAAAGCGCTTAAGTCACTGGAGCTGCTGGTGGTCATGGACTACTTCATGACCCCAACTGCCATGCTCGCCGATTATGTGCTCCCTGCTGCGGACTGGTTGGAAAGGCCAATAGTGGGTCCGATTGGCGGCTCCAGGAATTATATAGTGGCAGGGGAGAGAGCAGTTGAGCCGGAGTACGAACGTCAGGACGATTACTATTTTTGGCGAGAGCTTGGGGTAAGGGTTGGCCAAGGAGAGCACTGGCCATGGAAGACACTGGAAGACGTTTTTGATTACCGATTCAAACCAATCGGCTATTCCCTTGAAGAGTTTGTTCACAAAATGCGGGGAATTGTTGGCTCTCCTGAATTCCGTAAGTATGAGACATACGGTTTTGCCACACCCTCAAAGAAAGTAGAAATACACTCAAAAATATTTGAAGAGCTGGGCTATGACCCCCTTCCCGACTATGAAGAACCGGCTGACAGCCCGGTGAGTACTCCAGAATTGGCAAAGGATTATCCTCTCATATTGACAACGGGTGGTCGAGTTAGGTATTTTTACCACTCTGAGTTTCGTCAGATAAAGTCTATGAGAAACCAGCATCCTGAGCCGCTCATTGACATTAACACCGACACCGCTCGAAAGCTGGGTATAATGGATGGGAAGTGGGTTTGGATTGAAACTCCGGTGGGGAGAGTCAAGAAAAAAGCCAAGCTTAACTCCCATATGGACCCTAAGGTTGTTCACACCCAGCAGCATGGCTGGTGGTTCCCGGAGGAGCCCGGCGAAGAGCCGAATCTCTTCGGTCTTTGGAAGTCAAACATAAATGTGGTTCTGGACGACGACCCTGATAAATGCGACCCTATGACCGGGGGCTGGCCATTCATGGGGATGTGCCGGGTATATCCGGTTAAGGAGTAATACACTGTCAATAGGGGCAATATATGTTACGCCTGACCGAGGCAAAGACATTGATTGAGGAATAGCGGACGGAGTATAATCAGATTCGACTACATAGTGTCAGAGACACAGGCTAATCTAGTACATTGGAGGAAAATAAAATGCCATTTAAAGATGTCAGGGACTTTATTGCCAAGTTGGAGGAAGAGGGGGAAGTGCAGCGAATAGACGAGGAAATTGACTGGAATTTGGAGGCAGGGGCTATGATTCGCCGATCAAATGAGTTAGTACTACCTGCCCCATTTTTCCAAAAGGTTAAGGGCTACCCTGAGGGCTACAGACTATTTGGTGAGGCTCTAAGCAAACTCAGACGGATAGCAATTGCTATGGATATGGATCCAAATGCTTCTATAAAGGAACTGATAGAGGAGTACCTTAAGAGAAAAAGAATGCCAATAAAACCAGTAGTGGTAAATAACGGACCATGTAAGGAGAACATCCATATTGGAGATGAAGTAGACCTGCTTGAGTTTCCTGTGCCTATGATTCACGAGGGGGATGGTGGGCGCTACATAGGCACATGGCATGTGACCATCTGTAAAGACCTGGAAAGTGGTTGGGTGAATTGGGGAATGTATCGACACATGTTGCATAATAAAAATACCATAGGTATTCAGGCAGGCCCCGATAGGCATGCGATGAGGACATATAGACAAAGCTGGGAGCCCAAAAATAGACCAATGGAGGTTGCTATTGCCATAGGGATAGAGCCAATATCAACCTTTTGCGCTGCCACTCCCATGCCATATGGTGTATCAGAGGTAGATATTATAGGAGGAATACGGGGTGAACCTATGGATTTAGTTAAGTGTGAGACCGTAGATCTTGAAGTTCCTGCCGGCGCGGAGATAGTTATTGAGGGAGAACTCGGGCTCTGTGAAGAAATTGAGGAGGGCCCGTTTGGGGAATATACCGGTTATATGGGCGGTCACAGAGAACTGCGGCCAGTAATCCATGTAAAGGCAGTAACACACAGGAACAATCCTATACTCACCATGGGATGCGAGGGGGTTCCTATGACGAACTCTCACGTAATACCATCTGTATCAAGGGCGGCTGAACTTCTGGAGTTATTAAGAGTGCAGGGATTACCAGTCACTTGGGTTTCCGTATTCATTGAGGCAGTCCAAATGGCCGCAGTTGTAGCAATTAAAAGCGGGTTCACCCATATGGCGGATCAGATAACGCACGCGATTTGGGCATCAAGTTTAGGAAATGGTACGCCTTGGATTATTATCGTTGAAGAGGATGTAGACCCGTTTGATCTGGGGCAGGTATTTCATGCCTTGGTGAGTAAATGCCACCCTTATAAAGGGATAATCAGGCTAGACCACACTGCCGGAAGAGCGTTACACCCCTGGCTAAGTCGGCATGAGCAGAAACATTTGCTGGGGGCAAAGGCTTATTTTGACTGTACGTGGCCCCGTGACTGGGATCCATCAGAAGTCCCGAAGAGATGTTCGTTTAAAAACATATATCCCTTGGAGGTTCAAGAAAGAGTGTTAGCCGTTTGGCGTAAATATGGTTACTAATACCACATCAAAACTAAGTGAGGTCCTTGCTAAGTTTAGCAACAGAACACGATTTTCTTATTGTTTCTGGCTAATATCGGATTAGGAAAATACTGAAGAAATCAAGGGTAAGTTTCACATGTTCCTGTAATTCACTCACCACGCGTTTACGCTCTGCCTTTGATAGCTCAAGTTTGCTACCATGACGGCACATTTCTACCACACTCCCTTATTAGCAGACATTCGTTTAATCAATATCCCTCACCCGTGACCTCGAATCACAATAGTGACGCTGAGTCATGTATCAGGCTGAGGCCGGAGCATAAGGACCATGTCTGGAGCTATAATTTCATGATGGTCAGTATAGTTTCTGGGGGCAGGCCATCATAGTGTCAGAGACACCAAACTAATCCAGTGCACTGGAGGAAAATAAAATGCCATTCAAAGATATAAGGGAGTTCATTGCGATATTGGAGAAGGAGGGTGAAGCCCAAAGAATTGATGAGGAAGTGGATTGGAATTTGGAGGCGGCGGCCATGCTCCGCAGATCTCATGAAGCAGATTTACCTGCCCCATTCTTTCAAAGAATTAAAGACTATCCTAGCGGCTACAGGCTATTTGGTGGCACTCTGGCCAATCAGAAGCGAAAAGCAATCGCTATGGGCATGAGTCCGGACACCCCGCTAAGGGAGTTAATGGAGGAATATCTCAAGAAAAAGCAGACGACCATAAAACCGGTATTACTAAATGACGGACCATGCAAGGAGAATATTCATACAGGAAATGAAGTAGACCTGCTTGAGTTCCCCGTGCCTATGATCCATGAAGGTGACGGTGGACGCTATATCGGTACATGGCATATGACCATCTCTAAAGATTTAGATAGCGGTTGGGTGAATTGGGGTATGTATCGGCATATGTTGCATGATAAAAATACTCTAGGTATACATACAGGCTCTACAAAGCACCTCTGGGGAATGTATGTTGGAAACTTTGAGCCTAGAAATAAACCAATGGAGGTCGCTATTGCTATAGGTGTGGAGCCTGTATCAGCCATTTGCGCTGCAGCCTTTATACCATATGGAGTTCCAGAGGTTGATGTAGCGGGAGGTATACGAGGAGAACCTGTAGAGCTAGTAAAATGTGAAACTGTGGATCTGGCTGTTCCGGCCACTGCTGAAATAGTTATCGAGGGAGAAATCAGGCCCAACGAAAGACTGGACGAGGGTCCATTTGGGGAATTTACAGGCTACGTTGCTGGCCGTAGACGGCCCAAGCCTGTAATCCACGTTAAAGCGGTCACACACAGGGACAACCCTATACTTACTATATCATGCATGGGAGTACCAGTTGACGATAATTCTGTGTTGTCTCTAACTCAAGGGGTAGCAATCTTAGAAGCATTAAGAGCACGTGGTCTGCCTATCACCGGTGTCTACGTTGTTCCCGAAACATCCAATCTCCTCACAGTAATCGCAGTTAAAAACCGTTATACCGGAATAGCGGATGAGATAGCCCATATAATATGGGGCCTAGAGGTAGGGTATTTCTCACCTTACCTACTTATCGTAGAAGACGACGTAGACCCTTTCAACGTGCCGCAAGCGCTTCATGCCATGGTAACTAAATGTCATCCTTATAATGGGATAGTTAAGGTGCAACGTAGTCCGATATCATCTCTATTACCTTATTTAGGTCATCAAGAGCGGCAGCAGGGTGCGGGCCCAAAGGTCTATTTTGATTGTCTCTGGTCTTCCGAATGGGCTCCAGAAGAGGTGCCGAAAAGGATTTCATTTACGGAGATATATCCTTCGGAGATTCAACAGAGCGCATTAGCCAAGTGGCAAAAATATGGTTATTAATAGTTGAGTCAACGACTGTTTAATGCCTGGATGGCACAATTAACTTTCAGGTAGTCTACTGTAGTTTTGGGCTGATAGGCGTCTCCTTCTCAGTTGTCCTATGGTTAAAAGAATGAAAACAGCTATCCCTACAGCAAACAATATATAGCTGTTAATAAGCAAGAATGTAACAAACACTGCAGCGACAATAAAAAATGTGCCCCTCTCTAGCGAATTAATCCCGATTATGTAGTAATTACTTACTACTATCTGAAGAGCCGTAAGTATTATTAGAACAGATATTAGACCCGTCACTGCTGACTGTGGGGATTGGGGTTGTAGTATAAGTATCGGGCTTAATATCATTAAAAATGGTACTATAAAACCGGCTAAAGCCACCTTTACAGACTCAACTGCTGTTCTGAAAAATGGGGCACCGGCTAACCGGGCAGCAAAAAGTGAACCTAAAGCTACAGGTGGTGTGACAAAGGACATGACGGCAAAATAAAAGACAAATAAATGTGCCTGTAGCACGGGGATTCCCATTGCAATCAAGGCAGGTGCTGCCATTATAGCTACTAGCACATATGTTGCCGAGGCTGTTACCCCGGAGCCAAGTATAATCGAAACAACTGCGGTTATTACTAAGGCAAGAGGTACAATTCCCTGGCTCCATGCTGCCATGGCAGCTGGCAACGCGATACCCAACCCCGTTAGGCTAGCAGTAGTTATTATGATACCTAATAGACCACAGACCACTGCAATCTCCGCCCCTAGTACGGCCCCTTTCGTTAAGCCTTCTATCCATTTTGCTAAAGAAGGACGAGTCTTTTTTCTAATCAAACTAAGGATAACAATGAGAAGTAACGCCAAAGTGACAGCATAAGCTGGGGTATAACCCATAGTCATAATAACTATCAGAAGAAACAATGGGCCAAGGAATAAGGGGGCAGTTAAAAGCAGTTCTCTGGTATTTACCTTTTCACGCATATATGAGATTCCAAGTTTCCCTGCTTGCAGGTGAGTGTATAACCCAGCGCAATAATAAAACAGAATTGCCGGTATCGCTGCTGCTGCAGCTATCATTATATAGGCTATTCCTGTTATTCCCGACATGATAAAAGCGCTAGCTCCCATTATGGGCGGCATAAGTTGCCCACCAGATGACGCTGCCGCCTCAATAGCGGCAGCCTGGTACGGTTTGTAGCCCACTTTTTTCATTAAAGGTATGGTAAAGGACCCGGTAACCAGAATATTTGCAGTTACACTTCCACTGGATGTCCCCACCAGGGCGCTAGTTAAGACCGCCGATATGGCCGGGCCGCTTTTAAGCCTGCCTCCTACAAGCCTGCCGATTTCTATAAAAAACCCGGTTGCTCCTGTTATTTGTAACATAACGCCAAAGAGAATGACCAGATATATATAATTGGCCGAGATGCCTAGAATAAGCCCGTAAACCCCTTGAAGGAGAGCCAACTTACTTACAACCTTGTGAGGCGGGTAATACATAGTTGTAAACGGCTCGGGAAAAAGGTAACCAAAAAATGCGTAGACAGCAAAAAAGAGGACAATCGAAGGTAAAACAAGCCCGTAAACTTGTCTGGTCCCCTCCAAACAGAGAAGAATCAATATGACACCTATGACTACGTCTGCTCCGGTAGGGAACCCAACTCGAGCTTCGAGGTCATGGTAGAATATCCCCACATAGCCAGTGGCTATGAGGGCAAGCACTATAAATAGCCACCCCAATGACAAGCGTTTTTTACCCTTTTGGATTGCGGCCAGAAAAACCAGTACAAACCCAAATAGAAGGTGAATATTTTGATGTTCCCATGGCTCTACAAATAGGTAAAAGGTGCTTAAAAGGTGATAGATGACCATAATTATGGCCACTATAGACATAATAGTGCTTAGTTTCAGCCACGAACGGGGCATCTTCATAATGTGAGTGGTGCTGTCCCTTAAAAGAGACAGCACCACCTTTTACTCCGCTCCTATTTTGTACCTATTTTAACCCCTTTTTCCTTATAAAACCTCACCGCCCCAGGGTGAAAAAGTTCTTCAGAGACTGCAATAGCAGCCAGATTATCTTTTGTCATAGCTTTGGTTGCTGCATGGTAATCGCCAAACTTCTCCACATTTTCGTATATTGTTTTTGTTACCTCATATACTATGTCATCGTCTAGCTCGAGATCAGCCCACCATGACAAATATTGTAAATGAGCATATAATTTAGGCTGCTCTGCATTGATGCTTCCGGCTGGTACCCAATCTCCGGGCACTGGATACCCACTCGCTTCCTCTGCTAACTTCATTGCCTCTGGAGAGAAGCCAATGAAGTACACGTCTTTTGTGGCCAGTGCCTTACTGAGAGGCCCGGCTGGTGCATATTTCGGTGGCGGGCCAACCACTAACCATGTTGCATCTACTCGCCCATCGGCAAAGGCATCGAACCCAGGGCCCATTGGAGTATATACCCAGTCAATGTCTTCCAAGTCAATGCCATAGCCCTGTTCGAATATGGGCAACCATTGTTCATTGCTGGCACTTCCTTTAGGGAATACACCGACCTTCTTACCTATTAGGTCATTCGGTGTCTTGAGGTTTGGGTCTAGGGTAGCCAAAAAAAGCAGGGATGCGTTAAATAGAGCTATTGCCCTGGAGGTAGTATATGGTTTCTCATAAGGAGGGTCCCCTATTCTTGCCTGATGGGAAGAAGCTACAAGGGAGAAGATGATTGTTTTCGAGCGCCGCTCCGGCTCGAGGGCAAGGCTTTTCAAGTTCTCTGTCGTGCCGGTTGTCTCAAAAGCGTTGGCCCGCAGCCATGGATGGTTTTTGTTGATAATGTCAGCCAGACCAAAGGTCGCAATGTAGGCAAGCCCTCCCATCTTCGATGCTAGTAGATCAACCTCATTTACATCAGGAGCCTTAGGAGCACAGGATGATATAAATGGCAGTGCCACCAATATAGAAATTAAAAAAACAGTTACTAACAATGCTTTCTTTCTCATTAGTTTTTCCTCCTATAATTAGACTTAGGCTGGGTAGAATTATAGTATGATATCCTATTTGACCACATCTCCATTTTATATCACCAATCCCCACCTCCTTATTAGCCTATTGCTCCAAATTATTTTTATCCGCATCTCGTCTATATTCTAAAATTATATATTCGGTAAACTATCCTTTAACATATCACAAGGCAAACATTTTGATAGGTCCTGCCTTAATTCAGGCAGTCTACCACTTCAAGGCAAAGTTTGTCAATGGTATTACCATTAAGAAACCGCCATCTTTTAACTCGATATTGAAATCAGGAAGTCCGCTAGCAAGTTGTATACTAAAGCGCCTATTGAATTGAGAGGAATAATTTGATTTTGAATACTTAGCTCATCAATCTATCTTACATGCCCTAATAGTTTAATAGAGCAGTATTATCAAGTAAAATGCCTATCGGATTAACTCAGAAAGGAGACAAAAGGCTTAAAGGGAGACACTCGCAGTATGGTGGGTCTAGTGGTAAAATAGGGGTATGTGGAACAGTAAGTTTAAACGAATGTTGTCATGGGGTTGGGAAGGGGTTAAAGTATGGAGCATCCTCTCATCATTGGGGGTTGTTACCATGTTAAGAGCAGTTTTCAAAGATACTGTTGGTGGATGGGCATGGTATGACCAGCTTCTCCTGTTTGGCGGTCTTTTCCTACTTATGTTAGGAATACTAGCATTTATCAATCAACGAAGAATAAAGCAAGGTAAGATTAAGAGCGATAACAAGTCTGATGTTTTACTATCGCCAGAAGAGATTGCTCTTAAAAATACCTCTGATTGGTTACTAGAGGTCTTAGCATTTAACAAACAGCATGTGTATAAAGCTGTGCAAGGTAGTATTCTAAGGTGGAACTTCTCTGGGTTAGAAGTCTCAGAAGGCCCATTTTTCGAAATTCATCTTAAGTTTATTAACACGAGCATATTCACTTTGGATTTTAGTGCGGTGGATGGGGAAATTAAAGTAGGCGGAGTTTCTTGCTTTACAAAACCTAAAGCTAATGTTCCGCAAAGGGCTATTATTCAAGGGCAGGATTTCTATGTGATTGTTACCCAAGGTGTGCTACCCGAAATGGCGAAGAAAATTCTCTTGGCTGGCAACAACAAGGAAAAACTGAATTTTGACCTTAGTGGTCTTACTCTTAATATTGAAACGGTCACTAAAGGCTATGAAGGGCTAAAACCAAACATCAAATTCGATTCTTGTCTTACTCCAGATATAGCTACTTGGCTGGAGCTACAAGACTCTCATAAGATAGGTTACTGGACTTGATTAGTTTTAATAATGTATCCCTGAATAGATATGGATTCTCGCGGTTATTAAATCTAAAGACAAAAGGCACACAGGAGGCAACGAATATGACAAGGGGATATCTTTAGGAGTTAATCCGATAGGCATATCAAGTAAAAGCAAAGCAAGATTGATTACCAAGTGATATTGACATTTCAATTTACTGTTGCATAATTAATAAATCTATATATAAGGTGGCAAATTCATAGCAGAATTCAAAAATATGGCTGCCTCACCCATTGATATAAGTGGTTTTGTTGTAATTAAGGAGGAATTATAAGTGTACCGTTTTTTGAAATCATTTGAATTGCTTGAGCCTGAAACCATTGATGAGGCTTTACAAAACCTTAATGATTACAGTACAAGAGCAAAGATTATCGCCGGCGGTCTCGACCTGGTATTGAAGATGAGACGCCATGAAATATTGGCGGAATATGTGATTAGTATTCAAAATATACCAGAATTGGAATATGTTACGTTTAACCGGGAGCATGGACTTAAAATTGGTGCTTTGGCTACTTTGCGTCAAGTGGAAAAATCAATGGACGTTAAAAAAAACTATCCACTCCTAATGGAAGCTATCAATTCAATACCAAAGCCTAGAGTTAAAAATATGGGCACTTTGGTGGGTAACCTCTGTGTTGGCACACCGGCCTCAGATATTGCCCCTGTTCTAATGGTCTTAGGTGCTAAATTTAGAATAGCTAACTCTGCATCCGAGAAAATAATTCCCATTGATGACTTCTTTATTGGAGTTGGCAAGACTGCTCTGGAACCTGACGAGATGGTACTAGAAGTACTCGTGCCCTGGAATTCTAGCGAAACATCCAGCGCTTTTCTGAAACTAGCGAAAACTAAGGCCGATATTGCGAAAATAAATGTTGCTGTAATGCTTTCATTTGATGAAATAAAATGTCGAGATGCAAAAATTGCCCTTGGCTGTGTGGCGCCTACCGTCATAAGAGCTACCAAAGCTGAAGAAGTCCTTAAGGGCGAAGAACTTGATGAAGAGATAATTGTTAGAGCCGCCCAAATTTCTACTGAGGAGACAAGACCAATTTCAGATGTCAGATCAACCGCTGAATACAGAAAGGAGATGGCAAGAATTTTGGTAAGAGACGCACTTGGGCAAGCATCAGAGAGAGCAAAAGTGTAAGAACCGGGGGAAATATGAAAGGAAAGCAAATAGTAACCTTTACAATAAATAGTATACCTTATGATGTAATAATTGAGCCACAGATGACACTCCTGGAAGTATTAAGGGATAAACTGGGACTTACAGGGACAAAATTTGGGTGCGGTACTGGTGACTGCGGAGTATGCACTGTCTTAATCGACGGTAGACCTGTATCAGCATGTCTTACCCTAGCGGCAAGAGTTAAAGGTACAAATATCCTGACCATAGAAGGGTTGGCTAAAGGCACTAACCTGCACCCAATCCAGAGGGCATTCATAGAGCATGGCGCCATACAGTGCGGTTTTTGCACGCCGGGGATGATTCTCAATGCTAAAGCTCTGCTGGATGAAAACCAAAATCCAACACGTGAAGAAGTTAGATTTACTATGGGAGGCAATCTGTGCCGATGCACCGGCTATGTGAAGATAATTGATGCCATTCTTGCAGCTGCAGGCAGCATGAGAAAAGGAAGTGGGTAATCATGAGAGATGAATTATCAGTTGTCGGCAAGCGGCTTCCTCGACCGGATGTAGCCGAGAAGGCCACTGGAGCAGCTAAATACACTGGAGATATACAGTTACCAGGTATGCTTACAGGTAAGGTGCTTAGAAGTCCATACCCACACGCTAAGATAGTAAAGGTAGACACCTCCAAGGCAGAACAACTACCAGGTGTTGAAGCTGTAATCACTTTTGATGATATACCTAAAAAGGCATTTAATATCTCAATATTTCCTGATGACCTGTTGCCTCCAAGAGCTAGGGGAAGTCCCAGGGACCAGTATGTTTTAAGCGATAAGGTGCGCTTCATGGGTGATGTCATTGCTGCTGTAGCTGCCATCAACGGTCCCACGGCTGAGGAGGCATTAAATCTTATCAAGGTTGAATATGAGCCATTGCCGGCAGTGTTTGATCCTCTTGAAGCTATGAAACCAAGTGCGCCCAAAATACATGATTATGCTGAAGGTAATATTGCTGAGTACATCAAAGACCCTTTCCCCACCGGAGATATTGAAAAGGGCTTTGAGGAAGCCGACTATGTGATAAAAGAGACATTTTACACAACGAAGCAGAAGCATTGTCAAATGGAAACGACGGCGTGCGTGGCCAATTTCGGTTCTAATGGCAGACTGACCATTTGGTCACCGTCAGAGATAATGCACAACGCGCGGAGAAAGATTGCCGACATATTCGACATGTCTGAAGGTATGATTAAGTTTCTAACTCCGGCTATCGGCGGTGCTTTTGGAGGTAAGCTGAGTTTTGGTAACGAACTAATATGTATCGCACTTGCAAAGAAGTCAGGCAAGCCAGTAAAGCTGGAGGATACCCGAGAAGAAGATTTCATAGGACGTGAAGGTAGACAGCCATTTATTATTACAGGTAAATTAGGTGTAAAAAAAGACGGTACGATAACGGCAATAAAAGCGGATATAATAGCTGATGCAGGAGCTTACTATACACACAGTGGTGCTACAACAAGGCTTGGTATGGGGCGGTTTTTAAGGCTCTATAGATGTGAAAACACGCTAGGTGAGGCGCGCATCGTTTATACTAATACTCCGATTTCAGGCGGCTTCCGAGGTTATGGAAACGCTGGAGCTATGTTTGCATTAGAGCAACTAATTGATGTAGCCGCTGAAAAGATAGGCATGGACCCGGTAGAGTTCAGATTGAAAAACATCAAAAAAGCCGGAGAACCTGATTCTCCTCCTAATGTTATTATAGAAAATAGCGCTTTAGATGAGGGAATTAGAGTAGGTGCAAAAAGAATAGGCTGGAGGGAAAAGAGCTCTCGGTTTAAGGCTGGTAAATGAAGATACGGTGTGGGGATGGGCTGTACCGGTCATGTCAGTTGCGCACAATCGGGAGCCTTGGAACACTCAAATGCTTTCATAAAACTTAATGCAGATGGGTCAGCCGATTTACTGGTCAGTCCATGCGAAATGGGCCAGGGCACACTAGGCGTGCTTGCCCAGATAGCGGCTGAGGTACTTGGTCTAGGTATTGAGGATGTCAATGTGACCGCAGGTGATACGGATGTTACCATGTTTGATATCGGGTCTCATGCGAGTCGTTCGACTTATGTAATTGGAAACGCAGTAATGCTCGCTGCAAAGGAAGCAAAAGCCCAACTACTTGAGCGAGCAGCTAAGACTTTTGGCCTAAAAGCTGAAGAGGTTGATGTCAAAGACAAACGTGTCTATGTTAAATCAGCGCCAGAAAAAAATATCTCAATCGCTGATGTATGTAGGGATGCGATCTATAACTTTGAGGGAGATTGTTTAAACTTTTCAGGCAAATGTTCATTCAATCCTCAGAGGTCTCCGTCATTTCAGGCAGCCTTTGCTGAGGTGGAAGTAAACATAGAAACTGGAGAGGTAAAAGTCATTAAAATGGTAATTGCCGACGATATCGGACGAGCTATAAATCCGATGAGTGTTGAGGGGCAACTTGAAGGCGGAACAATACAAGGAATTGGTTATGCACTTACTGAAGATTTTATTATCGACAAAGATACGGGGCAGACAATGACATATGATTTCACCACTTATAAGATCCCCACTGCTCTCGATACACCAGAGATTGAGGTAATACTGGTTGAGCAACCAGTAATGTCAGGACCTTTCGGAGCTAAAGGCGTCGGTGAAATGGGCCTTATTTGCGTAGCACCAGCAATAGCTAATGCTATCTATGATGCAACTGGCGTACGAATAAAAGAGTTACCTATGGTGCCAGAAAGAATCTTGAAGTCCTTGCAGCAACAATAGCTGGTGCTACCATGGCTGCGAGGCGTTACGGGGCTAAAGCTCAGCATTGGTTAAGTAATAAGCTAATAGGCAGACCGCAGGCAGGTCCCAGAATAAAGAGCTGCCGTCATATCTCAGGAGCATATTCTATTGGCCGTAATATTTCTTAGCCGGATAGATTTTGCATAATAAGGGATAGAAGCATGCTGCCCCGGTAGGCAGGTCTACATATTCATCGCTATTAGGCGTCAGAATATTAGCATTTGATTCAAATGCCCTGTAAAGAACTGGCTTGTCAGGAATTTCTTCTGGGAACCACCAGCCATGCTGTACATCAACTACCTTTGGCTGAATCCTAATCGACAACTTAGTCTTGTCATTCAGGACGCCGTTAGCTCTAACAATAGTCCCTGGCTTTATCCAACGCTTATGGCGTTTAAGGATAATGTCATAGCACTCGCCTTGGGTCTGAATTGCCTGGTCTTTGGCATTCAATGGCTCACCTCCTTTCATTTAGTAATTGCTGAATCAACTTGGCTGCCTGCTCAGAGCGATGACCATTATCATCGAGAGCGTGGCTGAGTTGCTGTGCCATCTGTCCGAGGGCAATTAGCCGGCCAAGCAGTTGAGGGAGTAACCGTGCTGGGTCGCTCTCAATGCTATCTAAGTGGTCGGAGGATTGAGCAAAATAGTCAAGAAAGCTCAAAGTCCCCCCAAAGTAGTGGGGATTAGTGTTTATCTACCTCACCTCCTTTGTCCCTCTCTCCTTCAAAGGAGAGAGGAAGATTATTACAGGGGCACTGGAATCGCTAGTTAGAGGTGGTTCATGGTGCCATTTTTGATTTAGGATAACTAAATATTGTAAAGTAGTAGATGCCTGCAGGTAACAAGCACCTGCATAGCAGCCTGAAAATTTTTATATAGAAGGAGGAAATACAATGACACGAAAAAAGGTGTTGATAGCCTTAATTGGGGTGCTATTTGCCGCCAGTGTACTCAGTTTCTCTTGTGCGGGGGGGGACCTGAGCGTCACCAGCCTGTCAATAGATGATTACGGGCCGGTGATAGACGGCAATGGTAATTGGGTAGGCGAACCGTCCGGCTTGCAGGGCCCGCCGGGTCCGCAGGGGCCACCAGGTCCGCAGGGTGTACAGGGTCCGCCAGGTTCGCCGGGCTCACCAGGTACTTCAGGTGCGCAGACCACCTCACCTGAAAGCATGGTAGTAGCCATGGGCTTGATAGGGGACAAGGGTGGAGTGATACGTGGATATAATGTTAGCGAGGCTGTTTACGACCAAAACCAGAGACAGTACATCCTGACACTTACCGGTATTAACTT
>SDBT01009055.1_pt1 | contig 16181 bp, 13 predicted proteins | sample 2277101 | NCBI WGS metagenome assembly SDBT01 (sample SAMN10404973, study PRJNA504765) | marine sediment metagenome | isolation source: marine sediment core GS10_PC15, 103 cmbsf | place: Arctic Ocean: Southern Knipovich Ridge | collected 2010 | reverse complement strand
TGACAAAAGTTCGTGATTTGCCCATGCCTGGGGAGCCAATCCGATGAAAATACGAACTTTCCTGAGTCCGTTCTGCCTCGCGTCTTTCATCATTTGTCCCACGATGCAGACTGGAAGCCGAACCCGGCTCACAGCGATGCCAGGGCGAATGTCACGAGAAGCGTCTCGCCTTCGGTCGTGGATTCTGAGTCGAAATCCCACATGTACCGGGCCCCCAGCAGACCGGTGACTCCCTCGGTAGCGAACAGGGGAAAGGTCACCTCCGGCCCGGCGGCAAAGACCTGGTGCTTGCTCGCCACGTCGCCGATGAGCGGAATGTCGAAATCGTGATGAGAACTGCAGCAATTCTCCCTGGCGCACATCCAGGGCTATTCAGTCACTTGTCGCGCCATGGGCCTGAAGGCGTCCAGGACTTGTTAAATGAATCCTTCCGAAGAAGAGCCTCCACGGGAGAGATCAGGAAGGCTTGAAGGCCGTCGATGACCTCGTTCAGGGAGAGCATACCTTCCGCCATTTGGAGCTTTCGAGCGAACGCACGCCACTGTGTCTGCTTGACCGTGTCTTCTCCGAATGCCGGCAGAAGCCCGACCGGGGTCTCTTCGGGCAGCTGTGTCTTCCTGCGCGCGAAGGTTGCCTGGATTGCCTGTGCCAGCACGGGGCCGTCGAATGACTGCGTTGTCGCAAGGTAATTCAAGTCGAAGTAGTCCTTCATTCGGCTATTGTCCATCCCGAGTTCCACGATTGCTTGGAACTTCTCAGCAATCATGGTTTCCCACGGATAGACCAGTACGGACGGCGGGGGGAAGTCCAACAGCGCCAGCAGCTGCTCTTGTTTCGGTGCCGGCGTTATTGCGTCGCCGAATCCCACATCGATCTGGAGCGGGATACGAGCGGATCCCATCCGTGCCTCCAGGTGCAACCGGATGCCCAGGTACTCATCGTCGTCCTTGATGCGCTCGCCCTTCACGCGGTCTCCCAGGAATGTAAGGCCGTCATCTGGCACTGGTGCCTGGCACACGTTTTGAAAGACTGCCTCTGTCCGGGCGATATCGGGCATCCCTGTCCCCAGCAGGTCCAGGTCGCGGGTGGGACGATGAGGTACTTTCATTGAGCGAAGGTGAAAGAGCATGGCGCCCTTCAGCACGAAGTCTTTCGCGTGCTCTGACTCGCTCAACCGAAACAGAAAGCGTTCCACTGCAAAACGGCCGAGCAGGAAGCCGAAATCCTCGCCCTGCTTCTTCGCCAGGTTAAGAAGCCGTTGTTTGACCGACGCCGCCATGTCTCGGATGGGTTGTGGGCTCATGCCATCGCTTCCATGTAAGGCCGTATCACGGAGGCTACGCGGCAGGCTTTTGCGGCCTGCCAGAGTTCGTCTCTGGGTTTGCGGGCGCGGCGATAATCCTTGAGCGCTTCGAGCGCAACATCCAGGCCGATCTTGTTGCGGTACTTGAAGCAGTCGGCCACCGTCTTGGCCGGCGAGGTCACGTGTACCGTGACATTCTCGATGAGGTGTTTTTCGACTCCGTACGTTCGCGCTTTTCCAGAGAAGCGCACTATTCTCAGCGGCATGTCCTCCACATGGGGTTTTCGCGCCTTGACGTCGACAGCGATCCAGACCTGGAAGGGCTCCTGTGTCGTGAGCCCGTGGAAACGCAGGGCGGAAAGCAGACAAATGGTGCCGTGCGGAATCCTCCGGGCGACCTCGGCCAGCGAGTGATTCTCCGTGATGTCCGCCTCTGGTAGGGCATAGAGCCCCCGGCTGAGTCGGTTCAGGCGTTCGCTGCGACACAGACGCGTAAGCACGGCTCGCGGGATTCCTGCCACGGCCAGATCCAGTGCGCGGAGAATCCCTTTCTTCCGGGCCATTGCGAGTGCGCGGTGCTCGAGTGTCGCGCCTTTCGATGTTCCATTTCGTCGGTGCTTATTCATAATAACCTACATTATGGAACATCGGGGTGTCCTGTCAAGCCGAAAATCCAGGCCATGTTGCATTTCGTCGGTAGATACGCGTGACTGTCGACATTCTAGTGTCCTGACACATAAATTGTTTTGCATACCAGGTGGAGGTTGTTTGTGCTCAGTTTCACCCGCAATAACTGTAAAGGTAATTGCGTGTCACGACACTAGGACAATGTCATACCTCTTCCTAAGCCCGGAATGGTGCAAATATAGCGCATCTCCCTGGGAGACTTAGACTTGCAAATAAAAACCAAGGTATGGCAACAGTTCGTGATTTGCCCATGCCTGGGGAGCCACTTCGACTTCGCTCAGCACAGGTTGATCCGACTCACTACGTTCGCTCACCGCTGCGCATCCTTCACGAAAAGAAGCCTGCTTTCTCACGCCGGATCGTCTTGTTCCCTGCTCTGGTCCCGGGTCAGTTCTTACGTGCCCTTCGTGCTTCCCTTCAGGGGGTCACGATGTACCCGGTCCCGCCGGATCCATGCCCTGGCATTTCTTCTCCGGGACTGCGGGGTGGCGGCTTCCATTTGACAGCCGTCACTCCTGTCGGGTAGCATATGGGGCCGTTGTCTGCAGAGGACTGTTCAACTGGAGGTCAGGAGAGCCCATGAGGAACGTACGCCGAAGCCCAGGAGTGAGGGTGGCAGCCCTGATCCTGCTCATCGCCTGCGTGGTCCTCCTCTCTCTTCTCGCCGTCTCCCGGTTACCTCTTTCGCTGGTGGTGCGATTCCGGCCTCGTTCAGCGGATTATTTCCTCTCCGGGCTTGACGATACGATGGACCGGCCCCGAACGGTCTCAGCGCTGCACGAGGCGCTTCAGAGAAAGGAGTATGAACGCGCGAGTTTCCTTAACTCCCTTCTGGCACAGGAAGCATTCGGGCGCTCTTTTCGGGTACTGAAGGCCTGGGAACGAGTCCGGGATAAGGAGACGGGCCTTGTGCCCGAGGCTCTCCGTCCCGACCGGCCCTACTGGAGTACGCATAACGCCGCTGCGGACCTCTTCCCGTTCCTGCTGCTGGCCAGCCACTACGTCGACCGGGCCCGCCTTGACACGTGGATCGAGGCGATTGCGGCGGAGCGGGAGTTCTGCGGTCCTATGCCGCGGTCCATAGACTTCGAGCCGGCCAGGTTCAGGACAAGGCTGGAGAAGAGCGTCGTGTCCGGCGCCTCCGAGTACGCGAAGGACGGCCTGCTGGCGGTGACCGAGCGCCTTGGTGAGGGCCTCTGGCTGGAGCGGATGGAGGAGGTGATGGGGGCCATCATCGATACTGCACATGTCGAGACGTCGAGGGGCAACATCTGCTCGTCGGATTGTGAAGTCAACGGTGAGATGCTTCAGACACTGTGCCGGCTCTACTGGCTCAGGGGACGCCGTGAGTACCTGGAGATGGCAGAGCGCATCGGACGTGCCTATCTGCTCGACGCTCTCCCCGCGAACGGCTATCTCCCCTGCGAGTACTGGGACTTTACCGAGAACCGGCCGGTGGTCCCGGAGGTGCGGCTGCGGGACCACGGGAGCGAGATAATCGTGGGGCTCGTCGAGCTCTACTTCCTGGAACGGATGAAAGGACGTGCTGAGGCAGACAGCTTCCGGGCTCCCCTCATGAAGCTCCTGGATGTCGTGCTCAGGGCGGGGCGGACCGGGGACGGCCTCTGGCACAGCCGGATAGACACGACTTCCCATCAGATACTGGACGCTCGCATCATAGATACCTGGGGTTACCTCCTGAGTGCTTACAAGACGTTTGACCTGGCTGAAGGCAGCGACATCTACGGGCTGGAGATCAGGCGGACGATGCTGGCCGCCGCATCGCGGAGGTCCTTCCTGTGGGAGGGAGAGACCGCGGATGGATATGCGGACACCATCGAGTCGATGCTGTACATGTTGCCGTGGTTTGACATCCCCGTGTGCCACCGGTGGGTCGACGAAGAGATTGCGATCATGTTCGGCAAGCAAAAGCGGTCGGGCTTTATCGATCAAAGGTATCTTGACGGGAACTTCATCCGGACCTCGTTGATGTATGCCAGATACAAGACACAGGGAATTATTCCCGAGCCCTGGCGGGAAGACCTGCGACTGGGCGCGGCCCGCGACAAGCGCACCGGGGTGCTGTACGTGTATGTTGGTGCGGACGCTCCCTGGGAAGGGGTCCTGGAGTTCGATTCTCCGAGGCACCGGACGATATGGAGACTTCCCCTCGAGTATCCACGGGTGAACGGGGAGCCGGAGTGGTTTACCGCTTCGCCGCAGGCGGCCTACAGGGTGACCGACCTGCTGACCGGAAGGACCGAGCGCCAGGGCGGCCGCGCGCTTTCCCGTGGCATGCCCGTACTGCTCGATGAGACTTCTCTCTGCTCATTCCTGATGGTGACCATGGAGCGAGGGGATTGACCCCTGTGTTTGCTCGTCTTGGGCTGCCACGTAACGGCATCACTGCCCGCTAGCGACAATGCCCGGTCCACACCATGAACCAGACAGCCCCCTTGTCGATTGCGTTCTATGTTCGCGCAGTCAGGTCGGTGCACCCGGGAGCATCGGCCTCGTTCCTGGCCAGCTCCACGACCCATTCAGGAAAACTCCCTTTTGCGATATCCAGCCTGCAAGCTGTGTGCAATCAAATGGGAGAGGAACCCTTCTTTCTTGCTTGACAGACAGGCTCCACCGTTCTAGTATTCAATTAGTTGCGCAATACCGTGATAAGAAGGAGAATCGCAATGAATCCGGATCGGCGCTTCAAGGATGCCATCTACGAGCAGTTCGCGCGAATCGGCAAGGCAGTTTCCAGCCCGAAGCGGCTCGAACTCCTGGACCTCCTTTGCCAGGGCCCGAGGACCGTCGAGGTGTTGGCCGGGGAATCAAGCCTCACGGTCGCCAATGCCTCCCGGCATCTCCATATCCTGCACGGTGCGAGCCTGGTGGAGAGCCATAGGGAAGGCCTCTATGTGGTCTACGAGGTCTCTGACCAGTCGGTCTGCGAGTTCTTCAGAAGCATGCGGTTGCTTGCGGAGAAGAGGCTTGCCGACATCGAGCAGATCACTCGCCGTTTTCTGGAAGGGCGTGAAGGTCTCGAACCCGTGGACCGGGAGGGACTACTGCATCGGCTGCGCCGCGGCAGCGTGACGGTCATCGATGTTCGTCCGACAGAGGAATACCGGGCCGGCCATATCCAGGGAGCCATCTCGGTCCCGTTGAAAGAGCTGGGATCGCGCCTGGGCGAGCTTTCCAGGAACAAGGAGATTGTTGCCTACTGCCGGGGCCCTTATTGCGTCCTGGCGGTCCATGCGGTGGAGATGCTCCGCGCGAACGGATTCCATGCCGCGCGATTGGAAGACGGTGTCCCGGACTGGCGGGCACACGGGTACCCTGTCGCCACAGCGATGGAGGGAACCTGACGCATTCAGCGCTGTATGATAGAAGGGGAGGTGAACATGATGAGGCGTGTACGGCTCGAAACGATGTCGCCGGATGATATCAAGCACGCAGTCAAAGAGAAGTATTCGCAAGTAGCCTTGAAGCCGGGTGCGAAGTTCAACTTTCCCGTGGGACGCAAGTTCGCCGAAAGCGTTGGGTACCCGCCGGAAGTACTGGATGCCTTGCCCGCTGGCATGTCGGAATCGTTTACCGGTGCAGGGAACCCACAGCCGTTTTCCGACCCGCGACCCGGGGAGGCTGTACTGGACATTGGTTGCGGTGCGGGACTCGATCTCTACTTCTACGCGAAAGCGGTGGGAGACTCGGGGAAAGTATACGGACTGGATATCTCCGGGGCGATGACCGATAAGGCCGGGGAGAATCTCGAATCGGCGGGTGTGCGGAACGTTGAGTTCCTGAATGCTCCTGCTGACGCTATTCCCTTACCCGACAGATCCGTTGATCTGGTGACTGCAAACGGCATCTACAACCTTTCGCCCGACAAGACGGCGGTCATGAGGGAGGCCTGCCGGGTGCTGAAGCCTGGAGGCCGGACGGTGTTCGCCGAAATCGTGCTCAAGGCGCCTCTCCCCGAGGAGATCCGTAAGAGCATGGATGACTGGTTCCGGTGCATAGGCGGAGCCTTGACCGAACCGGTCTTCCTCGAGCGGCTTACCGGATCAGGTTTTCGCGAATCGTGTGTCCTGTGGAGGGGACGCAACGCACGCACCGGACACGAACTGGCCGTCTGCGCCGTCATCCGCGCGGAGAAGTGAACGAGGGCCAGGGTAGTCTTCTTGGTCTCCTGCCCTGTTGGCAATCCTGCTGCCAGGCATGTCGGTCCGTCTCGCCTGACATGTTGCTGCCTGATGCGTGCTTGAACTGCTGAAATACGAGTGGACTTCCCGGGAGCCTTGCCGGCAAGGGGGACTGGAATGTGGAAAAGATTCTTGTTGACACTTCTTCATCAAACAGGTATATAGATACCTGAATACTTGGTTTCGGGGGTCCGCATGACGCAGATATTGAAGGTCTCCGAGGCAGCATCCCTGGCACTTCACGCGGCTGTCCTTATGGCATCCGGGGGTCGGGCACCCTTGCCTGTCAGCAAAGCCGCGCGGGAGCTATCGGTCTCGGAGGCACACCTGGTGAAGGTGCTGCAGCGGCTTGGGAAGGCCGGGCTCGTGACCTCTTCGCGGGGGTGTCGTGGAGGCTTTATGCTGGCAAGGCCTGCTGCAAGAATACGGCTGCTGGATGTTTACGAGGCCATCGAGGGAAAGCTGACGCAGACCGACTGCCTGTTCCGGAAGGAGGTGTGTCTGGGCAAGCAGTGCATATTCGGAGGCTTGCTCGGATGCCTGAGCAAGCAGATGCTGAGGCATATGCGGGGCACAAGACTGAGCCAGCTGAAAGGGGTGTTTCGATCCGCAGGTGGGCAGCTGAACAACCTGGAGTGATTGTGGGGTCAGGGACAAAGGGGATGGGGTCTCGAGCTGATTCGGCGGCTTGACCCGTCAGTTGTATGCCCGTAACCGGTATACAGAGAAAGGAGAAGGGGATGGCGATGCTATGTTACCAGTGCGAGCAGACGGCAGGAGGCAAAGGGTGCACGGCCCGCGGTGTCTGCGGGAAAGAGCAGGACGTTTCGGCGTTACAGGATCTCCTGGTGCATGCGCTGAAGGGGATAGGCATGTATTCTCATCGCTCCAGGGCTATGGGTGCAGCTGACGGGAAAGTAGATGCCTTCATGCAGGAGGGCCTCTTCGCGACACTGACGAACGTCAACTTCGATGCTGACCGCTTCAGCAAGCTGCTCTTGCAGGCCTCGGGGATCCGCGACAGGGCCGAGTCTCTTTACAGGGACGCATGCCGCGAGGCGGGATCTGAGCCGGAGGATCTTGATGGTCCGTCCGCCTGGAGGCCTGCGGACAGCCTGCCGGGGCTTGTCGAGCAGGGGATCGGCACGGGAATACTGCCTCGGAAGGAGAAGCATGGAGAGGACATCGTCGGGCTGCAGGAACTCCTGACATACGGCCTCAAGGGACTTGCTGCATACGCCTACCACGCGCGGGTCCTTGGCAAGGAGGACGACCGGATTTACTCCTTCATACACCGGGCGCTCGATTCTCTAGCGGGGAATGAGGTCTCGGTGGACAAACTCCTGGCTCTCAACCTGGAGTGCGGGGAGGTCAACCTGAAGGCAATGGAACTTCTGGACGCGGCGAACACGGAAGCCTTCGGGCATCCGGTACCGACACCGGTCCGTATAGAGCCGTTGCGGGGGAAAGCGATCCTGATCTCGGGTCACGACTTGAAAGACCTCGACGAGCTTCTGAAGCAGACTGCAGGTAAAGGTATCAATGTCTACACGCACGGAGAGATGCTGCCGGCGCATGGGTACCCCGGGCTGAAGAAATACAGCCACCTCGCGGGTAACTACGGGGGCGCGTGGCAGGATCAGGCCAGGGAGTTCGAAGCGTTTCCCGGGTCGATCCTGATGACTACTAACTGCCTGCAGAAGCCCCGGGACAGCTACCATGATAGGTTGTTCACCTCAGGGATGGCAGGGTGGCCCGGCATCAGGCACATAGACGGCCATGACTTCACCCCGGTCATAGACGCTGCTCTTGCCGAGAAAGGTTTCGAGAAGGACGGTGCTGACACGACGATCACGGTGGGCTTTGCGCGGAATGCGGTTCTCGGGGTAGCGGACAAGGTCATCGGCGCCGTGAAGAGCGGAGCCATAAGGCACTTCTTCTTGATAGGAGGTTGTGACGGGGCCAAGAGCGGACGCAACTACTACACGGAGATCGCGGAGTCCGTACCCGATGACTGCATCATCCTCACCCTTGGCTGCGGCAAGTACCGGTTCAACAAGCTGGACTTCGGCGCTATCGACGGCATCCCGCGTCTTCTGGACCTAGGTCAGTGCAACGATGCGTACTCGGCTGTCCAGATCGTAGTTGCTCTTGCAGGTGCGTTCAATGTCGGCGTCAACGAGCTGCCGCTCTCGATCATATGCTCGTGGTACGAGCAGAAGGCCGTCGCGATACTGTTGACGCTGCTCAGCCTGGGCATAAAGAACATCCGACTTGGGCCGAGCCTGCCCGCATTCATCGCGCCGGAAGTGTTCAAGGTACTGGTCGAGAAGTTCAATGTCATGCCGATCTCGACACCGCAGGAGGATCTGAAGGCTATCCTCGGCTGATGGCAAACGGACCGGCGGTACGTTCGATCCGTCCGACGGGCCCGGTGTTGATAGGATGATGCCCACTGTCACTGCAGGACTGAGGGGGCAGTGCGGCTTCGGGGCGACGGATCAGGCAAGACCCGCTTCGGGGAGATTTCAGAAGAGGAGTGTGTCGATGGAGCAGACTGAACGGGTCCAGCAGATCTTCAACAGTGTCGACGCGATGGACACCGATGGGTTTCTGGCATTCCTGACGGACGAGGTGCGCTTCCGGTTTGGGAACATGCCGCCGGTGGTGGGCAAGGAGGCGGTACGGCAGGCGATTGAGGAACTCTTTGCAAGTATCAAAGGGCTCAACCACCGCATTCTGAGAACCTGGCCGCATTCCGACTCGGTCATCTGCCAGGGGGAAGTCACGTACACCAGAACGGATGACAGCCAGGTGACGATTCCTTTTGTCAACGTGTGGGGGATGGAGGGCGAGCGCGTAAAGGAATACCTCGTCTATATTGACATCACGCCGCTGTACTCGCATCAGTCCTGAGTGTCGGATGCCGCCGCCGCCCGGTGTGATTGTTTCCGTCCCATTGTGTTATCAATACTGGTCTGCCCGCGGAGTCACCCCAAAAGGGGTCAGGCTCCTTATTCTTGCCCGGCATAGATGACACCGTCAGCCGCCGTCGCGATGGGGCGCAGCGGCAGACGCTCCCTGAGTTCCTCCTCCGACGGGTCCCAGTTCCGCGATTCCGTGCGGAAATAGACCAGGACCGCTTGGTCGCCGGCGATCTGCTTCTCCATGTAGGCAAGCCGGGACCCGTAGTCCGGGTCGTCCGCGCCGGTCCCGGGACGCAGCCTGGCGGGTAAGGTCCGCACGGCCCTGTCCGTGAGAAGAAAGACCGCTGCAGGCGCGTTTGTATACACGCTGAACCGGGGCGGGAGATCGCTTATCTGGCGGAGGGTCTCTGACTGTGTCCATGTTCTCCCCGAGTATCCCTTGCCTTCCACGTGGAATGCAGCGACCCACCGTGCCCCGCGCACGACGGTCGCCCCCGCAATTACTGCGCACAGGATGACAGCCCCGATCCTCACGGCCGGCGGGCGTCCCGGCGAGCGGGTCGCCGGCCATCCTAACCACAGGATGAGGACTACGCATGCCGCGTACACGGACGACAGCAAGCGGTCATCAGGCCGTACGAGCGGGTCCAGAAACGATCGAGAGACTACGATCAGCACCCCGGTAGCGACAACGAAGCCGGCAAGCAGGCAGGGCGTGGCGCCGCGCTCTCGCAAGAGGGGACTACTGTGCCCGTGCCCCGCCGATTGCCGCAGCAGCCGGATCCGCACGAGCAGCAGGATGGCGACTGTTGACAGCACGGCAGCGCCCACCAGGACATGCGCGGCGCTCCCTGGCAGCAGGCGGGCCGGAACGAACCACCGCGAGATGGTGGATAACCCGGATGCAACGTCATCAGGCGTGATCGGATGGAATGCTACCGTCCTTACGGATGGGGTACCGGGCACCAGGATGCTTCTTGCCATCCATGTTGCCATCGGCAGCATGCTGACGGCTGCAAGGATGAATGCGTCCAGGGCACGGCCGCGGCGCGTCTTCCTGCCCGCCAGGGCGACTGCGACGAGGCCGGTCGCGACCAGCGCTGCTCCCTGGTAGCGTGTAAGGAACGCAAGTGAGAGAAAGACGGAGGAACCGATGAGAAGCCCTGTTCTGGGGCGCTCGAGATGTGCTGCCAGAAGGGCCAGCCCGGAGAAGCCCAGGAAGATGAACAGTGGTTCCGTCCAGGCCATGAAGTGGACGAGGAGCATGCAGAAAGCGCCCAGCATCAGCACCGAGCCCAGGACTGCCGCCCAGGTGGAACGGGTGCACCGCCCGGTGATGAGACCGACCACCGCGATGTTGGCTGCGAACAGGAACGCGTTGAGCCACCGGGCCGCGTTCAGCGGATCCAGGCCGAAGAGGCCGAGCAGGGACAGCAGCGCAGGGAACATGGGCGTCCAGTGAGTCATCGCGGTCGGCTGACCATCGCCGATGAACACGCTTGTCATGCCGCGGCCGCCCAGGAGATTGGAGGCGACATCGGCGTAGGCCACCGAGTCAGACGAGACGCCGATTCCCCACCTCGCTGTCCCTGTCAGCTGGACCGCGAGCCCGGCGACAGCCAGGACTATGACTGCCGGGACTGCCCGGCTCCTGCCCCCTGATGGGCGCACTGTTCCATCCTCCTGCAAGGCACTACCCCATCCCAGCGTTTACGAACAGGCTGACAGCGGCTCCACGCGTACTATAACGGCAGGGGAGGTGCCCGTCAAGCCAGCCTATGGCGAAGCGCCAGGGCGTCCTCCCGCGAGAGCACAGGCGGTGCGGCGGGGGTCCAGAGGGCTGGCCGCTCACGGGGCAGTGCTGGCCGTGCTGCTTTTCTTCCCCGGCAAGTCCTTCTTGTGTATTGACATGAAACTGCATCCCGTCTAGCATAGTGGTCGGCCCTGGCGAGTCGTGCCCCGTTCAAGGGGGAAAGGCCGAAGAGGAGCGAGCAGTGTCATTCCCTGCTGTGGCAACGGTGGCGACAAAGACCGCGCGGGAATGCGTGCGCCAGCCCATCTACCTTATCGTGGTGGGCGCCTCCGCGGCGCTTATCGCACTGAGCCCCAGCTTCGCGCTTTTCAGCCTTTTCGAAAACGAGAAGCTGGTGAAGGATATGGGGATGGCGACCATCCTGCTCGCGGGCCTGTTCCTGGCGGCTACAAGTGCTTCGAGCGCTTTGAGCGATGAGATAGAAAGCCGGACCGTCTTCCAGGTCCTGTCCAAGCCGGTGTCCCGCACCGCCTTCGTTGTGGGGAAGTTCCTGGGCGTGGCAGCGACCCTGGTCGCGGCGGTGTACCTGCTCTCGCTGCTCCTGGCCGTCACCCTGAGGGTGGGGGTACTGGACCACGGGTCCCGTGTGGACTCTTTCACCGTCGCGGTCGAGTTGGGGGTGCTGGCGCTCATACTGATGATCGGCGGCGCAGCGAACTACTTCCTTGACCGGCCTTTCACCACGACCGCGACCGTGGTCGCCCTGGGGGGCTTCACGGTGTGCGCGCTGGCGGTCGGCCTGCTGACCTCGGAGATGGAGGTCCAGCCTCTTACGCGGGGCCTGGACATGCACCTGCTGACGGGGTGCTTCCTTCTCGTGCCGGCAGTGCTCATCCTGGCGGCGCTTGCCGTTGCGCTATCCACCCGCCTCAACATCACCGCGACCATGGCCATACTGTCTTCGTTTCTCATCCTGGGGTTGTTGTCCGACTACCTGTTCGGGCGGGCTGCCGCGGAGGGGAACCAGGTGGCGCGGGTGCTTTACGGCATCATACCGAGCTTGCAGATCTTCTGGACGGCCGATGCGGTGACGAGAGGCGTCAGGGTCCCCGGCAGTTACATGTTGATGGCCTGGCTCTACGGGTTGAGCTACTCGACGGGATTGGTATTCCTGGCGGCCCTGCTCTTCCGGGACCGCGAGATGAGCTGAGGGCCGGGCGTTGCGCCGGGAGGCATCGGACATGAGTTCGCGTAGCGAACTCAAAGCGCAACCTATAAGGTTCATAGCGGCGTTGCGCCGGGCGGCAGCCGGCCAGGCTCGGACACGAGTTCGACAAGTCGAACTCAAAGCGCAACCTATAAGGTTCATAGCGATGCCGGCCATGGCTCTTGATGAGAAGGCGTGAAAGAGATACACTGGGGTCCAGTCTTCAGGGGGGCCTGAACGAGAATATCCTGTAACATGAGGACAGGCTCTTATCACGGGGGCTGTCCCGGGCAAGAGTCCGGGCCCCGGCAGGCGAGGGAAAGAGTGTGATGGCTCAGAAGAAGGCAACAGGCAGGAAACGGGCGGAAGTAGTGGCCTACTGCGCCATGGCCGCCCAGTTCTTGTTCTTCGCGATAACGTTACTCCTGGGCTTCTGGTGCCATTCCCGCGCGGTGCGCGTGGAGGCCTGGCACCTGTTCGCGGGCATCCCGTTCTGGCTGCTCATCGCCGTGCATATCCACCAGAAGCGCGTGGCGGAAAGAGAGGAAGAGGAGCGGGATGAGCTGAAGCGCCAGGAGCTCGCGCGCGGCAAGGCGGGGAAGATGTTCGCGGAGCCGGAGGTGGATGCCTTCAGCGCCGCCCACCGCCTCAGGCAGATGGAGAAGTACCTGATCCCCGGCCTCGCGGCGGTCCTGTCGGTGCTGCTCGTGTACCTTGGAGTCCGGCTCTTCCTGGGATTCTCATCGGCGCCGGTGCCCAGGAGGGGCCCGGCGGCGGTCAGTGCACTGGCCATGGCCATGGTCAGCGCCCTGTCCTTCTTCCTATCCCGCTACACGGCGGGGATGGCGCGGGAGGCGCCCTGGCGGCTGCTGCGGGCAGGTGCGGGCTACATGGCATCCAATGCCCTCGCGGCGTTCGCCGTCGCGGTCTCGCTCGTCTTCATCCATGCGGGCCATTTCGTGCTCGACGCGATAGTGGCCCGCGTGATGAGCATATTCCTCCCCCTGCTTGGGCTGGAGCTCATCGTCAACCTCATCCTGGAGTTCTACCGGCCGCGCCAGGCGGGCGAGAATGTCCGCCCGGGATACGAGAGCAGGATGCTGGCGCTCCTGGTCGAACCCGCGGCTGTCATGAAGACGGTGGCCGATACGCTCGACTACCAGTTTGGTTTCCGCATCTCCGAAAGCTGGTTCTACCGGTTTATGGAGCGTGCCATCGCACCGCTCATCCTCTTCCAGCTCCTGGCGTTGTGGCTCCTCTCCTGCGTGGTGATAGTGGACGCCGGAGAGCAGGGAGTCATAGAACGCTACGGGAAACTGCAGGATAAGGACCTCGTTCCGGGCATCCACCTGAAGTGGCCCTGGCCGCTGGAACGCGCCCGCATCCACTCCACGGGGAAGATCCGCAGGATAGTGCTGGGCCACGGGGAGGACGGCGGCCGGGACAGCGGGCACGAGCACGGCGGCGACGCGAAAGCGATGAAACCCGCGAAGGTCATGCTGTGGACGGAGCAGCACCACGGCGACGAGTATCTCTTCCTGGTGGCGCAGGTGGGGGAAGAAGGGGAGCGGGCAGCTCCGGGGTCGGTGCCTCTCAACTTGATGAGCGCCGGGGTCGAGGTGGACTACCGGATCTCCGACCTGCGGAAGTACCTGTACGAAAAAGCTCAGCCGGATCGCCTGCTGGAGATGCTGGCCGAGCGGGAGATCGTGCGCTTCCTTGCGGGGGCCGACTTCATCACCATACTCACCTCCGGCAGGCAGGAGATGGTCGATGAGCTGCGCCGGCGTATCCAGGCACGTGCAGAGGAGGAGTCACTGGGGCTGGAGATCGTCAGTGTCAGCATGACCAACATCCACCCGCCGGTGGAAGTGGGTGCGGCTTTCCAGGAAGTGGCGAGTGCGATACAGGAGAAGGAGGCCACGATACTGGAGGCGGAGGCATACCTTAACGAGATGAGGGCCCTTGCCCGGGGAGAGGAAGCCAAGCTCCTGCACGAGGCACGGGCCTACCTCTGGACCAAAGAGAAGATATCCGAGGGGAACGCGGTGCGGTTCCGCGAACAGCTGAAGGCGTACCGGCAGGCCCCGCGGGTCTACATGGCCCGGGAGTACCTGCAGGCGCTGGAGGAGGCGCTGGATGGACCTGACAAGTACCTTATCGCGCTCGACCCGGAGACCGATTACGTGATCATCCTCGGAGGAGAGAAAGTGCGTTCCGGCCTGCTGGACTTCACGCTTCCGGAGCGCCTCGGAAACCCGGCACCTTGAGACGGCTCTGAGAGAGGACGATTGCACGAGGGGAGGTAGGCACTCATGAGAAGGATCAGGTTCACCATCGCCGTGGTGATCGCGGTGGTGGTCGTATTGCTCAAGCTAGTGTTCACTTACCAGGTGCGGGAGACAGAGGTGGTGGTCAAGACTTTCTTCGGAGGCGATCCGCAGGTGATCACGCAACCCGGGCTCAAGCTCCGCTGGCCGTCCCCCATCAACCCCGTGCATCGCTTCGATACCCGTGTCCAGGTCTCCGAGCGCACGCTGATGCAGACTTCGACCCGGGACACGATCACCGTCATAGTATCGACGAGCGTGGGTTGGAGGATAAGCGATCCTCTCACGTTCCTGACGAGCACCGACGGCGGCGATATGGAGATCGCGGAGGAGCGCATCCTGAGCCTGGTGGACAGTCACCGGAACAGTGTCCTGGGCCTCCACCTGTTCTCCAGCCTGGTGTCGATCAGGCCGGAGCCGGACGTGTTGGGGGAGGCGGGGCTGCCGGCGGAGCCGGACTTCGATTCCATCGAGAAAGAGATGACGCGGCTTGTCAGGGCGGATGCTTCCAGCGATTACGGCGTTGAAGTCGAGTTCGTCCGCATATCCAACCTTACCCTTCCCCAGGAGGTGACTGCGAAGGTCTTCGACCGGATGCGCAGGGAGCGCAAGAACATCGCTGACGCCAAGCGGGGGGATGCGAGGGGAACGGCGATCGATATCAGGGCGCGTGCGGACAGCGAGCGGGCCATCATCCTCGGCATGGCGGAGGGGCGGGCGACCAAGAGGCGGGCAAGGGGGGACGCGGAGGCCGAGAAGCACTACCGCGTGCTTGCCCAGGACGAGGAGCTGGCCATCTTCCTGAGCGAGCTCCGGACGATGCGGAAGACGCTGAAGGGACAGACCACGATCATACTGGAGTCGGGCAACAGTCCATACCACCTGCTGCGGGGGGAACTGCCGGAGACATCGGGCAGCAGGTAGCAGGGCGCCGGAAACGTAAGGAGAAGCAGTGGTGGCAGCAGAGATCAAGAACCGGCCGCCGGGAGAAGAGGTCGATGCGGGCCTGAGGTCGCTTGGGGACGCGATGGCGACCAGCTTCCGCATCCTGAAGTTGATCATCGCGATCCTGCTTCTCCTATTCCTCGCCTCGGGCATCAAGTACGTGGAGCAGCACGAGGTGGCCCTTCACCTGCGGTTCGGCAGGCGGGTCAGTACCCTTAAGCCGGGACTGAAGTGGAGCTTTCCCAGGCCCATCGACGAGATAGTGCGCCTTCCGGCGCGCGACCGGGCTGACACGGTCACCGTCGAGCGTTTCTGGTACCAGGAGACGGGCCGCGTGCAGCTGAGGCGGGAGGCCGGTGCTTCGCCCGGGGGCCAGGGCGACCTGATCCCGGGGCGGGACGGGTTTGCCGTGACCGGGGACTTCAACGTGGTCCACTGCCGCTGCGAGGCCACTTTCTTCATCCGGGACCCGGTGCGGTATTTCCTGTCTGTCCGGGGGGCCGAGGAGAAGAACATCGAAACGGGCATAGTCCAGGCGGCCCGGGAGATCGTCCGGGCAGCTGTCATGAGCGCTGTCATCCGCGAGGTGGGGAAGCGCCCTGTGGACGACGTCCTGCGCGAAGATCTGGCTGGGCTGCGCCGCGCCATCGAGGAAAGTTCCCAGGAGATATTGGACGAGATGGATTGCGGCATCGGTATCCGCAGCGTCGACATCGTGAAGATGATCCCGCCGCAGGCCGTGCACCAGGCCTTCCATGATACTTTTCTTGCAGGGCAGGAGGCCAGCGGGACCGTGAATGAAGCAAAGAGCTATCGCAAGCGGGTCC
>SDBT01009054.1_pt1 | contig 16182 bp, 13 predicted proteins | sample 2277101 | NCBI WGS metagenome assembly SDBT01 (sample SAMN10404973, study PRJNA504765) | marine sediment metagenome | isolation source: marine sediment core GS10_PC15, 103 cmbsf | place: Arctic Ocean: Southern Knipovich Ridge | collected 2010 | reverse complement strand
CTTGTCTAATGCGTGTTGGACCGGCCTGGAGAAGGGGGCACTATAATGCTGTGGTGCCCAACACATGCAAGTCTCGCAAAACCACGGTGAAATGGTCAAATCCATGGGGAATGCTGAACGGCCGGTCTTGATCTACACGACCTTTGCCAGCCTCGAAGACGCCAAGGCGGTCGGCGCGGCGCTGGTGGCGGCCCGGCTGGCGGCTTGCGTCAACATGTTTCCTGGCATGATCTCGCTCTATCAGTGGGAGGGCGCGCAGACGGAGGCCAGCGAAGTCGCCATGATCATCAAGACCCGCAGCGGCCTCGCCGACCAAGTGTTGGCCGAAACCAAGCGGCTACATCCTTATGAGGTTCCGGCTTTGCTGGTGCTGCCGACGGAAGGCGGTAGTGCGGAATATTGCGCCTGGATTCTCAGCGAGACGGGGCACGCGGAATGAGCAAAGCCTATGTGCTTGCCATCGATCAGGGGACGACGAGCACGCGGGCCATCCTGTTCGACGAAGCGGGACGTCCATGCGGAAGCGCTAGCGTCCCGCTAACACAGATCTTTCCGGCGCCCGGGCAAGTGGAGCACGATGCCAATGAGATTTGGCGCTCCGTGCTTCAGGTCTGCCGCAGTGTCCTCAGCGAGGCGGGCAGCGCCTCGATCGCCGCCATTGGCATTACCAATCAGCGCGAGACCACGGTGGTGTGGGAGCGGGCGACGGGCAAACCACTCGCCAACGCGATCGTGTGGCAGGATCGGCGCACCGCGCCGCTCTGCGCCGAGCTTGAAGCAGAAGGTTGGGCCGGGCATGTGGCTGAGGCCACGGGGCTTGTCATCGATCCCTATTTCTCGGCGACGAAGCTCGCATGGTTGCTGACCAATGTGCCGGGCCTGGCCGAACGCGCGAAGCGCGGCGAGGTGTGCTTCGGCACCATCGACAGTTTTCTGATGTTCAGGCTGACGGGCGGGGAGACGCACGTCACCGATGCGACCAATGCCGCCCGCACCCAGCTGTTCGACATCAGGTCGGGGGCTTGGGATACGCGGCTGGTCGACCGGCTCGATGTGCCATTTGAGATGCTGCCGGAGGTACGCGACAGCCAGGGCGATTTCGGGCGGACGGTGGACGAGCATTTCGGCGTCAGCCTGCCAATCCGAGGTGTTGCCGGCGATCAGCAAGCCGCCGCCTACGGGCAGGCGTGTTTTCAACCCGGCATGTTGAAAGCGACCTACGGCACGGGCTGCTTCGTGGTGGCCAATACGGGTGGCGACAAGGTGGCGTCCACCACGCGCATGTTGTCGACGATCCTCTATCAGCAGAAGGGGACGCGCACTTATGCGCTGGAGGGTGCGATCTTCATGGCGGGCGCCACGATCCAGTGGTTGCGCGACAGCCTCGGTCTTATCGCATCCGCTGGTGAGAGTGAGGCCCTGGCGGCGGAGGCCGATCCCAACTCAGGTGTCTATTTGGTGCCGGCATTCCAGGGGCTTGGCGCGCCGTTTTGGGATGCCCATGCCAAGGCGGCCATCATCGGCTTGAGCCGCGCGTCATCGAAGGCCGACATCGTGGCGGCGGGGTTGGAAGCCGTGGCGTTCCAGACCCGCGATCTCTTGACGGCGATGCGGCAGGACATGACGCGAAGCGGCATCGAGCCGACGCACGCGTTGCGGGTCGATGGCGGCATGACGGCGAATGGGTGGGCCATGCAGCGGCTCGCCGACATTTTGGGCGAACCCGTCGAGGTGGCCGCCATCCCGGAGACGACGGCGCTCGGCGCGGCCTATCACGCTGGCCAAGCGGTTGGCTTCTATGGGGACGACGAGACGCTGGCCGTCGCGTGGACGCCCTCCAAGCTGTTCGAGCCGAAAATGGGCGAGACCGAGCGCGAGGCCCGTTATGACGGTTGGCTTGAGGCCGTTGCGCGGGTGCGCAGCCGCGAAGGGTGCGAAGGCTCCTCGGACAGCTAAGCGCAGCCCCGGCGAATGGCCAAAATCCGCGGGTTTTGGTGTTAACCCGTTAGGAATCCTTTTCCAGGCAATCTGACCGTTCGGCGGTTGGCTTGGGGCTCGCCGGCCCCTGGCCCCCTTGTGTTTTGCGTTGGAGTTGCCGGTGTCTTTGCCCAGCCCTGTGTCGCGCGAAGCCTTGTTCCGCGAGACCTTTGCCGAGAGGCTTCAGCGCGTCGTGCTCGGCACCGCCTGGTCGCTCAAGGCTGAGCGTTTCGACGGGCTGTTGCCGTTGGCCCGGCTTTCCATCGCCAATCTGTTTAAGCCGAACGGGGCGTTGCCTGATCTTGCCAAGATGCCGGGCGCGGGTGAGCTCGCGGGCATCGCCGACGATCTCTCCGTGGCGACGCTTGCCGAGGCTTATGCAAAGGGCCTGTTCCCCCATTGTCATTTCGGGCCGACCAAATGGCTCTCGCCGCCGGAGCGCTGCGTGCTGTTTTTCGACGACTATCACATGTCGAAACACCTCAAGCGTCTCATGCGCCAAGACACCTACACCGTGACCTTCGACCGCGACTTCGAGGGCGTCATCAAGGCTTGCTCTGGAAAGCGGGACGGCCGCTGGCGCCTGACCTGGATCACGCCGCGCATCATGCGTGCCTATGCGGCCATGTTCGATGCGGGCCTGGTGCACTCGCTCGAGGTTTGGAATCGCGATGGCGCGCTTGTCGGTGGCGGATACGGCGTCGCCGTCGGCCGCGTGTTCTTCACCGAGTCTCAATTTTCGCATGAAGACAACACGTCGAAGCTCGGCTTCTCGGTGCTCAACTGGCACCTCGCCAAGTGGGGCTACGTGTTGAACGACGGCAAGTGGGCAACGCCCACCATCATCGACATGGGTTTTCGCATGATCCCGCGCGCTGAGTTCTTACGCATTCTCGGTGAGGATGCGGGTGAGGGCGGCAAGCCGGGACGCTGGACGGTCGAGTCGCCCCTAGCAGACATCGCTAATTGGCAGCCGGGGACCGGCAAGGCGGCATCGGCCGTCGCGTAAGGAGGAAGAGTTTTGTTGAGTCAAGTTTCCCATCGCCCCAGCTCGCCGGGGCCCTTCAATGTGCCATCTGCTTTGGCGACCCTCGCCAGGCTTTATGCTGAGTGGAGTGCAAGCCCGAGGGCGCTGCCCGATCCGGAACAGGCGCTACGCCATCCCGAAGGGCACGCTGGCCCCTGCATGGACATGAGCGTGGCGACAATGCTCGCGGCTTACGCCAAGGGTCTTTACCCCGACGCGCGGACCTGGTGGGCACCGGCCGAGCGCATGGTGTCGTTCCCCGAGAATGTTTACGTGTCAAAGGCCGTGGGGCGGAAGTTGAGGCTGCGGGCCTACACGGTGACCTTCGACCAAGATTTCGCCGGCGTCATTCGCGCTTGCGCCCAGATGCACCGAGAGGGGGCTGGTGGCGCCACGATGGACTCCGGTCTGGCGGCAAGCTTCACGGCGCTGCATGAGGCCGGTCACGCCCACTCCGTCGAGGTTTGGGATCGTTCGGGCCGGCTCGCCGGAGGGCTGTATGGTCTGGCGATTGGCCGCGCCTTCTTTACGGAGAAGATGTTCTCCCGCGCCCGGGACGCCTCGAATGTGGGCGTCGTCACCTTGAGCTGCCACCTCCAGCATTGGGGCTTCGCGTTGAATGACGGCAAGCGCATGAGCGGACAGTTGAGCCAGCTCGGATTCATGCTGGTCCCGCGATTTGCCCTCAACGGGTTGCTATCGAAGGCCACGAAGGAGCGGGGCCGTGAGGGCAAGTGGACCGTGGACGAGGCGCTCGATGCCGCACGGTGGAACCCAAAAGTGCCGGGCACGGGTCGAGTCACGCCGGGCGCGCTTGTGCGACAGGACAATTTCGCGCTCTCGTCTTAGGGGCGACTTAGGAGTAGCATCCATCAATGTTTGGTAGGGGGATCGTTCCATGCGCCGGTCGTGCGTCTCACGCGTTCAATGCCACGCGTATGAGTCTGGCCTTGGCGCCAGTCGCCCTCCGCCGCTTTTGCCTTGCTTTGCCGCCGCCCCCGGTCATGATCGACTCTAGTTCAACCCTCTAACATTCCGAAACACGCCCTTGTCGCTGCTCGCGAATTTGGCGCTTAAGCGCCCGCGCAATATCGAAGCGTCAACGTTCGCCCGCGATGCGATGGCGGGCACGATCTCGGCGATCGTCAATATCGCCTATTGCATCTCCTTCAGCGCGTTGATCTTCCAGGGCTCGATTGCGGCCGGGTTCCCGCTTGGGCTCGCCGCCCTGATCATGGGCACGGTGGTGACCGGCGTGGTCGTCTCGCTGACCACGTCCCTCGTACCGGCCGATGCCGGCCCCGACACGCCGGCCGTGGCGGTGATGAGCGTGCTCGCGGCCACGGTGGCGGCTGGACTCGCGGCCAAGGGTGCGGACGAGGGCACCATGGTCATCAACGTGCTCGTGGCGATCTCGGTGAGCACATTTTTGACTGGTGTGCTGCTGTTCGGCATTGGCGCGTTGAAGCTCGGCCAATGGCTCCGCTTCGTTCCATACCCGGTGATTGGCGGCTTCCTCGCGGCCTCGGGCTGGCTTCTGATTACCGGCGGCATTGGGGTGATCACGGGCGCCGATCTCACGCTGTCGCCCTCAAGCTGGGCGGCGATGGTGTCAGCGGACTATTTGCCCCAGATCGGCGTCGGGCTCTTCTTTGCGCTGTTCATCGTCCTGTTGCGCCGCTGGATGCACGGCTTCCTCACATTGCCGGTCGCCTTCATCGTCTTTCTCGTGGTGATGGATGTCGTGCTGTTCGGCTTCGTTTCGGAGGAGAGGACGCGCAGCGTCTGGTTCCTCCAAGCGGTCGGCGCGCTGGAGCTTTGGTGGCCGATGGAGGCCGTGGTCAAATACGACATCGATTGGGGTGTGATGGCCCGGAGCAGCGCCGAAATCGGCGCGGTCTGTGGCGTGACCGCCATCTCCATGCTGCTCGACGTGTCTAGCCTGGAAGTGGCGCGGTCGAAGTCGGCCGATCTCGACAGCGAATTCAGAACCAACGGACTTGCCAATATGCTTGCCTCGGTGCTCGGCGGGGTGGCGGGTAATCTGTCGCTGAATAGCAGTCTGCTGTTGCAACAAGCCGGCGCGGTGACGCGCATAGCCGGGGTCACCGTTGCCGTTGTGTGCGGGCTCGTGCTGTTCACCGGCGCCGATATCGGCAGCATCGTGCCGAAGGCGATCCTCGGCGGCATGCTTGCTTATCTCGGCGTGATGATCCTGATCGAGGCGTTGGTGCGATCGCCGGCGGGGCGCTCAAGAACCGATCTCATTCTCTCCATCGGCATCGCCATCGTCATTTGTTATTTCGGCTATCTGCTCGGCGTGGTGATTGGCGTCGTCGGCGCCTGCTTATTATTCGCGGTGAGCTATAGCCGCATCGGCGTGATCCGCCGTCATCTGACGCGCTACGAACTCTCCAGCAATGTCGAACGTTCGCCCGAACAGACGCGCCTCCTTCACGAGGAGGGCAGGCGGGTTCATGTGTTCTGGCTTTCCGGATTCATCTTCTTCGGCTCGTCGAACGGTCTGTTTGAGCGCATCAAGGGCGTCATCGAGGAACAGCAGGACAAGCCGGTGGGTTATGTCGTGCTCGACTTCGGCGCCGTCCAAGGCGTCGACACCTCGGCGATCCTGAGCCTCGTCAAGCTTTGCAATTTCTGCGAGGAGCACAAGGTGACGTTGGTGTTTAGCGGTTTGAACGACGCCATGCGCAACGGTTTTGAGAGCGCCGGGTTCTTCGGCGCCAATCGGCCGCATCAGAAGTTCGAGACCCGCAACGAGGCGGTCGAGTGGTGCGAAGACATGCTGCTCATGTATCACGAGGTGGGCGACGCCTCGACGCACAGCTTCGAGACTTGGCTGCGCACGGAGTTCGACGGCCTGATCGATTTCGATCGCATCAAGCCCTACATGCAGCACCAGGAGCTCGACAATGGCGAGTTTCTGTTCAAGCAAGGCGAGCCGTCTGACTCCGTGGTGTTCCAGGCGTCGGGTTGCGTCGCCATCACCATCATCGATGAGCATGGCCGTCCGATCAGGCTCCGGCGCATGCTCGGCCATACCGTGGTTGGTGAGATGGGTTTCTATCGCCACGTGCCGCGCACGGCGAACGTGATCGCCGAGGAGCCGACCGTGGTCTACCGGCTGACCCGGGACGCCTTCGACAAGATGCAGGAGGAAGACCCGGCAGCCGCCGCCGCCTTGCACAAGCTTATTATCAGGCTGCTCTCCGACCGCCTCGAATTCTCCAATCGCGAGGTCTCGGCGCTGCTCTAGCTAGGCCGCCCAGATCAGAACCGCCAGCGCGGCGAGAATGACGACTGCGATCTCTCAGGCATTGCGCTACTTCGACAAGGCCTCGGTCGTGCCGTCCCAGTCGGCCGGCGGAGGGCTATCGCGGAAGATGGCGATGCGTTCGCGGTAAAGCGCGTAGAGCCGTTCGAGACGTTCGTCAGCCATCTTCTCGCACTCATGGCTTAAGGCTTCCGCTGCGTCCCAGTCCCTTGCCCGATAGCGGGTGAGGAAGTCGTCATGCTTGGCGGAGAGGTCAACGAAGAGTTGGCTTTGCTTGAACGCATCGTCGCCGAGAAGCACGAAGATGCGCACGGCGGTCGTCTTGCCTTTTACTTTGACAATATCGAGCTCGAGGAAGGCGAAGCCGGGCGCCCGCGTGGTGGTATCCTCGCCGACGACGGTGACGACGCCGTAGGTCTTGGATTGGCCTTCGAGGCGCGAAGCAACATTCACGTTGTCGCCAATGACCGAATAGTCGAAGCGGGTCTCCGATCCGAGATTACCGACGGAGCAAACGCCTGTATTGACGCCGATGCCAATTTTGACTTCGCGGAAGGGCACATCCTTGGCTTCCGCCTCCTGCTGCCAATGATCGTTGAGAATCTTCATCTCATCCATGATGCGCAGCGCGGCGGTGCAGGCATTGCTGGGGTGCTTCGTGTCGTCGAGCGGTGCGTTCCAGAAGGCCATGAGCGCGTCGCCCATGAATTTGTCGATCGTGCCCTGCTGATCGAGAATGACGTTGCTGAGCGGCGTGAACAGGGTGTTGAGGAAGCGAACAAGTTCCTCCGCGGTAAGCCCTTCGGAGATGGTGGTGAAGCCGCGCACGTCGGCGAAGAGTAGCGTCATGTCGCGGGTCTCGCCGCCGAGCTTGAGCTGGCTGGGATCTTCGGCAAGACGTTTGACCAGCGCCGGCGCCATGTAGTGAGAGAAGGCATTGCGGACGCGGTTGCGTTCGCGCTCGGTGCGCAAGAACACAAACGAAGAGCCGGTGAGGTAGATGGCGGACAGCGCGATTGTCGGATAGACGGGATCGACGAGCCAGCCGAAATTCTTGAAGGCGTACCAGGAGATGGCGATGACGCCGCCGACAGCGATGGCCCCGAGCAGGGCGCTGCCGAGTGCTCCGGCACGATAGATGACAACTGCGACGAGGCAGCCGAGCACGAGAATGTAGAGCAGCTCGGCGGGTGTGGCGAAGTCGGGCCGCAATAAGAAGGCGCCGCGCAGGATCTGTTCCACGGCCTGGGCAAGGAGTTCGACGCCTGGTACCGAGGCCTCGAGCGGGGTTGCCCGGAGATCGAGCAGTCCGGCGGCGCTCGTACCGATCAGGAGGATGCGTCCGGCGATCTCGTCCTCACCAATCTCGCCGTTCAGGACCTTCCATGCGGGCAAATAGCGGTCCTGCGATTGCAGGGTGAACCTGATCCACATTTGGCCATTGGCCTCGGTCGGTATTTCGAAATCGCCGACGCGGATCTTGACGATGCCGGTACTCTCGCCGAACGCCTCTTCGCTGCTCGCGCCGGAGGACTTGATTGTGTAAGTGGAGGCGCCTTGGGCAACGCGGAGCACGTCACCTACGAGCGAGGGGTAGAGCGTGTCCTCGATGCGCACGACCATGGGCATGCGGCGGATGATCTGGTCGTATTCCGGAATCCAGTTGAGCGCGCCCGCGCCCTGCGCCGGGGTCTGCAGAATTTTTAGGCTTGCGGCGGCGCCGGGATAATAGGGTGCGAAGAGCCGCGGATCGTCGCCGCCATAGGCGAACCCAGCCTTGGTCTCCGGCAGCGAAAGGGCGAGCGGCGAGGCGATGAAGCCGAGTACCACGGGCGCTTCGCCAATGGCTTCCGCGAAGACCTGATCGTTGGATGGAAGCTTGGCCACCTCGGGTTTCAGGCTTTCGAGCACCGCCGACTGCGGCCAATATTGCACGGCGTTGGCGGGCGACATGCGATCGGGCTCGGGGAACACCATATCGAAGCCGATGGCGGCGGCGCCTTGCGTGCCGAGTTTCTCGACGAGCTCGGCAAGCAGCGTGCGCGGCCAGGGCCATTGCCCGAATTTTTTGAGCGAGTCCTCGTCGATGTCGACTATGCGGACCGGCAAAGTTGGATCGAACTTTAGCGGGGCCACGCGCTGGAACGTGTCGAAGACGAGCGATCTCAGCCGCGCGACCGGGCTCGGATCCCAGACCCGCAACACAAGACACGCGAAGATGACGGACCCCACAAGGAGGGTGTAGAGGAGGCGCGGACCCATCCCGTTGCTTTTCTTTGCCAATCTTGGCCGCTTATGGATGCGGCGTTGGCAGACCCTAGCCGCTGATGCATGTCTGCTCCAGCGGCAACTTGCCCTAAGCCTGGCCATCGTGCCGATCTACGAGCCGCGGCTCGACGAATTGCTAGAGCGCAATCTTCGCAATGGGCGGATCGAGTTCTCCACCGAGCTTGGTCCGGCGGTCGCGGAGGCCGATCTGGTGTTCCTGGCCGTGGGTACGCCCATGCGGCGCGGCGACGGTCACGCCGATCTCAGCTTTGTGTTTCAGGCGGTCGAGGATCTCGCGCCCCATCTGAACGGCTTCACGGTCATCGCGACGAAATCGACGGTGCCGGTCGGCACGAGCCGCGAGATCGAACGGCGACTAAAGGCGGTTAACCCCGACGCCGATTTCGCCATCTGCTCAAACCCGGAGTTTTTGCGCGAAGGCTCGGCGATCTACGACTTTACCCATCCCGACCGCGTGCTGGTCGGCTGTGATGAGGAACGGGCGCGGGAGCTGATGGAGCGTCTCTATAAGCCGCTGGCGTTGCGTAATGCGCCGGTCATGTTTGTCAGCCGGGAGTCGGCCGAGCTTGCCAAATATTCGGCCAATGCCTTCCTCGCCATGAAGATCAGTTTCATCAACGAGATTGCCGATCTGTGCGAGGCGGTGGGCGCCGACGTGCAGGAAGTGGCGACGGCGATCGGGGCCGACGGCCGCATTGGCAACAAGTTCCTGCATCCGGGGCCGGGCTATGGCGGCTCGTGCTTTCCCAAGGACGTGGCGGCCCTGATCCGCACGGCGCGCGAGGCGCGGCAGCCCGTGTCGCTGATCGAGCAAGTGCAGACGGTGAATTCCGAGCGGAAGATTTCCATGGCGGGGCGCATCGAACGGATCGTCGGTGGCTCGCTCACCGGTAAGACAATCGCCGTGCTTGGTGTGTCCTTCAAACCCGACACCGACGATGTGCGTGACGCACCGAGCCTGATCCTCATTCCCATGCTCCAGGAGCGCGGGGCAACCGTCAGGGCCTACGATCCGCACGGGCGCGAGAACGCCGAGCCGCTGGTGCCCGGCACGGTTTGGTGCGGCAGCGCGCTTGAGGCCGCGGACCAGGCGGACGTGACCGTGGTGGTCACGGAGTGGAACGAGTTCCGCGCGCTCGATCTCAAGAAGCTCAAGGCGAAGATGCGCGGCGATGTGCTGGTCGATTTGCGCAATGTCTATTCTCCGGCGCAGGCGCGAGCGGCTGGCTTCACCTATACGAGCATTGGCCGCTAGCTCGCCGAAGCTTCAGCCTTGGCTGTCCGCATCGTTTTTGGTCCTAAGTGACTCTGGTTACAGAGCCCGCCCGACCGGGCAGGAGCGGGGCGCCGGTCTGTGCGGCCGAGGACGAATAGGGCTGGCGGGACCGCTTCCGAATCTCCATATCTCTTGAAGAGTGATTTGTATGGACGGCGGCGTGACCCCTCGTGACTTTTGGGCATGGTATGCTGCCTCTCTCGAGATGATGGAGAAGCGCCCTTGAAGGGCAATGCAGCGATAGCGCGCCGGGCAGCGATCAGCGTCCGGCTGATTTGCACGGTGGCAGCTGTTTTGGTTGCCGCCGTGGCTTTGTGCGTGGGCGATGCGGGTAACGCTCGCGCCGCATCGTCGATCCGCGTCTGCGCCGATCCCGACAACATGCCTTTCTCCAACGGCAAGGGAGACGGCTTCGAGAACAAAATCGCCGAGCTGATCGCCGAGCGGCTTGGGGAGGAACTCGAGTATGGGTGGTTTGAAGAGAAGACCGGCTATGTCCCTAACACGATGGGCAAGGACGCTTGCGATCTCGTGATGGGATACGCGCAAGGTACCGGGCTGATCGAGGACACCAATCCCTATTACTACACATCCTATGTGCTGATTTATCGCGAGGGCGACACCGACTTCGAGAACGTCGAGAACCTTGCGGACCCTACGCTGAAACAGAAGCGCATCGGAGTTTTCGGCAGGACACCGCCAGCCAGCATCCTCGCCGTGCACGGGCTTAGATCGAACACGAAAGTGTTTGAGACCTACGCCGGCGAGAGTACGTCAAAGGCCGCCGAGGCCATGATCGCTGAGATTGCTTCGGGCAAGCTCGATGCCGGAATCTTGTGGGGGCCTGTTGGCGGCTATTACGCGCAGCGGGCGGATATGCCGTTGTCGCTCGTGCCTTTGGTGAAGGAGACCGCGGGGCCGAGCACCGTCTACGGCATCACGCTCGGCGTGCGCCCCGACGAGCCTCAGTGGAAGCATAGGATCAACAAGGTGCTCGCCGAGAACCAGCACGACATCAACGTGATCCTGCAAGGCTACAACGTGCCGCTGTTGAGCCACGATGGTGAGCTCATCGCGCCCGGCATCGCCGAACACTGAGCTACATCTTGCAGATGCTCTCCGGCTTATCGATGCCGAGCGTATCCACCTCGATCTCGGGAGGATTCGCATGCGGGAAACCGCGTTGCGGCGAGACCGACACCGGCACCTTGTCGGTGGCAATGAGGATCGGCTGGCGGAATTGCCCATCCCAAGGACGGAATTGCTGCTTGATGCCCTTGAACGGCGCGAGCTGCAGATCCGGGCCGTGGATGAAGGCCGACACTGTGGCGAAATCGTTTTCGGGGTTGCGGGTGACCGCTTCGCCAATGGCGCGCGCGGCGATCCAGGCTTGATGGTCGATGGGCAATGTCAGGCGCCCGAAGTCCTTATGGAAATTATTGTTGGCTTGGGTCGCACCCCATTTTTCGTGGCCCACGCTCCAGGTCGTGGCCGTGAGCCCAGTCGTGCCGGCCACGATGCGCGGTTCACCGCCACCGCGATATGGCAGCAGCGGGCCAAACAACTGGCTCTCGTCGGCGACGACGATGACGTCATAGGCGGGGCTGGTGATCACGGCCTTGCTGGCGCCCGCCTCGTTGCCCGGGGGCACCACGCCCACGTCGTCGCGCCGGCCGCCCGAGACATCCTGATATTCGCGCGTGTCGACGATGGTGGCGCCGGTCCGTTTGGCGGCGCGCGTGATCGCCTCCAGATAAGCGAGGTCGGCCGGCATTGAGCCGTGCACCACCAGCCAATCCTTCCAACCCATGGCCACGAGATATTGGGCCAGCGCGTCGGTCAGCATGTAGCGGTCCGGTACGATATGCATGACGTTGGCGCGGCAGTCCTCCTGCCGGAGCGACACATCGGTGGCACGGACATTGAACAGCAGAATGTCCTTATCCTTCGCCCAATCGGCAAGCCTGATCAGGGTCGGGGCCGACGCATCGACGATGATGTAGTTGTGCTTGGACTCGTGAAGCTTCGCCAACGCGGCCAGGGCCTCCTCTGGCGAGGACGCCGTCTCCACGGCCAGCTTGTAGCGGTGCCCGGTAAACCGGCCGCCTCTGTTGTTTTCCTCAACACCCATGATGGCGCCGGCAGTGCCGATATCCTTCGGCTCGATATCGAGCCGGGACGCGGGCCTCGGGTGGTCGACCGTCTCGCGGATATAGCCGATCGGCAACGCCATGAGCTCCGGCGACTGGGGAATTTCGAACTCGATGCCGCCCGCTGGGCGCGATTTCTTGGCCCCCGAGCCATCCTCGGCGAATGCGGCCATCGGCGCAGCGCCAAGCATGACCAGGAGCGATGCCTTGACCAGGCCACGAGAAAGGAAAGATGCAAGCTTCATGACGAGTGAACCCGTGACGTGGCGCGTGGGGACAGCGATTGGAACCCAGAAGGCCTTTGCCGCGTCGGGTCAAAAGAGGGGCCAGCCGAGCTAAGAGGCCGATGGTATCGATAAAGAAATGGGGTTTGCAAGGTGGAAACCCAGTCAGGAGAGTTTGGTAGTGGTTTTTGCTCAGGCGGAGTCTTTGCTTGTCTCGGCGAGGATGCAGGGGCTGGGCATCAGGCTAAACAAGGTTGTGCACTGCGGGTTGCTAGGAAAGCAGTCAATCGCGAGGTCTGGTAGACTGCGAAAATGGATTTCACAATCGGATCAGCGCTGCGCTTCGGATGGGAGACCTTCAAGAAGCGCCCATGGTTTTTCATTGGCGCCAGTATCGTCATCGCCTTCGCCTATTTGGTCGCTAGCTTGGTCAGCGGGATCATCGACACGCTGCTTGGCGGTTCGGCGGAAAATCCAACGCTGGTCGGCAGCTTGCTCGACTTCATCCTCGGCATCTTTATCAGCATGGGCATGACGGCGTTCTATCTCGCCGCGCACGACAATCCTGAAACCGTGGAACTGTCGGCGCTGTGGCACCCGCAGCCGTTTTGGAAGTTTCTCGGCGCGTCGATCTTGATGTATCTCGCGATCATCATCGGCCTCGCGCTGCTGATCGTGCCGGGGCTCATCGCCATCGTGCTTTTCATGTTCACGACCTTCATCGTCATCGACCGGGGGTTAGGCCCCATCGAGGCGATGAAAGAGAGCATGCGGATCGGGCGCAGTGACCGATGGACGCTTCTCGGCCTGTTCGCGCTGATGATGCTGATCTTCGTGGCAGGCATCATGGCGGCCTTTGTCGGGCTTCTCGTCGCCATGCCGGTCGCGACTCTGACCTTCGTGCACGCCTACCGGATCTTGTCGGCGAAGGCCAGCCTGGCCCCCGCCGCCATTGACGCTCGGCTCGACACCTAAAAACCAAATCAGAGACTTCGTGGCACCGAGGGCGCAACAGCTCTCAGCGAGCCCTCAACGCGGCGCCGCCTGCTATTCGGCGGGGAGGAGGGTTTCTTCCTTCGCCTTCAAGACCTCGGCGGCATTGCGCGGATTGCGGTAGATGAAGTTCGTCGGCGGCTTGGCGGCCTCTTCCTTGGCGAAGTTCACCATCTCGGCGTGATAGGGCGACAGCGCGCAGGCCGGGTCGGTGTTGCGCGGATCGCCGGTCATGGCCATGGCCTGGCAGCGGCACCCGCCAAAGTCGATGTCCTTGAAGGCGCAGGACCGGCACGGCTCCTTCATCCACCCGGTGCCGCGGAAGGCGTTAAACGCGCTCCCATCCATCCAGATTTTGCGGAGCTTGCGGGTCCGCACATTGTCGAACTCAAGCTCGGGAATGCTCTCGGCGGCGTGGCAGGGCAGCACCTTGCCGGCTGGCGTGATGTTCATGAAGCCCTTGGCCCAGCCGCCCATGCAGGGCTTCGGGCGCTTGGCGTAATAGTCGGGCACGACCATGTCGATGGTCAGGATGCCCTTGAGCCGTTCGCGCGCCTCTTCGATAAACTCGATCGAGGCCAGCGTGTCCTCATAGGTGGGGATCAGCGCGGCGCGGTTCAGATAGGCCCAGCCGTAATATTGGGCGTGGGCGATTTCGAGACGCTGGGCGCCAAGCTTGATGGCGAGGTCCACATAGGCTGGCACGCTTTGGATATTCTTGCGATGGATCGGCGCGTTGACGGTGAGGGGCACGCCCATCTCGGTCACCCAGCCGGCGACATCGAGTTTCTTCTGGGTGGCGCCGGGATAGCCGCCAATGCGTTCGGCGTTCTCTGGGTCAACGTCCTGGAACGAAATCTGGACGTGATCGAGCCCGCGCTTGACCAGGTCTTCCAGCCGGTCGCGCTTCAGGGTCACGGCCGCCGTGATCAAATTGGTGTAAAGGTTCGCTTCCGACGCGGCGGAGACGATCTCCTCCAGGTCTTTGCGCGCGCATGGCTCGCCGCCAGACAGATGGATCTGCAAGATACCCATCTCGCCGGCCTGGCGCATCACGTCACACCACTCTTCGGTGGTGAGCTCGTTGGCCACGCGCTCAAGCTCGATGGGATTGGAGCAATAGCCGCATTGCAGGGGGCAACGATGGGTCAGCTCGGCAAGCAGGCCGATCGGCGAGAGAGCGCAAAGCTCGGCGGTGACGTCTACGGCCCCTTCCACACCCGTGGTGGGCTCGTCATCGACGCTGACGGTCTGCACATGCCTGTTCGCGTTGAGCTCCTCGGTCATCCTTTTACGTATCCCTTGTCAGCCAAGTCCTGGAGCAGCTCTTGAATGTCGGCGGCAATGACGTCCACTGGCGCCGAATACTCCTCCGCAAGCTTGGCGGCGATCTCCGTCACGGTTCGTTCTCCGTCGCAGAGTTGCAGCACCGCGACGGCAGTCTGATCCGGCGTCAAAACACGCTCCGGCGCCAGAAGAACCCACCGATCCCGCCCCGCGTCATGGCGGAGCTTGAGGTAGGGCGGCAGTTTCGGTTTCGTCTCCCGGTCGACCATCAGCCGCTGGGGAGTTGTGGTGTCGCCCATCATGCTTGATCCGGCACGAAGGCACCGGGGGGAATCATCCCCGGCTCGACATAAGCAACGTGCAACGCATCGAGCTGCGCCCACAGAACATCCGTCTTGAAGTGAAGCGCCTCAAGCACGCCCTGCTGCGCCTCGGGCGTGCGGGCATTCTGCTTCACATACTCAAGCGCGAAGTCGGCATCGCGCGGCGCCTGAGTCAGGCGCCGCCGGAAATAGTGCATCACGTCGTCGGTGATGAAGTCGTAATTCTCCAGCATACCGGCGATGCGCTGTTTGTGAATACTCGGCGCGAACAGCTCGGTCAGCGAAGAGGCCACGGCCTCGACGAGCGGCGTCTCGCGCACGAAGTTGACATAGGCCTCGACGGCGAATTTGGTTCCGGGCAGAGCGCCTTTGCGCGAAATGACGTAATCGCGATCAAGGCCGAGGCCGTCAGTCAAGACGAGCCAGCGCTCAATGCCGCCTTCCTCTTTCTCGTAGCCGTCATGGTCCAAGATGCGATGCACCCATTCGCGGCGAAGATCGCGGTCGTGACAGCGGCTCATAAAGGCTGCGTCTTTGCGCGGCACGGCGGACTGGTAGCAGTACCGGTTCAGCGCCCAAGCCTGGACCTGACCCTTGTTCAGCTTGCCGCCATGCAACATTGCATGGAAGGGATGCTTGTCGTGATACTGAGCGGCGCCGATGGCGCGCAGCTCCTGTTCGAGTTCTTCGGGGCTCATAATCTTGGTCACGGCTTGCACCTCAATCTCAACCATTGGTTTAAGAGGATAAACGTAGCTCAACGCCGCTGCAGCCTACTTGATGCGCGTCAATCCTCAAATATTGTCGACTAATGGCGCTTCTGAATCGGCGCCTTGGAAACGTTCTATACCACTGTAAAATATGGTGAGGTCGAATGAGAGTTTCATGACTCGTTCATGAACACTGCGTTGATACCGGATTAATAACGTCTGAATGGAAACCCCCGTTTGCTGGTGGCGCAGCGTAGCCGAAAGGCCGGTGGGGTGCCATTGAAGCAAGCCTTGCTGTTGGCATGTGAATCCGGGCCGTGATAATTTCTGATCGTATTTCCTCACAGAAAGCATAAGCGTTCCTTATCGCCATGGTCTCGCTCAGGCAGTTGCGCTATCTCGAATCTCTCGCCGAGGCCCGGCATTTCGGTCACGCGGCGGAGGCGTGCGCCGTCAGCCAGCCGGCGCTGAGCATGCAGATCAAGGAGCTCGAGGACGAGCTCAAGCTGAGCTTGGTTGAGCGGCGCAAGTCTGGTGCGGAGCTCACCGAGAAAGGTGAGGAGGTCGCCAGGCGGGCGCGGGCGATCCTCGCTTCGGTCCGTGATCTCGTTGACTTCGCCAAGCGGGAAGAGGG
>SDBT01009053.1_pt1 | contig 16182 bp, 11 predicted proteins | sample 2277101 | NCBI WGS metagenome assembly SDBT01 (sample SAMN10404973, study PRJNA504765) | marine sediment metagenome | isolation source: marine sediment core GS10_PC15, 103 cmbsf | place: Arctic Ocean: Southern Knipovich Ridge | collected 2010 | reverse complement strand
GGAATTAAAACAACCTTCATCAAACCTTTTTCTTTATGATAGAGCTTTTGAAACCATTCCACACCCTCTGATAATGGTGCCTCCTTGCTGAGTACCGCGTTAACATTTATTTTTCCCTGATTGATCATGTCCAGGACATCCGGATATTCTCCACAGATCGCACAACTTCCCTGCAAGTGAAGTTGTTCTGTCACAATTTTTTGCAACGGGATCTCAACATTTTTTGAAAGGTTACCAATGAGGGTAACAGTAGCGCCACGTCGCACACAATTAATCGCGGTGTGGAGAGAGTCACCTGTGCCAACTGCATCAAAGGCAATATCAGCCCCCCTACCATCCGAAAATTCAACTATTTTTTCCGATACCCCGTCATCTGCTGTATAAACATAATCCGCGCCCAATTCTGACGCCAGGCCCAATTTTTCTTCGTCAATATCTATAGCAATTATCTTCCCACACCCTGCGATACGAAGCGATTGAATAAGGAAAAGACCGATCATCCCGGCACCAACTATAACAGCAGTATCTTTTATCGCCACAGGCGTGAGGGTAACAGCATGCAGAGCAACCGCTGCAGGCTCCACCAAAGCTGCCTGTGTGAACGATACGCCATCGGGAATCTTGTAGAGAATATGTCCCGGTACCGCCACGTGCTCTGCAAATGCGCCATCCCGCCTGTAATCTCCCAGAGAAACACCGAATACCATTCGTCCGTCGCTGAGATTATACATGCCTCTCCGCGCGTACCAGTCTTCCTGTTTATAGATGGTCGAATCAAAAGTAACACGATCACCTGTTTGCCAGCCATGAATATTTCTACCAATCCGAACAATTTCGCCCGAAGCCTCATGACCCATAATTAGAGGCGGGATCCGCCGACCCGTAGAACCATCCATTCCATGAACATCACTTCCGCAAATTCCACAGGCTTTAACTTTTATGAGAACTTCATCTGCTGAGAGGACAGGATCAGGTACGGACTTATACACAAGTTTGTTATACGCTTCAAGAACAAGTGCTTTCATATTTTCTCTGCTTTATATGTACGATTTGCCTTTGAGAAGAAATATTAGAGAATAGGGATTTTGTTCTGGTTTACGCATGATGTCATTTCATCCTGATTTTTGTATTTGGTATAAACCTAATAATTTCGTTATATGTGGCCTTTCATGAAAGGCCACTACTTATTGTATTATGTATTTTGTTTTCTGTCTATGCCTGAAGATTATTTATTCTTCACCGCAATCAACTCAGCTACAATACTCACTGCAATTTCCTCCGGTGTCTGCGCGGCTATATCAAGTCCTATCGGTGAATGGATTTTATCAACGACATCTTTCTCAAATCCTTCTTCAACTAATTGGGCAAAAACCTGTCTTTTCTTGATTTTGCTGGCAATTAATCCCAAATATGTAACCGGATGCCTTAAGATGACTTTTATGGCCTGATAATCAATCTCATGAGAGCGGGTGACAATTGCAACAAAATCGGTCTCAGAAATTTTAACTTTTTCATCTATTTCCTCTGGCCCGGCCAGGACAATTTCCTTTGCATCGGGAAACCGATCTTCTCCGCTAAATTCAGGACGATCTTCAATAATGGTATAGCTAAATCCTGTTTGCGCAGCCAGACGAGCCAGGGGAAGGGCAACATGACCGCCACCAAAAATAATTAGATGAGGTTGTACACCGATTGGTTCGATGAAAAATTCCATTTTTCCACCACAAATCATACCCGTGTCATCTTTCTCCCGATCATCCAGATCATGCCATTCTTTAAAATACTTACCCGTTTTAATGCTCTCCTTTGCTTTTTCGATCATCATTGCCTCAACGGCAGACCCCCCGATGGTACCATAAACAGTTCCATCGGAACTGACCAGCATCTTGGATCCTGTATCGCGCGGCGTCGATCCCTTTTTAGCAATGACCGTCACCAGAGCGGCCGGCTTATTTTGTGACCTTAATTCAGCTATTTTGTCATAGATATCAATCATTTTATACTCCTGTTTCATACATCGATACTCTTAAAAATTTACCACAGAGCACACTGAGTAAGTATTTAATATTTATTGACAGCACTTCTACTTATATACATTCTATGCGATTGCAGCCAGAGGTTGCGCTATGAATAATTCAGGTTAAAAAAACTTACTCTTTCGCTGATAAAAAGGCAAATACTCAAAGAGATGCCCGATATTCTTCGGGTGTATCAATATCGATGATGACCCCTTCGTCCTCCACTTCAAATGTCTGCACCTGTTCTGAATATTTTTCAACCACATAGCGGGCACCACAGGAAAGTGGCGCATTTAGGAGATCCGAAAAATAATTTTTCCCGAAATATACCGGATGTCCCCGCCTTTTTTTAAATGCAGGAATAATGATTTTATCGCTTGATTTTTGAGAATATTTATAGATTAGATCATATGTAGACGATGCAACCCGAGGATGATCAACCAGGGCCTGCACTAACCCGCAACAATCCGGTGGCAGATTTTTTATGGCATATTGAAGGGAGGATAATTGTCCGTCTGCGGGATTGGGATTTTTTAGTAATACAATTTCATCTGTAACAGAAAGATTAGCTTTAACCACCCCATAATTATTGCCGAGTACCACGACAACAGGGTTAAATTCCGCTTCTGAAAGGTTGTTTATAATGGTGGTTAGAAAGGTCTTTCCTTTTAACGTTAATAACGCCTTTGGCTGTCCCATTCGTCTCGAATCCCCGGCGGCAAGTATCACCCCGGCAATTTTCTTTTTTTCCAATCTTTACTTTCCTCAACCTATAAAATTCATCTTTCGAGAAGCGGCAACTATTTTTTCCACGAATTATACGTCGAAAGCCGGATCAGGCCATCGACTGATACAAATTATGCTTGTATTTAATGTCAATGTTGTATAATCTGACTTAAAATCAAATCTTTTTTCTAAAAATTTTACTGTCATCCTGGAAGGATCTTCCAACGTGCAATATCGATTTCGACAAGCAGGAAGATTCCTACGGAATGACAGAAGAGAAATTTCCATTTGATTGCAGTATTGCTGCTGCATGAATAGATCAAGTCAAATAAAAAAGCCTCCCGGAGGAGGCTTTTAAAATATTATTTTTTTGTCTTTCGTAAATTTTCGTCATCACTTTGTGCTTCCTGGAGGCTGATACCATTGGCAGTGACACCATTACCTACGGAATCTTCAACAACATGATAGAAAGTTTTGCGAAATTCCTCTAAGGACATATTGGAAGTGGCCGCATATTTTGCCAACTCATGCGGATCATCAAAATCATCTTTGCGCAGGCGGATCATATAGCGATTGGCCACATAATACGACTCAGATTCCGTATCAACCATTCGCACTTTCATTTTTTTGGTCTTTGGATCCAGTATTTTTTTGAAATACATGGGGACAAACTTGCCATCCTGAATAGATATCAAAGCACCACTTCCACCATCCATCAGGAATTTAGCAGCCATAAATCCCAGGTCACGACAATATTCCATGTCAAAAGGAATCGGATCAACACAGCGTAATTCGTAACCAATGTTTTTAGTTACGATCGTCATTTTGATATCAAATTCTTTAAGACGTTCCTGAACCTTGAATTTTAATATTTCACCAAAGTTAATCTCCGCAATGCGAATATTATCATGTTCATCGCGCTCAACATTCACCAGATTTTTTAGATCATTTTCATCGAGATGTTCGACCAATCCCTCGGCGATTACGGCGACACCATCCGGGCGGCCATAACTGATTCGTTTGATTATGGCACCAACCAGAATGTCTACGATTTTCTGCAGCCGAATTTTCTTCTCTTTAAACTCTTCCGGGATAAGTGTCAGGGTTGCACCGGCTGATTTTCCAATACCCATTGCCAGGTGACCTGCTTTACGTCCCATCGTGATCAGAAAATACCAGCGTGTCGTCGTTTTTGCGTCCACCATGATATTTTTGGTGATATCAACACCCACATGCCTGGCAGTCTGAAACCCGAACGTACAGATACCATGGGGTAAATCAAGATCATTATCAATTGTTTTAGGCACATGCGCCACCATCATACGTCCTTCTGCCAACTCCTGTAAACGATAAGCGGAATAAGCCGTGTCATCTCCCCCAATCGTGATTAGTTTATCAACATTCAGTCGTAAGAGTGAGGTGATGGTATTTTCCAAATGTTTTTTGTCTTTAGTGGGATTATCTCTGGCAATTCCCAGATATGAACCACCCCGGAAATGGATCCGGCTGACTTTATCAATCGTCAATGGGATTACATTATCGATATTCGCTCGCATAATCCACTTAAAACCGTCGCGAATCCCGATTACTTCTGCGCCGGATAAGATACCTCTGATTGTTGCTGCTCCGATTACACTGTTAATTCCAGGAGCCGGACCACCCCCTACCAGAATTGCCACCCGTTTGGGATGATATGCCATTATAAAACCTCCGTTTCTTTCATTATATCATCATGGTATATTTATTCATCAAACTTTAATTTTACTCATTTTACCTTATTCGTGCAAGTTTGTTTAAATCCTTTTCAGAATTCTATAACTCCAATAATTTATCACAGAACTCAGAGTATAAATATATTAAATAAAAACTAATAGTTATATGCTATTGTAGTCAAAAACTTTGTTATTTCCGCCCTAGCGGATCGCCTTGGGAGATTAGCAAAAATTTTACTGTCATTCCGCAGGAATCTTCCTACGTGCTGAAATTGCATCTACACGAGGGAAGATCCTTACAGGATGACAAAGTAAACATTGTGATTTGTTTGCAGCCAAAGGCCGCGTTATAAATAAGTCAGGATAATAAAGAAAAATTTTTGAACCAAAGAGGGTTGAAAAAGGTATAAACTTTAGTTACATAGAGATGACATGATAATATCAATAAATAATTTTTATCTGTATTTTAAAGTAAGACGACTGACATTTATGAAAAAATATATCATTTTACTCATTCTCATACTCTGCACTGCCCCGGTATTCACACAACCTTTTAGTCCGAACCGAAAGGTACATGAAATAGAAAAAGCCCGTTACGACCGGCTACAGTCATTCGAATTAAAAGCACCTACGCCGGATCAAAAGTTGTTTGATGTTTTATCCTATCAACTGGATCTGGACCTTTTTCCGGATAAAAAGATTTTGTCCGGATCAGTGACAGTAGACGGCAGAAGTCTGACTGATAATCTGCAATATATTGAGATTGATCTTTATCACAATTTAAGCGTCGATTCGATTATTTATTCTGACAGCAGGCTCAATTTCACCCATAGCAACAATCTAATCCGGATTACACTGCCATCTGCAATGAGTCTTGATCAGGAATTTAGCATCCAAATCTATTATCAGGGCAATCCTCAGGAATCTGTTTATCGAAGTTTTGGCTGGTCGACTCATGGAAATGACATACCCATTATCTGGACGTTAAGCGAGCCTTATGGTTCACCAGCCTGGTGGCCCTGCAAAGATGACCCTAAGGACAAGGCCGATCAGGTTAATCTGAACATTACGGTGCCTTCAGATCTAATCGTTGCCTCTAATGGTATTTTAACAGGAGTTTCCGGTTCCGGGGGCCGGTCGACCTATCACTGGGAAACCACCTATCCGATCAGCACCTACCTTGTATCTCTGGCAATATCTAATTATGAACAGTATTCGGATTGGTATGCTTATTCGCCCGGAGATTCGATGGAAGTTGCTTTCTATGTTTATCCGGAACATCTGGAACGTGCCAGAGAAGATTTGAGTGTTACTGTCGACATGTTAGAATTTTATTCATCAATCTTTGGCGAGTACCCTTTTATCAGGGAAAAATATGGTATGGCAATCTTCCCCTGGGGCGGCGGCATGGAACATCAGACAATCACTTCATACGGTGCCGGATTGATTCAGGGAAATCATCGCTATGATTATATTAATGCCCATGAATTGGCTCATCAATGGTTTGGCGATGCCATTACCATGCGATTCTGGTCTCATATCTGGCTTAATGAAGGATTTGCTTCCTATGCTGAAGCATTATGGTTTGAGCATCTTTATGGAAAAGAAGTCTATCATCAATATATAGACGCCTTTGATAACCATCCATTAGAGGGTCCGCTTTTTGTCGCGGATTCTCTGAATGAGGGAGCCCTTTTCAGCCGAACCGTCTATGACAAGGGGGCTTTTACGCTGCATATGCTGCGGGGCGTTCTCGGGGATACGACTTTCTTCCGGTGTTTAAAACACTATGCCCAAAAATCCAGATTTGTCTATGGCACGGCTACCACTGAAGATTTCCAAAAACTCTGCGAAGAAAGTTCAGGAATGGAATTGGGTTGGTTTTTTCTACAATGGGTCTACCGGGGCGATCGTCCGGAATACAGTGCTCAATGGTCGGTCGCCGGTAATGGTCCGTATACGACAACACTCAATATCACCCAACAAAACAGTAATCTTTTTAAAATGCCCATACAGATAAAATTAGGGAACAGCGCAGGGGATACGGTTTTTACTATATGGAATGAAGATGTTTTTCATCAGTATACATTTATAACCAATGAAGAATCCCATAGTCTGACGATTGATCCTGAAAACTGGGTTCTTAAAACCGTTTCCGTTAATAAAATCGAGGGCGATCTTCGCGATATACCGCTAACTTTTGAAGTGGAGCAAAACTTTCCAAATCCTTTTAATCCCGAAACGTCCATACCCTTTACCCTACCGGAAAATGCCACAGTCAATCTGGAAATCTTTAATGTTATAGGTGAGAAAATCTATACCGAATCAAAAGAATTTACCGCCGGCTATCATACTATTATTTGGAACGGAGTGTCCAATCAGGGTAACAGAGTACCAACTGGTGTCTATTTTTATCGTGTTTCCACCCCATCAGCCACTCAAACCAGACGAATGGTGCTGGTAAGATGATGCTGCCAACGCCCAGTATCCAGAATCGAGTTTCCAATTCATTCGTACCGGTAAACATTGGTGTCTTTTAATTTGAAACCGAGGGACTTATACAATTGATTGGCCGCTTTTCTTTCCGCTGTAGATGTAAGATCAATTTTGTCTGCCTTCATCTTCTGACCCACTTCAATAGCATAATTCATCAATTTTCTCCCAACACCTCTTCCCCGGGCAGATTTATCAACCACCACATCCTCTATACGAAAATTAAGGCCCGTGGGCACCCTGAAAGTGGCATAGGACAGTGTTCCGATTATCTTTCCCGCCTGGCTCCTGTCCCTGGCAATAACCAGTGCTGAATTCTCAGAAGATAACATTTCTTTAAATGTAATTTCTGAAAAATTCAGATGTGTACTGGTTAGCTGCCTGAGCAACTCGTTTACCTCTTGCAGTACTTCTTCAGACCAGGAGGTTACCTCCAAAATTTCTACTGAATTTGTTTCATTTTTATCTTTCATAATTAATTGTCATCTCCTTCTCAGTTGTTGTTGCAAACTCAATCGTAATTTATTTATATGCTCGGGACCGGTCCGGCAGCAGCCACCGATCAACCTGGCCCCGTTATTGAACCATTCTTTTGCTTTCATTGCAAAGTTATACGGGTCTGATTCACCAATCCATTTTTTGGACTTTGCATTATAGGACTCACCTGAATTGGGATAAATAATCATTTCCTTTTTGCTTCTTGTCAGATTTATCTCTCCGATTAAATCTGAAATGAATTTTGGAGCGGTACAATTTACACCGATGGCGAGGACCTGGGGACAATCAGTAAAAAGTGAAACCACCCTGCCGACCGGGGTACCATCATAGATATGATGCTCATCCCGGCAGGAGAAACTCACCCAAAAAAAATGACCGGGGAATTTTGATATCAGATCGCGAAGCACTTCGGCCTCCTGATAACCGGGAATTGTTTCACAGGCCAGAAGATCGGCAGGGGTCCCGGCCAGAATGGTCAATCGTTCCTCATGAAATGCATAAAGATCAACAGCAGAAACAGGGTATTTGCCTCGGTACTCAGAGCCATCGGCCAGATAGGCACCATAAGGACCTATACTGGCAGCCACCAGAGGAAAAAGTCTTTCCTGGTGCTGTGCAACCATGCCAGAAGCAAATTCATCCCTTACTTTGCAGGCAATCTCCACCGACCTTTCTAAGAGTGAGATGGCCTCCTTTTTTGAGTAACCGGCCATTAGGAAACCGGGGATACTGGCCTGATAGCTGGCAGTTATGATACAATCTGCACCTGCCTGCAAATAGGTGCGATGCACATCGGCAATGGCCTCCGGATTTGAATCGAGCAGCCGGGCCGACCATAATCGATCGTTCAGATCATATCCCCTCTTTTCCAACTCTGTTGCTAACCCACCATCCAGAATTACAAATCCTTGTTCCTCAAGAAATGGGGTGAGTGGAGAATTTAGTACTGCCTTATCTAAATTAGTTCCCAATTCCTAATTCCTAATATATCTAATTCCATATTTTCCCAATTTTACTTATATTTGGGCATGAAAAAAAATCTGTGGTTTCAGATTCTGATAATTTTATTTTTAACGTTTGGAAGTGGTTTTTTATTTAACCTGTTTTCAGACAAGGGAATAGGTCTTTTATATGAGCCCCTGGAGTTAAAAACAGGCTCACATCTCAGCGCCGAGGAAACCTATCGTGTCCTCCGGGAGAACCGGGCGTTTTTTATTGACTCCCGTTACAAGAAAGAATTCGATGTATCCCATATTCCAGGCTCAATAAATATTCCGGCAAATTTACCGCGGGATGAAATAATGAATTTATTGGAACTCATTCCCAAAGAAGAGGTGATCGTTGTATATTGCAGCAACACCAGCTGTCAATCAGCGCGGCGCCTGGCCGGATTGATGACTTATCTCGGGTATGAGCGGGTGCATGTTTACCTGGCCGGATTTGAAGAGTGGTTGGAACTTCAATATCCGGTTGAAAAATGATACTATTCTAACCTTAATATTTCACCTCTCGCAACGACGCAGCGTAAAAAAAAGATCAAAGATTAAAGATAGTTAAGAATCTGGAACTGGGAATTAGGAATTGGCCTAATCTTTAATCCTATCGAAAATTCGTATAACTCATGAATATTTTTTATCTTTTGTCTTAATTCTTATAAACTCTGCGTTTTTACTCTGCGAGAGATAAATGAGTCATGAATTGAATAGGCTGATGATAAAAATATGAATACTATGCGAAGTAAATTAAAATCCTTTCAAAAATCACTCTATATTACGACCATATCCAGGTTTATTCTGGGAATGGTGTTCCTTTATGCCGGTTATGATAAAATTCTGGATCCGGGATCTTTTGCCATTGCTGTCCAGAATTATCAGCTGATACCAATGTCTCTCTCGAATATGGTAGCCATTTTTCTACCCTGGTGTGAGTTCTATTGTGCCCTGTTACTGTTGTCCGGCTGGTGGCACAGACCGGCTGCCCTGTTGGTCTCAATTATGAACATCGTGTTCATTGTCGCATTAACTCTGGCTTATCTGCGTGGATTAGATATAGATTGTGGTTGTTTTGGAACCGGCAGTTCCGTGAGTATCCAAAGAATTGTCGAAGATTTTATCTTACTCGCCTTATCGCTGCACATTTTTTTCAATCCAGAATCAATACCGGCCCTGGAAAATATTTTTTACAAGCAGCATAATAATACTTCTCAAACTAATCAAAAGCCTGCCTGAGCAGCAATTCCTGTTCGGCCAGATGCAGTTGAAAACTTCCTGCCGCCGGACTGGCACTGGGAAGACGTCCAACACAATCAATCGTTCTTGGTTTCGGTAAAATTTTCTGGAATCTTTCCAGTACAAAATTCCATGGCCCCATATTTCGTGGTTCTTCCTGTACCCAATAAAAATTCTTTACATCTTTATGTTGATTAAGAATTTTTTTCACCTGATCGAAAGGAAAAGGATATAATTGCTCTATACGTATAATTGTGGTGTTCTTAATTTTCTTATCCTTACGATAGCTGAATAACTCATGAGCGATTTTGCCGGAGCAGAAAATCAATTTTTCAACTTTTGATGGCGAATCCGGATCACCAAGGAGCACCTGAAAGGAACCCTTCATCAGATCTTCGCGGCTGCTTTTTATTGATCCGGCGCGGAGCAGGCTCTTGGGTGTTAAAACCACCAGCGGTTTAACTTTCTTCCTTATAGCCTGGTTTCGGAGCAGGTGGAAATACTGGGCCGAAGTGGTGGGAATGGTCACACGCATATTGTCCTCTGCGCAAAGTGTCAGAAATCTCTCTACGCGGGAACTTGAATGCTCGGGTCCCTGTCCTTCAAATCCATGGGGAAGAAGAAATACCAGACGTGCCGTTTGTCCCCATTTATCCTCTGCAGATGATATGAACTGATCAATAATAATCTGTGCCCCATTCACAAAATCACCGAACTGAGCTTCCCATAATACCAGGGCATTCTTTCGACTGACGGAATAGCCATACTCAAATCCCAATGCGGCATATTCACTGAGGAGACTGTCATAGATCATCGCTACTTCCTGGCCTTCCTCAATATAATTAAGGGGCAAATAATCATCCATGGTGAGGTAGTCAACCAGAACAGAATGCCGCTGACTAAAAGTTCCCCGCCTGGAATCCTGCCCGGCCAGGCGAATAGGCACTTTTTCCAACAAGAGTGATCCAAAAGCCATCGCTTCGGCCAGGGACCAATCAACCGCGTTCTGCTCGAGCATTTGACGGCGGGCTAAAATTTGTTCTTTTAATTTGGGATGGACAGTAAAATCTTCAGGAAAAGTTGTTAAGGCCTTGATTATTTTCTCCATCATATCTCCGGATATTCCGGTAGGCAGGAGCGGATCAGGTTTTACCAGGGTAATCATCTCAGGCACCTTAATTTCCGGGGGTGCACTGTCACGTGTCTCCTCGAAGGCCGCATCCAGAATTTTTTTATACTGATCCAGGGAATCCTCTGCCTCTTTAAGCGTTAAATCACCACGGTTGACCAACGATTCTGTATACAATTTGCGGATGGATCTTTTCTCTTTTATCTGGGCATACATACGCGGTTGTGTATAACTGGGTTCATCACCTTCATTATGTCCATGGCGCCTGTAGCAGATCATATCGATGACAACATCTTTTTTAAATCTTTTTCTGAACTCAAAGGCCAACTCTATAACATGGACACAGGCTTCGGGATCCTCTCCATTTACATGAAATATCGGCGCCTGTACCATTCGGGCAACATCAGTCGCATAAACACTTGATCTGGCATCACTGGGGGAGGTGGTGAAGCCGATGCTATTATTCACGACGATATGAACCGTACCGCCCGTCTGATATCCGTGAAGACCACTCAGATTAAATGTTTCGGCAACAACCCCCTGTCCGGCAAAAGCCGCATCGCCATGGACCAGCACGGCCATAATGCGGTTATGCCCGGTATCGGCGATCTCATCCTGCCGGGCCCGGGCCATACCCTCAACAACAGGATTGACGGCTTCCAGATGACTTGGGTTAGAGGCCATCATCACCTTAACTTTTCGACCATTGGGATGTTCATGCACACCCTCAGCTCCCAGATGATATTTTACATCACCAGAACCATGTTCGGTCTCCGGATCGATATCCCCCTCAAATTCACGGAATATCTTCGTATAGCTTTTCTGCAGGATATTGGCCAGAACATTTAAACGACCGCGGTGTGACATACCAAGGACAATTTCCTGAATATTGTTCTCTACGGCTTTGTTCAGCAAATGGTTAAGAACAGGAATTAAAGTTTCCGCTCCCTCCAGGCTAAAACGTTTATGCCCGATATATTTTGTGTGCAGAAATTTTTCAAATGCTTCTGCCGTATTGAGCATGAGCAGGATGGTTCGTTTATCATCATTATTAAGCCACCGGGTCCTGGGAACACCTTCAATCCGGCTTTGTATCCATTGCTTTTGATCCGGCTCCTGAATGTGCATATACTCGACGCCAATAGTGCGGAAATAGGCCTCACGAAGAATATCGAGTATTTCGCGCAAAGTCAGACGTGAATGACCGGCCAGGCCCTGGGTATAAAATTGCCGGTCATAATCCCAGATGCTCAGACCATATTTTTCCGGATCCAGCTCTGAATGAGTTTTGATATCACTGTTAAGTGGATTAACATCAGCGATTAAATGTCCCCTGACCCTTGCCATGTTGATAATTTTGAGAACATCAGCCTGTTTGTCAAAGGAGGTCTTACTATCACCATCCTGGTCAAAAAGGGGATTTAGATCACGTTTGAGTTTCAGCGAGCGTTGTGGAATCGATAAACTTCTGAAAATAGAATCATAAAAATCTTCTTCACCGGCAAGGAGGCGGTGAATTAACTGCAGGAATAATCCGCTTTCTGCTCCCTGGATCACCCGGTGATCATAGGTACAGGTCATCGTCATTACCTTACTTATCCCCAACCGGGCAATTATTTGCGGATCAGCAGACTGATATTCCATGGGATAATCTATAGCACCTGTGGCAATAATACAGCTCTGCCCGGCCATTAAACGTGGAACGGAATGTACGGTCCCGATGGTGCCGGGATTAGTCAGGGAAACCGAGGTCCCTGTAAAATCGTCCGGTTCGATTGTATTCGTTTTTACTTTTCTGACCATTTCATTATAGGCTGCGAAAAAGCCCTTAAAATCGAGTAGTTCAGATTCTTTAATATTAGGAACCATAAGTGAGCGGCTTCCATCCTTGCGCTCGACATCGATGGCCAATCCAAAATTTATATGCTTTTGGCGGAATTTATGGGGCTGCCCATCGATTTCCATATAAGCCGTTGTTAAGGCAGGCATCTTTTTTAATGATTCCAGTATTGTCCAGGCAATAATATGGGTAAAACTTACTTTTCCACCTTTGGTTGCCGCCAGATGCTGATTGATGATCCGGCGATTTTCCTCTAAGACTTTTACCGGTATAACTCTGGTTGAAGTAGCCGTGGGGACAGTGAGGCTGGTTTCCATATTTTCAACAATTCGCGCCGCAAAGCCTCTAAGAGGCTCGATATCTATATCCACTTCTTTACTCTTCTTCTTTTCCTTAGTCTTTTGCTCCGTCTCCGCCGGGACCGGTGGTGTCAGAGTGGTCGGAGAATAATCTTTAAAAAAATCGCGCCAACTATCAGCAACCTGTTCCGGTGATTCTTTAAACTGCCGGTACATCTCATCAATGAGCCATACATTTGGCCCAAAGTAAATTTCTTCTTTTTTCTCAGACATGATAGGATTTTTGCTTTATAGTTTTATTGATGGTTTTCTGGATACTGGATACTGGATACTGGATACTGGATACTGGAAATTTTTGGCCTTTTCCAAACTGTTGTCAAGTATTGTTGTTGGTTTTCTCACCATTCACCCATTCAATTTTACCGATGGTAGCACTTAAACCAGGTAACCAGCAACCAGTGCCAAGATTCCAGTGCGTAGAATCGGGCATCGAGTATCAAGTATCCAGTATCGAGGATCAAAACTAATCTGACCGGACAGATATTCCATATTAAAAACTGTTTTAACGAACGATACACGTATAAATTAACCCAAATTTGTAATCAATCCAACAAATAAACCCTATCTCTGTCATCCATTGGGAGACGAACGACCGTATACTTGGTTAAAAATGATAGCAGATTAATTTAAAGAGGTTGTGATGCAAGGAAAAAAGATATTATCAGGGATTCTGTTTCTCACCATTGTGGTTTTTTTGGGCTCATCGGTCTATGCCGGCGCCTGGGTACAGAAAAAAAACAAGTATTTCATGCGTGTCTATACCAGCTATCTTTTTGCCAACGAGGAGTTCAACTATCGTGGTGATGAACTTGAACTTTATGAAGAACATCTGGGTTACACCAACGGCTATTTTCGCAATATCAGTTTAATAATCTATACGGAATATGGTTTAACCGATGCTTTAACGCTTATCGCAGAACTTCCTTTTACATCAATGACAACCAAAAGAACCATTGCCTCCTATTATGGCCGGGATGAAATTGCGACAACCAGCGGTTTTGCCGATCTGCGATTATCCGGAAAACTTGGTATTTTTGAAGATCCGCTGGCATTATCGCTTCAGGGTGGTATTATGATTCCCATGGGCTATTCAGCAGAGCCCGGCAACAACGGCCCCCGGCTTGGCAGCGGGAAGGTAAACCTGGAAGGTCATCTGTTATTAGGTACAAGTTTTTATCCACTGCCCATGTACTTTACGGGAAGTATCGGATATCGTCACCGCAATGGTTTTCTTCATGATGAAATGATCTATACAGCAGAAATCGGACTCACCCTGGGCAGGCTTTTCTTAAAAACCTATGTGGAGGTATTGAGAAATGTTACAACACCGCCTGATATCTACGGGCAGCGAATCGAAACGCCCCTGCCGGGCGGTGGCGGTGTTATACCCGATATCATTATTGGGGACCAGCATCTGATGAAGATCATTCCCTCAGTATCCTATCAGATCAGCAAATTAATGGCGCTCCAGGCGGAAGTGATCAAGCCCCTGGCAGGAAGAAATACTCTCAATGGCCTGACCTATGCTTTCGGCATTGTGCTCAGTAATTGAGAGCATAATCTTCGCTGAATTTCTTTAACCCTATTCAGAATAAGATCTGGCTTGTGCTTGTCATTTCCTATTAATGATATATCAAGGTCCAATGTCTAGCCTGTCACGTATTTTAAATAAAGGCATATAATAATTACCCGAAAATAAAAACAGTAATTGATATGTGAGGATCTGCAAATTCAAACGCCTCAAATTATATGCCATAAGAAGTGATTTCTCTCATTTTTTTTCACCTTCAATTTTGATTTTCTTTCTACATTTATAATTTCTGGCATGGATTTTGCGTTCCTTAATAAGGATAGAGATAAATCTTTAGTTAGTCATTTTTGTGTAGTTTTTCCATGTCAAAAATAAAGATATACAAAAAACGCAGAATTAAAAATCAATCCGGTAATGCCGCCTCGCCTGCATTCGCCTGGCAAGAAAGTGATAGTTTTCTTCTGCATATTTTGCTACCAGGATCAAAAAAATACATGCATACTTTCACTGCTTGCGGTAAGCAATAATTATTTTAACTTTTCGGATTAAAATTGGTCAGGTGATTATTGTGGAAAAAGAGCCACAAAAGAAACCTAAATTATTAACACAGGTAAGGAATTCTATAAGAACCCTGCATTATAGTTTACGCACAGAGGAAGCCTATGTAAATTGGATAAAGCGTTATATTCTATTCCATAATAAGCGGCATCCCGAAGAGATGGGCGAATCTGCGATCGGACAATTTTTAACGCATCTTGCGGTAGAGGGGAATGTGGCTGCATCTACACAAAATCAGGCTTTATGCGCAATTGTTTTTTTATATAAGAAAGTTCTAAAGATTGAATTAGGAAAGTTTCAGGAAATACAATGGGCAAAAAAACCAAAAAAACTTCCAGTGGTTTTTACCCAGAGCGAAGTCCAAAAAGTTATTGGACAACTACAGGGTATCCACTGGCTTATGGCAATGATTTTATATGGAAGTGGCTTACGGTTGAATGAGTGCATTAGACTGCGGGTAAAGGACATTGACTTTGAGTATAAACAAATCATGGTTAATAATGGCAAAGGAGATAAAGACAGAGTTACCATGCTTCCAGAGGCAATCATTGATCCTTTAAAAAAGCACCTGGATTTTGTTCGGGAATTATTTGAAAAAGATATAAGGGATGGATTCGAATCTGTTCAAATGCCCTATGCTTTAGAAAAAAAGTATCCGAACATTGGCAAGGAATTTGGTTGGCGTTTTGTATTTCCGGCAGATAGAATATCAACAGATCCAAGGAGTGGAATCAAAAGACGGCATCATATCCATGAGAGCGTACTTCCAAAAGCCGTAAAGAATGCTTTGAGGGTAAATAGAATATACAAACATGCCGGCTGCCATAGTTTTCGTCATTCTTTTGCTACTCACTTACTTGAGTCAGGTTATGACATTAGGACCGTTCAGGCTTTGTTAGGCCATAAAAATGTGAATACCACAATGATTTATACACATGTGATGAATAAAGGCGGGTATGGTGTTAAAAGCCCGGCGGATAATATTTGATATAAGATGAAAAAAGGTCATATAACACAACAACGTAAATTGGTTCCGGGACAACCCGGTACAATAAAGTATTACAAAAAATACGGCAGGAATCTTTTATGT
>SDBT01009052.1_pt1 | contig 16183 bp, 18 predicted proteins | sample 2277101 | NCBI WGS metagenome assembly SDBT01 (sample SAMN10404973, study PRJNA504765) | marine sediment metagenome | isolation source: marine sediment core GS10_PC15, 103 cmbsf | place: Arctic Ocean: Southern Knipovich Ridge | collected 2010 | reverse complement strand
GCCGGTAGCTTCGTAAGCCGCCCCCAGCGACATCGGCGAGGGCAACTCGGCGACGCCGCGCCGCACCCGGTTGAGGGGAATGCCGCCGCCCTCCTGGTCAATGCTTATCAGCAGAGGTATGGGATGTTCGCGCTCTGCGGCGAATCCCTGTAGGGCGCGGGTTTGCGCCGCGATGAACTCGGGTAAGTTATCGTATGGTGATGGCGGATCGGTATAGTTCGAGAAGTTTTGCCCGGCGAAGATAATGAAGTTACCGACGGCGTATTCGGCGATTAGCTCCCGCGCCCCGGCGAGGCGCTTGCGCGCCTGCTCCTCTTCGCTCAATGCGTCGTCGCCCCGGCCCAGCGAGGTGAAGTAACCAACCATTACCAGTTGGCCGACCTTTTCGCGAGGCGTCATTTCGGATAGGAATCCTCCGGCAAGTAGAAATGCGGGATCCGGTTTTTCAACGATTGAGGGTATCGTTTCGGTTTCCGGCGGGGGAATATCTGGCGCGTCATTCTGGCCGCTGCACGCGGTCAGGGCAAGCGAAATGAATATGATAACTAGAAGGACAGGCCGTAGGGTTTGCATTATCACCCGGGGGGATCACCGCTAATCAGCGGTATTATCCAGGATCATATCGAGTATCTCGGCTGCGTCGCGTACCAGGTTGGGGCACACGTCCGCTAACAGACGCTGGTTTTCAGCGCTCTCCCGGCCGTTCTTGGTCGAGACATCTATCCCCAGTATCTCACGGCAGTTAATGATATCGTGGCGCGCTTTAAACTCGGCTACGAATTCCTCGATCGCGTTGTACGTCCTGTTGTGCGACGCGGAATCATCGGCTTCCGTATTTCCGAAGCGCAGTCCGATTATCAGAATACCGCTGGTTACCGCCCCGCAAACGTCGTCCGCGTATTTAATACGCCCGGTCAACCCGGCGCCTAATTTAATAGCGGTCTCTTCCTCTATTCCCAGGTCCGGGCAAAACGCCGCTTGCAGAGCCTGGGAAACATTCAAACCATCGTTAAATAACGATACCGCGTAGTCGGCTTTCGACATCTATTACTCCCCTCTTTAATTACCCCGATTATATAATTAGATAATCCCCCTGTCTATTTAATTATTTCGCCTAATATCTCCACCGTATCGCGGACCAAGTTGGCGCATATTTCGGAATCGACGTTCCGAGCTTTAGCTTCGGCAAGCCCTTCCGGGGTGCTGATGTCTACGCCAAGCAGGTCCCGGCAGACGATGCTGTCGTGGCGGACGGCGAACTCGGCGATGAACTCGTTGGATAAGTCGTAGGTGAGTTCCTTCGCTACATCATCGTCGGCCTCGGTTCTACCGTATGCCAGCCCGATAACCATAAGCGCCCCGGCGACCGCGCCGCACAGCTCACCCCGGCGCGCCATACCCCCGCCGAACGCGGCGCCCAACTTCAACGCGATCTCTTCGTCCAGTCCGAAATCGCCGCAATACGCGGCGAGCACCGCCTGGGATCAAGCGAAACCGTTCTCGAAGAGGGTTGCGGCGATATCGGTTTTGGTCATATTTCGGGTTCCTTTGATTATCTACGCGCCTTGCGGCGGAGGGCGAATAAAAATAAAGCCGTAAATATCGAACCGAATAACTTTTGTAGCACCGGGAAATATGAAGCGTATCCCGTTAATTGACTTAATTTATCGCTACCGAAAGCGAATAACGCTTGTAAGCTAAAAATAAACGCTTTTAGTAAATCTAACAATGTCTGTAATAAAGAAAAAGGTAATCCCCAATCATAATTTATTATCTTATACGTAATAACGTCGTTTACGGACGTAGCTTCCGGGAAACCGCCGAATAAATATATTATAGTTGGTATTATCCATACAAAAAATATTAGAACGAACAACGGTTTCCATACGCTTTCACCGTAGGAACTCGCCGCTTTATATAGCCAAAGAACGGCTTCTTCCGTCCAAGGCGTCTCTTTCATTTCACGGCGCATCTCAAACTCGCCGACTTTGAACGGTCCTGCTGAGCCGTAACGGTGTTTACTTTCGAAACTCGACGCTACGGCGCGGTACATTTCGGAGAGTTTACGTCGTTTATCATTCGGTATTTTTAAAGATTTAGCTATAACGGGTTCACCACTGAATTTCGAGTCCCTACTAGTAATTTCATCAGAGAAACAGTCTTTTTCGCGCAATGATTTCACCCGTTTTAAGGAACTTCTATTTATTTTCGGCCATTTACAATCTATAAAATCGATATTCCGAAGGTCGTATGTTCCTAAAAACGAAGTGTTTTCCAAATTGCAGTTTGTAAAATATACCTTGCCGTTAATATACGAATTTATAGCTTTTATAATTATCGAATTTTCTACAATAAAGTCACCATAAAAATTAACACTTCGAAAGTCTAATTCAAGATTATTTTCGTACTTCGGCGAAATGTAACTATAACCATATATATTCGATCTATATATATCAATAAAAGTAACTTGGCAAAACGTAATCGTTAAACCTTTGAAATCGCATCCGTATATTGATAATTGGAATGGTTTGTTTTTATTCTTTTCGATATCGGCGTTTTTATCTTTTGCATCGATATCGTCCCATTTTATGAATCTAGGGTCGTATCCGAAGAGGAAATTTATTTTGGAATGGCAGTTAAGGCCAGAAAATATTACTCTCTCAGAACCAGCGTACAGATTAGAGAAAACCGGCGATCCTTTAAAGATAGAACCTGTAAAAATAATTTGGCGAAATGCCGCTCTTGAAAAATCGCAAATCGAATTAAAAATGCATTTATGGAAAGTAGTGTAAGTTAAAAAATAAGAATTAATGAAATAAGCAGGGCCATCGAAAATAATATTATCGAAATTCGACCGTCTATAGCATTCGAAATCCGAAAAAACCGCCGTTGAATAAAACCTCGATTTATTGAAATTAACCCCGCCAGAGAATTGTGTGTTGTTAAAAGTAGCTTCATCATTAAAAATAGCTTCCATAAATTCAGCTTTTTTTAAGAACTTGCTACCGTCAAAATGTACATCCCTCCGAAATTCCGCTTTCCTGAAATCGGCTCTACCCTTTTTAAAATGAAATTCCGAACGATAAAATAAAGCTGCATCTTCGAATTCTGTTTCAAAAAAACCGGCGTCCCCTCTAAATTTCGTTTCCTCGAAACTGGTCCGACCTTTAAATTTACAATAACCAAAAGACACAAAACCCGCGAATTCGGCACCACCAAAATGGGTTAAACCCGAAAACTCGCAATTAATAAAACTAACTATATGTGGGAATTTATAACCCCTGAAATCGGCGTTCATAAACTTAGAGAAGGCGAAATCGATTTTCACATTTTCGGGTGCTTCGTATTCGTTTATCACCTTGAAATTCATCTTAGGAAAGACGAAACCTTCGAAATCCCATTCGAAAACGTTTTTCTCGATATTCTTATCTATAAGTTTGCCGAATTGTCCCCAGAATACATCTACATCTTTATTCTCGCTAGGATCGTGAAAAACGCAAAACCTCTTATGTATGTGTTTATCTTCCTCGTATACGTTTACATGTTCGTATCCTCCGTACGAACACCGTTCCCCTTCCCTATTCGGGTTTTTATATTCATAATCACACATACCCTAATCCTCCTTTCTCCTCAGCACCAGCACCGCTTCTCTCGTTTTCCATGTCGGTTTGATGGAGTGCGCCGGGTCGTAGCCCGGGCCGAGAACGTCAACTATCTCGAAGCGGCCGCTCTTGCGGATCAGCGCCTTGTACTCACCCCAGTTGTAGGCGTGCATCGCCGCGTCCAGCGTCAGAAAGAAAGGGTCGTTCCCTTCGTCGGTAATCTCGAGGATGTGATGCACCGGCTCTATCCTCTTCTCCCAGTCGAGCTGGTAGGTGACCACCGCGCCCCGGACGTGAACCCCGTCCCGCTCCACGGTCCACCGTCCCGCTTCGCCCATATACTCGTCCGGCTTGCCCACAAAGTAGGTCTCGATACAGTATATCCCCCCCGGCTTGAGCGCTTGCGCCGCACAGTCGAGGTGAGATAACAGCCGCTCCTCCTCCAGGGTATAGCGCAGGGTTTCCACGGCGCAGAAGGCGTTGTCGAAAGTGCCCTCCCCCAGGCAGAAGTCGGTGATGTCGCCGATGACTATCTCGTAGTCGAGGTTCTGCTCGCGGGCGCGTTCGTTGCCGTACGCCGCCATAATCTGGTCGAGGTCCAGCCCGACGACGCTTACCCCCATCCCGGCCAGCTCCGCTGCCAACCGCCCCGAGCCGGCCCCGAATTCCAGCACCCGGCCTATGCCGTTCGGGTTCATACGCTCGAACACCTGACGGTAGAAGGCGGCCTCCCGCTCGGTATCCGGGGAGAACGCTATCTCGTAGTAGCGGGGGTTATCGTATATAGTGCTCTGCTTGTTGGTCATTCTTTCTCCGCAATTACTATCAGGCGGGGCGCTTCGGGAGACGGGGGCCGCCGGTAAAGTCGCCGAACCACTCCCGTACTCTAAACCCGGCTTCGGCCGCCGCTTCGCGCGCATTCTCGACGTAATGCTCGGAGAGGTCTAAGCGGTAACCTTCAGGCCCTTATCCGCCAACATCAAGCTGTGCCGTCCGTAGCCACAGGCCAGGTCAAGCAGGCTGTCGCCTGCGGATAGGCCGAGTACCTCGACGACGAACCCGGCCTGGCGCGCCGTCGTTTTCTCGTCGGGGAAGCCGACCACCCGGTCGAATTCGCCGCCGTAAAATTCGCTGTACCAATCCATCCAGTAACGTAGGGTCGTAGGAATTGTATTATTAAGAATAATTAAGGTGGTCAGACCTAAAGGTCAGACCCTACGGTGCGACCACCATAAATCTAATGATACAAATTTGTGTTGTTAAGTACTGATTGTGGCCAGACCTGAAGGTCAGGCTCTACGAAAAATACTCGATTAGCGACCTTGGGAACATAACTAGAACAAGGTCCGGGGAATCCGGGTTTCGATGGATATGCCGAAATATATCCAGTTGATCCGCGAATTTTCGCCGGAATGCTTTTCGCTGGGCTGCGCCGAGTGATAGCCGATTAAGGGCATCAACGAGAAATTGTTGTTCAAGTGAAAGACGCCGGCGATAAAGGGCGCGACGTAGTCGGAGAAACCTTCCGGGGCCAGGAAGTTATATTTCGCCGTATGGCCCGAGTATCCGCTCGAGGTCTCCTCGGCGCGCGGGATGAAGAAGCCCATTTCGAGCCCGATGACGGGCGATATACGTCGCGAATACCACGGGTTCGCCGCGACGAACCAGCCGACATTATAGAAGTAAGAGGTGGCGTTTACATTTCCTGCAGATGATTCCCATTCCGAGTTGCTGACGTAGCGCAAGTGAACCACGCCCCCGCCGCGAAACCAGTCGGCCTGAATACCGGCGGCGAGACGCGCGGCATTACCGGGACCGAAGAGGCCCACCGGCGCGTAAGGATGCTGCCTCCACTCGTCGTAGGGCCGGGAGTAGTAATAACCGGCGGAGAAGATAGCCGCTTTGCGCGTCGGCACCATCTCCGACCAGCCGACCTCGGCGAACGCCGCCGTCGCCGCGATGAGGAGGAAAGCGAGCAATAATATGGTTTTACGGGCCATCGTCGGCCTCCCCTCCGTTACCATCACTCATATCGCGCTCGGTGATAATCCATTCCTCGGAATCCTGATAACCCGGTATCGTCTCCATCACCGGTTTTCCGCAGCCGTCCGCTTCGCCGTAGAAAACCTGGCGGCCGGCGCAGTCGGTTCCCATTGTGTCGGGTTGGGGAAAGGGCCCATAGAATTCCTCCGAGGTATGGCCGGATATCCCCTGGCCAGGCGAGTAATGGGCATAACCTATCATCTCGTGCCCGGCGCTCTCCAGGGTAACCGTGGCCCCCGGCGGAACGTAGCTCTCGTAATAATCTTCGAGCTGCAAATCTATGAAATACGGCGTGGCGTTGGTAGTAACTATCGTGTAATAACGCGCCGCGCCTACCGGTATCGCCAGGCAGATTACGATAACCGCTGTGGATCTCAATACTCTATATATAATACTTTTGCGCATACTTCGCCCCGTTTCCTACATAATACCCTATTAGAGGTTAAAATCAAGGTTTTTTGTAGGCCCGGTCCGTAGAGTAAAACCGGCGACCCGGTTAGCGACGGGATTTATCCCCGCCGTTGCGCAATCTAATCGGCAAGTTAGTTTTGCCTATAAACTCATACCATACGGCGATATATGTTTGGGGCTTCGCCGATTATCTGCTATAATCAGGCCGTCAATAGTGTCTTATCCTATAAAGAAGAACAAACGGGCCCTCCGGCGGCGGTTTATGGCTAAAGCGAAAATAACAGACGAAGGCAAATACTCCGTTCCCGCGGAAATTAAATACGTATACGAACGGGCGGTGCAGTTAAAGAAAGAGGACAGGCAGGAGAGCGCTCGCGCCGTTTTGTTGGGCCTTCTCGAGCTGTATCCGAAAGAGCCGAAAATATTGAACTTATTCGCGACTACTTATCTCGACGAAACCGGAGGCGAGGAAGAAGCAGAGAAGTATTTTCTTTTGGCCATCAAATACGCCCCGGATTTCGCCGATGCCCTCAGCAACCTGAGCGGATTATATAGCCGTTTGGAACGGTACGAGGAATCCGCCGAGTACGCCCGCCGCGCGATTAAAGCCGATTCGAAGGAAGCCGCGCCCTGGATGACGCTCGGATTATACTACGCGCGGTTGGGTGAGGTAAAGACGGCGCTCGATTATTTTTTAGCGGCATATTCCCGCGATGATGGCTATAGCCTAGCGGCCTATAACGCCGCCTGCGCCTATGCAGAACTGGGAAGATATGACGAAGCGTTCGAGTATCTCAAAAAATCCCTGGTTCGTCGGCGCAATCTTAAACACGCTAAAACCGATCCCAACCTGGCGGCGCTTCGCGATTTCCCAGAGTTCAGCCGGATAATCGCCGAGGCGGAGGAACGGCTAAGCGAATGAATTAACGTAGCATTGCCAATGCGGGCGAAGTAGAGATCAACTGCAAAATGACTATGATGAGACCCGTTCTAATATCCGTAGTTTATTTGATGCTCGTTTCGGCGGTTCCCGTTATCGCGGATTGCGTCGGCGACGAAGTAGCGGTTATCTACGCGCTGGAGACTTCTGATGTGGCCTGCGTAGAAGGCATAGATTGTGTGTTGGATCATCTCGAGGGGGAAGCGCAATACCCCTTTAGCGATGCCGCGCTGGGCCGCGGTTGGATTTTACGGGGGATTTGCGGCGATTTCACGCTGCTGAAATTGTATCATCAGAACAAGGGTTTCGCCCGGTTGAAGCGGGCGGCCGAGGAACGCCCCGGCGATTTCTATCCCGCGATGTGGCTGGGGGCTTCGGCGGTAGAGAGCAACTATCTTTTCGTTTCGGTGTCGGCGGCGCGGGATTATCTGTTGTCGTCGGTCGAGATTCTGATGGGTTCCGAGATGGAGATGCGCGGATACTTCCTGTCTTATTGCTACTATTTTCTGGGGATGCTTGAGAAGGATACCGGCGACTTGAAACGCGCTTTGAATTACTGGGAACTCGCCGTCGAAATCGACCACGGCGGCCGTATGGCGGAAAGAGCGGCGAATCTAATAGATATATTTACCGGTTAAACCCGGCGACAAACGGGTAATAATATGGCTAAAATACTATCGGTTTTCCACGGAGTTCCGGGCGAGGGGCCGGGGGGCGGACAGGCCCTTTCCTATCAATTATGCCGCCGTCTGCTCGAACTGGGCCACGATGTACACCTGGCGATAGCGCTACCGGACGGCGAGCGCGACGAAGTATCCCGCCTGCAAAGCGACGGCTTTACGGTACATACCATCGGAACCGGCGCTTCCGGGCCCGCCGCGTGGGGGCAATGGGCGGTAAACGCCGGCCTTTCCGCGCTCACGATGTCGGTTTTGCGGGCGTTTCAGGATAACACCCCCCCCATCCGCAATTTCTTACGCGGCCTGTTGGCCGAGAACCGATACCGCCTGGTGCAGTTTTTCGATTGGGCGCACTACCGGACCGCGTATCGACTGGGTTCGCGGCGGCTGCTGGTTATGCCGTATCTCGGGTTCGTTTATCGGGAAAGATTGGCCGAGATGGCGGGCGACCCCTTCACCGAAATGGCGCGCTCTTCTACTTCCAGTTACTATAAAAAGAACGAAATGAAAGCGCTGGGTTACTTCGACCACCTGGCCTGCTTCTGCGATAGCGACGCAGACTTCATCAAGACGGAGCGGGGTAAACGCCCGTCCGTCCTGCCCCCGACCTACCCCGACCCGGGCGGCGTACCGGGCGACATCAAGTCAAACGTAATCGCTTTCCCCTTCGATGCAACGCGTACCGAATCCGGCAATTCCCTGCGCTGGTTTATGAAGCACGTCTGGGGCCGGGTTAGCGAAGCAGCCGCGGAAGCGAAACTGGTGGTCGGCGGCTCTGTGCCCGCCGCGCTGCGGGGCGATTTCGTCGGGCGCAACGTCTCGTTCGTAGAGCGGATGGAGGACTGTTTACAGGGCGCGGCGGTGTCGATTCTCCCCTCGTTCGCTACCAGCGGGGTGCGATTGGAGATTATCGAGAGCCTGTGGCGGGGTTTGCCGGTAGTCGCCTCGCCTATCTCCCTTGAAGGTTTTACCGGGAGCAATCCCGATAATGGAATATATTCTGCCTTATACGCCGCCGACTTCGCCGAGGCTATAATAGACATTCTTGATTCGCCGGGAAGTTATAGCGCGTTGTCGAAGGCTGCGTCCGAGTACGCCGCAAATAATTTCGCGCCGGAGCAGCGGTTAGACGAAATCGCCGCAGTATATGAAACGTTCCTCAAATAAACCTCCCCGCATAATCCTGGCGGCTACATCGCTCCATTACGGCGACGCGGAACGCCAGATGGTTGACCTGGCTTTCGCCTGCCGAGACGCCGGATATCGTGTACGGGTTTTAACGGTAAAGTCGCGCGGGGCGCTGGGGAAGAAACTGGTTCGCGAGGGATTCCCGGTTAGCGACTTTGTTTTCGGACGGACATTTATCAGTAAAATTCCTTACGAATTTTATAAAGCCGAACTGGTGATTTCGCTGGACCACGGATACGCCCTGCACTCCCTGGCCAGCCTGCGCAATGTACGGGCGCCGCGCTTAAAAGCGCCGCCCTACATCGTTATCTACAATCAGCAGGGAAAAGTACGCCGTCGCGACCGTTACCCGCTACGCCGGGCGGCGCGTATCGTTTACGTCGCAAAAAGCCAGAGGCCCTATCTGGCGCAGGTTTTTAGGCCCGATAAGCTGAAGTATATCCATCCCGCCGTTGCGATTCCGTATGCGATACCGTCGAAGGCGGAGGCCCGCGAGAAGCTGGGTATGAGCCCGGACGATATCGTGATCGCCACCGCCGATAAGTTCATATACTTGAAGGGTTTCGACCTGCTGCTGAAAGCTTTCGCGGAAGCTCGCGCGGGCTTCCCCGATGCACGGTTGTATCTGGCGGGGAAGGGGCCGCAAAGGCGCAATCTCGGCAACCAGGCCGTGAACCTGGGTATCGCGGACCGGGTTACCTTCCTCGGGTTTATGGAGGACAACGCCGACCTGTACGCGGCCGCGGACCTTTTTGTCGTTCCCTCGCGGTTGGAGACCGTACCGCTATCCTCCCTGGAGGCGATGGCTTACGGCTGCGGGGTGCTCGGTTTCGGGGTGGGCGATATTAGCCGGGTATTGGCGAATAAGCGCGGCGCGGTGGCCGACCCGGCCAGCGCAGACGACCTTGCTGCGCGGTTGGGTAAACTCCTCGCGGAACCGGGTAAGCTCGAAGAGATGGGCGAGAAAGGCCGCGAGTATATACGCAACAAATTCAGCGCGGCGGACAGTGACGCCGAGTATTTAGCCCTGATTAAACGGGTTATCGGGAAATGGTGATCAATATGCGTAAATTACTAATTTGTGTTCTAATAGGCTCGGTAGTTTCCCTTGTTTTCGGTTGCCCCGAGGAAAGCGATGGGGCTACCTCCGCTGTAGACGATTACGAATCACTACTTGAGGAACTTCCTGCTGAATTCGATGTAATTGTACCCGAACAAAGTATAGATGCCAAAACCAAATACCCCGATTACGTTTACGTAAAATCCGGAGAAATAACTTCCGAAGCGAAGATAATCCCATATGAATACGTCGGCGGGAACGTCATCGGGATCGGATGGTACCCATACGACGAGCTTGAGAAGAGGGAATTATATTCTGATGCTATCTTTTACGCGGAACCCTCGATTGATGCGGGAGTTATAGCCGAAATCCCAAAAGGAACGAAACTAGAAATATCCGGTAAATCAGCAATATGTAATGATTCATTAGTACACGAAGATAGATGGAGCCATTACTTAAGTTACGAAGCTGTCCCTGAAAGTGCGGTCGAAACTGCGTTTTATTGGCGTCGCGCCCATTATGAAGGGAAGGTCGGGTGGATAAAAGGGTCCCGTTTATTGTATTCGGGCGATGAGATGGGCTACGGATGGTGCACCGCCGGTTTCGGTCCCTGGGGCCAGGAACTAATATACGATAGTAAGATGAATATAACGAAAATAACGGGGTTTATAAGTTATAGCTCGGTTGGGGAACAGGCCGAGTCCGGGAAATGGTCCAGATACTCTGAGAAGAACGGGTATCATTTAGTGGCATGGTACGATATCGAGTTGATACCGCGTAATAATAACGATATAAATACGGAAAGCGGATTCAGAGGCGAGATGTGTACGCCACGCGCGTATGACGTTTATTTCAAACGAGATATTAACCTGACTACCCCTGAATGGTTCTCGAATCTCCCTGAAGATGTTTTCGTCGCGGACTATCACGAAAACGATAACGGAGTCTGGATATCGGATGCCGCCAACGCTCGGGTAATCTTCTTCTACGCAGACCGGAATACTTCCATCGAATTCGGCGATTTCGTTTTGCCGGCCGCGCTGACCTGCGACGGCGCCGGCGGCGTTTGGATTTACGATAGCGTCCTTAACCGGCTCGTCCATTTTAACGACAGTGTACAGCCTATCGAAATGATAGACGATATCGAAGTCCTCTCGTTGGCCTATAACCCGGACACTGATATATTATGGGTTTGCGAAAAGTGTCGGGTTCAGGTAGATGAGTATACTATGTCTTCGACCCGGCTTATAGGATTCGATGAAGACGGGAAGTTGATTGCGCAATTAGGAGAAGTAAAAGATATTTCCCTTATAGATATGAAAACGAAGGGCGTTAATATGATTGCGTTGGAGAACGGATCAATGAAGATATATAGGTGGCTTATATCGTGGTAATTCTTAATATGAGATAGGATTTACGAAGCTGAATCTTATATTGCGTTCATTGAGATTTAAGTACCCCTTCTTCTTCATAACAATTTCCGACGAGTTTTCCATTCATCAGTAATTTATATATAGAATTATTGCTATCCGCCCGTAAAGCCGCCCTCGGTTTTCTATTGCGCTCCCAGACCGCTATGTTAATATGAATCGTAACTTTTCTAGTAATCGAACGGAGTGAAGCGTGAAAGTAGTAACCCCGCAACAGATGCGCGCCATAGACGACGCCGCTATAAACGGCATGGGTATACCCTCGCTGGTGCTTATGGAGAAAGCCGGGGCCGCCGTCGCCGAGACCGTCGAACTGTTGGATCCCGGGCTGACCGTCGTACTGGTGGGCAAGGGCAACAACGGCGGCGACGGGCTGGTGGCGGCGCGAATATTGGTGGATTCCGGTTTCGCCGTCTACGCTGTACTCTTCGGGGATGCGGACGGCTTGAGCGGCGACGCGAAGGTCAACTACGGCCTGGCGGAACAGTACCCGCTGGAGCTTTGGAGCTACGAAGGCGATATAAGCAGTTTGGGCGGTTTAATCTCGTCCGCCGACGTGGTAGTTGACGCACTGCTCGGAACCGGGGCCAGCGGCGGATTGCGGGGAGACTTCGCGGACGCAGCGCGGTTGCTCTCCGAGAACGACGCTTTCGTAGTCGCCGTAGACGTTCCCTCGGGTATTGACGCAACGAGCGGCGAAGTCGAAGGCCAGGCAGTCAGCGCCGCGGTAACGGTTACGATGGGCTTGCCCAAGTCCGGGATGCTGCAGTATCCGGCGCGCGGTTTCGCGGGCGAAATAGTAGTCGCCGATATCGGCTTCCCGCGCCACCTTATAGACGGCCTCGAGTATGTTCCCGGCGGCGAAGAGATGGGGTATACCGCGCAGGTAACCGCGCTCGGCGATATCCTCGATTTGTTGCCGGAACCCGCGCTAAACGCCCACAAAGGCTCACAGGGCAAAGGGCTGATAGTCGCCGGTTCGGCCGGGATGTCGGGGGCGGCTGTGTTGGCCGCGACATCGGCGTTACGCGCCGGTATCGGCCTCTGTTTTGCGGCGATACCTTCCTATATAGACGATCAGTTCAAAGCCAACGCGATAGAAGCGATGTCGGTACCGCTGCCCGACGACGGCGGTTTTCTGACCGCTGCATCACTGGACGGTATAACGCCTTTCGTCGAGATGAACGACGCTTTCTGCATCGGCCCCGGGTTGGGCCGCAATCCGGCTACGACCGAGTTTTTGGGCGAACTTATCACGCGGATAGACAAACCGGCGATAATAGACGCCGACGGTCTCTATCATCTGGGGTTGGAAGGGTTGAAGAATATCAGCAACGGCATCATCACCCCACACCCGGGCGAGATGGCCAACGTGTACGGAGTTTCGGCGGCAGAGGTCGAGAACGACCGGATAGGATACGCCCGCCGCGCCGCCGCCGATACCGGGCTGGCCATAATTCTCAAAGGTTACCTTTCGGTAATCGCAGCCCAGGGCGAGGCGATATATCTCAACCCGACCGGCAACCCCGGTATGGCGACCGCCGGTTCCGGCGACGTGCTGTCCGGTATACTGCTCGCGCTGCTGGCGGGTGGGCTTCCGCCCTTCGAGGCGGCGCTGCTGGGGGCTTACCTGCACGGGTTAGCCGGCGACCTGGCGGCGGACGAGATGGGAGAGACTTCGCTCATCGCCGGCGACATCCTCGAATGTTTGCCGGATGCATTTAACCTGATAGAGGAGAGCGACGAGGATCTCGGGCTGTTAAACATCTTCGCCGATTATTAAACCCAATTGACATAACCGAATAAATTAGATAAAGGGGTAATTATGAAACGGGTTATTATATTCGCAATAGTATTAGTTGCCGTATCATCTCTATTTCCGGCTATGGCGGAGCGTAAGGGAACCTGGTCGTTCGGGTTGAACGGCGGCCTGTATCAACCGCCGGAGGATAACTCCTCCTGGGCGCCGTTGATATCGGCGCGCGGCACCTATTGGTGGACGCAGCAGTTCAACAACAGCCTGGATGTCGGTTACTCCTGGTATATTGCCGACCTCAACGCCAAGGAGACCGGAATATCGTTCAGGTATACCCCGGTAACATTGCGTAATAACTACCACTTCCTGCGCGGCGGCATCTTCGACCCGCACGTCAGTATCGGTATGCTTTATACCCGTAAGATGTGGGCTTCGAGCGGCTTCGATGGTTTGAGCGAGGGGTTCGGCCTGTCCGGCGGCGCCGGAACGCGGGTCGCCCTGGGCAAAATGGGTACGGTCAACCTGGGCGTAGAATACGTCATCCCGGATGTGGACACATTCGATGAGGGTTATCCGCAGTTCATCTTCGGGTTGGAGCTGGGCGGCGTTCTTTAGCCAATGGCGTATATCCGGTATAAAGGGCCTTACGCATATCTGGTGTATACCGAACGGTTCGGCGAAGGGAGCAAGGTTCGCCAGAAGGTGCTGTACTATTTCGGACGGGAGGTTGCGATAACCGACGAGGTCATCGCCGAGGTGGAAGCGAAGTTCCCCGACATCGAAGTTGACTGGGGCGGGCTATCGGCTGATACCGGACGCTTTTCCGGCGGGCCGCCAGGAAGCGGCGACTGGCTGGAGTGGGATTGAGATACGGATAAGAGGACGAATTATGAACGAATTTAAGGAAATCACGGTAGCGCTGGATAACTCGTTAAACGATTTGGAGGTTGCGGCGTTAAAGGAATTCTCCGCAAGCGTTCCCGAAGAAGAACTATCGGTAATCATAGGCGAGGAAGCGTTGACTGTCCTTTTAAGGGAAGCGGATTTGAAATCGCTCAACGAAATCAATGTAACAATAACCGACAAATACGCTTTGCGGCGCGGAGATGACCCGATATCGAAAATCATTGAGCGGATAGAAAGCGTAAAGAGCTACGGAATAAAGAGCGGGAAGCGGGTTTATGTAGGGTATAACGAAGAGAGAAAAGTTAAGGGAAGAAAAGCGAAAGAGAAGAAACGCGGGATGTATTATTACGCCCGAGACAACGATTTTTCCCGCGAGAACGTAGAGTGTCCGAAGGACTTCGTCAATTCGATTATATGCGATGACAGCGGGGAAGTCCTGAAGAAACTGCCGGATAACTGTATTGATATAGTCATAACTTCGCCCCCGTATAACTTCGGGCTGGACTACTCGGAATCGCAGGACGACCATTTTTGGGAGAACTATTTCGATAAGCTATTCCGGGTATTTGACGAATGTGTACGAGTTGTAAAATTCGGCGGCCGGATAATCGTAAATATCCAGCCGCTATTCTCCGACTATATCCCCAGTCATCATATCATCAGTAACTATTTCATTGGCAAGAAGCTGATATGGAAGGCCGAAATCCTCTGGGAAAAAAATAATTATAACTGTAAATATACTGCCTGGGGTAGCTGGAAGAGCCCGAGCAATCCGTACTTCAAATATACCTGGGAATTCCTCGAAGTGTTTTGCAAAGGCGAGATGAAGAAAACGGGTGATAAGGACAACATAGATATTACCGGTGACGAGTTCAAGAAGTGGGTTAATGCCAAATGGTCTATTGCCCCCGAACGAAATATGTCGGATTATGACCACCCCGCGATGTTCCCAGAAGAGCTAGTTGAAAGGGCGCTGAAGATATTTAGCTATGAGAACGATATAGTGTTGGACCCGTTTAACGGAGCAGGTACTACTACATATATGGCGCGTAAACTCGGCCGGAATTATCTGGGGATTGATATTTCAGAAGAGTATTGCGCAACGGCCAGGGAAAGAATAGAGAGTAGGTTATTTTAATGGACTTGGACTTTGGGAGAATAGACGGTGATTTAGAAGAGATAATTTCGGAATACGACGAACGTATCGGGGGAATGGAGGGTAAAGACGGGGGAGGAACACGCGGCGATAAAGGGAAATTGGTCGAGGATTTAACTAAACCCTTTTTGAGTTAACCTGGGAATTGTTGGGTGGAAATGATAGCAGACTGGAAATTTTAAAGGGCGAAGAAGATAAAACGGAGATACCATTAACCTTTGACCACGGGTATTTAGATAGGCTCGATAACGACGAGCTTAAAGCGGATATCCGGAACAACACCGATGATTATGTATATGAATTAGGTCAGGATGTCCACGTCAAAGTGGATGGCGATTTCGTATTGTCTATCGAATGTAAAGCGTATGCCGAAGCCGCCATGTTTAAAAGGGTGCTCGACGACGGAGCGTTGTTACTTACCGAGCATCCCGAACTCGCTTTCGCGCTCGTGCAATTGGAAGATGCGCTAGATTATTACTCTGCTCACACTATCTTGTCGTATTATGAACACGATGTCTCAGTTATAACTTTGCTTGAGGGAAAACGGAACAGCCGAAAACCAATCCACGACTCGGAATACTTCAAGCCTTTGAAAAAGGAGAGCTTGATAAACGCGATCAAAATAATTAGCGAACTTTTAGGGGATTATATTTAGTATCGTTAATTCTATAAAGAACAGGGGGTAGACCTATGCGATTTCTTATAGCTATTTTAATCTTCATTTGCGCGGCTCAGGCTTTTGCTGACGGCATTGAGACCACACCCGAAGCCGCCGAGGAGATTAACAAAGGTTCGGCCGCAATGAGCGAGGGCGACTACGACACGGCGATAAGCCATTTTAAGAAGAGCCTGTCCTACGACCCCGCGCTTTACATCGCCTACGAATGGATAGCCCACGCCCAGATGGCGCAGGGCGACTACGAGGGGGCGGTGGCCACGCTCAAGCCGATGGTCGCTTCCCATCCCGACTACGCCAACGGCCAAAACAACCTGGCGCTGGCCTACCTGGGC
>SDBT01009051.1_pt1 | contig 16183 bp, 16 predicted proteins | sample 2277101 | NCBI WGS metagenome assembly SDBT01 (sample SAMN10404973, study PRJNA504765) | marine sediment metagenome | isolation source: marine sediment core GS10_PC15, 103 cmbsf | place: Arctic Ocean: Southern Knipovich Ridge | collected 2010 | reverse complement strand
CCATCAATTGTCTCAAAGTGTTTGTCCGATGTAATCAGTTCAGCTCCGTGCTCCATTGTCTGCGCTGCAATCCATATATCATTTGTGGGAATTGGCGTTCCTTTACGCTTGAGCTGAACAGCGATTCTCGAATAGCGGTCGGAAGTGATTTCACCCATGAGCACCAGGCTTACAACTTCATGTTGTAGAAATGCGTCAAGATCGGTCATGTTTTCTTCAAGCCTTGTCCCGTTACGAAAGCCAAACATCAGTTCGCCTAAAACAACTGGAGAAAATAGAATCAATTCAGCCCTCACTATCAACTCGACTACTTGAACCACATTCCCTTTGAACGCAACATAGGCACTGGTATCTAGCATGAGCTTCATTTCCACATCTCCTCATCAATCTGCTCACATGACCTTATGGATTCCAGAAACTCAGCAGCATCTTTCTCACTCCAACCGCCGGCCAGCTTTCTCAACGTATCGGCCGGGGGCCTCTTTTCCTTCTTTTTGAAGCCTGCACACTCGTAAATCATATCCAGTATGATATGGTTTAAAGATTTCCCGCTGTTTCGAGCCATTCTACGTATTTCCTGCTCCATCTCTGGGTCCATGCCCCGCAGTGTAATCTGCGCCATGAGTCACCTCCTGACTGATTGTGACTCATCATATGCCTCTGGCCGGTAGTTGTCAAGGAGCCAGTCATCCCTCTGCCGCATCGTGAAAGTAGCTGTTAAAGAACTGTTATCCAAGAAAATCGTTTGCCATGTTTTACCGGGGGATCCACAGATCTGTTCTACACACACACTGGCACACGCAGACTAATGCCCGGCCGACACAAGGCGGCCCCAAGAATGACGACTTCGCCTCAAAGGAATGTGCGGGGCAATCCGCGAGGGTGGACATTCTGCTGTGGGGCTTCTGACGGCCTGCGGAATAATAATGGTTGCTGGCTATCCTGAGGGCAGACAAGGAAGGACTGACAGAGCGCAACGTACAGAAAGGTAAGGTCAAACACCGGGATTGATCTCAAGTGGGGTGTGAGGTTCTTTCATCCCATACAAAACTCCGGAGGCGTGAGTCCAGATCAATTCTCCACCACCTCAATTTGCCGTGGCCTTTGTCCGGCTGTTGATTCCCACATCTCTTTGTAGGCTCTTCCCAAGTTCCTGGCAAATCGAGGTGTATCAAAGAGAGGTCCTGATATGCGATTTTTCGCAAGCTTTTGTCTTGTCGCTTGCAGTTGGGCAGGATCATGCGCCAATCGCACGGCAAGGACTTAATAGTCTTGCGGGCTGTGTGTGATCAACTCGGGCAACCCAACGGCCGTCAGGATGCTCGCTGAAACACGGGATGCAAAGTGGCTGCCGCAAAGTGTTATTACTGGAGCGCCTGCCCACAGGGCATCACTATACGCTTTCCCACGCTGATGAACGACTCAGGGCAACATCAGGAGTGGGAGCACAATAAGACCGACGCAGGAGAAGCTTGGTAATGTCAATGGAACATTGTTTGCCGTCGGTTGCTGGCGACTAGAAAGCCTACCAAATCACACCCTTATCAACAGGATAATTCAGTCGTAGGGACGAATGCAACTGTGCGAGAATACAATCACAACGGATCACTGACAACGAACGACTCACACTGTCAGAATTTCTGACAGCCCTATTTTCCCCTTCCCTCAAATTCCATGGTCTCGTCGTTTAGCAAACCAAGGTATTCATCCTCTTTGCCGAACAAAAACCACAGCTGTCCGACACTCAGAGCGCTATTCCACTCTACCTCCGCTTCCATTTCAAGCACAATGTCTTCCGGTGAAACCGGTTCGGTCTTGATCCCAAATTCGGAAAAAAACTCGGAGAACTTTGCTTTCTGTGACATGTCTACCTCCTTGCTTTAAGAATTTCTAATCTGTTCTCGCCTTGATTAATGCCCTGACCAGGTCGGGCCGATACATCGAATTGCAATTATTGAGTGAAATATTTGAAACCACAGCCCAAAAGGGTGGGATTCATCTCTACCCCTCGTCTTTTTCCTCTCCACCAACAGTCTCAGTTTCCTCCGCGTCCTTGCAATGCTCCTTGAGGACTGTCTGGGTTTGGGACAGCGTCTTTTTGAGTTTGGTACTGATTGAACACAGCTCTTGGTCAATCTCCTTCAGAAAATGATCTTCTCCTTTGGTCGTCATAATGTCTCCTGGATTACCTGACCCCCAGCTCATCACCGCAGAGGCGCGGGGGACACTGACGGTTTTTGTTTGTCCCGAAAACCTTCGGGACAAACAAAACAAATCTCATCTCTGCGCTCTTTGCGTCTTTGCGGTGAGTCATGACCTGCTGGTCTCAAAAATGCGGCACGAAGCCGTGGGCCTCATAGATGCCCTGAGCACGGGCTGATTTTATAAAATCGATGAACTTTTGTCCATTTTCCGGATGAGCAGCATTTCTTAGGCGACAAATGTAGTAATTGATCCTATCCCTTTGATCCAGAGCTTCTCCGGGTTCAACCATATCAATTGCAAGTCCACTTTGACGGGCATGTATCATCTCTGTCGCCCAAACCGGCCCAGCATCCACAGTCTTTTTCGTTATCCGCAACGGCGTCTCTCTGTGGTGCACGATCGTTAGAATCGTTGTCCCTTCTGCCCGCTTTTGTTCCACAATTCGTTCCACAAGGCTTTGACCGCCAGCCTGTCGATACATGTCTATGATGTAATGAGCAATGTCTTCATACTCGGGATTGGGCTGGGAGATACGAACCTCTTCTCGCCCAAGATCGGAAACAGAGGCTACCTTGCCCGGATTGCCTTCCGGGACCATCAACACAATCCGGTTGTGAAGGTAAAGATAATACTCACCCTTTGAAATAAATTTCCCCTCCTCAAGACGCCCCATGGCCTTTTCAGTAACTGAGGCATACACGTCAGGAACCACCTTTATCACTTCGTCCCTGAACATGGCCCCGCCAGCCAGAATTTGTTTCAATTCCAGGCCGGGGGGAAGGGTTTCATAAAAGATTTTCTTTATGCCCGGGTGTTCCTCCTGAAAGGCTCCCAAGAGTTCTTCCATGACCATGAATTGATTGCCTGCAACAAACAGAACCAGGTCTGCAGAACCGGCAAGTTCAAGATTGTGCAGATCATCCCCCCTATCCGATGGAATGACCGGAAAACGCGTGTCCTTTTCTGCAACCATTCTTTCCTCTTCTTCTCCAACTCCAGGTTTCGGCCTGTTCTAGCAGCCCTACCCTTCTTTTGAGCCTCGCAAGTCTTTCAAATAGTTGCTTCCTTCCATGGATTTGACGCGCTTTTTCAGCTCTGCTGCAGTAGAACTGATCTGCCTTCTGTGCTTGATAGGCCTATACTCGTTTGTGACCACAGCTATAGCGACTGATTCAAGGAGAAAACGCTCTTTCTTTCTTCTACGATTTGCAACCTCAATGTAACCTTTCATGCGATCAGCCTCATCGTAAAAGTCACCCACAACCTTATCAAAATTCCTTATTATATCCTGGCAAACATCATCCACTCTGTTGGGTGGAACAACGAAGACAAAGTCATCTCCGCCCACATGGCCCACAAAGGCTTCTGGTAAGTCGAGCTTGCGTATGGCGTTTGTGAGAAGCCGGGCAGTCATCTTGAGAATCTCATCTCCCCTGTCAAATCCGTAGTAATCGTTGTAGGCCTTGAATTGGTTCAGGTCCACATACCCCACTGCAAAGGGTTGCTCACTGTCAATCCGCGATTGCATCTCACGCATGATAGAAAAGTTTCCAGGCAAACGAGTCAGCGGATTAGCATCCCGCACCCTGGCTGCGCGCGCAAAAATCAAGGGTATTCTTGACCGCACCTCCTTGGGGTTGAACGGCTCTTGAAAATAATCGTCAACCGGCGTATTCGCCCAGTCGATCTCAGACTCGCTCTCAGAAGGTTTGACAATCAAGACAATCGGAAGGTGGCCAAAGACCATGTCTGACCTGATCAAGAAGCACAGCTCCTGCCACCAATTGGTCTCCAATGACTGACCTATTATGACAAGGTCAGGAGGATCGCTGTAGATTGTGTCAAGGGCACGGGCGGAAGGTTCTGCAGTATAGACCTTAAGGAGGGTTCGGGTTTGGCGCAGGAGTTGCCTTAACTGGTCTATCCTGGATGAATCAGTATCAACAACCAGTACTCTTTTTCTTTCCTCTGTCATGCCTCGACACCCTCACCGGAAAAGAAATCTTCGGCATCATCCAGTTGGTCCTCGGTCTCGCTGATGATTTCTTCCAGGAGGGAATCGGAGATCTCGAGGGTCTCCCAGGCCTCAGGGTCTATTGGAGAAACCAGATTGGCTCCGGCAGACCCAAAGCCCATCCCCGTGACAAGGATATCGGCAACATGAACAACGGCTGTGGGATGCTTGACAAATTCAGAAAGGTTGGGCTTGTGGTGATACGTGATAGGATCTGCCAGGGTATTGGGAAGATTCCATTTTTCTGAAAGCCACTGGCCCACATTGGCATGAGTAAATCCCAGGATTTCCCCCTCTGCCTCATACGTGGAGATGTCCCTTTCTTCAGCCGCCTGGTCAACGAGAGGTGCCTGTTCGGGAAGCTCGATTGCTATGATGACTTTTCCCAAGTCGTGCAACAAGCCGGCAACGGATACCTCTTCTGGGTTGGGATGATTTGTTTTTCTGGCAACGATCCCGGCTGCCACAGCACAGCTAAGGGAGTGTTGCCACAGGCCGTAGAATCCTTTGGCAAGCATCATGTCAAAAACGGACGTGCTCAGCACAAGCCCTTTGACCACATCGAAACCAAGGATGATCAGGGCATGCGTGACATTTGAGATGCGCCCGGGAAATCCGTACAGCGCCGAATTCACCACACGAAGGACTTTCGCAGACAGGGCCTGATCCGAGGCGATTATATTTGCAACATCCTCAGTTGCAGTGGCAGGGTTGTCCATCATACGAGTAATCTTTTCAAAAACACCAGGCAGTGTAGGCACACTCTTCAAGGCCTCAACGCGTTTGCGGATAATCCGTTTGTCCAGACTCATGATTCTTCCGCCCTTTCTTCCAAACGTTTTGCGAGGATATTCTTGATCTTTGTCATAAGTGTATCGCCTTTCACGCGCCTGAAACGGGCGTCAAGTTCCGCTATTTGCTCACTTAGAGGTTTTTCTCTCTCCCCCGTATCCACGGGGTGCCCTTCCACTGTTATCTTCTTCACCCCCATTTTGGACAGACGGGAGATGATCTCCCCGCTTAGTTCAGTCCCTTCCCCACACAGGGTCATTCCTCTTTCGTTGGTCACAGGCTTTGCCAGTTTCATTTCCGGGGCGGCAAGCTCAAGGGGTATCTTCTGCATCTTTTCTCCTAACCCGGACAAGCCGGAGCCACCAGAACAAGTACCTAAGTGATCTAAAGTGCCTAAAATGCCTAAAGTTAAGGATTAAAGCAACTTTCAAACCTACTATTCTCTGCCACAAGAAACACGGAATTCACTACTAAATGACCACCTTGTCAAAAATCCATCTGCGGCCAGCTCTCAATAGCATATCTGATCAAATTCTGTCAAAAAACATGGCCGTGGGGTCAGCGCTGAAGAGCCTCCCCCGATTTCTGGTAACACTTCAGCTGCCTGAAAAATGGCTGTCTTGCGAACGACATTGACAAATTTTGGGATTGCTCACCGGAGTGAACGAAATGGCCATTTTTCAAAGGTCTCGAAATCAACACATTACACGTTTGTCGACGTCGTGCTGTCAAGTGCCTGGGACCGTGCCCGGATAACTCTATCAAGGCCACTGTAGTCCTTTGTGGTGGCAACATCGACATAGGCCCCGGAGACCATGAGCAGCCTCTCAACCGACGCTCGTTGATCGTACCCGATCTCAAAGAGGAGCCACCCCCCAGGGTTCATATGCTCTGGAGCCTCTTTGATGATGAGCCGGATCGCATCCAGTCCGTCAGGGCCTCCATCAAGGGCCTTCCGGGGCTCATATTGAGAGCATTCCGGTGGCAGTGTCTCAAAATCACCGTGCGACACATAGGGAGGATTCGATACGATCACGTCAAAATAAGGCCCTTGATCCGCCAACGCATCAAACCAGTTGCCCTGCAAGAATGTTACGGCATGATCAAGTGCGTGCGTCCTGGCATTTTCCTTGGCAATGGCCAGGGCCTTGTCTGAACAATCCGTCGCAAAGAAGTGGTGACCTGTCCTTTCAGTAGCCAGTGCAAGGACAACGGCCCCCGAACCGGTCCCGAGGTCCAATATATTCAGGGGCCTCGGCAGCAGCTCTTTTGGTATGATCTCAAGTGCGGCCTCCACCAGTGTTTCGGTCTCGGGACGGGGAATCAGCACGTCACGTGACACCTTCTGATCCAGTGTCCAAAACCCCTTCTTGCCAACAATGTAGGCGACTGGTTCCTTCTGAAGGCGCCTGCGGATAAGACCCCGAAAGGCTTCCAGTTCCCGCGGTTCCATGGGTCGGTCGTACTGAATGTAAAGGTATATGCGCTCGACATCCAGCGTGTGGGCCAGCAGGATCTCGGCGGCAGCGCGCGGCTGTTCAATGTGGTGGGATTTGAAGTAGTCAGTGGTCCAGTTGAGAATTTTCAGGATTGTCCACGCATCAGGTTGCATCCATCGACTCTGCCTCGACACTCTGAATGGCGAGGGTCTGGTGGTGGGTCATGAGGGCATCGATGATCTCACCCAGGTTCCCTTCCAAGATATTTTCTAGTTTGTATAAAGTCAGCCCTATGCGGTGGTCGGTCACCCGACCCTGAGGAAAGTTATAGGTCCTGATGCGCTGGCTTCGATCACCAGATCCAACTTGACTCCTGCGGTCAGCCGATATTTTCTCGTTTTGCTCGGCAACCATGCTTTCGTAGAGACGGGCCCGCAACACTTTCATTGCCTTGGCTCTGTTCTTGTGTTGTGATTTTTCGTCCTGGCAGGTCACCACCAACCCTGTGGGCAAATGGGTAAGACGCACGGCCGAGTCAGTGGTGTTTACGCTCTGCCCCCCGGGACCGGTGGAGCGGAACACATCCAGCCTTATGTCCTCGGGCTCGATCTTCACATCTACCTCTTCGGGCTCAGGAAGGACAGCCACGGTTACGGCTGAGGTGTGAATCCTGCCCTGTGATTCCGTTACAGGCACTCGCTGAACCCTGTGGGTACCGCTTTCGTACTTAAGGCGACTGTAGGCCCCCTTCCCGCTAATTGAGGCACTAACCTCTTTTAATCCTCCTACGCCTGTTACATTCTTGCCCAAGACCTCCACCTTCCAGCCAAGGGTCTCTGCGTACTTGCCGTACATCTTGAACAGGTCTGCCGCAAACAGTCCGGCTTCCTCGCCGCCGGTGCCGGCCCGAATCTCCAACACAGTATTTCTGTCATCATTGGGATCTTTTGGGATGAGAAGCAACTTTAATTCGTGCTCCAACTTCTTGACACGCTCAGTGTACCCCTCTATGTCTTCCTTTGCCAGTTCTCTGATATCCTCATCACTGTCTTTGAGAAGGTCTTTGGTGTCCTTGATATCTTGGGACACCTGCTTGTGCTCACGAAAAGCAGAAACAACTTTGCTCAACTCCGCATGTTCCATGCTGAATTTCCGATAGGCCTCTTGATCCCTTATGACTTCGGGATCACTGAGGAGCCCTTCGAGCTTGACAAAACGTCCCTCAACCCCTGCTAGCTTTTCAAACATCTATCCTTGCCTCTCGGAAAATTCCTTTTCGTGCCTTCGTGTTTTCGTGGTAGTTTTAGATATTCCGTTCATCCCTGGTTCTAGGCACTTGTTCCTCTAGGCCCCTTCGGCCTGCGCATGCACATACAAGGCTGTTTTCAAAGCCGCAATGGCCACTTCAATCTGCTCGTCGCTAGGTTCGCCGGTAGTCAGCCTCTGCATCCAAAGACCCGGCAGAACAACCAGACGGATCAGTCTGTGGTCCATATTCCTGCTGCTGAACTTGATCATTTCGTAGGCCACACCGGCAATGGGAAACAAGAGCAGCAGTTTCAACACGATGGCAATCACATGGTTTACTGCACCGGGCAGTGCGTCGAACCTGGGCACAAACGGAAATGCCACCGCAAAGAAAAGGATGCTCAAAACAAGCACGACCAGGATGAAAGCCGTCCCGCACCTGGGATGCAGAGCTGAGAACTTTCTGGCGTTCTCAATGGTCAGGCTCTCACCCGCCTCATAGGCATAGATAGACTTGTGCTCTGCTCCGTGGTATTCAAATATCCGACGCACATCTTTAGAAAATGAAATGAGCCAGACATAAGCCACAAAAATGATGATCTTTATCACGCCATCCACCACGTGAAAAAGCAGATCCTCCACCCCCATCCGAACACCAAACAAACGGGGAATCGCGCCACTGAGCAAATGAGGCAAAACCACAAACAGGACAATAGCGGCAACTAGGGCCACAAAAATCGTGAAAAACAAGGTCTTGCCATCGATCTTTTCCTCCTCATCTTCCACAGCCTGATTTGCGGAAAAGGTCAAAGCCTGCATCCCGTTAATCAGGGCTTCCATGATGGAGAGCCCCCCCCGGACAAAAGGCCACCTAAGAAAGGGCCATTTCTCTGACAGTGAACGCCATCTGTCTTCTTTGACCAGAATTTCTCCGTTTGGACGTCGCACGGCAATAGCCATTGATTTTGGCGCCCTCATCATCACACCTTCAATCACGGCTTGGCCGCCCACATGAATGTCCTTATTCTTTGTATTCAGTATCATTCCGGGTGCTCAGTTCACATCTTGCTTCATGATCGAAATGAATTATGGAATGTTGGATGACCGAAAAGTGGGGAGTAAAAGGGGAAAAGCTGTACTACGTTGTCTTGCTACTTCTCAACCGACTATTTCCACTGTGCCAGTATTCCAACATTCCGCGTGTGGCGAACAATCCAATCGGTTTCCGGTTCAGAAATGGTACATTTTGTCCCGAGACAAGGCCGCCCAAAACTTTTTGCCGCAGTCCCGCAGATCGGGATACTCGGAGAACGCAGTATCTGAACAAAAGATGCCATTTCCGGGTGGAAACTAGTTTGAAGCCTTCATTTTCGCACTCTTCTGAGCCTCAAACTTGGCATATTTCCTGCGGAATCGCTCAATACGACCGGCCGTGTCTACCAGTTTCTGCTTGCCCGTGAAAAAGGGATGGCACTTGGAACAAATCTCAATCCTAATGTCTTTTTTGGTAGAGCCTGCCTCCACCACGGCGCCGCACGCGCAATGAATACTTGTCTGAAAATACTCGGGATGTATATCTTTCTTCACCTGAATCCTCCTAATCCCTATCCGTTCTTCACCAACTAGCTGTTCATGCAATCCAGAAAATCAGCATTATCTCGGGTTCCTTTCATTTTTTCAAGCAAAAACTCCATACTGTCCACGGGATTCAACGATGACAGCAGCTTTCGCAAGATCCAAATCCGGGTCAGGGCTTCCGGTTCCAGAAGGAGTTCTTCTTTTCTGGTCCCCGACCGATTAATGTCAATTGCAGGAAAAATACGTTTGTCAGACAGCTTTCGGTCCAACTGCAGCTCCAGGTTACCCGTGCCCTTGAACTCTTCAAAGATGACCTCGTCCATCCGGCTTCCCGTGTCAATAAGGGCTGTGGCAATGATAGTAAGGCTTCCGCCTTCCTCTATGTTTCTGGCAGCACCAAAGAAGCGTTTGGGTCTGTGCAAGGCATTCGAATCCACGCCACCGGACAGTATCTTGCCGCTGGGCGGCACTACCGTGTTATAGGCACGAGCAAGTCGGGTGACACTGTCTAACAATATGACCACATCTCGTTTGCTCTCCACCAGTCTCTTAGCCTTTTCAAGCACCATTTCAGCGACCTGAACATGCCTTTGCGGGGGTTCGTCAAACGTAGAGCTGATGACCTCTGCCTTGACCGAGCGTGCCATGTCAGTGACCTCTTCGGGCCGTTCGTCAATGAGCAGAACGATCAGGACGATATCCTTATGGTTCGCGTTAATGCTGTTTGCGATGTTCTGCAATAACATCGTCTTGCCGGTCCTGGGAGCCGAGACAATCAGGCCACGCTGGCCAAAGCCTATGGGCGTCAACAAATCCATGATGCGCACACAGTAGTTCTTGGGGTCTCTTTCCAGGACGACCCTTCGCTCCGGATACAATGGGGTCAGATTGTCAAAAAGTATCTTGTCCCGCGACTTTTCAGGGTCCTCGTAGTTGACTGCCTCAACCTTGAGAAGGGCAAAATACCGCTCGTTGTCCTTGGGTGGCCTTATCTGGCCGGACACGGTGTCACCGGTGCGAAGGTTAAAGCGTCGTATCTGAGAGGGAGAGACGTAAATATCATCCGGCCCGGGCAGATAGCTATAGTCCGTGGCTCGGAGAAATCCAAACCCATCCGGCAGGATCTCAAGCACACCTTCGCCGTAGATCAGGCCGTTCTTCTCAGTCTGTGCCTGCAGCAGAGCAAATATAAGCTCTTGCTTTCGCATACCTGCCGCACCATCAACCTCAAACTTCTTGGCCATCGAGGTCAGCTTGTTTACCTTTTCAGCTTTTAGTTCCACTAGGTTCATGGATTCATTTCCCTCTGGATAGTTAGTTTCCGTTCAAGAATGGTAGGTTTTCGCCCAATCCGGCGTTCTCCGCGGGCTTCCATCCTCAGCGTAGCGCTGCTACGCCTGCGGTGAAAACCCTTGTGCGGCCTTGTCTTGGACGAAAACCTACCATTCTTGAACGGAAACGCGTTAGCACCTTTATCAGACTCAACTTGCCTTTTCCGGATGGGCACTAGTTAACAGAAAACTACTATTGCCGTCTGGGCTCTGGGGCCCAACGAAAGAGCCAGTCAACACGAATTACAACAAATCACATGCACTTGGTGTTGGGACACTCTTTATAAAGGATTGATTCCTCTTATTGAAACCTATGAGGCTATGTGGCAGTGTCTTTCAGCTTGTGATCTCTTGAATGCAGAAACTTGCTGGGTGTTTCCTTTATTCTCCCAGGCAGGATATCTCTTTTTTAGTAAAGAAATATTATAACACGCCTCTAGGCGTGTCAAGCCTTTTCACGACCCTTGGCAATTTTTCCATAAATCTTCTCAACCGCCCCCCCCAATTCCTGTAATGAAGTCTCATTCTTGACCACATAGTCAGCGTACGCACTCTTTTTCTCCCAGGGCATCTGGATTGCCAGCAGGGCATCGGCCTCCCGGGCTGATGTGCCGTCCCGCGTCACGAGGCGCTGTTTTTGGACATCCGAACCGGCCACTACCAAAACCACCACATCAAACTGGTCGTGTGCCTCCGCTTCAACGAGCAATGGCACCTCCGCCACCACAACGGCATCTTCGTCCCGACGCTGGATGGCAGCCAGTTCTTTTTCAAACAGCTCAAAAATCTCAGGATGCGTTAGTTCCTCAATGTGTTTCTTGGCCTCCGGATCTCTGGTAATGATACTCCTGAGTCTTCTTCGGTCCAGAGTCGTGTCAGGGGCAAGCACATCGTTTCCAAAGTGATCCACAATGGCATCAAACACCGGTGACCCTGGCCGAACGACCTTTCTGGCCAGTTCATCCATGCTGATAACGTGGGCGCCCAGTCTCTCAAAGCAGCGACACACCTCGCTTTTCCCGCTGGCCGCCCCGCCTGTCACCGCAATTTTGAGCATGGGTTGCTGTTATGATGGTCCTTGCAGTTTTCCTAATGCCAGACCCGACAAGCAAGAAGAAAACCGGCGGATGCTAGATACTGGATGCTGGATGAGTTGCAGAAATTTGCAGATTTGGCATCAAGTTTGATCGTCTCGTAAAAAGTCCGAATTAGTGGGCGAAACACACACAAGATGAATCTTGCCAAACTGCGATAACCTGAGACATTTTGGGGCAGCACCGTCAGTTGGTCTGTGCCGGACGCGATTCAAGCTATGAATGCTGGCAGGAGCACGTCAATTTGAAAACATCTAGCATCCAGTATCGAGTATCCAGCATCACATCGTGCAGTGCCTTCGTGACGATAACGGCAAGAATCTCTGGCACAAAATAACACGAGTTTCATCACTACCCTATTTCCTATTTTCGGGCCTCAGTCCTCGCACGGCCGCACCTGCCTGCCACATCTCCGAGTTTTTCATCTCGTCCAGCTCTGCCCTGAGCTTTTCGCTGTAATCCGGTGCGCTGTTTGCCTTGAGTACAATCTTGGTTTCTTCACCGGAAACAACGCTTTGATAAAGTTCTTCAAATACCGGCGTTACGGCCTCACGGAACCGATGCCTCCAGTCAAGCGCCCCCCTCTGAGCCGTGGTGCTGCAGTTGGCATACATCCAGTCCATGCCGTTTTCAGCCACAAGACGGATGAGACTTTGCGTCAGCTCTTCCACGGTTTCGTTGAATGCCTCGCTGGGACTGTGGCCATGCTTGCGCAGGACATTGTATTGGGCCTCAAACACCCCCTCCAGGCACCCCATCAGCACACCGCGTTCTCCAGTAAGGTCACTGTGTACCTCGTTTTGAAAAGTGGTGGGGAAAAGATACCCCGAACCGATCGCCATGCCCAGGGCAAGTGCCCTCTCGGTTGCCCTGCCCGTAAAATCCTGGGCAATGGCATAGCTTGCGTTGATACCGCTTCCGTCCAGGAAATTCAATCGCACATTTCTTCCAGAACCCTTTGGAGCAACCAATATGACATCAATGTTGTCCGGCGGGATAATCCCGGTCTGGTCTTTGAATACAATGGAAAAACCGTGGGAAAAGTAAAGGGCATCACCTTCTTTAAGGCACGTCTTGATCCTCGGCCAAGCTGCCACCTGGCCCGCATCAGATATGAGATATTGAACAACAGTAGCTTTCTCGGCCGCCTCTTCCAGGGAAAAGAGCGTTTCCCCCGGCACAAAACCGTCTCCTACGGCCTTTTCCCAGGACTTTCCCCCCTCGCGCTGACCCACAATAACCGAAATGCCGTTGTCCCTCATGTTCAAGGCTTGCGCCGGACCCTGCACACCATAGCCAAGCACAGCCACGGTCTCATCGGCCAGGATCTTCCTTGCCTTCTCCAGAGGGAATTCCTCCACAGTAACCACATCCTCCAATACACCCCCAAAATCAATTCTTGCCATGACAGTTCTCCTTTGTAACGTTTAGCAATTCATGTCGGTCAATAGCTCAAAAATGATGGAAAGCAAAGCCCGTATCAGGCGCGAGGGATAAGGCTTAAGGCCTAAGGAAAGGGGTTACCCCCGTGCGCCGTATGCCCTGCACCTTGCGCCAGTTACTTCGTACCTATAGGGCCCAGCATTACTTAACCCCAGGACCCAACAGCAACCAAATCCCGCACAACCAATCACTTCTTCTCCCTTGGCAACGCAATAGCACCCGTGCGGGCGATCTCCTTTATTCCGGCTGGTTTCAACAGGCCCAGGATAGCCTCGAGTTTTTCGGCATCACCGGTTGCCTCAATTGTGTAGTGCCTAGGGCTCACATCAACCACCTTGCACCTGAATATGTCCACAATTCTCAGGACTTCGGCCCGCGAATCTTCCTTGGCCTTGACCTTGATCAGGGCCATTTCTCGCTCCACATTTTCGATTCCGGTCAGGTCATACAGCTTGATTACATTGATCAGTTTGTTGAGCTGCTTCTTGATTTGTTCAGCAACGGCATCGTCTCCCCGCGTGACCAGAGTTATGCGGGATACAGAGGAATCCAGTGTCTCTGCCACGCAAAGGCTCTCTATGTTGAAACCACGGCCGCAAAAAAGACCTGATACCCGTGCAAGCACTCCCGGTTCATTGTCCACCAGCAACGATATCGTGTGTTTTTTCATTATTCGTCTCCGTTCTAAGCCAAAAGCATTTCCGTTATGGATGCCCCTGCAGGAACCATGGGGTATACGCATTCTTCACGAGCCACCCAAAAATCCATGAAAGCCGGGCCGGGACTCGAAAGACCCTGCTTGAGCACAGCCTCGACTTCTTGCGGCTTGGTAGCCTTCAGACCCAGAGCGCCGTAGGCCTCAGCAAGCTTGGCAAAATCAGGCGCGTGTTCCATGTCTGTGGCAGCGTAGCGTTTTTCATAAAAGAGTTCCTGCCACTGCCTCACCATCCCCAGATACCTGTTGTTCAAGATAACCACCTTGACCGGCAAGTTGTATTGCACAGCCACGGCCAGCTCCTGGATGTTCATCTGAATGCTCCCGTCTCCGGCCACGTCCACGACCAATTTGTCCGGACAAGCCACCTGGGCCCCGATGGCAGCCGGCAAACCAAAGCCCATGCACCCGAGTCCACCGGAGGTAATGAAACAGTTCGGACGATTGAAGTGGTAGTACTGGGCGGCCCACATCTGGTTTTGTCCCACCTCGGTCGTAATGATGGCCTCGCCCTTTGTCAATTCGTACAATTTTTCGATCACGTATTGGGGCTTGATGACACCCTTTTTTTGCTCATACTTCAAAGGAGTAGTACTCTTCCATTCCTGTATCTGGTCAAGCCATGGCTTGCGGGCGCTTTTGGTAAACTTCACTTTCTCTCTGTCAAGGAGACGGTTGAGTTCCCGCAGCGATGTCTTACAGTCACCCACTACAGGAACAGTCACTTTAATGTTCTTGCTGATGGAAGTGGGATCAATGTCAATGTGGATGATCTTCGCATTTGGTGCAAATGTCTCAACCCTTCCGGTTACCCTGTCATCAAAGCGCACGCCCACACCGATAAGCAGATCGCATGCGCCTATGGCCATGTTTGCCCGATATGTGCCGTGCATCCCCGGCATCCCCAGCCAGAGAGCATGGGTTCCGGGAAAACCACCAAGGCCCATGAGAGAGGCAGTAACCGGAACCTGCAGCTTCTTGGCAAATGTCGTCAACTCATTTGATCCTCCCGAAAGGATCACCCCACCTCCTGAAAAAACAACCGGCCTTTTTGCCTCCTTGATCAGCGCCACCGCCCGCTCCAACTGTTTGATGTGGGGCTTGTACGTAGGGTTGTAGGAAGGAATCTTGGGCGTTGGCAAGGGCTTGTAACTTGCCTTTCCTTGGCTAACATCCTTTGGAAGATCTACCAGAACCGGGCCTGGGCGACCTGATCGGGCTATGTGGAAGGCATTTTTCAAGGTCCCGGCAAGCTCCTCCGTCCGTTTTACCAGATAGTTGTGTTTGGTACACGGACGGGAGATCCCTACAATGTCGACTTCCTGGAAGGCATCGTTTCCGATAAGTGCAGTGGGCACCTGACCCGTCAAGATAACAACCGCGATAGAGTCCATGTAGGCAGAAGCAATCCCGCTGACGGAGTTGGTAGCCCCTGGGCCGGAGGTCACCAGACAAACGCCCACGCTCTTTTTTGCCCGCGCATACCCGTCTGCTGCATGGATAGCCCCCTGTTCATGGCGAACCAGGATGTGCTGGATGTTCGTCCTGACGAGTTCGTCAAAGATGTCAATGACAACCCCGCCCGGGAAACCAAAGACTGTGTCAACGCCCTCGTCCTCCAGGACGGCCATTATGATCTGCGCTCCAGTAAGTGTTTTCAATGTGTCTCCTCCTTACCCGGACAATCCGGAATCAAAAAAGATATCAATACTCAATGCCGGATGCCTGATCCCGGATGTTATTCGCCATTCGTCAATCGACAATTCTTAGTAGGCACTTCGTCTTAGCCAATGACAAATGCTCAATGATAAATGATAAATCAGGCCCTTTATCTAACCACCGCCCCTTCCCCGCCAGAGGACACCATGCGGGCATATCGCTGCATGTATCCCTTGGAGATCTTTGGCTTGGGCGGACGCCATTTCGAAAGCCTGGCCTTAATCTCTTTTTCCGCCACCTTCAATGTGACGCGCTGCTTTGGAATATTTATGGCTATCCTGTCACCTTCCTTGACAGCCGCAACAGGGCCCCCCTCCATGGCCTCGGGAGAAACGTGGCCTATGGCTGCACCCCGGGTCCCGCCTGAAAACCTGCCGTCTGTGATCAATGCCACATCCGCATCCAGGCCCATACCGGCAATTGCGGAAGTGGGCACAAGCATCTCGCGCATCCCGGGTCCCCCCTTGGGCCCCTCGTAGCGGATGATCACCACATCCCCCTTCTTTATTTTGCCGGACATAATGGCTGATGTGGCTTCTTCTTCGCTGTCAAACACACGGGCAGGCCCCTCATGTCGAAGCATGCCCCGCACAACAGCAGTTTGC
>SDBT01009050.1_pt1 | contig 16185 bp, 17 predicted proteins | sample 2277101 | NCBI WGS metagenome assembly SDBT01 (sample SAMN10404973, study PRJNA504765) | marine sediment metagenome | isolation source: marine sediment core GS10_PC15, 103 cmbsf | place: Arctic Ocean: Southern Knipovich Ridge | collected 2010 | reverse complement strand
GATGCAAGCATACGGGGTATTTCGCCGAAAAATTAACACTTCGTGTTACCGCAAATCCTCAAAACAAATACTTTTTTTTAGAAACCCCGGGGCAAGCCCCGAGGAATTCTTTCGATTAAAAATATAGCCACTTATCGTTTATTCTCCAAGATATTTAGTAATATGAATTGTAGCAACTATTTGTAGTAAGTCCCTTAAAAACAGCCATTTCTGGGCGGATTGTAGTAAGTTTGTAGTAAGTTTTTGGGCAATAAAAAAGGGTCACGCTTTTGACGTAAACCCTTGTTTTTATTGGTGGCGCCTCGCAGAATCGAACTGCGGACACACGGATTTTCAGTCCTTTGTAGCTGTTTTTGTAACTATTTGTTTTATATAGATATGTGTGTCTGTCCAAAATCTATTGTAGTAACGATTGTAGTCAATCATTTCTTGACACATACGGATTTTTGTCCTAACTTACCCCCTACACTATCCCCTTTCAAGATGGAGACCATACAATATGTCAAGTATCTATAAGAATGGTGAATATTATTTCCATCTATCAATCCTCATTTGAAATTGATGGTCGTCTGAAACGATTTCAAAAGACCCTCAAAACTAAAGATGAAAAGGTCGCCAAGAAACGGCAACAAATCTATGACCGTAAATACGAAGACCTCAAGAATCCTTTCCTAAATACTAAAGAACTTTTCTCCAAGACAAAAGAGGAATATATAGAATACCGTGAAAAACAAGTCAAAAGATTGATTCGTTCCCAAAGAACATTAGATAGTGACAAGGGTGTTCTCAAGTCCTTTGAAGATTTCATCAAGAACAAGTATGGTGAGATATACCTGAACGAGATTCGGAAAAAAGACATTGAAGACTATAAGGAAAAACGATTAGAACAAGACGGGGTCTCTGTGACTACATTAGGTGTCAACTTAAGACATCTAAAATCCTTTTTTTCCTATCTCAAAAAGAAAGATAAGATTGAAAATAGTCCGATGGAGGGGGTAGAAATTGAGGCTGGTGAACGACGGGAATTTGTTCCTTTGGATGAAGATTGGAAAACACTTTATGAATACTTATCAGAAGAAATGAAATCCCCAAGATATGACTGGTTCAAGACATTGATTTGGATTCTTGTGAATACGGGGATGAGAATGGGTGAAGCAAGAATATTGAAATGGAAACAAGGAAAAAGTGACTATGGAAGAAAGATGGCGAAAAACTATGTATATCTCTCACCTGATTTTTCAAAGATTACCATTTATTACAAGAGGTCATTGAGAACAATTCCTGTTGAACATATCAAGGAAATATTCAAAAAAATACCTAAATCAAAGATTGTGTATAAAGGGAAAAGTAGAGAACAAAAAGTTGAATTTGTATATGTCTTTGAGAACCCGATTTCACGGACACCCCACGACCATCCAAATATGACAAGAATGTTTAAAACCTTGATGAAAGATTTAAACTTGAATGAACAATATACTCCCCATTCACTGAGACACGGTTTCGTATCTTTTCTCGCCAATAATGGGGAAAGTATTTTCAATATTAGTAAGATAGTAGGTCATAGTGTCAAGGAAGTGACCGAGTTTATTTATGCTCATCATACACCGAAGAATTTGGAAAAAACGATTTCTAAAATTACAGAAGTTTAATTCCATATTAGAATCCTCAATCATGTCGATTTATGTTGTATACAAGTGAACTCATTTTAACTCCTTTCCACAAGATTAATTTAATGGAAAGTGTCTCTAAACAAAATTTAATTTTTCTCCGAAAGGTTTTGACGACCTACAGTTTTAGTCTACGTGTTTTACAAACTTGTTCCAGAAATACTGATTTGCCATATATCATCTTCCTTATATATTTCAAATAAAGCCGTCTATTAATTTTCAAAAACAAGGGCAGTAGTGGATATAAATGAACCTGCAGGTTTTAATGCAGCAAATTATATACCAATAAAAGTGATATTTTTCCCATATATAAAGATTTTTTATATATATTATGTCTATAGGTAATAGAACCAGATGCAGGTTAATCAGTAGTTATACGCATGAATATTAACATTGAAAGGAATATCATGAAGTCAAAGAAATGCAATTTGATTTTTGTGCTATTATTTTTTTCTAATTTGTTATATGCTCAAAGTAAAGTAGTGAACGATAAATTTTACAGTAGTTCTCTTGATACCATTCGCACTGTAAATATTTATTTACCTGAAAATTATGATTCCACAAAAGCAGAAATACGTTACCCAGTTATTTACTTTCTTCATGGAGGCGGTGGAGACCATACTTCTTACCAATTAATCCTTCCAATTCTAGATTCATTAATAATAAACCATATTATTGATCCCGTTATTGTCGTAAAACCTGATGGTAGTTGTAAGCCCTATATTAGCAGCAAATGGTTGAATTCCGTTTTATATGGAAATTTTGAAGATTTTATTGTAAATGATCTTGTTAATTATATTGATTCAAAATATCAGACAATTCCTTTTGCGAAAGGTCGATGTATTATGGGTCATTCCGGAGGTGGAGAAGGGGCTGTGCGAATAGCATTAAAACATCCGGATATTTATACTGGTGTTGCATCACATAGTGGCATTTTAAGTGGTGGATTCCTTAAGTTTATAACTCCACTTATTTTAGCTGAAAATGATTCATCAGATGTGATTAAACCGACAGCGGGTGTTTTGTCAGAAGTACTATTTACAGCTGCTGGTGGATATTCGCCAAATATGAATAATCCTCCATACTATGTTGATCTCCCAATTGATAACCAAGGTAGGGTAATAGACAGCACCTTGGCGCGGTGGAAATTTTATAGACCATCTTACCTGGCTTCCTTATATAATCAAAAGGCTAAATTAAATATATATTTTGACTGTGGTACCAACGATCCAATTTTAAAGTATACAAATATCTTTGCAGATACTCTTTCTACTTTAAAAATCCCATTTGTATTTCAAACATTCGAAGGCGGACATACTGATCAATTGGGAAAAAGGTTGCCCATATCTATTACATTTTTAAATTCAGTGATGAATAAAGAAAAATAATAATTTATGTTAAATCAAGTTTGCATGCATATAACAAGGCTAATTCAGCCGACGCAAAAAGCCGCTCGGCTGATTAGCAACGTTATACAGCACTCTATTTTTCAAGTTTATTAATATCAATTGCGCTTTTCTTACCATTAAATGTAATATTTTCATCGTCGTAAAGTCATTCCATTAGTCTTATTTTTAGATAAACTATTTTTCACCAGTTATATCTGCCTTATTTTACATAAACAGTTTGTGCAATTATTAATAGTACTTCCATTCAATATTATACTGTTATGGCATTATATTATACCTCTGGCACTTGTATTTACCTCCAATGTAAAGATAATTAGTCAATATGACATAAATACTTGACATAGTGACTAGAATAGTTTACTTTGTGATAAAATCAAACTAAAAGATACATTGCAGAGGATCATGAAAACAAATCTCCGCAAATTTAGATTCTTCCGTGGCGAACTCAGCCAACAACAATTAGCTGATATGGTCATGGTGTCTAGGCAGACCATAGTCTCCATCGAAGGTGGCGACTATGCCCCTTCTGTAAAGCTAGCATTATTACTGGCAAAAAAACTCGAAACAACAGTTGAAGAACTGTTTATTCTGGAGGATAAAGACTATGTTTAAAAAAGATCCGATTTTCTGGTGGGCCAGTGGTATTTTAATCCTGGCTCTTCTACTTTTCGCGGTTACACAGAATCAGTTCTGGTTAGCTCTGATGATTGGGTCATATCTCTTACGACCTACTTTAGCTTCCCTTGGAGTTGCCAGTTGTTATGTCGATGAGCGGCAATTAAACATTCATTATCGTTCAAGCAATGTCGCATTTGTTGTTATGATAATTGCTTGTATTTTCTTTGCCGCAAAACTGAACGCTGAAGGAAATCAAAACTGGGAAATATTTAATATGATCATAGTAATCGGACTCGCGACAAAAGCACTTATTAATGTAGTCTTTGTAAAGAACTTACGCGAAGGCGCTACAAAGATCATCATCGCCGCCGGTCTCCTTATCACATTATTTATCGGTATGGAATCTGTGGAAGGTGGATTTTCTATCAAAAGCCTCATGAATCTGGTTCCGGGTCTGGCAATTGTCGGAATAGGCATTTTATCAAAGTATTTCCCACGAGTTATAGGTGTGGTGGTTTTCCTTATTACTGCTGCTCTGGAAGTCGCTATTTTCAGTAAAGGACTTAACTGGGCGCAAATTGTAACTGCCTTAATTGTTGGAATTCCGTTAATAATCGCAGGCGTGTGTCTTTATATACCTGGTAAAAATGAAAGAGAGATTGAACCTGTGAAAAGCGTCTGAGAAAGATTACTCACTTTTCTCGAAACACTGATGGCATACCGGATTAGAGTAGCACTATCTGCGCTCATTTTTTTTAACTTGCCCGCTGGATGAGGTATGAATTTTGTTCATTGTCTCTTCACATAGCAGGGAGGGTATATGAAAGTTCGATTTATACTCAATATATTATATACCGTTTTGCTTTTATTATTTATCACCCATCCAGTTTGTAGCCAGGAATCAGATCAAACCAATAAGAAAAAAAAATCCTCTAACTCGAGATTAATGATTCGGCTTAGTGACCAGGACGTTATTTTACCCATTTCATCGATTGAGTGGGGTCATCCGGACCGCTGGTCCTTTACATCGCGATATATTCACAGTTTTGAAAAAGAAAGAAAAAGAAGACTGTGGCGAAATAATTTTGTAGTATCACTTAGCCCAGGATTATCAGGAGGCCGGTTAGGAGTTGGTTACCTCGGAATATATTCTCCCCCATCTTTGAGAGAGTTTGCTCTTTTAAGTGAATTGCGAGGTGTTCTTCTTCGCACGTGGGGTAATCCTCTTTCAACGATACCTAATACAACTTTTGTTGGAGTGGAGCTAAAAGTTTGTTTATCATGGTTATTAAACGTAAGCGTCGGATTTTATTCACCAATTACAAATTCAAACGAAAATATGAATCCTTTTTGGGGATTTCATTTGGGAATTGGGATTTAGTTTATAGTAACACTAAACTGAATACTTGAAATAACACAAATATATCTTGATATAAAATAGTTTTTAATACCTTTTCTGAAGCATACAAGGAATTTGCAAGAATTCCTCATTAAATACGAGTCAGAATGAAATGATTATTTTTCAAATTATTTAAACTGTGTTCTGTATAACCCGGGCATGCAAAGGAACGCAAACGCGTTCCTTTTGCATGCTTCAGCAGTATCGGCAATAATAAAATTTTGTGGTGTACGGGACGCTAAACTCCTCGGCGTTTGCGTCCGCTGATGCCCAATCCGTTAGAAGCATCGTGAATCAAAGGTAAACACATAGCAAAGTTCAGTATATGGATTATCATTTAAATTTGGAGGAAACAATGAAGACTTTAAATATCCTTATAATTGTCTCATTACTTCTTTTCTTCTTGTCATCGTGTAAAAATACTTCAGAATCGGGTGATAATGGTCCTGCAATTATGGGAAAATGGAACTGGGTTAAATCTGAAGGCTGGCCCGGTTCTACTACTCCAGAGAAGGTCGGATATACTAAACAGATAGTTTTCAGAATCGATGGCACCTATTCTGAATATAGAAATAACTTGCTATATATGGAATCTGATTACAGTATTGTAAAAAAAGATATTGATGATGACAATATCGATGAGTCAATTATAGATATTCAAAACCTGTCATTCGAATATCAGATAGATTCCATTCAAAATGATACATTATTACTTAAAATATTATTTTGTGCAGATTGCAGGGATAGTGAATATTATACAAAAGTAAAGTAAATGGTGCTTCTAACCACGGCATCAAGCGGACCGGAAAACGCGTGGTAGTTTGCGTAGAATCTTGAGGTTGATCAAAAATCCCAACCGGCCGCTTAAGCGTGACCGTTGAGACTGTCGAATAAGTCAATATGATAATAAAATTATATAAAACAGGTATACAAAAATAATGCCTTTATCCGAGATCGTCGCTTACAAGCCCAATTTGAAGGTCTTTGTTTTTATAGATTTCAGCAATTAGGGTTTTTCGACAGTCTCGTTAGGCTAATTTGAAAAAAAATAGGGATAAATTAAATTGATTAACAACTTAGATAGTCAAAATATTATAATTCCGAAAGCACCAGTTTTAAATCTCGCTATTTTGAGCCTTGTGTTGGGAATTTTAAGTATGCCACCTTTCCCTTTTAGCATTTTCACTGGCATTCCAGCTATTTTATTGGGAAACAAGGCTATTAATAGAATTAAAACAAATTCCCATCGAGGAAAAGGTTTGGCTGTGTCAGGAATAATCATGGGTTATTTTAGTATTCTGGTCACTGTATTCCTTATAATTTTAATATTTACAGGTAATTTAAAACCATGATTTTAATATTTGATTTTTTGAAATAAGAGTACTTAAAAATTCAATGAGTAGATACCAATAATTAGTCTAACATGTATTTGTCCTTTAAAGTCAATATGATATAGTAATTCAATACGATAAAATCACATTTTGTCATTATTTTATTCTTTGACTAAAGAATTTAAATTTAAATATTTAAAGGAAGTGACTGAGTTCATTTATGCTCTTCATACAACTGAAAATTTAGAAAAACCATTTCCGTATTTACCAAGAGTTGATAAACAGTTGACGGAAAATCCGATAAAATGTATACTCTGATTGAAAAAATCCCATTTAACAAAAGGAGTATCCAAAATGGAAGTATTCACAAAATTAAATGCTGTTGAAGATGAAGTTTTTCAAGAGATGGAACGAATTGAAACTCAAATCTTTGACTTGAAACAAAAATTGTCAAAGTTAAAGAATCTTGGGAAAGTGATGAATATTGACAGATATAAGAAACCCAAGAGCAAAGATGTAAAGAAATGAGATAAGAGGAACCGAGTCCACTGTGACTCGGTTTTATTTTTTTAGAGATATTTCGAATGTTGTAATTCCCATCATTATTGAACAACTTACATTAGTAAAAAATTCAATTACTTCTATTAAGTTCTTTTTTTCCCAGAAAGTTCTATCGATATCTGTAATAGTTTTATAGATGTTCTTCATATTCTTCAGATTTATTTGGGGATTCAAAGTATGGGCGAATTTGTGTCTAATATTATCAATCTCCCTTATTCCGGGAAGGATATATGAATATAGAGGAATATTTGTGGGTAACAATTTCAACTTTGTGTATAGAGAAAGTCTTACTTTTTTTATATTTGTATTTTTCCCAAAATGGAAATTAAGACAATCGGTTACATATTTTTCAAGTAGTAAATGACATGTTAAAACTCGCCCGATAAGATTATGATCAATCTTCAAAAGTTTATTATACTCATTTACCTTATTGGAGAGTTCTTTCGAATATTGGTCTTTCTCAAATGGAAATGGTAGACCGTTGTTTTTTTTCAAAATGACTCCAATGAATTTTTAATATATACTTGTTTCTTGTGTTTCCTATTTTCTATAATTAATCCACTACCAAATACACAGAGGTATTCTTCTTTAACAATTCTTTTGAATATACCGTTTTAACCCCAACTGATTCACCGGGTTTAGCAGATTCAACGTCAACTCCGTTTAATCCAATAGAAGTGACTTTTTCTTCAAGGTAATCACTGTCTATTACATACCCAATTTTTTGATTTATTTTTAGAGAAAGGTTTTTTACCTCAATTCCTACCACCCCGTGTTTATCCCAATAATTGTATATTTTTCCAATATATTTATATGAGGATGGAACTCTCGAAGTGTAACCAGAAGTATAAAACAATTCTCGTATAACTTTAGAATCCCAATCATTTTTCGTCATCCCCTTCCATAAAAGATATAAGTCCCAAGTAGTCATTAGTGTAATGTCATTACTTTTAGCATCTTCAATTTGTTGATCAGTAAAAACATTGGGATTGTCTCGATCCAACCCAGGAATATTTCTTTGGTGATTTATGATTGATACACCACGGACATCTGTTCTATTCCAATTCTTCATTCTTCTTGGTACATATTTTACCACTTGTAATATCGCTGATTCCCTAGGAAGACCTGAAATACCTTTAATTTCCAATAAAAGGGTTGGTGAATCATCTTGAATTTGTAGATCTTCTTGTTTATTCGAATTTTCACTCTCTCGTTCTAATTCATCATCAATGTCTAATACCTTTTCAAATCCAATACTATCTAAATATATTTTCAAACTATCCACTAATTCTGAACCTGTTTTTGAGATAATGTCATGTAGGAATCCATAATTTTTACGCTCATCTATAATTCTATCATCAAGTTGTTTTATATTATTAGTAAAAATTCCATGTAGTTCTTCCTTTTCACTTTTTATTTTTAACACTGACAATAGTTCGTATTCTTCTCGTTCAGTCCAACTGTATTTATCAAAATATGGAAAAAGATGAGGTGAAAGCTCTGGGAGTACATTCTTGATCAAAGATGAGATGGTTTTGCTGTTTAATTTTATTTGAGGAAGTATTAATATCCTCCCCTTTGTTTTTTCATCCACAATTAATCCACCAATTGGTAATCCATATTTATTATATAATATTGGATACCATTGGTCTTCAACTCTATAGGAGGGAACAATAGTACATGAAAAGTGGGAGTTTTTTATATGAGTTCTAAGCCATTTATATATTTCTTTATCCTCATCAGGAATTGATATTTCTCGACCGGAATCATGATTTATATCGAAATCCTCAAGGTTCATAATTGACAAGAAAGACCAATTATTAAGATTGATATTTCTCTTTTCTATTCTTAATTCACGATGTGGTTTCTGAGCAATTACTAAATCTTGAAAAAATCTGGGTTGAGCAAAAATTACAAATAATCCTCCATGATGAAGGATACGATCAAAGTCATCTTTAATTTCTCTCATAGCTCTCGGTCGAGGATCAATGATCCCAGCATTACATTTACACCATATATCAACTTCACCCATTGATGTATATTTTTCACCTTCAGGTTTCGTTGTTGGCTCTGGTTGAGTTAAATCAATAAATATCACTTCTTGTTCCGAATAATTTGGTAGATCAGGCTTAATCATTACTGGAAAATAGTCATCGCTAACATCCCGAAGATATGGTTTACCAAAAGAACCATGTTGTATATTAAATCCGATTGTTCGTATGTCATTTACAATTTTCTCATCAATATCAACAAAAAGAATCTTAGGTTTTTCATATTTTAGTTCCTTCTCAGAACTTATTATCATAATACCCCTCAAACTGTAAACACCAAAAGTACTTTTATTTATTTATAGATAAAATTTAATAACATAATTAACAAAATACTATCTAATCTCAAGCCTAAAAAACGTCGATTATATACTTGATAAATAATATTCGAATCTGTGTTACTCTCTCTTTGTTATCTCTTTTCTCTACTAAATTTCAATTCAAATACTACTAACTTTTTCACCTTCACACTATTTATTCATAGAGAAAGTCAAAATATTGAGATATGTATCAAAATCTCAATGTGTGTATATCTATTTATAAAAATTATGGAGAAAACAATATGAGTGTAATAAAAGGAATGGAACGATTAGAACTTATTGAATGTGTCCATCACGACCTATGGATATAACTTATTGGAAGTGACTGAATATATAAAAGTTCACCACATACCAAAGAATTTAGAAAAAAACCATAAATCCAAATAATTTTATCCGACCGTTGACGGTTATTCCGATTTTTTGTACTCTCTGATTGAGTCAATCCACTTAATCAAAGGGAGTAAAAAAATGGAAGTATTCACAAAATTAAACGCTGTAGAAGATGAAGTCTTTCAAGAAATGGAAAAGATTGAAAATCAGATGAACGATCTTCGTCAAAAGTTATGGAAGTTGAAAAATCTTGGACGGGTAATGAATCCTGATAGGTTAAAGCAACAACAGAAAAAAGAAGTGAAGAAATGATTTAAGCCGACTCGTATGAGTCGTCTCTTTTATAAAGGTTTGTCAATTTTGGCAGACCTTTTTTATGTTCACCCGGAATGGGTGTCTGAAATGCCCGGAATTTTCCAGTTTAAGTTCTTTATTAGCCATACCCCATTAATCATACATTTTTCATGAATCCTGAAATAATCATATATTTATATTATAAATTTAGTCTCGTAATTCATAATGACTTTCCGTGAATCTAATATCAGGTTCTAATCTAAGTAGGTGTCTATATGGTGTAAATGGAATACGCACACCCCAGCCCATATATTCCAAGATTTGCTTTTTTGATACTGATTTTTGGGATTTTATGAATTTCAAGATTTTATAATAACTTTCTGTTTTTGTGCCGACATCAAATTCGAATATTTTCCAATTATTAAACCACTTTTTCACACGATTCTCCCATGTGAACGATTGTATTATTTTTTCAATATAGACTTTTGCGTCATTAACTATTGATGAGTCGTCTAATACTTTATTTAAAACCGCCATAAATTCCTTTTTTGAATTATAGAATAATGGATATGAATCTCCAAGCATCTCAGGATAAACTAATTTATTAGGTAAAATATACGGAATACCTTGACTTAATCCATCTGTTACAGAAATGCTCCATGCTGAATATTTTCCAAATGTACCGACCCCAACCAATACATTTGAAATGGATTTTAAATATTGTTCTCTATCTGAAACCATTTGTTTGCAAGGAATTGCCCATTCTTTGTCAATTGAGTTGACTAAAGTAAATTTAACTTTAAAGTCTTTCCGCACTTCCCACATTTCATCCATCTTTTTTACAAACCATTTAAAACCTGTGTACTCATTTTCCCTATGATTAAATAAAATGATTTTTTCTTGATTATTGGCACCACTTTTAATATTTATATTATCTACACCAAGATAATGTGGCTGTAAAATTTTATTTAACTTAGAAATTACTTCTTCATTGTAGTACTTCGTTGCTTTAGATAATATCAGGTTTTTAAGCCATATAGAATTCACACCAACTTCCTCCATCTCAAGTGTTCCAGCGATATTATTCATGAAAAGAGATTTTAGATAATGAGTGTTTTCTTCAATTTCGTACCAATGTGAATATCCTATAAACTTGGGTCTAATATTTGTGTTATTAAAGAATAAATTGGATAATTGTAAGGTATGTTCGGGAAGATGGGAATATACTATATCAAATTCATTATCTTGCCAGTTTACAATTCTCTGTAAATCAAAGTAATCAAAGTGGGTTCGCATTGCATTAGGATAAGAAGGAAGTTTGTAAATAACCTCACGAACATTTTCAAATTTTCCAATATTCTGAGTTGGTTTTGGAGTTACAACAGTAAAGTGTAAATCATCTCTAATCGAATTTAGAACTTTGATAATATTTGATAGGACCACTACATAACTATCGCACTCCATATCTTTTTGATAAGTAATATTAGGATATACTAAGATTTTATACTTGTATTCGTTTGAATCAAAGTCAAAAAATTTGCTCATATGTTATCAGTCAGTTTTAGCAGTGTTTTTATCTTTAATCTATTTTTCGACTCATATATTCGTTGCTTTAACAATGTGTTGACAATATTCAATCTTTTTCTTACTGTCTGGTTGAAGTTTAACCACTTAATCGAAAGGAGTATGAAAAATGGAAGTATTTACCAAGTTGAATGCCGTCGAAGACGAAGTTTTCCAGGAAATGGAGAAAATAGACAAGCAGATTATCGAACTTAAAGTTAAACAAAGGAAATTAAATCAACTCGCCAACATAATGAACCATGAACGAGTAATAAAATTAAGAACTCAGGTCGATAAAAAGTAAAAGTCTTATTTCATCTTCCATCTCAAATAAAAGGTTTGTCAATTTTGACAGACCTTTATTTATACCTAATAATTAAATGATTATCCCAAGACTATCAAAAATATTTCACATAATACTCCCTCCATTATATTTATCACTATAAGATAAACTTTTTCATTTTATTCTATTTATTCATAGACAGTTTTCTATAAAATGAAACGTCTATCAAAAACTATGTGTGTGTATCTTTTACAGCAAAAATATTTTAAGGGGAAATTATTATGAACATTATTAACAATATTGAAAGATTGGAACTAATAGAAACAGTACAAAAGTATGGTTTTGCGAAGGGGGCAGAAATTTACTGGCTCCATCGATTTTTGAATCTTCCGGAAAACCAACAAAAGCCACGTCGTCAAATTGAATTCGAAATCGTTGAAAAACTTAGACTTCCAAAGTTTTCAAAGTCAACCTTTGATAAAACAATGTCCATGTATAATAAAATAATACCGCGACTGATGACCAATGAAGTGAAGTCCAAGATTGAAATGTTTGACAACCAACCATTGGATAAACAAAATGAAGGATAAAACACAACCTGTGAAAATCGAAGTCCTTGAAAAAAGATAATGGAGCAAGAACATGGAAAATGAAGATAAGAATTCAGTTCTTTACTTTTATCACATAGCAAATAAAATAAACAGGCGAAAGTACAAAATGTTGGGAATCAAGGATGAAAAGTTGTTGGAAAAATTGGTGCATTCTGACGCCAAATATTTTATGTATATGTATAGCCATATAATTGATTTTAATAAGGCCGTCAAAGATTTGAATGACGAATTACCAGATGAATTTTAGAATATGGTGAAACGGATGGTAAAATAATGACAGGAATGGTTCCGAATCTATTCAGGATGGTCCGAAATCGATTATCTGTATTATATCTATGTCGTGATATGGGTTCGAATTAGATAGTGTCCGAAAATCCAAATCGGTAAATACTTAGATTTTCATTCCCTTAGTTAAAATAATCATCAAATGATTCCATAATTTCTGGAACTTCCTGACTTATATTTGGGAGGTCGAACTTCGAGGTTGAATCTGGAACTGGTTTACGATTCCCTAAATCATATTCATCGGAATCCAACTTAATATTAAAATACCTCATTAAATGATGTTTTATTTTCCTTTTATATCCATCATCCAATTTTTGGTTCTTAATACCATCATATAGATGTTCGAGTAAAATTTGTTTTTGACTTTCATTTAGGTGTTTATCTTGTTGGATTTTATAAAACAATTGTTCCAATCTTCCCCATTGTCTGAAGGTATTATCTATCAAACCATCTATATCTGTGTCACTCAATCTGACTCCATTAGATTCTGATATATTTACTAACATTCTTAGAATTATATCGGTGTTGTCTTTCGCTTGTGTTTTCCATCCTTTTACCATGTATGGATGAACGGGGGAATCTTCAGTAGACCTATCAATTTTCGCGGGACGCCCACCAGTTACGACTTCGTCTGGGGAAGAAATAGATTGTTCACCTTTGGTGACTGAAGGTTTGACAGTTTTTTCTTTTAAAGTTGTAGATGAAAAGTTTTGACTGGAGGTGCTACTCTCAGTTTCTGATTCTCTTATATTCTTCTTTTCTTCTTTTCTAATGTTCATAGTTTCTTCTGTTCTTCTGTCCTTCTGTTCTACGTCCCGACTTGTGTCCCGAACTGTGTCCTGAACTGTGTCCTGATGTGGGCTATTTTCAATGAAATCAATACATTGTGAATATTGTTTTTGGTCGTCAATATGGATTAAATTTAGTAAATCTTGGTCAATCAATTTATAGATAGAAATTTTGTTATTTGTGTGTATTAATTTGAAAATATTATGTTCATATCCTTTTGCTAAAATCGTTTTCCATACACTATTTCCGAACCCATTTTTTTCATTATAATTCTTGTCGTTCAATGTTAATTTTCGGATACCATCACGAGTCATAACAAAATAAATTCTACGTTGATATAAGATAGAATTGATAATTGACAGTAAAGTTTTATTTACAGAATTCCCACCAATATTCTGATATTCATTTTTAAGTGATAACCATTCTGGTAAATCATTTTTAATTATTTTTTTGGTGTGTTGTAAAACTATCAGTTGGTCATTGTCATTTAATTTGTCCGCAAAGTTGAATAATTTTTTCATGGATTAACCCTTTCAATCAATAAATAAAAAAAGTCCTGTGGAAAGGGTTCAATAAACACAGGACTTTTTTGGTGTTACAAAATTGTATTTTATCCTAAACCCTTTAGTATAAATAGTATTATTTTGAAAAAAACGTTTTGAGGTTTAAAGGTGAGAATTGATGTTTTAAGGTTCAAGGTTTATACATATTATACTATTCTCATAGTGAAAAAGTTCCCTAAGTAGCCTTGTTTTATAAATAATTTGACAACCTAATTGTTCAATTTTACCTTCTGTTTATGGAAAAGAAATTTATTGTTCGACCAATTAAGGTATTGATGGAATTAAAAGAAATCGAAGACTGGGAATATCCCAATCAGGATATGGAATTATTCCAATATGATTTAGTCTATCAGACCCTTGAAGAATACAATAGAATAAATAAAGTCTTGAAAGACAAGAAAGACAAGTAATTAGGAACTTTATTTACTAATTGTATTCATTAATAAATTTAACCACTGAGTCAAAAGATTTCATATAATTGACCACAGATTTAATCATAGTTTGGCCCTGGTCAATTTTAGAAGATTCAATAATAGTATATCTATCAATTAATATACTCAAAGTTATTTGTGGTAATTTTATTTTCTTCACAATATTTTCTAAAAAATGTAATCCATCTTTTTCCAAATCTTTTTTTAGCAAATATTCAGATTCAAGCCGTGTTACCAAATGGGCTTTATAAACTCTGGGTCTAATTTCTCTTCGTTCATTAACTACAATGAAAAATGGAGATTTTGAATGTAGAGCAGATATTATTTTTACGAATTGGTCTTGTGACTCAAGAAGAATTTTCCTCAATCTGTTCACCACACTTTTGAGTTCAATATTTACAAATATTTCAAGCCCAGCAGAATAAACACCCACTGTTTGGTGAGCCCAGTTTTTGTATTGTTTGTTTTCTGGTCCAAAAGCAACCCAGCAATTATCATCGTTGCTTTTCAAATTTCCAACATTATACGATTGATAAAAAGGGTCTTCTAATTGTAATAATAATTTTCCCGCGAATTTCTTCATGGTTTCACGAATCCATATTCTGGTTTCTTCATCACCTGGATGAAAAAAATAATCAAAAATCTCATCATTAAATCCTACAAAATCTGTCATCGAGTTCCACTCCAAATATTGTGTAAATTGATTTATAATCCATTGGACATGATAATCCATTTCATTTGAGATACGACAAAAGAAATGATGAATATCAGACCATGATTTTTCAATGTATTGTGGGGAATTAGATTTATCTGTAGTTAGTAAAGAATAATGTTGATTCATCTGATTTGGATTCACATAACCAACTACTTTACTTTCAACTAATATCGCAAAATCATCGCTATATATCCAAGCATCTGGTCTACTCTTTCCGTCTGTTACGAAATTGGTTTGTTTCTTTGGTTTAAATTTTCCAGTATTTGGCAGAATTCCAAGCAAGATTTTTTTTTGTACTCTTTTCAGTTTGGTATCACCAATTGTCTTTTTTTGAAGTTCAAAATGGATTTTATCAGAATTCTGAACACCCAACCATTTTAGAAATTTATTAACGACAATACGATTACTATATTGAAGCGTATTGATTAATGCTTTAGTTGTGTTGTCCTCAAGTTGTCTTTCACGTACTCGATTGTCTTTTATAGCCCCCCTATAATAGTAGAAAATATTATGGTGGAAATCAGTCATATTTTATGTTAGCATTTAAAATGATACGATGTTTTCTATTTCCATTTTCTCGTCAGCACTTAATCCAATATACCTTTTAGTAGATTGAATCTGGAAAATTCCGGGCAATCCGGAATGGGTGTCCGAATTGCCCGAAATTTTCCAGAATCGACTGATGATTTAATTTAAGCATAATATCGTCTAAAGATAAGTTAAATCGCTGATATGCGTGGTATCCCCAACTTTTGCGAAGAGTATGTGTCCCAACATTCAAATCTTTCAACCCGACACGATTAACAAGATTATTCATAATTCGGTAAGCCTGAACTCTATCAATTGGTTTATTACCACCTTGTCGGGATTTGAATAGATAATCATCAGAATACTTAATCCTGGTCAATTTATGAAACTGGACAAGTAATTCCCTTGAACCATTTGTGATGGTAAGGATATTTTCCTTT
>SDBT01009049.1_pt1 | contig 16186 bp, 17 predicted proteins | sample 2277101 | NCBI WGS metagenome assembly SDBT01 (sample SAMN10404973, study PRJNA504765) | marine sediment metagenome | isolation source: marine sediment core GS10_PC15, 103 cmbsf | place: Arctic Ocean: Southern Knipovich Ridge | collected 2010 | reverse complement strand
GCTATAATGTAGTGATGGCTATCATGGAAGAACTTATTACTGGAGCAATAAAACTAGGGTTACAACTTAACGCAAAACAGCTTGAGCAGTTTCATATCTATTACCGAGAGTTAGCGGATTGGAACCAGCGAATGAACCTGACCACCATCACCGGCTATGAAGAGGTACAGATAAACCACTTCCTCGATGCCCTAACTGTAACCCTAGTCTGGCAGCCACCGACACATGATGCCCGCTCTCAGGTTATTGATGTTGGCACTGGTGCCGGCATGCCGGGGATACCACTCAAAATCGCCTTCCCCAATATACGGTTGGCACTGCTTGAAGCCACAGCTAAAAAAGCTACCTTTTTACACCACCTCAAAGATAAACTGAAGCTGGATAACGTTGAAATCGTGGTCGGGCGAGCGGAGGAAGTCGCCCACCTGAGCCAATACCGGGAGGAGTTTGATGCAGTGCTCTCCCGGGCGGTTGCCTCGTTGCCAACCCTCGTTGAATTGACACTGCCCTTCTGTAATGTTGGCGGGAAGCTCATTGCCCACAAAAAGGGAGTTATTGTCCCGGAAATAAACCAGGCAGACAGAGCAATCACTACCCTGGGTGGTAACCTGCGAGATGTGAAAGAGGTTGGCCTGGAAGAGTTCACCGACCAGCGCTGGTTAGTATTAATTGACAAGATATCACCAACACCTGATAAATATCCTCGCCGCCCGGGGGTGCCGAAAAAGCAGCCGATAGTGTGATTTATACTTGATAAATCACACAAAGAAGAATATAATATATGCGTAGAAATGCAGATTATATGAGAGCAAGGAGGAGGAACATGGAAACTGGCACATGGAAGGTTAAGACTGGTCTAGCTCAGATGCTGAAGGGTGGAGTGATTATGGATGTGGTCACCGCGGAGCATGCCAAGATTGCCGAGGACGCCGGTGCCTGTGCAGTCATGGCTCTGGAGAGGGTCCCAGCAGATATTCGGGCTGATGGGGGAGTAGCTCGTATGTCTGACCCCACCGTTATTGAAGCTATTATGAAAGCGGTTTCGATACCGGTAATGGCCAAGTGCCGTATCGGGCACTTTGTGGAAGCTCAGGCGTTAGAAGCCCTCGGCGTAGACTACATTGACGAGTCTGAGGTGCTTACTCCCGCCGATGAAGCAAATCACGTTTGGAAGCATGACTTTAAGGTCCCATTTGTCTGCGGTTGTCGCAACCTAGGCGAAGCCCTGCGGCGCCTAGGTGAGGGAGCAGCCATGATTAGAACTAAGGGCGAAGCCGGTACAGGTGATATTGTAGAGGCGGTCAGGCATATGCGGACAGTTATGGGCAGCATCCGCAAACTGGTAAATATGCCTAAGGACGAGCTGATGGCGTATGCAAAGGAATTAGGCGCCCCCCTCGAACTGGTAATTGAGCTACATAAGACAGGAAAACTACCGGTAGTTAATTTCGCCGCCGGCGGAATTGCTACCCCGGCCGATGCCGCGCTAATGATGCAGTTGGGAGCTGACGGCAACTTTGTCGGTTCAGGCATTTTTAAATCCAGCAATCCAGAAGTCAGAGCCAAGGCTATTGTCAAAGCCACCACTCATTTCCAGGACCCGCAGATAATCACCGAGGTCTCCAAGAATCTAGGAAGCGCAATGTCCGGGCAATCCGTAAAACAACTCAAACCTGAGGAATTATTAGCATCTAGAGGATGGTAATATGAAAATAGGTGTCCTTGCCTTGCAAGGAGCCTTTGCTGAACATATAGCCGTATTGCGTCGCCTGGAAGTAGATACCACGCCCGTCCGTTTGCCCCACCAGCTTATGGAACTGGACGGGCTAATCATTCCCGGTGGAGAGAGTACTTCTATCACCCGGTTGATGCTAAGCTATAACCTGATAAGTGAAATAGGCAACCTGGCCAAAAACGGGTTACCGATACTTGGTACCTGTGCCGGGATGATACTCCTCGCTAAAGAGACTCCAGATTCCAAGGTAGAGCCCTTGAGATTAATGGGCATAAAGGTTAGACGTAATGCCTTCGGCAGGCAGGTAGACAGCTTCGAAGCGGAATTATCAATACCGATTATTGGCGAAAAACCATTTCATGCTGTGTTCATTAGGGCGCCGCTAATCGAGAAGATAAACAGCAACGTAGAAATACTAGCCAGGTTGGATGATGGCACCATCGTCGCTGCCAGACAGGATAAGCTCCTGGCTTTAGCATTCCATCCTGAATTGACCGATGACCCAAGACTGCACAAGTATTTCCTGGATATTATATCTGGAAAGCAGTGAATTCAGACCGGGAGAGGACCCTTTTGCAAAAAGAAATCACTGATGACCTGGACGCTCTGCTCGACATTCTCCCGCCTCATATTCGCCAGCCAATATGCGAGCAAGAGAACCGCCGGGAACTACTAGAGGTGATTCTGGACCTGGGTCGCCGCCCTGAGGCACGCTTTCTCCAGCGAGAAATAGCCCTCAACTCCAAAGAAGTTACCGAAGAGGACATTGAGCACGTAACCTCCCGCATCAGCAGCTTCGGCGGAGACAATCGGGCAGGAATAGAACGCACTCTACACCGCATCTCAGCCATTCGTAATCGCAAAGGTCGCATTGTCGGGCTTACCTGCCGTGTAGGCAGGGCTGTCTTTGGCACCATGAAAATTATCGAAGACCTTATCCGGTCGGGAAAGAGCGTTCTGCTTTTAGGTCGCCCGGGTGTAGGCAAAACAACCATGCTCCGCGAGATAGCCCGCGTGCTGGCTGATGACTTCGGCAAAAGGGTTATCATTGTAGATACCTCAAATGAAATTGCCGGTGACGGTGATATTCCCCACCCGGCCATTGGGCACGCCCGACGGATGCAGGTAACTACACCTACCATGCAGCATGCCGTAATGATTGAAGCCGTAGAGAACCACATGCCCGAGGTAATCGTTATTGATGAGATTGGCACCGGGCTTGAGGCTCAAGCCGCCCGAACTATTGCCGAGCGTGGTATACAACTGGTTCCCACCGCTCACGGTAATACCCTGGAAAATCTGATGATGAACCCCACCCTCTCCGACCTTATTGGCGGTATCCAGTCAGTAACCCTGGGTGATGAAGAGGCAAAGCGAAGAGGCACTCGGAAATCCATACTGGAGCGAACCTCATCCCCCTCCTTTTATAGTCTCGTTGAAATCAAGGACTGGGACAGGGTAGCAATTCATCCTGATGTCGGTGAGGCGGTTCACGCAATCCTGCGTGGGCAGCCGTCAGCCATAGAGACCCGACAACTGGATGAGGCAGGAGAGGTGAAAATAGAAAGAGAAACGCCAGCCGCCACTGTCAGGAAACCTGCCAGAGACAGACAACCGGGCAAGAAAGAAAAGCCACCCAGAATTCTTCTTTTCGGTATTAATCGGGGGCGGGTGGAGCAGGTAGCCAGAGATATGCAACTACCCCTGGACCTGGTTGATAACCTGGGTGAGGCTAGCCTGCTGGTCACCTCCAAGAAGTACTATCGCCAGAAGCCGAAAAGTGTCAAGGATGCTGAAGCGGCTAATCTACCCATCTATGTTCTGAGGAGCAACACCCCACCCCAAATCAGGCAACTACTGCATAGTATCTACCCGGTGGAAACAACTACCGGGGAAAGCTCCTTCAAGCTGGCCCTTGATGAGGCAAAGGAAGCCGTGGAGCAGGTGAAGAATGGACAGGAAACAGTTGAGCTGAGTCCCCAGAGCGCCTACATCCGGCGGTTGCAGCACCTGATTGCCGAAAGAAATGCCCTCTCCTCCCAGAGCACCGGCAAAGACCCCAACAGAAGAGTGAGGATTTTCAAGGGGTAGCCCAATGCCAATTAGTGATAGGGACTACGTGCGAGGCGAACATCCTCCCACGTGTACTTGCAAAGAATGCACTGAGAGAAGACTAAGCAAGTACACAAGTCAAAGGCAAGGCAATACTAATAGAAAGTCTTCGCTGAGAACAAAACCCTCTTCCTCGCATTTTGTTATTCCACCCGCCTCTATAAGACGAATTTGGAGAAAAATACCGCTATGGATACACAAATTGTTCTTGAGTCTCTTAGTTATTGCTGGTCTAGTAGAAATCATCAGGAGAGGCTATGAATTATTTACTCAACACACAGAACCACTAAAGAATACGATTATATTCTTGATAGAAGTTGGGGGATGGATCTGGATTATCACCGTTCTGAGAAAACGAAGATATAGGTATAGAAATCCAAAGTTCAAACTGATATTGATATCAATAATAGCAATCTCTTCAGTTTGTGCGTTTGCGGGAATAGAACCCTTATCATCCTACAAGGACAACATTTTCGATTCAGTAAACGACTATTTAGAAGAACAACGAGTAGCTAGAGATGTAGCCGAAGAAACTAGAATAGAGTCAGAAGAAGAAAGAATTCTACAGGATGCGATCAGGGCCGAGAGATTAGCCTTTGACCTAATAAATGAGCGAAGGATGCTGAATGGACTCATGCCGACAAAGTGGAATGACGAGCTATATAAACTTTCTAAAGCACACACCCAAGCTATGTCTGACAGAGGAGAACTCTTCCATTCACCAATGGATGCTTCCTATGGTGAGAACGCATGGGGAGGAGAAGGATATATAGACTATGGCTATGAGGAACTGGCGACAGTTATAGTTGATAGCTGGATGTCAAGCCCTCTTCATAGAGCTTGGATACTTCATGAACCTCTTCAAACATCTGTCGTAAGCATAATAGTCACTCCAAATAGCCAGTTTGCGTCTTGGACATTTTGGACGAATGAAGCAGGAGAAGGGCCAGAATTAGTACAAAAGATAGCTGATGAATGGAGAAGGGAAACGGGTGAGAGTATACCATGGATAGAATGGCTATATATGAAGGATTATTTGCGTCAATAAAATAGCATTTTTAGAAAGGAATTAAAAGTAGCTTCGCCCTTTCACAAATTTTCTTCCATCTCCCCAAAACAGGGGGAGAGGGAAAAAGGGTGAGGGGTTACCATTATCTCATGACCCAGCATAAACTCAAAGAAGCCAGACAAACCCTCTCCCAAGAGCAGGGCACTATCATCAAAGACTGGGGAGGTAGACTCCCCATCGCTCTCATCTACCCGAACTCCTACTATCTAGGCATGTCCAACCTGGGCATTCATGCCATCTATCGCCTCCTGAATAGCTACGATGACGTGGTTTGTGAGAGAGCCTTCTGGGAGAAAGACAATCTTGCCAATCGAATACCTGTCCTGGCACTGGAATCCCAGCGACCGCTTTCGGATTTTGCTGTGCTCGCCTTCTCCGTCACCTATGAGCTTGATTACTTCAATATAGTCCAGATTCTCAAAGCCAGCGGTCTTCCTCTATATGCCACTGACCGCGATGAGAGGCACCCGCTGGTTATCGCCGGTGGTCCCTGCATTACCGCCAACCCCATGCCCCTGTCTCCCTTTTTTGATTGCCTGTGCATTGGTGAAGCAGAGCCGATACTGCCCACAATGCTGCCTGTTCTATCTGAAGGCATCAGAGACAGGCGTCACGAGCTATTGAAGGCGCTGGTTTCACTGCCCGGCATCTATCTACCGCAACACCACACGGGGACTCCGGTAGTTCGCCAGTGGGCGAAGAACTTAGATGATTTCCCGGTCACCTCCACTATCCTCACTCGCGATACTGAGCTAGGCAACCTATTTCTCATTGAGGCGGAGCGCGGCTGTAACTGGGGCTGCCGCTTCTGCCTGGTGGGCAATGCCTTTCGACCGATGCGCTTTCGTTCTGTAGACAAGCTCATAGCCCAGGCTAAAATAGGACTTCAATATAGAAAGCGCCTGGGGCTTGTGGGCCCGGCAGTTACTGACCACCCCCACATTGAGGAACTGGTCACCCAGTTACAGCAAATGGGCGCCGAGCTATCCGTCAGCTCGCTGCGGGTAAAGCCCCTCCCCCCAGCAGTACTGAGCGAAGTAGCCAGAAGTGGAGCACGAACCATCGCCCTCGCCCCCGAGGCTGGTTCCCAGCGCCTGCGCCAGGTCATCAGAAAGGGTATCACCGAAGACGACATCCTGGAGGCAATAGATAAGGTAGCCAGACAGGGTATTAAACAGGTCAAGCTCTATTTCATGATTGGCCTGCCGTCAGAGACCGACGAAGATATAGAGGCAATCAGCAAGCTGGCCCTCAAGTGTAAGAATATCCTTGATAAGCAACAGGCTGGCTGTCGCCTTACCCTGAGCGTTTCTCCCTTTGTGCCCAAGGCAGGCACACCCTTCCAGTGGTTACCAATGGAGTCTCCACAGGTACTGAATCACCGTTTAGCCATGCTCAAGAACAGCTTGCAGCCGAAAGGTATCAAAATCAAAGCTGAAAGCCCGGCCTGGAGTCAGGTTCAGGCAGTCTTAGCCCGGGGCGACACCGAACTGGCTGAGGTACTGGCTAGCATTGAAGAGATTTCACTAGCCGGTTGGCGTCAAGCCATCGAGAAAACCCACCTGGACATCGACTTTTATGCCCATCAGAGGTGGGATACCGATAAGAAACTACCCTGGGCAATGATTGATTCCAGCACTAAACCTGAGCACCTGAGAATAGAGCTGGACAGGGCTTTACATCGAGATATTGGCCAGAAATGCAGTCCCTCGATAAGATAACTATTGACACTTGCTGAACATTGGTATATTCTTTTGACTAATTACAAAGCTCAAAGGAGGTACAGTCACATGGAAAAGACTTCTACCGGGCTGGACGAGAATGTTGCCGGGCTGCTCTGCTATGTTCTGGGCTGGATAAGCGGTATTGTATTCCTACTAATTGAGCCGGAAAACAAATTCGTCCGCTTCCACGCCATCCAGTCAATTATTGTGTTCGGCGTTCTTACTATCGCCAGTGCTATTCTCACCTGGCCACCTTTTATTGGTATCGTCTTTAGCTGGATTATCTCAGTGGTCGGATTCATACTCTGGGTAGTCCTGATGGTTAAGGCCTACCAGGGCATAAGGTACAAGTTACCCTGGGCAGGTAATCTGGCTGAGAAATGGGTGGGTGGACAGAGATAATAAATTAAGGATAATCTTCAACAGGATATAGAAGGAGGTCTGATATGATGGGCTATTTTACAATACTGGCAGCTATACCCGGCTTCTTTTTGAGCTCTCTCATTCTCATGCTGCTCTGGGGCGTTATTGCCCCCAACTTCGGGTTTGTGATAGACAAGATAGACTACCCCACAGCCATGCTGGTAACCATCACCCTCTGGCTGGCGGTAGCTCCGCTAGCCGCCGCGGCTGGTCGAAGAGGCAGAAAGTAATTTCGGTATAATATATAGTAACGGCCTGCATCTCTCTAGGGATGAAAAGGTCACTAATCAAACGGTGTCTCTTTCGTCATATAATATAGACACAAAAGAAGATGACGAAAAGGAGGCAAAATGGCTGGAGGGAAACTATTCCTGGCAATTGTCACAGTGAGCCTGGCCGCGCTTCTAATTGGAGCATGCCAAAGTGAACCAGCCCCCGCCCCAGGTGAGGAAGTTAGCCCTCCAATCCAGGTGTCCGAAGAAAGCAGTCAGAAGATTGCCGAAGAGTTTGTCAGGAACAGCCCAACCTTCAGCTTTGATGGTATGGAAGAAACCTTGAAACTGACCAATACCCTGACAGCACGATGTCCCTACTGCTGGGTATTTATCTTTGAGTTTGATAGCCGAGCCGCTGGCTATGGTGGCCGCACAGGAATGATGTTAGCCCAGGTGATTACTCACCACCGGTCAGTAATCGCAGTTGACCAGCACGAGATCGAATCTGCGGTAATGGACGAAGAGTAGGATATGCTGGCCCAGACGGAGATAAAAGACTAGACCCAGGGGATTGTTGAAGATACTCTCCGATATCCCTTATGTCACATCAGTAGACAGGGCCATCCTGTACCACTATAGGCAGGCTTGCCCCGGTATAAGCATGCTTTAAGGCTACCTCTTCGTTCAGCTCAACACCCAGACCTGGCTTGGTCGGCGGTATGATATAGCCGTCCTGCCATTGGATAGGCTCCTTTAGAATCTCAGCATGGAAACCACCAAACGTCTCAATACTTTCCTGAATCAGGAAGTTAGGACTACAGGTGTCAAGCTGTATATTGGCAGCAGCTTCTATAGGGCCACAGTACAAATGCGGTGCAATCTGCGCATAATGCGCTTCAGCCATCCCGGCAATCTTCTTACCCTCCAGTATCCCCCCAACACGTCCCAGAGCCATTTGTAGAATTACCGCCGCCTGCTTCTCAAGCAATTCCCGAAACTCGTACTTGGTTGCCAGCCGCTCACCGGTAGCGATGGGAATGCTGGTGGACCGGGCAACTCTGGCCATCTCATCCTTGTTCTCTGGTGGGACTGGCTCCTCAAACCACAGCGGGTCGAACTTTTCCAACCTCCTGGCTAATCTGATGGCACTGGAAGTAGTCATCTGACCGTGGGTGCCAATAAGCAGGTCACACTTGTTACCGACGGCTTCTCGCATATTTTTCACAACGGCCTCAGCATTACTAAGAGTTTCTAAGGAAAGTTCCGTAGGGTCGAATGCAGTCATTCGTTGAGTGGGATCAAACTTTACTGCGGTGAAGCCTTGCTTAACATATTCGGCTGCCCTTTTTGGGGCTCGTTCCGGGTCTGTATGTATCCCTCCTGTGCCACGATGCTCCTGGTCTTCAGATGCCGGGTAAAGGTAAGTATAGGAGCGGAGCTTCTCGTGAACCTGCCCACCAAGCAGGTTGTAGATGGGCTGGTTGAGTTCCTTACCAATAATATCCCAGCACGCCATTTCAAAGGCGCTAATCACACCCATCATCGCCAGGTCTGGATGCCGGGTATAGGCGCTGGAGTAAAGTATTTGCCACATCCTTTCAATCTTAAATGGGTCGGAACCAATAACAACCCGTTCACCCATATCCTCAATCATTCGTACCACCGTTTGTGGGCGGAGCGGTACTCCGTATGCCTCGCCGACACCCTCCATCCCATCATCTGCTACGAGTTTCAGGAATACCCAGTAGGGTCCCCCATGATGAGGAGGTGGATTCTCCACCACGTATGTCTTAACATCTACTATCTTCATAGTCTGCTACTCCTCCTAGTTTGAATTTCCGGCTTCAGTTTTTCTGAGAAGGTACAATCTGCACCCTAGAACCAAATTCTCTTGCAAAACCTCATCAGTGCGAGCGCTATGTAGAAGACAACATTGGCCCTTCTTAGCCTTCCTACAGCCAGAGCTACGAACTGAGCAGCTCGGTTACGACCGCATTTATCTCACGTCCATCGGCTTTACCTTTAAGATGGGCGATAAGCTTGGGCATAACCTTACCCTTGTCACGTGGCCCCTCTGCCCCCACCTCCTCGATAATCTGGCGAGCAGCCGCTACAATTTCTTCATGACTTATCTGCTCTGGCAGATATTCCTGCAATACAACCATCTCTGCTTCTTCATTATCCACCAGGTCCTGGCGGTTTCCCTGCTTAAAAGCCTCGATACTCTCCTCGTGACGCTTAGCTTCTTTAGCGACAATACCAAGGATATCCGAATCTTCCAGAGTAGCCTGCTTGGCGATTTCTTCATTCTGAACCGCCGCCAACACCAAGCGAATAATTGAACGCCTCGTCGTATCTCCACTCTTCATCGCCTGTTTAAGGTCACTGTTTAACTTTTCTTTTAACAATACTTCCACTTTACCTGCACCCAATATATAATTATCTTTCTGCTAAATCGCTTGACTAGCTCTCAAAGCTCTCGCTATTGCCCATTAATACATTAGTCACATAAAACATCAACCTCCCTCCTAATTCAATATTCCTATTGCTCGTAGGAGAGCAATAGCTAACTTCACGCCGTCATATTCAATGCCCTTTCCTGCCCAGTATCTCACGAGCGACTACTACACCACAAGCAGATGCCTGAATCAAACCACGACTAACACCAGCCCCATCACCAGCAGCAAACATATTATGAATCTCAGTCTCCAGGCTAGGACTGAGCTGAAGCCGACCGGAATAAAACTTAACCTCAACCCCATAAAGCAAGGTATGGCATGAAGCCACGCCTGGAGCCAGCTTATCTATTGCCTTGAGCATCTCTAATAGCCCGGTTAGATGACGGTAGGGAAGAACGAAGCTGAGGTCACCGGGAGTGGCACTTTTCAGACTAGGGCGGACCAAGCCTCGCTCAATGCGAGTCGGCGTAGAACGTTGACCCTGCATCAGGTCACCCAGACGCTGCACCAGCACCCCTCCACTAAGAATATTGGCTAGCCTAGCCAGATACTTTCCATAGGCAATAGGCTCCCGAAAAGGCTCAGTAAAGGTCGTGCTCACCAACAGGGCAAAATTAGTATTACTGCTCTTACGGTCAGCATAGCTATGCCCGTTGACTGTGATTACGGGGTCAATTCCCCCTGTAGATTCCATAATAACCTCACCAGCAGGGCACATACAGAATGTTCTAATCCGGTCATCAAAGCTAGGGGATACGAACTCCAGTTTTGCCTCATACAGTACATTACTTAAATCCTTCATCACGGCCACTGGCACCTCTACCCTGACCCCAACGTCAACAGGGTTATTAAACATGGTCAGGTTAAGTCGATCGGCCTCCTTGGATAGCCAATCGGCTCCTTCCCTGCCCGGAGCCAGAACTAGGTAATCACAATCAAACCTCTCCCCTGCCTCAGTTTCAATCCCCCTGGCCTCACCGTTGTCAACAATGACTGCCGAAGCTGTTGTCTCGAGCCTAAGGTCCAAGCGTGAACTAAGATGCTTCTGTATGGCATTGAGTACTGAACGGCAATGCTCGGTGCCAAGATGACGAAGAGGCACCGGTATCAGACGCAACTCAGCGAGAGAAGCCTGGCGGCACAATTTATCCACCCCATCTCCAACCCCATAAAGTCTATCCGTGGCACCAAACTTAAGATAAATATCATCAACATACTTCATCAGGACTTCAGCACCACTCTCTCCCAGATAATCCCCGAGTCGACCTCCCACCCGTGACGAGAGTGTTAGCTTGCCATCGCTAAAGGCCCCAGCTCCACCTAAACCACAGACCAGATCACAGGGTGAACAGGAAATACAAGAACTACCCTGGTCCCGAGCCGGACACTGACGACTATCAATATCTCTCCCTTTCTCTATGAGCAAAACATTCAGGTCAGATACCCGAACCATCTCCAAAGCGGCAAAGATACCCGCCGGGCCACCACCCACAATGATAACGTCGTATTTCTTAGCCATTTTATTGAGCAATACCATTGTATAACCTGTCACTTCAAGCGTCAAGGGGTTGTTCTCGTTCACATTATCGGTCATTAGCGTCAATAAAATAGACGAATCTTCTTGACATTTGCCAGTTGGCGAATTATAATACATTTATGGACACTAATTACAAAAATCACATAGGGGGAATAATCAAGCAGCAAAGGATTAGCCTGCCGCTCACGCTACAGGAACTCGCAGCTAAAGCAGGTGTGTCAGCGTCACACCTGGGTCGCATAGAGAGAGGAGAGCGCTTCCCCTCAGCCCATATTCTGCGGAAGATTGCCGAACCTTTAGATTTTGAGGAGAATGAGCTATTTACTCTGGCCGGGTACCTATCTGCTCAACCCTCTATGATGGCAGAGAGGACGCCAAGTTATAGCGGTGGTCAATTGGACCCTTACGTTGCTAGAGTATTGAGCCAGGAGCCAGTTGAGCTACAACGTACTGTTATTGGAATCCTCACGATACTAAAGAGTATCGCCAAGAGTACTGAGCGAGAAAGCTGCTAACAACCAGTTGAGGGGAGAGTCATGAACCGGCTGAGGGCATTCACCATTATCATTGGTGGCGCGATTCTTACAGTTCTAGGTATCGGGATATGGGAAAGCCCTTAGATTAGTTGGGAAGGCTTCTTGGCTGCATGGTCTATTATAGGCAATGAAATAGCCAGATTAAAAGACGACCCCTTTGCTGTATTAGGAATCCTGGTGATTATAGTCGGACTGGTGATTACTTATCGTGGATTCAAACGCCTGGTGAGAGGATAACCAAAACAATTGGTGAAAGAAGTGAATGAGCAGGACAGTGAGAAGGTAGATTTCGTGTCGGTGATGACACATGAGCTCAAAACTTCTCTCACTGCCATTATTGCTTCAGCCGAGCTTCTGGCTGATGAACTTCAGCTAAGTGACCAGAGTCCACACGGGAAGCTTATTCAGTCAATCATCCGCAACGCCCACCAGCTAGATGAGAGGGTATCTTCCTTCTCAGAAATGCCCCGGGCACACATGAAGGATTTCCAATTTAAGCCCGAGCCTTGTGACATTGAACAAATTATCCGTAGTGTAGCCACTCGGCTTCATCCCCAGGTTCAAAGCCGAAGGCAATCCTTTACACTGAGATTGCCCGATTTTTTACCATTGGTCAAAGCTGATAAATATCATCTGGAGCAGATACTGCTAACCTTAATATCCAATGCCTCTAAGTACACTCCGGAAGAAGGCGAGATTGAGGTAAGTGCCTGGCAACACACTAATGATAGCCTGGTAGTCCAGGTAAGTGATACCTGTGGGGGCATCCCGACCGAAGAACGAGAACTTGTTTTTCAACCTCACTACCAGATTAATCGTAGTGAGGGCAAAGGTGGACTCGGGTTAGCTATTGCCAAATTCCTCGTTGAGCTTCATGGTGGCAAGATTTGGCTAGAAAGCAAAATGGGCGAGGGCTGCAGCTTCTTATTCTCAATATCAATAGCAGAGTGAGTTGGTTAATAAACTGCTAAAAACTAGGTATAAACAGCCACCACCACAGCTTCCTTCGCATTATGCTCATCAAAGAACAGGACTGCCACCTTCCTGCCAGTAACCATCTCAGCCGAGGATATATTTCTAGCCACAGTTATATCTTCCAGATAAACCTTAAAACTGCTGGCAATCTGAACAGTAGCCGTGTAATTGCCAGAATTGAAACTCTTCAGCACCCCTTTCCTCATATTCATCTTATGCCTCCTCACATTCTTTCTACTTCCCGGACTTTATACCGCTCCCAGTGATAGTCGTTCCTCATATTCGCCACGGCGAGTCTCATAGACCATGGCTATTCCCAGCACCCTCTTCTTCTCAGCACTGAGCCCAGCCCGGCTATCAGTTATGTCAATAACATCGTATAACTGCTGACCGCAATTGACCGGAACTTGAATAGCACCACTAACTGATTCTATCTCAGCTTCTCTCAAATAAGCCTCCCCCCTCTCCTCGGCCCGGGCTACGGTATCTATGTTCCTGTCCTCCAGCTGGCTCAGCCTGTCATAAAGTTTATCTATCTGGTTCCAGGAAAAACTATTGACAATTACTGGCTCATCACCTGTTGGGTCATAGCCTTCGACCTGAACCCGATTAAGCTCCCAGGCTCCCTTCCGGTATCTGCCCCCGAATATAACATGGGCTTGTCCGTAGGAATAACCCGAACTGTCGGAAGACTGAGGGTTCACCACATAGGCTTTATTGCCTTCAATGAACAGCACATCAGGAATAAAAGAAAGCAATCTCCTGATAAGAATGTCACCCCTGTTATTGGGGTGAATGGTGAAATCAGGATAGTAGCCAGTTATCACCGATGATTGGGATTTTACCTCAAGCTTCAAGCCAACTCTGGCCAGGACAAACTCAAGGATTTGCTTGACCGACATCTCGTCCGAATCTTTGTTCCACCTGAATTGATGTCTGGCCCTCCAACCTTCAACCAAACGCCAGCCGTCAGTGGCATACAGCATAAGACTCGCCTTGCCCCCCGAGCTGATATGCTCATAAGCATCAATCCAGAAGGCAAGACCTGAACTAACTTCGTTTCCCTGAGAGGTAACATAGCCAGGGCTAACCTCTAGCTGACAGCCTGTGTCAAGGACGGATAGCTCCCCTTCTGCCGGTGAGGTATACTGCCCATCGTCGTTCCTAAGCTCAATGGTTAGTTTTCCCTCGCCTGAGCGAGCCTCCTGCCTCAGTGAAAGGACATCAGTGGTTAAATCAAGGCTCTCCTCGGCTAGCTTGGCTCGCCACACTCCGTCGGGAGTAGATAACCAACAATAATCACCGTGGTGAGCAATCGCCATCCCGTACTCGCTAGACAGATCGAACGGCACTGGTTCACGCCACAGGTTTTCCAGAAAATCAGCGCCGGGAACAGAGTGCGACCAGAAAGGACGATTATAAGCTTGGGTGCCGGTAAACTTCTCAATATAAAAACCCCGGCAGACGTCTGGCTCATCCATAAATACCCTGTGGTATTCAAAGTCGCCACCGGATGGAGCTGAGACGAGCCCCTTGAGGTCCGACCAGGTGCCAGCAGAAACATCACCGCCATCACCATAAATGAGCGACCATAGCTTAAAATTGCCATCTGAATCCTGCCCGGCGACTAACAAATTCCAGTCGGCAGCGTAGACAGCAGCTACACCTGAAAGGTCGCCAGTGGTTTTATCCCAGGCAGCCTTAGATTGCCAGTTGTTGCTTATACACTTTTTAACGTAGAGGGTTTCCTGGTCGGCGAAGAAGATAGCCAAATCACCGTTAGGCTTGTAGGCGGCAGTCAGGCCATAGATAGCGGTGGTGGGAGAATAGTCAATAAGCTCAGGGCTGCCCCAGTTAACGCCGTAGTCGGTACTCTTTATGCGCCGGATTTCTCTGTCAGAGTTTATCCAGAAAATAGAGACCTCAGCCCCCAGGGAAGCAGCCGCCACAACCACACAGTTGTACTGGTCGGTGTAAACCCACTGGCTGAAATCTGATGAGGGACCGGGATTAGCCACCCTCTGCCGATAAAGCTTCCTGGAATCAGCAGGCAGGGTTATTCTGGCTCTGATGAGTGAACCATCACCGGGGATAGTTAGCGCATGGAAGTAGTCATCCTCACCGCCGTCATATAGCCTCGCCCAGTCAAGCCTGACCACGCCGGCAACCTTATTCTTGGCTTCCACCCTGACATAAGGGGTACGGCTAGCTTCCTTCTGAGCAACCAATAGCGTTGACGATAGGCTTCTCACTTTGCCTCCTTTTCCCCTTCGCTCTGCTGGCCCGGGATATATTTCTTCCCCCAGAAAAGGTGCCCGGCAATGTAGCCCAGAGCAAAGACGACAAAAAACCAGAAGGTTAAGTCCCAGAGCCAATGCCCGAGCAACGCCCCTATAGCCACCAGACCAATAATCCATAGCCCCTCAAGTTTATGCCAGGTATCTCGCAGAATATAGGTCCAGGGACGACCGCCTATCCTTGACCACAGTGCTTTATAAAGTATTGTGAACACAGCTCCTCCCTACACCAGAGCAGCCAGTATATCAGGCAGTGGCTTATCTGCCTTTCGGTAGTGAGTTGCCAGGTGCTTGGCTGCCTGAAGTATTTCCCCGGCACTGACTTCCACCCTTCGTCCACGGTAACCCCGTGGCGATAGAGCAGCTACCGCCGCCGGTATCCTCTCCCAGTCAACCGTCTTTTCAACATCAAGCTTCCCTCGAAGTGCTCTGAAGATACTCTTCTTGTGATGGGGCAGCTTCCAGGTCTCAGGACTTTCTGGGTCGCCAACGATGGCAAAAGCCTCCTTAGGCAAGCTTTCTTTGGTCTTAGGTAATTCTTCCTTCACCGTCATAATATGCCTCCTTACGGTCCATAGTCAGTTGATTGAGATACCGGTGGATAATAGGGCTTATAGAGAGCACGGATTCTAACCCGATTTCTCCTCCCCAATCTCCTTAGCTCCCGCCGGAAGTAGTCCAGCTTTTCTCGTCCCCAATTAAGTAATTCCTCTGGAGTAGGGATGCCACCAACGTTCACCCGATTGATGGCATATACTGCCCACTCAATGGCGGCATAGCCACAAGCACCGACAGCAACTAAGTCCTCATGCCTGGCAGGAATGGTAGAGCTACTAGCATCAAGGATATGGAGCTTACCGTAATAGATATAAGCGTTGGAACCATCGGGAACCTCGTCACCAAGCAGAGTAATAGCATCTGCCCATAGAGTAAAGCGCTGGTAGCTCTTGGGAAATTTGTCCACCGGATACTCCACCGCCTCAACCATGATGCGGTCGGTTACGGTGGATATATCAACTTCCCTTGAGCCAGAAGTAGTAGCTTTGGTTGCCTTCTGCTCATGGGGAATAGTTTCGGAGAAGTCTTTTACAGCGTGGGCAATAT
>SDBT01009048.1_pt1 | contig 16187 bp, 10 predicted proteins | sample 2277101 | NCBI WGS metagenome assembly SDBT01 (sample SAMN10404973, study PRJNA504765) | marine sediment metagenome | isolation source: marine sediment core GS10_PC15, 103 cmbsf | place: Arctic Ocean: Southern Knipovich Ridge | collected 2010 | reverse complement strand
CAGATCGTCCCAAAAGCGGGGGTCTTCGAAGAGGAAGTATTTGAAGTTGCTAAAACCCACGAACTGAGGTTTCGGCATTGTGTTGGCATGCCACTTGGTAAAGGAGAGGGCCAGCGTCCATATCAAGGGAAATATCGCCAAAAGCATGAGGAACAGCAGGGCGGGCAGCAGAAAGGCCCATTTGACGGTATCCCGGGAAAATAGATTTCCAGCCATTTGTAAGCGTTCCTTTTTGAAAAAAAATGAAACAGGGCGCCTTTAAGGCACCCTGTTTTTATTTTACGGTGGCTCTACTTCAGGTTCAGGGAACCCCGGTAGTACCTCTTCTGATCCTCGAGTCCTCTTTCTTCGGTGATGCGCACCCAGTCGTTGTAGATTAGCTCGCAGCCCTTCTCCGGTGAGATTGATCCTGCTAACACCTTGGCCAGGTGGGTGTCCAGGATGTTGTAGTACTCCGAGCCCCCGGGGATCATCAGGTCCGTGACGGCGTAGGGGTCGCTGAGTATGTTTGCTACGCCTTCCAAGAACCCTTCGGCGGACTCCCGCTCCCAGCCGCCCCGAACCCAGGCGTCGAGGGCCTTGAAGTGGGATTGGCGCCAGGGGTTGGCCCCGGTATAACCGTGGATGCCGCTCACATCGAGCAGGGAATGCTCGGGGTTGGTGACATAGGTCGCGAACTTGTAGGCCGCATCCTTGTTAGGCGCGCTCTTGGTAATCACGTAGACCCAACCTCCGAAGTTGAGGAAGTTCACGTTGTGCTGCTTTTCCACCCACTTGTTCGTCTGCCGGTCCCAGTACTTCTTTGCCCCGGGCAGCGGCCCGTAGCCCAGCTTTCCTTTTACTTTGCTGCCGTACTCTTCCGGGTACTGGGCCTGAATGGCGATGTCGGCCCAGTCGATGGCCATGGCGGAGTTTCCGGAAACAAAGGCCTGGCGCAGCTCGGAGTAGCCGTAGCCCAGCAGGCCGGGAGGACCGAACTTAACGAGCGACTGGATCATTTTCATGGCCTCCACCCAACCGGGGGTCTTGGCCAGTGGCTCCATGGTCTCGGTGTCGAAGAATATATTACTCGTATAGTTTGAGGGTGTCCCGGCGATAGTGGCGTATTGAGCGGCGAAATCAAGGAAGGACCACTGTGCCTGGGTGTTCTGCTGGGCGATGAAGGCGAATCCATATTCCACCTCACCATCCTTGTCCCAGTCCCAGTTGTTGAAGAATTTAGCCAGATCCCGGACCTCGCTCCAGTTTGATGGCGGCAGATTGTACATATAGCCGTATTCCTGCTTGAACTTCTCCTGATACTCCGGTACCTCCAGGGCATCCGTCCGGTAATAGAACAGGTGGTTATCCCCGTCGTAAGGCAGGGCGTTGATCTGATCGCCCCAGCCTACGATAACCTTCTGGGCGGGCATCACATCGTCCCAGTTGGGGTAGCCGTATTTATCCATGTAGGGCTTCATGTCCTCCACATGCTCGCCGCCGAACACGTCGCCCTTCCAGGTCACAGGAATGCAGGCCAGGTCGAAGGAGCCGGCCTTGGTGCGGAACTCTATCCAGAGCTTCTCCTCCAGGGTGGCGTAGGGGACCAGGACTACATTGATCTTGCCTCCCGTCTCCGCCTCCCAGATCGGTTTCCAGGTGTCCACGACTAGGACATGCGGGTCGGTCACTAGAATGGTGATGGGAACGGTTAAATCGACCTCCGGCGGACCTACCTTCGCTGCCACCTCCGGCGCCGGCGCCGGTACTTCCTCCTTCTTGCCGCCGGCAAAGGCAGCGGAAAGGGCGAAGAACAGCGCGAATAGAATGATTGCTACTTTCATGAATGATTTCATACCAAAATTTCCCTCCGTATTATATAAGATTTTTTCTATCGAGATATACTTTTTCAATTTCCGTACTACGGGCATCACCTCCTTTTTTGGTGGATATTCATTTTAGCTCAAGGCAACTCTATCACCTCCTTTCAGGCCAGATTTTCTGATGATCAGCTCGGTGTTGAGCATGATCTCCTTGGGCGCTTCTTCGAGGCTGCCCTCGATGCGGTCGATAAGCAAGTCCACCGCCAACGAACCGATTCGGCTGGTAGGCTGGCGAATGGCTGTGATCGGGCACTTCAGCAGGGAGAACCAGCGAATCTCATCGTAGGAGATGATGCCCATATCCCCGGGGATCTCTTTTCCAATTTGATGAACAGCAGCCAGGGTGGCATAGCAGATGTCGTCGTTGCCGCACAGTACCGCATCGATGGCCGGGTGTTGCTGGAGCCACTTCCGTATCTTCTTTTCTAAATCCGCCTTTGGGTAATCGAAAATCTCAAGGCTCAAATCCTCCTTGCCCATGGATGCTGCGGCCTTTTTGTATCCCTCCAGGCGCTCGACCATGGTGTAGACTTCCGATCTATAGCCGATAAAGCCGACCCGGGTGTAGTCGTTTCCTAACAGCCGTCGCGTGGCCTGCTCCGCGCTCCCGGCATTGTCGATTCCCACAAAATCGGCCTCTCCGCTGCGCAGCTTGCGGTCGATCTGAACGCACGGAAGCTCGCTCAGCCAAAGCTCCTCGAAGAGCTGGTTGGTGTTCACCGGCGCGAAGATGAGCCCGTCAATTCCTTTGCGAAGAAGGATGTCCAGGTAGAGCTCCTCCTTTTCTGCATCCTCTTCCGAGTCGCAAAGCATCACGTTGAACGCCCAATGGTTCGCTCTCGATTCAATAGATTTTATTACTTCGGCGAAAAAACCCTGACGGATGTCGGAGATGATCACCCCGATGGTCTTTGTTCCTTTACCCTTCAGGCTCCGGGCCAGGATGTTCGGCTTGTAGTTGAGCTTCTCTATGGCCTGCAGGATCTTCTCTTTGGTACTCTCCTCCACGAACCGCGTCTCGTTGATCACGTGGGACACGGTGGAGATGGAAACCCGCTCGGTTGGCTACGTCCTTTATGGTAACTCTCTTGCCCGCCATATCAGTCTTTTAGACAAACGTTTGCGCAAACGTTTGTATCACTTAAATCGTTTTTATGTTATCCTGTCAAGTACTTTTTAAAAAATCCACTTTGTCTTTCATGGCCCTAATTTCGACATGCTGGATATCTCAGGATACAACCCGGGCTTTTCTTGTTTACAAAAAACTTATTTGAGTTAAAATTGTAGCTACTAATCCATAAAGGGAGGCGTCATGATCGAATTGACTTCCATGCTGCGAGAGAAGGGTATCGACAAAGATTTCGAATCCCTGGGCTTAGATTTCACCACCCTTTTTGCGCCGCAGAATATCGATGAAAAGAGCAATCCTTACGGGAGCTACGAATGGCTGGTAAAAAACGTTCCCCGCTTCGGCACGGTGATCAACGCGGTACCTCCTGACGGGCGGATGGAGGAGCTGCCCTGGGAGGAGTGGTACCTGCTGGAGGGGTTCCGGTATCACCATGTTCTCTACCTGAAGGAGCCATCTCGGTACGATGAAATCTTCGAAGCACCGCAGCGGGACGAGATCCACCCTCCGCGCACCCTGGGAAAGAACTGGTACGTGATCGAAGAACCGGACCTGAGCCCGGTACTGCTGCGCTCGAGCCGGTGAGGTGTTATAGTAAAATGCAGTACCATTATCTCGGAAACACAGGTTTGAAGGTCTCGGAGTTGGCCCTGGGCACCCAGACATTCGGATGGGGGATCGATAAAAGTGATGCCTTCGATCTGGCGGACGGGTATTCAGAGGCGGGGGGAAACTTCTTCGATACCGCCAATATCTACAATCAGGGTGTCGCCGAATCCACACTGGGCTCCTGGCTCCTCGAGCGCGGCCAACGGGATAGCCGTGTCGTGGCCACAAAGGTCTTCTTTCCCACGGGAGAAGGGCCGAACGATACCGGCCTGTCCCGCAAGCACATCTTCACTTCCATCGAGCAGAGCCTGCGCCGACTGCATACCGACTATGTTGACCTCTACCAGATGCACTGCTTTGACAGCGCTACTCCCTTGGACGAAACCCTGCGAGCCTTGGACGACCTGGTCCGGACTGGCAAGGTGCGCTACCTGGGGGCTTCCAACTTCACTGCTTCCCAGCTGCAAAAGGCGATCATGCTCAGCCGCATGAACGGCTGGGGCTCCTTTATCTCGCTGCAGGCAGAGTACAGTCTCATCGTTCGCAGCACCGAGTGGGAGCTCATCCCTCTCTGCCGCGAGGAGGGCCTAGGCCTGCTGGCCTGGTCGCCCCTGGCCGGCGGTTGGCTCACCGGGAAGTACCGTAAAGACGAGCCTCCGCCAACAGACAGCCGGGTCGGGCGAAAAGACCGCTGGGACGATCAACCGGAGCAGCGGGAAAGCGAACTTACCTGGCGGGTGATCGGCGCTCTGGATGAAATCTCCAAAGCCCGCGGAAAAACTCCATCACAAGTGGCGCTCAACTGGCTTTTGTGGAAGCCGGGACTCACGGCACCGATCATCGGAGCAAGGACAATCGAGCAACTCAACGAGAATTTAGGCTGCCTGGGGTGGGAGCTGAGCGTAGAGGAGAAGGAGGTGTTGGATCGGGCCAGCCAGATCCCTCTTCCCTACCCCTACCGCTTCATCGAGCGCTACACCCGCAGGCGCTAGCTGGGATCAGCGTATAGGATAGCGGCCGAACTCTCTAGCCGCTTCCAGCAAGGCCAGGAAGTTTTGCGGTGGCACCCCGGTGTGGATCACGTTGCTGGAGGCCAAGATGTGCCCGCCTCCAGGGCTGATCCGTTCGATGCACTCCCGGGTTGCCTCCTTGACCTCCTCCGGGGAGCCGAAGGTCAAAAGTCGAGAGCAGTCCACATTGCCGATCACTGCCATCCGAGCGCCGAAGCAACTCTTTACCTCCCCAATGTCCATGCCGGCCGCCGGCTCGATAGGATGGTACCCCTCGATACCGACCTCTTCCACCAGAATATCGAGCAGGGGCCACATATAGCCGTCTGCGTGCTTAAGAAAGGGGACGCCGTATTTGTGGGCGACTTCGCCGGCCCGCTTCAACCCGGGAAGCACGAACTTTCGGAAATGATCGATCGACATGAAAGGCCCCGTATTGCTGCAGTAGTCTTCGCACTCGATGATCGCGTCGGCTCCTGCTTCTATAGCCAGCCGTTCGAGCTCGACAAAGTAATCCACCACTCTCTGGGTTAACCGCCGGGCAAACTCCGGGTTGATGATGTAGTCCATCAGCAGGTTCTCGATGCCCCGGATAAAGGCCGGGTAGATGAAGGAGCTGTGCATGCCGAATATCACCGCTTTCCTGCCTTTGAAGCGTTGCACCGCCGCCTGCAAGGTTGTCAGCCGTCCGGGATTGTGGGGATCGGGCATCTGCAGGTGCTCCAAAAATTCCTCCAAGTCCTGGCCTTCCTTGACCAGGGGCTCCACCGGGAATGGCCAGGTTGGTCCGTCGAACTCCATGAACCGGCGCAGCATGCCGAAATGATCCCGCTTCACCTCCCCGTTCACTTCCTGCCAGGGAATGTCCTCGAAGACCACGATGGCATCCAGATCGATCTGCTCGTAAAAGTTGAGCAGCGAGGCCCCTGGCAGGATCTTCCGCCGCACACTCTCCTCCACTTCCAACTCCATGATGGGGACCCGGTCCGGCTCCTCCAGCCGGAGTGCAGCCATGAAGCACTCGTAAGAGTTCACAGGCTGCTCCAGATCAATGTGGGTAGCGGCGCTATGATGTGTCCTGCTCTCATCTGTATCCTGCCTGGCACAAATCCTTTTCTCTAGGGTAGGGTAGCACAACTAGCAGGTGGCGATCAATGCGCACCCCAGCGCAATAGCGCCATCATCGGGCAGAGGAGCAGGCAGGGAGTGGTTCCTTGAAAAATGCCCCTGAAATGAGGATAATGGATGAAGCCGGGTCGGTGTGATCAAAGTCGTTATAACTCTCTGAGAGTACCTGCCAAGGCGGTGAGCGGCAAATTTTCCGAAAATCTTCTGCAGGTGGGCAAACGGGACTGTCTTGAGGGATAGGCAAAGGATGACTGAAAAGCAGAGAATCAAACACTGGATTCATTTTCAAAGCACTGATTTTATTCCCTGGCAGCTGAATTATACGAGTGAATTGGCCCAGAGGCTGATGCAGGAGTTCGGTTTGGATGAAGAGACTCACCACGTGCTTGGGAAAAACATCCACAGGTACAACCGATTGGATGCGTTCCTCGGTAACCACATTGCTTATATTAGAAACAGAGCCGTGAACAGCGTTACCGAAGAAACGCCGGGAATCTGGAAAGATGAGTGGGGAGTGCTTTGGGACAGAAGGATTGATCGAGATATTGGTGTTCCCATCAATTGTGTTTTGCAGTCCGGAAATGAAAAAGATGTGGAGGTGCCGGATCCTGATGATCCTCTACGATATGTTCATTTTCAACCAACCCTTGCAGCGAATACGAACAGGTACATCCTGGTTAAATTCACATATAACCTGTTCGAACGAGCGTGGGCGGTACGGGGGACGGAAAATCTGTTGATGGATTTTGTCCAGAATCCGTCCTTTGTTCATGAGCTGTTGGGTCTGATTTGTGAGTTTAACCTTTCAATAATTAAAAACCTGAGCCAGTTTCCAATAGATGGTATTTACTTCGGAGATGATTGGGGTTCCCAAAGAGCTCTGTTGATGAGCCCGAAGATGTGGAGGGAGTTTATCCGGCCCTGTTTGAAAAGAATGTACGATCAGGCGCGAGCGCAGGGATATGACGTGTTCATTCACAGTTGCGGTGAGATCTCCTCGGTTCTAGATGATCTCATAGAGCTCGGGCTGAATGTATTCAATCCGTTCCAGCCTGAGGTAATGGATATTGCAGGGGAGATGAAACAATATTCGGGCAGGCTGGCTTTCTATGGGGGTTTAAGTATACAGAAAACACTTCCCTTTGGATCAGAAGAAGATGTTCGCAGGGAAGTTGAAGATCGAATTGCTCTGGCCCGAAAATTCGGGGGACTGATCATTTCTCCGTCACACGACATGCCCTCCGATATCCCGACCAAAAACGTTGTGGCTATGCTGCAGACCTTGAAGGAACAGTGAGCACGGCTCTGAGCAACTCACCTGATTGTCCGCTAGCCGATGTCGACTTGAATGAGCTTAATATTATTGACTCCACTCTGCCAATGATATTACCAGGCGTTACAATCAGGAGATGACCCGTTAAGATAAGGTTCGCCGCCGAAACTCTGCCTCGAAAAAATCTTCCAGTTCCACTTCCAGCTTCCTGCCCATGACCTGGTTGGTCTGCCTGAGCAGGCCCGGTGAGGTAAGGTTGATTTCGGATATTTTGCCGGCGATGATGTCGATGGCGGTAAAATAGAGCCTGTTCTCCTCCGTGAAGGGTTTCAGCCGCTGGGCTATATGTATCTCTTCCGGGCTGGGGTCGTGGGCCAGGCCCCGGGCGCCGAAGTCGAAGTTGGCCAGGAAGCTTCCCTCTTGGGGCAGTTTCTTCATCCAGCCGATGGCTTCCCCGTTTAGAAGGGTCAGCCGGGTCTCTCCCAGGTGAACCTCCTCGAGGAAGGCCTGGACCATGACCGCCCTGCTGCCCTGGGCGGTGGAGCGGTCGATGACCGGCAGGTCGGGATGGCCGGCGCTCAAACGTACGACTCCCCGGCCGGAACAGGAGTCCAGCGGTTTTATTACCGCCTCGCCCTGTTCCCGAACAAAGGCCAGGATCTGCTCCCGGTCCGAGCTGATCAGGGTTGGGGCGATTAGATCGGGAAACTCAAGAATAATGAGCTTCTCATTATAGTTCCTCAAAGCTTGAGGATGGTTTACCACCAGGGGCCGGCGAACGAGCTCCAGGAAAAGAGTGGAGAAGTAGTAATCAAGGTCGAAGGGCGGGTCGATACGCTGATGGATGATGTCAAAATCTTCCAGACTTTTTCCACATTCATCGAAAAAGCGGTAAAAGGGCGGCTCCGGCTGCAGCGCAATTTTCCGGGTGGCGATGCGGGATTCCGGTCCGTAGAAAGAGAGATCAGGCAGGGTCGAAAACCAGGCCTGGTGCCCCCGGCTGTTGACCTCGTCGATCATCAACGGTGTAGTGTCTTCTTTGAAGTTGACGCTGGAAATGGGGCTGCAGAGAAAGAGAATGTTCATATCAGTCTTTTGGATAGAATCGAGGATTTGAGATCTCCCTGTTCCTCAAAATGATTCAGGAGCGCCTGAGCCGGTGTCTGGCCCGATTCCAGGACCTGCTTCAACGGTTCAAGGTACTCCGACTCGTCCGGCTCGAGCTTCTTCAGCCCTTCTTCTGCCAGGGTGTAGAGCTCTTCCAGCATGGTGCGGACATTGGTCCTGCCTCCGGTCCCCTGGTAGACAAAGTCAAAGCCCTTTGTTGACCCCGTATCGTAAATCCCCTGCAGGTCGGTCGCCGAGAGAGACCGTGTCCGCTCGATAAGCGCCTGTCTGCTCGGAAGCCAGTAGAACAGTCCCTTGTAGAGGGCGCAAAAAGCCAGGGTCAGGGGGATGGAGACCAGGTCGTGACCTCGCAGCTCGATACGGTTGCTGGGACGCACCATGGGAAAGAGCAGGTTCAGGTGGGTGGTGAAATCCTCCAGGCGTACATCCGCTTCCTGCTGCAGGAACTGCCCGAAAGTGAGGGGATAGGTGGAAATGAGCGTCCCCTTCCTGGAAATAAAGAGCAGAGGTATGTCCAAAGCGTAGTCCAGGTAATCGGAGAAGCGATATATTTGTCCGCTAACCATCCGGGGGATAAAGCCGCATCGCTTCGAATCGGTACGGCTCCAGATGGTGCTGCGGTAGCTTAAGGTGCCTGCCTTATGCCCCGCGACAAAGGGGGAGTTGAGGCCGAGCAGGGGAACCAGGCCGGACAGGATCGAGGCTGCCCGGCAGAGAGAGCTGAAATCCTCCTCCGATGAGTAGCTGTAGTTGAACTGTACCGAGGTGGTGGCCCGCATCATGAAGTCGGCCAGGTCTCCGGTTGTCTGAAAATATTCGGCCATGATCTCGTAACGGCGCTTGGGTATCAGGGGGATCTGACGGGCCCGGCCGAAAGGCGTTACGGCGATGTTGGGCCAGAAGTAATCATAGTGTTTGTTTAGCTCTGTGAGGCGTTCACAAAGCTGCTGGAAGTCTGTGTCCAGGTCGCGGATCGTTTTTCTCGGGTGGGAGCTGAACTCGAGCTGGGCGCCGGGTTCCAATGTGATCTTTCCCAACGGGGCGGTTATACCGAGGATGTTCTTGCCCTCCATGATCGGTTGGCCCTCGAGCAGGGCAACGAGGTCCTGCAGATATCGGCCGACACCTCGTTTCTGGTCGTAGTAGGATATGGGCAGAAGGGTCTCCCGGTCGAGGTTAAAAACCTCGAACTCCACCCCGATCAGCTTTTCTTTGGTAGAGGAGGCGGTAAAGTAGGAATGAAAATCCGGATGCACCTGTTTGTTGAATCCTTTAGTTACATTTTTAGAAGGCTGGTCGTTAATCGGGTTCGCCAGCCAGGAACTTTCTCCAGGCTGATTGTCTCAGCCCCGCGCAGCAGGAAGAGATAGGCCGCCACCTGCCGGCCGGGAAAAAGCTCTTCTGCCGCCAGGGTATAAAGACCGAGCTGGCTCAGATATTCCCCCGAATAGTACATCCGGTCCGTTTTGAAGTCGACCAGGGTCAGTCCCTCAGCCGTCTCGAATAGGAGATCGATCTGGCCGCTTATATATAGAGGCGTCGATTTCCACAGGTAAAGGAAGGGGTACTCCGTGTGCAGCCTCGAGGCCTCTGAAGCTTTGCTTCCCAGTAAAGAGCGGAGAAAATTATGACACAATCGCTCAGCATGGGTCAATAGTTGTTCCCGATTTTCCCGGGGAATATTGAGAAGGCGCCAGTCCTCCTCCATTACCTGGCCGGGCTGGAGAGATCTGGAGATCAGCAGATGGACCAGGCTGCCGAAATTACTTTCCAGTCTTTTCTGCTGCAGCAGCGGATCGATTTCCAGAGCCGGCTGCAGCAGCGGCTGCATTCGCTGTAGCTGCCGGCCCTCTTTTGCGGCGACCGCCCCGGATCTGAGCAGGTTTACCAATTCCGTAACCGAGTATTCCCTCCGTGTACAGCGGCGCTGAATGATCTGCGCTGCTGCGTAGGCAGGTTGTAAAACTTCCGGATCGATTTTTCTATTTAAGCCCTTGATTTTTAGGAATTCATCCCGGGTTAAGGGCTCTATTTTCTTAATCTTGAGAACGTAGGGACAATCGTCCAGGCTCTGTGTCGGGCCCTCTTCCAGGGTCTCCGGGTTTTCCCCAAGACCGTGAAAAATCTGATTGAGCAGCACCCTGTCACTGTTCCGGTTGTTGCGGTTGTGGGAACCCAGAATAAACAGGTGGTCCTTGGTCCGGGTCAAAGCCACGTAGAGCAGGCGTTTCAGCTCGGCCAGTTCTTTTTGCTCCCGTTCCTGTTCCCCAATACGTGTAAAAATGTTTTCCGGTCCCAGATTCAGGGTAATCCCGAAGTCTTCGGAAATATAGTAGGGACTGGTGTGGCCGGAACCCCGGCCCGAATTCCCTGTATCGGCCAGCACAACGATGGGAAATTCCAAACCCTTGGCCTTGTGAATGCTCATGATCTGCACGCCGCTGCTCCGATCCTCGGGAATGTTGATGTCCTCGATTTTTTCGTATTTGCCGAGGTTGTCCCGTAAAAAATCGAGAAATCCGGCAACTCCGTCGCGGTCGGCCCTCTCGGCCATTCTTATCAGGTAGTCGTAGTACTCGAGATAGTTGTGATAGCGGGGCTGCTGAAGGATGTAGTAACGATAACCGCCGCGGTACCATATCCGGTGAATAAGCTCCGTGAGGGGTCGGCGGTCCAGGTCGGCGGCTATGCTGCGGTACAATTCCAGGCCCTGGCCTAACCTGTCCCTGTCCTCCCGGCCAAGCTTAAGGGTTTCGGTTCCCTCAAAAGGGGGCCGTCCGGCGAGAAGAAGGCGGGCCAAGGCCTCGTCGCTTACATTGACCAGAGGTGATCGAAGCAGCGTAGCATAGGCGCTGCGATCTTGCGGATATGCTGCCAGTTGGAGAAGGGCATAGATGTCGTTGATCGGCGGCTCGACAAAGAGGCTGCGTACATTCTGTGTGGAAAAGGGAACATTCAGAAATCGAAACATACGTTCGTAGCTGATCTGCTTACCCGTGGAGCGGAGCAGAAGGGTGAAATCTTCGAACTCTGCTGGTCTGCTGCTGCCGCTGCTTCCAATGTCAAGCTTTTTGTTTTCCACCGCATCCTTTATTACCTGAGCAATACAGTACGCTTCAGATTCTTCGTTGCTGAACTCCTGGTCATTGTCGCAGTAAGGTTTATAGAAGAAGTGAACCTCCGGCGGGGAGGTTTGCGGCCCGGGATCGTACCCGGTCGCGGATGATCCGGGCTTTAAGGCGCTGTAGCGGGCCTCAAAACTTCTCTTCGAGTCCCCCATTACCCTGGAAAAAAAGGAGTTAAAGAAGTGGATCAGTCCAGGTGCGCTGCGGTAGTTGCGGCTCAAGGTCAGCGATTTCCCGCCGGCCCGGATCAGCTCGCTGCTCAAAGATTTGAAAACCCGGACATCGGCACCCCGGAAGCGGTAGATAGACTGCTTTTCGTCTCCCACAAAAAAAAGTTTGTCCGCTTCCAGCTCATCGGGTCCCGGAATGCGGTCAAGGTTTAAATCTCGCTTCTCTGCCAGCAGGTAGAGCAGGTCTCTCTGCAGCCGATTGTTGTCTTGAAATTCATCGATCATGATGTAGCGGTACTTCTTTTTATAGAAGCTGCGCAGGGCTTTATTCAGGATCAGGGCCTGAACGGAGAGCTCGGCTGTGTCCCGGAAACTCACGACTGAAGCCTCGCGCTTTTTCGTGAGAAAAAGGTGGTGGAAACGCTCTATCAGGTGAAAAGACCCCCGCAAAAGCTCCTGGGAGGTCAGGGCTCCGGCCAGGGCCCGTATCGTCTGAACCTTGTTTCGCAGAGTGTCTATCAAGCTTTTCAGCTGCAGAATATCTTCTGAGGCAACCCCGCCGGGCTTGTTAAGCCGAAAATCTTTCAGCAGCTCTAACAAAGCGGTGTAACTTTCCCCGTCGATAAACCTGGTCAGGTCGGGCAGGTCCAGAAGAGCCTGCTGGCTGCGCCGGATCGAAGCAGTTTGAGACGGAAGTGCCAACAGCTTGGCGCAGATTTCCTGCCAGCGTCCCGCTTCCTTTCTAATCTCTTTGCGGCAGAACTCGAGCTGTACTTCGGCCAGATTTTCCAGGTCTTTATTTCCGTGGTCGCCCAGGTGTAATTCCCGATTGGCCAGAGAACTGAAAAGGTTTTTCCAGGTTTTTTCGAAGCCGTGAATCCTTAGAAGTTCCTGGAGTGCGGGTTTGTCCAGGTTGTTCAGGATGAAATCCAGGCCTGAATCGTCGGCCATGCGGGTAAGGGTCTCTTCGTCGTAGGAGAAGTCCGGAGCCAGGCCGAAGAGGGCGCTGGAGTTCCTGACGATTTGGGCGCAGAAGCTGTCCAGGGTCGAGATCTGGGCCTGGTCGAAACCTTCCAGTTGCCCGCGGAGTTCCGGGTCCTCCGCCGCCATCAGCCGCCCGTAGATCTTTTCGTACATCTCGGCAGCCGCCTTCTGGGTAAAGGTGAGGGTAAGTATCTGATCGACCCGTGCCCCCTTATGAGCTAAAAGCCAGCAAAAGCGTTCGGCCAGCACGGAGGTTTTCCCGGACCCGGCGCCTGCCGAAACTGCGGTGTTCCCCTGGGAGTGAATGGCTTCCTGCTGCTCCGGGTCAAAGTTCAATCTATTATAGTCCATACTTGGTACGGCAGATGCTCCTGTAGCCGCAGTAGCGGCAGTTCTGTTTACTGTTCTGGATCAAATAGTTTCCGGACCTTAGGCGTCCTGCCATGTCCCGAACCGCCTCCAAGCAGGTTTCCATGGCCGGAGCCATGACCGTGGAATCGGCCATCGCCTTGGGCCCGCCGGCAGGCGCCAGGACGTAGCGGTACTCCTTTCTCTGCATTGAGTAGTAGGCCGCCCGGGTTACGGGCAGGCCGTTTTTTTCCATCAAGAGGATATAAAAAGGAATTTGGAAGGAGGAGGGCTCGCTGCCGAAAATTTCCCCGGCAGACGGTGTGTTCTGCAGCTTGTAATCAATGAGCAGGTACCCTTCCTCCAAGCAGACGATGCGGTCTATCCTGCCGGAGAGATGGATCATGTCTTCTTTAATCCGCTGTTCCAGCAATTTCTCAGTAAATACGGTTTTAGAGCCCTGTGATTCCTCCAGTTCCAGCAGAAGATAAGCTTCGGCCAGCTCTGCCGCCTGGCGGCGGAGCTCCTGCCAGGCAGGTTCAACGGGCAAAGCCCGGCAGTCTTCATGAGCGGACAGGACACCTTCAACCGCATCGTTCATCTGCTCGATATACTCAGCCGCCTTTTCGGGCCGGAGCATTGTGTCGGAACTACGGATACGGTCGAAGAAGACCCGCAAAACCTCGTGCAGAATGGATCCACTTTCCAATGCTTCTAGAAGGGGTGGCTGGTAGTCCGGCAGCTCCACCCTTAAAGCCCTGTCGAGCAATGCACTAAAGGGGCAGTTTTGAAACTGCTCGAGGCTGCTCGGCGAAATCCTGACAAAACCGTCAGGATCGGAGAAAGACTTCAAAAAGACTTCGTTTAAGTCCCTATTCCGGACAGGTTCCCTGGTATAATCGCCGCTCCTTTCCTTGAGTGCAGCCCTGCCGGCGGCCTGGAAGCCGTCCCGTTGGATAGTGGAGAGGCGGGTTGGGAACTCCCCCCCGGCCCAGGCCCGGGCTTCGGCCGTGTAAGTTCCCGGTTCGGGATCAGGGGCAGGGCGAATAAACCCCCGGGTCGCGAAGAAGCTGGGAGCCAGGTTGCTGCCTGTGTAGCTCCTCCGTGAAAAGCTGAAGCAGGTTTCCTTCCCTGAGATCTGATACAAACCCAGGAAGCGGCCGGAAAGATCGATCTCTGAGTTGCTTAAGCGTTCTTCCTCGTGAATGCTCAGGAAGGGCAACTGCTTAACGACCTGGCTCGTGCCCGCTTGAGAGGCGTTGATGATGAAGTGATGCCGGGGGCAGATTCCCGCCGCCAGGCGGTAGGGATAAACCGGGACGCCCGGATTCTGATTACGCCTTACGTAGACGCTCTCTTGCAGGTAATCGAGCCAGAGCAGGAAGGGGGGCATGCTGTCCCGGCCGGCAAAACTTTGTGCGGCCAGGTCCAGCTCATCGAGGCAGTTTAGGGCAAACTGAAAGGGCTGCAGTTGGTCCTCGGCCCAGCGAGTCGTATCGAGAAAGCTCTTGCTGAAAGCCGTCAGGCCGGTTTTCAGGACCTCAAAGCTGCCTGCCTGGTAGATTGAATCCAACTGCCGCCTGAGGCGGGTGTAGAAGTCCTTTAAGGCCTTTAGCTGCTGTTGGTCCTGTTTTAGACCGCAATCTTCTGCCCGGCGAAAACTTTTCCGCCACAGGTCCTTCCCCCCGAGACTGGCCCGCAACAGCTTGTTCTCTACGCCGAAACGCACCAGTTTCCTGGCCAAATCATGGTTTTTCCAGGGCAGAGCAAAATTGAGCAGCAGGCGTTTCAGCACGGGCAGGCTGAAGCTTGAATCCACGCAATCCCGGATTTGGGCGAAAAGCCGGTTCTCCGGGTAATCGGAGGCGGGCCTCCCGCTGTGGATCCTGAGCGGAACCTCGAGTAATTCCGCTTCTCTCCATAATAAGCCTTCGAGCTCCGCCAGGTTCGAAACGCTGACGGCAATATCCTCCGGATCGATCTTATTGTCGAGCAGCCGGCCCAGCTCGGTCAGGAGCCAGCGAACTTCGGCCAGGCTGTTTTCAAAAGCCAGGATTTCAGGCTCACCGCGACCGGCTGTTGCCACGGCCATTGCTGCGGTAGCCGCTGTGGCAGTCGAGGTGACAGCCACGGCCCCTACCTTGGCTACTGCGCCGTTCGCTGGTGCGGTAGCCTCACTTGCGGCCGCTCCTGCGCCAACTGCTGCAGGCTTTGCCCCTTCAGCGTCAGTCCCCGCTTTTGCAGTTCCTGTTGGATTGGCCCCGGCAGAGGTGTCGGCGACCCGACGCACTACCGTAACAACCTCTCTGTGTGCCGCAATAAGGGGCTCGAAAACCAGGTAGTCTTCGATCACCTCCGGGTAGAAGAGCACAAAGCGATACCCGCCCGGGTCCAGGGTCGCTTTTTCGAAATGGGGTTCGAACAACCCTGAGTTTTCGAGGAAGTTCCTGTAGCGCTGTAGAAGCAAAGACAGGTCATCTCTCTTATCGTTGTCGAGAACCGCCCAGGCAGGGTCCAAGTCGTCCAGGCGTTTCAGAGAGGGCAGGAGGCGCCGGAGGTAGGGCAGATAAGGTCTCGGGTTTTGGGCGTACTCCGGGCGGATAATCTGTTTGAAAAATGCGGTTTCCCGATTCTCCTCGAGCAGGTGGAACAGGAACAGGGTACGTGCAGCCCGGTTGACCGCCCGTTTGCCGGTGTTCTCTCCTGCGTAACGTAGAACCAGTTTTTTAAACTGATCCCAGGACAAAAAACGTCTACCCCCGATGGCGCAGCGGGAACCGAAATGTAAAGACTTTTTCTGCCAGAATCGGGCGGTTATTTCCGAGGGAAACACAAAGAGCTGTTTTTCATCCCCAAGGTTCTTGATGATCTCCGACGTGAGCACCTGGTTCCTCCGTTCTAGGAGATTAACCCTTTGAGCAGTGCATCCTTTTTACGCCATTTCGGTCTGACTTTGACCCGGATATCCAGTTGGACCTGGTAGGGAAACAACTCATTCAATTCCGCCTGCGCCTGGGCTACGATGGTCTTGATCTTGCTGCCCTGTTTGCCGACCACGATGCCCTTCTGGGATTCCCTTTCGGTGTAGATAAAACCCCGCACCCAAAGCCGCTGTTCCGGGGTCGACGCTGGCGACGATGCTGGCGTCGCGCCCACAGTGGGCTGACTTGCAGTGAGCCGGCCCGTGCCGTCCGCCTGGGACTGATGTCCGTCCGCCACCGACAGGTCCTCCTCAGCGTCTATGATCTCAAGATCGCTGATCTCCACGTAAATCGCGTGGGGTAGTTCACCGTGGATTTGCTGAATGGTTTTTTCACGAATAATCTCTGCGATCCTGAACTCCGGGGGTTGATCGGTGTAAAAATCTTCCGGATAGAGGCGCTCACCCTCCGGCGCCATATCCAGAAGGACCCGAAGCAGC
>SDBT01009047.1_pt1 | contig 16187 bp, 14 predicted proteins | sample 2277101 | NCBI WGS metagenome assembly SDBT01 (sample SAMN10404973, study PRJNA504765) | marine sediment metagenome | isolation source: marine sediment core GS10_PC15, 103 cmbsf | place: Arctic Ocean: Southern Knipovich Ridge | collected 2010 | reverse complement strand
AAGAGTTCTGCCAAGAGACTTAAAGTAATACCGAGAAGAGAAAAATAAAGGGGGAAAACCATGTTTGTTTCAGCAAATTTAGCTAATCCTACTATTCTGAATTTTATCTTGAACGGTAAGATAATAGGGAAGTTCATAATTAAAGATGATAAGTTGGAATTTGTAGGAGATACTGATAAATCGGTTAAAATATTCTTGGATAAGATAAAACCATTTATCGATAATTACATCAAAGAAAAACTTGAAATGAGAAATTAGAAAGGGGAAGAAATGAGTCCTTTTAAGTCAAAATCTCAGGTAAGGAAATTTGGGTCTATGTTGGGACGTGGAGAGATTAGTAAAGCCACGTTCAAGAAGTGGAAAAAGCACACTCCGAATTTAAAGAAGTTACCTGAAAGAAAAAAGAAAAAATAAAGGGGGATACTATCGTGAGTATGAAGATTACGCAAGAATATATAGACAACGAAGTAATCAAACCAATTAATTTACAGCTTGATGAATTACGAAAGCTAATCAAGAGAAACGACAAGACTTTGAATATGAAGATTGGCTGGATGTCCGATAATATTGCTAAAATACCAAAGAAAAAAAGATAAAAAAAGAAGGTGATTTAGATGATAAAATCATTACCATTCAATACTAAACTTGTAGATCCTGTAATGTTTGATGTGTCAATCTATCCTGTTGCTGTTTTACTGACTACCGATGGCGTGCAGTATGAAACTGTAGTTACCAATTCAACTACAACTTATAGTAACCTATTTAGCATTGATACAGATACATATTTTCCTTACCTTAAAGGTAAACTTGCCTGGGTATATGTAAATCTGTCCTTTGAAATGCTGGGTGGGTCTAATACACCTATCACAACATATAAGGCAGAATTTAAGAAACACGATGCATCATCTTGGACAATTATGTCAGCAGAAGAAACCTATCAAACAACTACGAGTTATGTGGGTGTAAAATTGGAAGGATATATTGACATAGATACAGTAAACGAAGTTCCATTTGATATTAGGGTACAGTACAAATCTGATGGCACAGGTTCAACTAATCTGGTATCAGTAAAATTAAAGAATGATACAGTTATTCGTATCGTGGGCGGTAGGGAAACTCGCTAATGTTACCCGATAAAAGAGAATATAAAATTGAAGTAGAGTAGGTGATAATATGTTTGGAAGTATAGGAAATACTTCGTCAGGTATAGGGTGTCCTATTTCCTCTAATCAAATTGGTGGAGAAAACTTTATCCGCCACATAGGCAACGACAAATTAATTCTTGATTTCCACGAAGGAAGCGGGACTACTGTTTATGACAAATCACACAATGGGAATAATGGCACATTTGGAGCAGGGGTTAAAGCACCTACTTGGAAAAGGAATAGTTTATATTTTGATGGTGGGCAATATATTGGTTTAGCAGCTAATTTTTTAACAACCACAGATTTTGTTAACGGTGGCAGTGTTTTAGTTATATGCAAATTTCAAGCTGGTGCAACAGTAAAAATAATAGATATAGAGGGAGCGTGGATTTTTCATTTTAATACTTCTGGCAATATATGTTCAAGTATAGATGGGAGTAGTGGTCTACCTTCAAGTATATCATCATCAAACTATGGTGATAATTGTTGTTATTGCATAATAGCAACTTGGAATAAAGAAACATCAAATCCCGTTGCTGGAACAGATATTGCATTTGTAGATGGTGGGGGTGGAGAAGATACTATAACTTCGGTTTCCGCCGCTTTTGGTGATTTTGTAGCAGGAGACATAATTACTGTTTCAGGTTCTACTTCTAATGATGGGGATTATACTATTCTATCAGTTGTAGCTGCTACTATCAACGTAGCTACTGCCAGTTTAACCGCAGAAGGAGCAGGACAAAGTGTAACCATCGCATCTACGGGTCTCACGGTTAAAAATATTATAGATGGTGTTGAAGACGGAATTAGCACTCAAAGTCTTTATGATATTGACGGTTTAAATAGGACAACATGCATTGGAAGTATGTATGGTGGTGCACAAAGATTTTATACTGGTGGTATGAAAATGGTTCGCATTCTCAATAAATGTTTATCAGGAATAGAATGCCAACAAGAATATTTAGCCAATAAATTCGGGAATAATTAAGGAAGGTGATAACATGGTGATGTATGCAACCATCGCAAAAATAGAGACGGCTGTAAGAAGCCTTATTAATGAAAGAACAGCGAAATTCTGGCTTTCTACGGAAATTCAAGCATGGATATTGGAAGGTCTTGAAGATATCGCCCACAAAACTCATTGTTTAAGAACGTGGAAGATTGTCGGTGAAGATGAAGATGGCACTATTTCGGCTGGTGACATCTTTGATGAAAGAGAAATTAGAATGGACTCCGATTTTATCGCTATTGACGAAGGTAAGGTTTATTACAATGATATAGTTTGTTACCCCATAACTCAAGCACGCCTTTCCAATTATGACAATAAGTGGCGTGACAAAGAAGGCAAACCTTCGGAGTATTATGTAAGAGGTGATATGCTCGGATTCAATAGAAAGATATCAGCAGGTGATACCATAAAGTTTTATCAAATCCAAAGGGCAGTCGAGATATTGGATAATGTTGCACCTTTTAACAGTGATTACCGTTTGATTAATTTCAGGAAATTAGCCATAGATTATGCAGTTAGTAAGTGTTGGCGTAAGAAGAACGAGAGAGTCCTTGCTATAGATTATATGAATGATTACAAAGAGGGTTTAGCAGAGATGAAGGAATTATTGGGTATTGATTTAGACGGTGTATCGGCTATGATACCTGAAGATTCTCTTTCTCATTTTTATACAGAGGCTAAATGGCCTCCACAGTAGGAAACAGTAGGGAGCATAGGGGATAAAGAGAGGCATGAATGAAAAAAGTATGGAGAGCACTTAACAATTTATCTCCTTCTGATACGAAGCTGATGAACTTACCTCGACAACCTAACGGGCTTCATAATATGCACTTCAACGAGTACGGAGAAGTGGAAAAAAGGGCAGGGTTTGCCACTCACGGAAGTTCATTAGGTACGGGTCATAAGATAGTGGGTATGCACCGCTATTATAGAGATTCGGATAAAGTATTTTTAGTGGCCTGGAGTTCAGGGATTTATCACAGCACAAGATTGCTTCAGGCGGTAACGGCTGATTCCGATACTTATTTTGCTGACTTTGATGGTCGTTCTTACTTTGTGAATGGTGTTGACGGAGTCTTTAAATGCACTTATGATGATGAGATAGCGGGAACAAGAACATCCGGTACGATATTTACCAGAACTGCCGGAACCTGGATTGTCGATGCTCTAATAGACCAATATGTTTTTTCCTATGTAAACACCGACCCCACAACAGGAACTTGGACAAAGATAGCAGATAACGACAGTGGTACGATAACCATAACAGGTTCGTTACACGCAAGTGCCAACCGTATCAGAATCTTGATTGTAAGGTCTGTCGGTATCACAGTGCCTATTGCTGCAACTAAAAACTCACTAATTGACGGTTCATTGGGGACGGGTGATTACAAGTACAGGATAACCTATGTAGATGAGAATGGGTATGAAAGCAACGGGGGAACGTCTGTGACCATTGCAGCCGAAGCCCACGCAAATGACGGAATAAGGTTAAACATTCCCGTATCGTCTGACAAGAAGATCACTAAACGAAGGATTTACCGCACTGCATTGGATGGTGCGATTTACTACTACGATGGTGAAGTGACGGACAATTCAACAACTACTTATGATTCCACAAAAGCAGACGGTAGTTTAGTTAGTATATTGCACACAAATTATACTGCACCACCCACAACTTCCCATTTGATAACTAAACGCAGGAATAAACTTTACCTTGCTTATGGAGGTTACTTATATCCTTCCTATACGAGTGATGTGGAATACTTCCCTCCCTTGTGGAGATTACGGACAGGCAACAGCCAAAAGATAATGGGATTGCTCGAACAATTAACCGCACTCCCGGTGACAACCGAAGATTCCATTGAACGATTAGTAGGAACGGATGAGGATAATTTTGAGTATAGAAACAGCTATTCAACTGAAGGCTGCCTAGCCATACGTTCTTATGTTAATTGTGATAATTTGCTTGTATATCTTGGCTTTAACGGCATAAACTACTTTGACGGAGTATCAAGCGGAATATTTTCCGAAGCATTAAACGAATATATAAAAGATAACATAGTCGATGATTACCGACACTTGTCCTGCGCGACCTATTTCAACAACAAATACATACTGTGTTATCCGAAAACAGGAGGGACTTACCCGACCGAAACTGTGTGGTATGACCTGAAAAACAGAACCTACGGAGTCTATTCGTTTGCCTTTTCCTGTTTCTCGATTTGGAACAGAGGGTCAGACGGATTACAGTTAAAGGGTGGAAGCAACACTATAGGACAGGTTTATTCTGTCTTTAGCGGACTGGATGACGGAGGGTCTGACATAGAAGCATACGACCAGATAGATTTTCTGGATTTTGGAATACCAGAAAGGGAAAAGACCTACTATAAGATTTATGTGAGATGTGCTGCTACCACTTCGACAACTCTGACGGTTTACTATCAGACAGACATCGACACTGAGGCGTCTGTGACTGCCACCTTGACGGCAAACAAAGACTTGTGGTATGAAATTAACCTACCAGGTGAAGTAAAGGGCAGGGCAATAAAAGTCAGACCGAGAGTAAGCGATAAATACGACATTACTTTTAAGGGGATAATGATTCAATATGATGTTGAGGAGTTGAGGATATAGTGGTATTAGGATTAGAAGGATTAGAGAATTTGGAAGAAAAAGATGAGAAAGAAATTAAATTTCTTTTGCAACAAATAAACGATAAGTTAGATGGTGGTCTAACATCCAGTAATATTGTTTCATTTAGAAATACATATATTATAAATACACAGGACAGTTTAGACGCAGATTATCCTATGTATGTTCACTTCAATATCATAGACGAAATGATAAAGATTGTATCGGTCAAAGTGGATTTCTGGGTACTTAATTACAGGGCTTATTCTACTGCGGCAAAAAGTGGTGGTGCGGTATCAAGTGCAAGCGGTGGTGGAGAGACTCCCACAAGTAGCAGTGGGGGAGAAGTAACTTCTGCAAGCGGTGGTGGAGAGACTCCCACATCAAGTTCGGACGGAGATGCTGTTCCAACATCAAGTTCAGGGGGAGATTCCACTCCCACATCAAGTTCACAAGGTGCTGCGAGTGGTGGTGGATCAACGAGTGGTGCAACAGGTTCAGCAAGTGGTGGTGCAGAGACAAGTGGAGCAAGCAGTTCAGGTTTAACCACTACATACGTTACTAGTGTAGGAGACCAATCATCTGATGGACACTTAATTACAAGTAGTACTACTCACACGCATACTATGCCTAACCATACACATCCGAACCATACTCATACTACCCCAGCACACACTCATCCTGGACATACTCATACGGTTACTATTGCAGCTCACACTCATACGGTAACCATAGCAGCTCATACTCATACGGTTACGGTGGCGGCTCACACACACACAGGTGGGGCGCATACTCATACAGTGACCATAGCAGCTCACACGCATACAGGTGGAGCACATACTCACGGTATTACTTATGGGATATTTGAGGAAGATACTTCACCTAAAATTAAATTTTATATTAGTGAGAATGAGGGAGTTTCCTATTCTGATGTCTTTGGCGGATATACCATAGATAAATCAGGATTGGATATTACCTCTTTATTGACGAGTTCAGGGAGTAAATTAATTAAATTCACTTCAGATATAAGAGCGAGGTTAGCAGTTCAAATAATGATTAAGTTGGACATTTCTGCGAGATAAATGTAAGATAAATAAAAGAAAGGGGTTAAGTAATGGAAAAAATATTAAAAGAAATTTTACAGGAAATTAAAGATATTCATAGTCATTTAGATACTTTAGAGGCTTTATACAAATTTACAAATAGAGTGGAAATGAAACAAACAGGAAAAAAAGAAGATAAAAAATGATTATTTTGTAGTCTGTTCGATAATATTATTATCATAAATGGTATAAGATGAAAAAATATAACCGTAAAAATTACATATCCATTGGATGTCGATAATTATAGCGTCAACAATACTAATACAATTTACAGGTTGATACAGGTAGTTATCGGAAAAATTATATAAACCGTTTTCAAGATATATTACAATATAGTGATCATAAAAATAATTGCTAAAACTTATTTTAACCAGCCACGTTTCGTAACCGTGATAATCAGCCATAAACATAGCGAATTTGGCGAAGTCATCACAATCGCCTTTCTTGCTCAAATATAACTGATAGGGATCAATGGGAAGCAGGATGTTAAGTTTATATGTGAAGTTATCTGACATATAATCGCAGATTTTTTGAGGGGTGTCTAATTCCTGGATTAGATTGGTAAACTGAATATCATCAGGCAGGACAAAATTACAACCCGATAAAAGGAGTACAAAAATTAAGATAATTAATAACTTTTTCATAATTAATAAATATCATAAATTTAAAGAAATGTCAAATAAGGGGTAGATAGGAGATGATTGATATGGCGAAACCAAAGACCATAAACGAATTAAATGCGTGGTTTACAGCCAACATAGGTACGGCACCAGAAGGATATGCTGGTACTCCCGAACAATGGACTCATGAAGTTAAAGCAAGCTACGAGAAAGGCATGGCAGCATTAGGGTATGGACATGAAGGGCTTGAACCTATTGAACCAACACCAGATGTACCTATAGGAGAGGTTGATTTACCAGCTATCGAAGAACAGATAGAAGCTATGCCTCAAATATCACCGGAAGCTATAACTGAAATAGCACCCGAATTGGGTCCAATACCCGAAGTAACCCCTGCACCGACAGTCGGAGCACCTACCGTGCCGACTATACCAGGGGTTACACCTGCACCGGTAGTACCGGGCACGACTGTAGCTCCTGCACCTGAATACATGACACCTGCACAACAAAAAGAATGGGCTGATATGCTTTCCGGTGAAATAAGAGAAACAATAGAAATGGGCGGAAGGGGTATTCCCGAAGAAACACAGGCACAGATGATACAGAGGGCAAGAGACCCCATAATGGCAAGGGAAGCAGAATCTTTAAGGGTGATGAAAAACAACATGGAACGCAGGGGGGTTACTAATTCAGGCTTTATCTTTGCAGGTGAACAGTCGATTAAGGCAGGCACTACAGTAGCGATAGCCAACAGCATAAGGGATGTTCAGATTCAAAGTTCATTAATGAAGATGGCTTCTTTCGAGAATGCTTTAGGTCATGCAGGTCAGTTTTTGGGTTATTTGTCCGAACAGACCAAGATGGCTTACACAGGTAAGATGGCTACTTGGAGTGCACAGAATCAAGTTAATCTTGTGCAGTATCAATCACAGATTGCTACCGATTTAGACCAGTGGAAGATGGTAAACCAATTTAACTTGACTGATTGGGAAGCAAATAAAAACGCCTTATTTGCCCAGTGGGACAAGAATAGTTCTATTATGGTTGAAGAATGGAAAATGGAAAATCAGTTCAACCTTGCCGAGTGGGGTGCTCAAGGTGATTGGGATATGGCATTATTCCAAGTCCAGACAGAAGCACTGTTTGCCAATATCTCTGCCCAGATGGATGTATTCAAAATGGGAATCTCACAGGCGTATCAGCAGGGCAATATGGTATTGTTAGCACAGATTAATGCAAACGCGGCGGCAGTTGAACAGGCATACGATTTACAAATATTACAAATAAAAATGGAAGCCGAAGAACGAGCAGCAGCACAGGAAGGTTTCTTTAATTTATTGGGAACTATACTTGGATTCGCATTCGGCGGAATTTAAGGAGATGATAAAATGGCAGGATTAGGTTATGGATTAAGAGGCTTAGCCAGTGGTTTTCAGACTGGTATAGGGTTAGGTCTTGAAAGAAAAAGAATGGATATGCTGGAAGAAGAACAAAAGAGGCAGGAAAAACTTATAAAAGACCAAGAAGAAGCCAAGATGACTTGGTATAACAACAACGAAGAACTTCTTAAAAACTTTGACACGCAACCACAAGATGTGAGAAATTCGTTAATTTTTGAAAGCGTGAATTTTGAGGAATATTGGCATAAATATCTTGTAGATTCTGAAAAAGCTAAAAAAGCCGGTGACTTTGAAGAATTGAAACATCTAAATGATATAGCAGAAGAAAAAATCAAATTAGAAGCAAAGATGATTGAAATGGGCATAACAGCAGAAAACGGTGCTTTTGGTGAAATGTATACCGAGAAGAAAATGGATTATATAAAGAAGTTAAAAATGGGTGCATTAACCAACAAACCTATCGGGACGGCTATGTTTGAAGAAAGGTTTGGGGAGTTGCCAGAAGAAAAGATAACTCCTTCTGTGGCTCAAAAGAAATATGATTGGGCTACCGAAGCCTATCAAAAGGGGTTAAGAAAAGAACCAGGTGGAATCAATTTTGAGGAATATAAAAAATATATAGGCGTAAGCATAACACCAGAGAAATCAACTGGATTGAAGAAAAAAATAGAAGATATAGTAATTCAGGGTGAGAAAGCAGGAATCCCCCAAGACCAAATAGATACAGCAATTAAGAATGAAATATTAGGTATAACCACCCCATCAGCAAAATCAGATTGGGATTGGGCAAGCGAGATTATGTTTGGCAGTTCTGATTGGGTAACTGGAATTTCAAAGCCTGGAATTGTCTCTATGACTATAAGCCAGAAATTACATCAAGGTCAACCTTTGACCGAAGAGGAAAAAACAGAAGTCAGAAATAACTACAATATGATTAAAGGAACATTCTCAGAAAAGGTAGCGGTAACAAAAATTGTAGAAAGTCAATTAAAGAGATACGGTATATCTTTAGAAGCACCAGTTGTGCCAGAAGTTACTCCAGAGGTTACACCACAACCCAGCCTATTACAAAGAGGTGTAGATAAAGTTAAATCTGTAATAGGAGCAGGACCCGATATACAACCTATATGGGGGTTGGAAGGACAACCAACAGGTGAAGTCCCTAAAGAAGCTCCTCCAGTGAAAGTTCCGACAGGAGCAAAAGAAGCACAGATACCATTAATGTCCGAGAAAGAATTGGAAGAGGCAATAAGAGGTCTTGACCCTATGGATCCGATGTATAAATTAATTTATGATGAAGCAGTGAAAAGAGGTTACATTAAAAAATAATGGATTGGAATTTATTAAAATCACCAGTATTAGAAGAGGAAAAAGAAGAGGAAAAGTTTAGTTGGGATATAATCGAACCACCCAAAGCAGAATTTAAACTTGAAAAGGCACCGAAAAAGACTTTCTGGGAAAAGGTAAAGAGTATATTTGAAGCAAGTCCAGAAGTACAGATAGCCAAATCACAAGTAAGTTACAACATATCCCAAAAGACAGGTATTCCCGTTTTGGAAGTGGAGAAGAACCTTCCCCAGATAACCAAAGATTTAGGCATAAGAGGCGTACCCACTTCGGAAGAACACTTGACTGCTATGTTTACTTTTCCTGTTACCGCTGCTTTGATTTCCAATCCTGTAACCGCAGGTATCGGGTTGGCCAAGTTTATGGCTTTGACCGAAGCGGAGAACTTTGCTATCTCCAAGTTAAAGAAATGGGATTACACATTTGGTGCAGGTGTGGGATTAAAAGAATTGCTCCCCGAAGAAACAAGTCAACTGACCAAAGACTTGGTAGATGTGGCTGATTTCATAGGAAAGGGAATTATCATTGCCAAGACAGACCCCAAGATAATGAAGATGTGGGAAGCCTTTACTAAAAAAATCTCCACTGAATACACTATGCCGAAGAATGTATATGTGTCTGCCAAAAAAGTAAAATCTATATTTCAGACATTGCCGCCACATAAATTATCTAAAGAAGAATTACAATTAATCACCGATTTAGGGCTCAACGCTTCCCAGTATAAGAACGCAATCAAAAAGGGTATAGATATCGAGATACCTGCTTCAAAGCTCACCACGATAGTAGACAGACCATATTGGGCTAAATTAAAGACATTGTTCAATGTGAAGCCAGTATCGACAACTGTGGTAACAAGAGGCGGTAAGGTTGCAGAGGCGAAACTTATGATAGAAGGCAAAGCGAAAGTTCCAGAAGTTAAAGTTCCTAAAATTCCTGAAGTTAAACCAAAAGACATTGTCAGACCGAAAATACCAAAAACCAAAGCAGAAATTGTTGCTGCTGAAAAATACGGTATTCCTTTAGAAAAAGTCAAGATAACTAAATTAGGAAAAGTAGAACCAGAAGTAGAGATAATAAGCGAACTAATTAAAGAACCTGAACCGACCAAAGAGGAATTAGAGTTTATCGAAAAGGGATTCAAGACTGTAAGCAAAGAAGAATTTGTAGCTAAATTAAAAGCTGAAATTAAACCCGAAGGAGAACCTTTATACTTTGTGCCTCCGGAAATAATGGCTATTCCTTCTATGGCAGAAGTTCAGAATATAAAGACTAAATTAGCAAGTGTTGTAAACATAGAAGCACCTTTTATTAAGGCAGGTGCTAAAGAAACAGGTTTTCAGGTCAAGAACTACTACAGTAATATAGGACTTGCACACGAACAGGCATTGAAGGAAATAAACAATTTAAACAAAGTCGCCTTGGATATTCCCACAGTAACAGAAAGTGGATTTAAGGCATCAGGAAAACTTGATTATACTGATTTAACTTACATAACAGAAAGACCTGGTTACTTTGCCAGATTATCAGCAGAAGAAAAGAAGTTAATGTCAACTCCAAAAAAAGCTATAAAAGATTATTATGCAGGTTGGGAAAAGAAACTAAAAGCGATAGGTTGGTTGGAAGAACCTTTTCCTAAAAGTCTAATAACTCGAAATAATCGAAAGATAGGAGATATGAAGGCATCCCTGCCGAAAATGAAAACGCCTGAAGCAAGAGCAAAAGTAAAGGCAGAGATTGCAAAACTCCAAGACCAGAACGACAGGATCAAGAAACAAAAAATACAGTTTGTTTCCATACCTGCTAAAGCGATATTAGCCAAAGCTGATACAGACCCCGTCTTGAGGGCTAAAATTATGTCTATCTTACCTCATTGGGGAAGAACTACTATAACGGTGAAGGATTTGGTAGATGCCAAAATAATCACCAGAAAAGAAGCAGATATAAGAAACATCATAGGTGAGTATTCCGATAGAATGGGAAGGAAATTAGCACTCGGCAAAATATTCGAGAATGCCGAAAAAGAAGGATTAATTAAATCTTCTGCCGAGAAACCAGACTGGCCGACTGCGAGAATTTTCATAAAAGGTCAGCACGTTTCCATTCCTCAATTAAGAGGCAAGAGGTTAGACCCATTTTTTAGTGATGTTATAACTGACTTTTTCAGCAGAGGTCAAGTTGGGTTGGGTGGTGCTTTTGGAGTTATAAAGATGATGCAGTTCTACAATCCTTTGTTTATGCCTATGTATGATGTCTTGCAGTCTGCCGCTATGGGGGCATTGGTAAGCCCTAAAGCACCGAAGTACATTGCACAAGGGATAAAGGATGTTTGGTTAAAAACAGATAATTGGGAAAGAGCTTTTGAGAATGGAACTTTTTCTAAACCTTTTGTAATCCCTTATGATAAATGGGAATATCAATTTGCAGAAGCAATGAAAGATAACAAAATGGGAGACTTCCTCAAGAAAGCTGCCTTACCGACAAACTGGATACCTATGCTGTATCAAGCGTCTTGGAATACAGCTTGGACACTTGACCCAATGGTAAGAATGATGACCTTCAATTATCTGAAAGACCAAGGTATGGGTGATAGAGAAGCAGGACAATTATCAGCTTTGTTCCATTCTGATTATGCTTCTGTTCCACCGAAAACCAGAAAAACATTAAACAAGGTATTCTTTACTCCGACCTTCAAAATTACTATGGGTAAATTATATACTGAAATGCTCAAAAGCAGTGCCAGTGTATTGACAAAGGGTAAAAATGCCGAACAAAGAGAAAAAATATTAGCAAGAGGAGCTTTACTTGCTATAGCCGGGATGATGGGTGTGGGAATGTATTTCAAGAGTCAAGGATATGAAGAAGTAGAGAGATTTAGAAAATATGTCAAAACAATAGAAACCGATGAGGGGATGAAAGAAAATGTTATTACTTTGTCTAATCCGTTTAATATACCGTGGAGATACTACTATAGAGTAAAAGGTGCTTTCAAACCTCAAACAACTAACGTAGCCGAGAAAATGCTTCAGATAGTCAAGTGGGATTTGCACCCTATTTGGAGAGTGGGTGCTGATGTTGTAGACAATTATAATTGGAATGTGTATAATCCTTTTGAAGATTCAGAAGATATTGCCAAAGATATCGCCATTTATACGACAGGTGAATTTGTAAAGATAACTAAAGGTTTATTAGAGAGTGCCAAAGCGGGAGAAATAAAAGCGGACTCATTCAAAGCATTGCAAAAAGATTTTGGCAAGTTTGAAGCAGTTATTTTAAGACCTTTTGTGTTTAACTATTTGAGAGAAACCAAAGAAAAAAGAAAGTCTTGGGCGGTCAAAAAACTACAAAAAGAATTTAGATTAATGATGTTAGTCAGTCCGTCTAAAGACCCAATAGAAAATTATGAGAGATTACAGAATTTCAATAAAAGAATGCAGGAAATAATGACAGATTTTAAATGAGGTGACATTATGCCAACTTATCACGAGCCATCTAAAACGACTCCGACTTATACCGAACCGCAGTTCGAGTTTTCACAGGAAGAGGCGACTATAAAAGACCTCAACGAAGCAACGGTGAAAGACCTTGATGATTTAAGCATGAAAGCTATAAATGAGAAATACGGTAAGAAAACTTTTGTTAAACACGCCAAACCGACTTATACCGAACCAAGCAAGGGAACTGTTTCATACACAGAATCCTCGAAAGGAGATTAACTATGAAAATACTATTTAAGATATTATCTATAATAATAATTATAATTTTATCAACCGTAATGGGACTTGCCTATAATTCATCGACAAACCTGTCTTTGAGATTATTGGAGGCAACCGATGATGTCAGACCTTTTAGAGAAGATTTTAACTATAATTTTGAGTTAGTTGATGATATATTTGATGATGTAACTACGATTGAATTTGCCTATCTTGACGGTGTCACGTCACCAATACAGACCCAGCTTAATGCCAAGCAAGGACTTGACGCACAATTAACAGATGTTGCAGGTCTTGCAGTAACCGATGGTGGAATCATAGTAGGTGACGGAACTAATTTTGTCTTGGAAACAGGAGTGACCGCAAGAGCTTCTTTAGGGCTGACTATAGGCACTAATATTCAAGCCTATGATGCAGGTCTATTAAGTATCGCAGCCTTAACTACGGCTGCCAACAAGTCAATCTACACGACAGCTTTAGATACTTATGCGGTTTATACCTTAACTGCTTTTGCAAGAACTATTTTAGATGATGCTAATGCTTCTACTGCAAGGACTACGTTAGGATTAGCAATAGGAACTAATGTTATGGCTTGGGATGCTCAACTTGACGATATAGCTGCCCTTGCTTATACAGATAGTAATTTCATAGTAGGTGATGGCTCGAATTGGGTAGCTGAAAGTGGTGCGACTGCAAGAGCTTCATTAGGATTGACTATAGGAAATCACGTGCAGGCATACGATGCTGCACTTACTTCTGTATCAGGACTTACCTATGTATCACCTTCATTTATAAAGTTGACCGCAGACGACACTTATGCAGTTAGGACGTTAGCAGAAACCCTAACGGATATAGGTGGTGCTGCTCTCCAGGGAGTGGAAGCTATCGGAGCAGTGACATTTAATGATGGTACTCATATTTTATCAGTTGCCACAATAACTTATTGGTTCAATGGAGCTACTTATACCACAGCAAGTCCAACTACTTGTGATATAGATAGTTTTGAAACATTAACAAACAATACTTTGTACTACTTTTATTTCGATGATGCTACAGGAACTTTGAAATGTTCTGATACTGATTGGAATTTTACAACTCAAGTTATGGTTGCTACTGTATTCTGGAATGGAACAAATGGTGCAATTCAAAAAGAATGGCACGATCATATAAGCAATATCGCCTGGCATGAATGGGCTCATACTACAGTAGGTACTCGTTATGAAGCAGGACTTTCTCTCACTGCTCCGACAACTGCTGCAGATGCTACTCTTACTATTGAAAGTGGAAGTGTTAAGGATGAGGATTTAGAGATAACCATTGGACAACAGTCTACAAGTAGAATCATATATAAGGCGTCTGCGAGTATTTATACTTGGGTAGATAGTTCTCTTCCTTATGCTGGTTCATCCGCTGACCCCAAATGGCTTGATACCGATAGTTATACTCTAACATCTGTTGGAAATAGTGATTTTGTTTGTATGTGGGTCTACGCTACTAATGATGCTGATAGACATATATATATAATTCCTACACACGCAGCTGATGCTCATAACATTATAGCTCAAGCAAGGGCTGAAACAGCACCTGTACTTTCGGACTTAAATCTAAACCCAGAAATGAAACTAATATATCGTTTCATCTATAAAGGGGATGGAGAGTTTCAAGAATCGAACGACTATAGATTGACAAGTCCATTACCAAGTGGTGGTTCTGCTTCGACCAATGCAAGTGCTGTATCGTTTTCTCCTTCTGGGAATATTGCGGCAACTACGGTTCAAACTGCATTAGAAGAGGTAGATGCTGAAAAAGTAAGTTTAACAGGTGATGAAGTGTTAACTAACAAGGATTATAATTTTGTTGACGCTTTAGGAACAGACCATTTTTATAGTGGGCAAATAGACAGCCAACCAGTAGGAGAGAATGTAGTATTCGGACAACTTCTATATTATGACTGGACAGATGTTGAATGGAAACTTGCAAAGGCAGATACCCTTGCAACCGCTAAAGCTACAAGGATAGCTCTTGAATCGAAAAGTGACGGACAAACTTGTTTAATGCTCGTCAAAGGCTATATTAGAGATGACTCTGCCTTTGACTTCGGTGCTGCAAGAATATTCTTAAACGATGATACTTTTGGAACTTGTGATGATACAGCTCCTGCCGAAAGTGGCGACCAGATATTTGTAGTAGGTGAAGCCAAGAGTGCTGACATTTTATTTTTTGACCCTTCCAAAGATATCGGGGAAATATAATGAAAAAAATATTATTAATACTTATATTGCTTTTAACATTTACATTAACAGGCTTTAGTGCTGACCTGTATGGAACTTATGACCAACGAATAAAGCTAACCGTTGACGAAACTAAAGTGGATACGGCAAACCTAACTTGGTTTCCTGTAACCGTATTCTTCACAGCAGCACAAGGGGAAGAAATCTTTAGCGAATTTGACGCTGACAGCGACTACATGAAGTGTGCCTTTACGAAGGCAGATGGTGTAACCGAATTATATGCTGAAATGGAATTATTCGATGTATCGGAAAACAAGGCAATATATCATGTCAGTAGAGACGGCTGGGTTATAACTCATGACGCTGATACTGACTTCTACTATTATTACGATAATGACGCTGCCGATAACACAACCTACATCGGTGCAATAAACACTACTGCTGGGGCTACTGTTTGGGATGGGAATAATAAATTAGTATCTCATCAGGTAGATGCTACAACTTCAACCACAAAAGACAGCACTTCTAATAGTAATGATGGGGCAAAATTGTCTGCCAATAATCCCATTGAAACTGTAACGGGAAAAGTAGGTAATGCTCAAACTTATTCAAGTGATTATATAAATCACGGAACTTCTACTTCTTTAGACCCTGCTTCATCTTTTACCCTGTCTTGTCTGGTAAGGTTCACAGCTACAGGTGAAGCAATAATTAGTACTGCGATAATCGAAGCTAATCGTCATAATTTTTTCATATATTTTACAGCTAGTCATGCCTCAGCTTATTTGTTTAAAGGGAGTAGTAGTGGTGCTTTCTTGACTATAAGTAATGACCATCTTGATGATGGCGTTGTTTACCATATAACTGTTATATATGATGGTACTACTGTTACTATGTATGTAAACGGTGCAATTCAGACAACAACGGGTACAGGCACAATGTCAATAGCAAGTGGTTATGGTTTTGAAAGCGGTAGACAATATATAGGCCT
>SDBT01009046.1_pt1 | contig 16188 bp, 11 predicted proteins | sample 2277101 | NCBI WGS metagenome assembly SDBT01 (sample SAMN10404973, study PRJNA504765) | marine sediment metagenome | isolation source: marine sediment core GS10_PC15, 103 cmbsf | place: Arctic Ocean: Southern Knipovich Ridge | collected 2010 | reverse complement strand
AAGGCAGACGTTTCAGATAAGAATGTCGTTGGGCATGGGACTTATACGACGCAGGAGCAGACAGCACGAAACTCGTCTTCGCAAATAGCAGGTGCGACAGGTACAAATGAGAAACAGGCTCAGTCTTTCCAGGCAGACGGTCCCGCAGAATTACAAAGTCTGACACTGTCGATGTCGATTAATAACTCCCCTACAGATAATTTAGAAATCTCAATCCAAACAGATAGTAGCGGAGAACCTAGCGGCACGAAACTTGCCACAGTAACTGTCGCGGCTTCTGATTTGCCTGGCCCCACTACAGATGTTAGATTTGCGTTACAGACCTTTATTGGGTCTGGCATAACACATTGGATAGTTGGAGAACGATCAGGTGCCAGAGATACAACCAACGTAGTTGTTCTCGGTCACCATACCGCAGGTACTTATTCAAATGGATCTCGTTCGCATTTGGATAGCGGTAGTTGGGTTAATGAGTCAGCGAATGATGTTACTTTCTCTATTGACGATGTCAATCAAATTGGCCCCGTCGCTTGCCTCGCACTAGACGGCACAGACGTTCACTTAATTTATTCCGATGACGACGTAACAACGCCGACCCTTGATCTCTTCCACGACGATGATGCTTCCGTAGCTGGTGGTGGAACTGAGACCGAGGTCGAAGATGCGGTGACCGCCATTCGTGTCTCGATGGCGAAGGGTACGACTGATTTACTTTATTGCTTTGATGATAATGGAACGCTTAAATTTGCTCAAATTACACTTGGCGGTACGGGAGTTACAATTACAGTTCCGGCGCCAAAAGCATTCTCATTGACAGGGCAGTTACCCATAGTTGGCACCGGCGTTCAAGTTGATACGCCGGTGCCAGAAGCATTTACGTTGGCTGGTCAGTTGCCAATAGTCGGTACTGGTGTTATAGTTACCACGCCTGCGCCTAACGCTTTTACCCTAGCCGGCCAAGAGCCGATTACGATAGAAACTGGCGTTACGATTGTTACACCCACGCCAAAGACGTTTACTTTAGCTGGGCAATTGCCAACTATAGAGACCGGCGTTACTATAGTCACACCTGCGCCGAGGGGTTATACGCTCGCGGGCCAGTTACCAGCAGTTGGCACTGGAGTTATTGTAACTACACCAGTTCCGAAAGCTTTTACTTTAAATGGTTTCGACCCGGTAATCAATATTGGTGTGAATGTTATTAACCCACTTGGATCGTTTACACTCGCTGGGCAATTACCAATTGTTGGCACCGCTGCGGAAGTAATTGTTCCAGTTCCAAAAGCTTTTACTATTACCGGGCAGATACCAATAATTGGCACTGGTGTTGATGTAACTGTACCTGCTCCAACCGCGTTTACACTCGCGGGTTTTGACCCTGTGATAAATATCGGTGTCAATGTCATTAATCCTTTAGGTACTTTCACACTTACAGGTCAAGATCCAACTATAGAAACGGGTGCATCGGTTCTTACACCGCTCGGTACGTTTACACTTACTGGTCAGTTACCGACAATCGAGACAGGTGTAACAGTTATAACGCCTGCGCCGAAGTCATATACATTAACTGGCTTTGATCCAGCAGTTAGTATTGGGCTTAATGTAACAGTCCCGGCCCCGAAGGCATTTACACTTGCTGGACAGTTGCCGGCGGCGGGTACGAGTGTTTTAGTAATTACTCCGGCGCCAAATGCGTTTACACTAACTGGATTTGATCCAGTTATTACGACAGGCGAGGCGGTAGATGTTATAGTTCCGGCTCCAACAGCATTTACCTTAGCGGGTCAACTACCTATTGTTGGAACTGGCGTAGATATAACCAATCCTTTGGGCACATTTACTCTAGCTGGTCAGTTACCGATAGTTGGATCGGGCGCAAGTGTGGCACTGCCCGCGCCGAAACTTTATACTTTATCTGGTTTAGTTCCGCGCGCGGGTACTAGTGTTTTGGTAGACGTGCCGTCTAAAGTATTTACCATAAGCGGTACCTTTGAGACCGGCGGGCCTATACCTGTTGTGGAGTCGTTTACTAACGCTGATGGTGGGAATGACTTTACCAGGAATATAATTAAACCTTCAGGTGTTGTTGAGACGGATTTACTGCTTTGTCTTATTGTACTTGATAACGATGGGGATCCGCACACAATAACAGCACCCTCAGATACTGTTCCGTGGGTTCAGCTTGAAAATAGTGGTAGCCCAAATAATCTTATTAATGCTGGACTCTTCTATAAAGTTGTTACTGCAACAGCCGAACCTGCTTCTTATACTTGGACATTTTCCCGACAAGAGTTTTGGGGAATTCATATGATGCGGATTAGTGGAGTTGATATTACAGATCCAATTAATGCTCATTCATTTGCTATAAATAATAGTCAACCTGGTACTCCGACACCGAGTGATGATTTTGATGCTTTCTTGCTTGATATAACTTGTTCACGAACGAATTGTTTACTGATACATCACTTAGGATCGACCAAGCGAATTTCAGACAGTATTCACGCTCCAGGATTGCTGGAAACCGTGACGGTTCTTGCTGACTATGGTGGATCTGCTGGTGTTAGACAAGGAGCCGCTTGGGAACCATTTGCTACTGGTGGCGAGACTGGAGATAGGCTCTGGCACATACACGATAACATTGCCCCAGAGTTACAAGAACGTACCACAGCCCTTCTCGGAATACAACCAGCGAAATTAAACGACTCCACGGTTCCAATAGTTGGATCAGGTGCGAGTGTTGCAAGCCCCTCGAAAGCCTTTACATTAGCCGGTCTAATTCCTCGTATAGGAACTAGCGCTCTTGTAGTTACACCGGTCCCGAAAGCATTTACTCTCGCTGGCCAGCTACCGACAATTGAAACTGGTGTAGCGATAATCACACCGTTAGGTACGTTTACTTTAACCACTCAGTTACCAATAGTCGGAACGGGCGTGATTGTCGATAATCCGTTAGGTACATTTACTTTGGCAGGTCAACTACCGATCATTGGCATTGGAACTATTGTAACTACCCCAGCGCCCAAAGCATTTACTTTAACTGGCTTCGACCCCGTAATTGCTATTGGCGTAAATGTTATTAATCCATTGGGAACCTTTACTCTAGCCGGACAGTTACCGATCGTGGGAACTGGAGTTATTGTAGACAATCCGCTGGGTACTTTTACAATAACTGGGTTCCTTCCAACGATAGACATAGAAGTGGGTTTAGAAGTAATTGTGCCATTAGGTACATTCACTTTAGCGGGTCAAGTACCTTCTTTGGCCTTTGGGGTTAATGTTATAACACCCGCGGGTTCGTTTATATTAACTGGTCAATTACCAACTATCGAAACCGGTGTCGCAATAATAACTCCATTAGGTACATTTACTTTAGCCGGTCAACTTCCAATTGTTGGAAGTGGTGTTAATATAGTAAATCCATTGAAAACTTTCACTTTAAATAACTTCGCACCTGCTGTAGCATCAGGAGTAGGAATTCCAGTTCCGTTGCAAACTTATACGTTAACTGGATTTACGCCTATAATTGGTATTAGTGCGTTAATTACGGTTCCAACACCAAAGGTTTATACTCTAACTGGTTTTGATCCTGTTATAACACTTGTTCATGAGATTAAAATTCCATTACATACGTTTACATTAACTGGTTTTAGTCCTGATATCTTATCTAACCGGCCGTTGTTTGCTGTTGAGGGCGCTAATAATTTAGATCTTACGCCTCCGTGGGAAGATATTGATAAAATTCGTTATTTGTTTAAGAACTTTGCAATCCTTCGCAATTTGCTGGAAGATGGCACAGATGGCCAGTTTACAACAAGCGACGGTAAAACTGCATTAGTTCGGGGTGGTATCATCATCGACTTGTTCTAGGAGGGAACTATGCGTAAGATAGGAAATCCGCTAAACAACAGGTTCAACAAAGCGAACTGGAGCGCCGCGGCAAACGCAGCGATCGTTCTAATCAATGGTCGGCTTCCTTACGAGAATGCGTTGAACGCCAATGAGCAAGGTTTGCTCATGATTATCGTCACGTTTCTCGTAGTCTGTTTCGTGCCGAAAGCAAAGGCGCCGGATGGTGGTTAAGTATCTATCTTCCTTACTGTTTGTATTGCTGTTGACCGGCTGTCCGCGTACTCAGCAACTGCCGGAAGATTCGCTGACTTCCGATGTGTTGGCTGCTGATACGCAGTTTACACTTATCGTATCGCAAATGCACGCCGAGCACGAGAATGGCAATCTCTGTCTTGTAAAGCTCCGTAGTATGCAGGACGCTGTTCGTACTGCAAACAGTTATATCGAGAAAGCATATGACGCGGCTGCCGTAAAGAATTTCTCAGTGGTCGCACAACTGCTAACTCGGTTAGAAACAATGCGTCGCAGCCTTGAGTTTGAACTTGAGATTGTTAAACTGGGAGATTCTACTGATGGTTGCATTGACGAGCGTGGTAGAGTTACTCAACTTACTCCAGCTGTCGCTTAATGTTGGAGTAGCTGGGGCTGCCATTATACAGGAAAGTATGGATATTTTCGAAGCTGCTTTTATAAAACAAAAGCGTGATTTAACTGCTCTCGAACTAGTAAAAATCCGCATGAATAACAAACGTATTCGCGATGCGTTCTTGGCCCTTGAAGGAGATTTAAAATTATGATACACGGACAATACAGATTTTATCCCGGGACAAAGAAAGAGTTTGTCGTTCCGAATTTAATCACGGATGAAGGCGAAAAAAGCTTTCTGAAGCAAATCATGCAAGCCGATGTTATTGACGTAACAGCCGGCGGTAATTGGTTTCTCGGATTGTGTGAGGAAACGCCAGGTGAAACGGACGTATTAACCACGATCACCACGGAGCCGACATTAACCAATGGATATGCAAGACAGCCTTTCGCGCGCAACACTACGGGTGTCCCGACAGTTGAGCTTATCAACGATGCCCATCGTGCAGTATCATTGGCGCTTACATTCACAGCTTCAGGAGGACCATTCTCGCGTACAATTCAGCGGGCGTTTCTCACCAACGTTGTGTCAGGCACGGGTGGTATCTTATACTCTTATTCCGGTCTGTTGCCAAATCCTCTCACAGTAATCGTGGGAACTCCACTCGTTGTTAAATTTGAGTTATACCTCCGATGAGTTTAACGCGCCAATTCAAAGGGCTTTTACCAGCCCTCGATCGCCGGCAACCTACGGACAAGTTTGTTCTTGATGGGCAGAATTTCCTTGTGGATGCGGAAGGTCCGTATTCTGCATTTGGCACGAAAATTGTAACGGCATCTCAGATACGAAACCCAGAACAGATTAATACATTTCGTATTGGAACGGAAGCGTTTATATTTACTCCTGAGGCTATTTTAAAATTTGATACAGTTTCTGGTATTTTTTATCCTGTCAGTATATTTGGTGGGGTTGGCATTCCTTTTACTGATGACTTTCCTTGGAGCCAAGCGATTGTTGGCGGAATTCATTATTTTGTTAAAAAAGGTGGTATTATAGTTCGTTACAATCCATTGACAGATATACATGCAGCGTTAACGGCAAATGTTATTACCAATCCAGTTGCTGTTACAAAAGCTGGCGGGCGCTTAGTTATTCTCGGAGATGATGATGTTCAGTGGTCTGCTATTGATGATGGAGCCGATCTTGCGACAGATATTGAAAAAGGTATTGGCATTCAGTCGCTTGCAATTGTTGGCGGTGGAACACCACTGGCAGTTCTTCCAACCTTTGATGGGTTTATTACTTACACCTCAACTGGATTAATGAAATCCGAGTTAGTTGACTCAATTAATCCATTTCGGCATTTCCCGCTTACTGCGGACGAGGGAATTATTCCATTATCACAGTATTCTGTAATTGAGACTGCTGATAACGAACATGTTATACTTTCGAAAACTGGGTTTCATGTAACCAATGGGAAAGTTCCACAAACATTCCAACCATTGATGGGGGAGTTTTTTAGGCGTCAAATTTTACCAGGGCTTGACATTACTAATCCGACTATTCTTCGTTTAACATTTAATTCAGAGCGTCAATGGCTTATTGTCTCAATTGCGGAGACAGAGCAGGCTTATAGATACACCAAAGCATATGTGCTTTACATTCCACGCGACGAATGGGGATTGTTTAATCGAGCGCATGTCGCATTCGGTGAAATATCTGTTTCAGAAGGGGCTAATAAAGGTTTTAACTATGGGTATTTTTGTGCTGACGGTTGTATGCACAACTTTATTGAGTTTCCGCATCAAGAACAGCATCCGAATAATGTAGATGCTAATAAATTGCCAACTAATTTTCATTACTTTAATGAAAATATCATACTCTCAACAAATCAAAATGACAGCACTACTATGTTTATCTCATATATTCAACTAGAGACGTTTGATGAAACACCGTTTGTGGCAAACGGCACTGGATTGTATGAGTACACAGAAATCACCAGTTTCCCCAGTCCGCAAACACCGGATGATACAGCTCAGGCATCTACGTTAACTGCTTTTAAATTTGATCTATCAATGCAATCATCTATAGTTGATGTAGCTTGGCAGCAATTTACTCCGATATTCGGTACGATTGATTCTTCTATTGATGTTGGGCTTTTCAGGGTTCAAACAGAGGAGGATCAGGCAGATGAGTTTACACTTTTGAATGATCTAGTAATTGGTATGCTAGAAGCTCCACCTGTTATAAAATCAGAAGATTGGCTGGAGTTTGCACCTGATATTGAGGAAGATTGGTTAAACGACGATCTTGAAGATGATGATTGGGGTGTTGGTCTTTTCACTTTTACTGATTATGTAGCTACAATCATCGGCTCACTGGATGGCTATAATCAATATCAGGATCAAAAAGAAATACTTGAAGAGAGAGCTGATATTGTAGATGCTGATATTGATGAAACAACAGGTCGTGCGCGTTATTTCACTTGTTATAACAATGGTATTTATCATATTATTAGAATAGACGCACTGAATATAGATGAGTCGTTTCATCTGAAAACCGTTGACTTGGACCTCATACCTGCGGGGCGTGTCTGATGGTTACAACATGGCGTTTAGAGGGTATTCGATCAGTTGACCCCAGCACTATGCGGATTAAATTAACGGAAGTAATAGACGATACGGATGTTCGCGGTTTCACAAAAGATTTCTCAAAGACACTTAGCCAAACGCAAGTACTGGATCAATTTGCTTTATTTATAAAACAAAAGAGACAGCAAGAAGTAGATGATAGACTCCCTTTTAATGATCTTAACCTAACGGACTTTGAGACACGGATAGGTAACTCATGATTAAAAGAGTACAAATTATTGGTCATATTAAGTCGGCCGCTGATCTATTTCTTGGACGGGCGCGAGAAGTAACGGTTAATACGACAGACGATGCTGTGCGTGTACATGATGGTGCTACGCTCGGCGGTACTGAAATGGCGCGTAAAGACGTCGCCAATGTGCCACCTGCGACAGGCGCTGTTGATGGCAAAATGACGGCCAGTCAGGCGGGAGATCTCTCGACTGTAGTAGCAGATTTCGCGACACACGATGGCGGGACAAGTGGTCATCCAGTTGCAACGCCAAGTGTTGATGGCTTTATGTCTGCTGCTGATAAAACTATTTTAGATGACCACGTTGGTACAGGCGGCACTGAGCATCCAGATGCAACTGGCAGTGTTTCTGGGTTTATGTCAGGGGCCGATAAGACTATTTTAGATGCTGATACAGTTACGTTAGCTGCGCATACCGGCGCCGGTGGCTCTGCTCATGCGGATGTTATTGCTGGCGGCGCTGACGGTTTTATGACAGGCGCGGATAAGACTAAGTTGGACGGTATTGAGGCATCGGCGGATGTAAATGACACTCCCGCAGAACTATTAGCCGCTATTAAAACAGTTGATGGTTCTGGTTCCGGGCTTGATGCAGATGTACTTGATGGTTTGAGTCAAACATCTTCGCCAACCGCTAATACAATTGTCCGACGTGATGGTTCAGGTAGAACGGCAATTGTAAGTCCAAGTGCTTCAGACGATGCCACACCAAAAAGTTATGTTGATGCAGTAATTCCATCCGGCACCGTGATGTTGTTTTTCCAGGCCGATGCGCCTACAGGTTGGACTCGGATTACAACGCAGAATAATAAAGCATTTCGTGTTGTAAGTTCATCTGGCGGCGGTACTTCTGGCGCGGGTGACGGATTTACAACTGTATTTGGCACTGGAAAAGTAACCGGCGGTACTACATTAACTGCTGCGCAGTCTGGCGTTCCTGCGCATAGTCACGGGGATGGAACATATGCAGCTGCTAGTAATGGAGCGCATACGCACGATATCTTGAGTGAAAGTGCAGCTATTGCTGGATCATCAAATATTGCACTGGAGTCTGCCGGGCCTACTGACGGCTTTATTACAACAGACTCGACCGGCGCCCATACGCATGACGTAACTGGAACGTCAGCTAATAACTCTACAGCTGGGGCGGCGTCATCCCACAATCATACCCGCGGTAGTATGAATCTACAATACATTAACATCGTTATGGGAAGTAAAAACGCATAATGCAACCAAAACCTGGCACATTCTGTCCTCTTATAAAAGACGAGTGCATTCAATTTAAATGTATGTTTTGGACACATCTTCGCGGACTGCACCCGCAATCTGGTGAAGATGTAGATGAATACGATTGTGCTATTAAATGGCTCCCAGTTTTGTTAATTGAAAATGCGCAGAAAACTAATCAAACTGCGGCTGTCATGGAGAGTTTCAGAAACGAAGTTGTTAAAAGTGCCAACGGTTTGCTTGGCGTGATAGAAGATCGTAAAAGATTAGGACACGAGGGCCGCTAGATGGCACTTCAAGATAAACCTAAGCCTGATGAAGAAACCAGCGATAGAAGTGAACTGTTGCAGGCAGTAATTGATTCTATATTTAAGTCAAACTCACAAACAATTGGCGCAGGTGGGCCGGAATTATTTGTAGCAAATCAGCCAGGTACGATTATCCCAGAAGAGCCAGGAGGTGCTGGGCCGGCTGATCCACCTGGCAATCCAGAAGCGGTTAATGTTACGAATACGGATGATAGTAATTTTGCATTAGGTTTGGAAGCTGCTTTATCTGTACTTGGCGGGCCGCTGCAAGGTTCACTTCTAGGGGCTGTTACAAGTGGCAAACTGGGTATGTTTGGCGTTGTAGGTGGGTCGCTTGCGCCTGCCGTTGGTAGCGCCGATTTTGCTGCGACAGTAGCAGCAGGTCAAGAAACCAGTGATTTAGCCGATAAAGCTGAAGGAATTGCCGGTCATAGTGCAATCAGCGAAGCATTGAATGATGATTTCGGAGATGATTTTGGTGGTTTCGGAGATAGTTCCGCTCCCGGTGATACTCCTGGTGATCCTGGTGGCGGTGGCCAAGATAGCGGCGCTGGTGGCAGTGAAGGTCCAGGTGGCAGTGGCAATAGCGGTGGTCCTGGTGGCGGCGGTGGTGGTTCCGGCGGAACTGGGGAAGGTGCCGGCCGAGGCGATAGCGGTCCTGGTGGCTTTGCACATGGTGGTCGGCCCCCAGTTGGCGTTCCTGTATTAGTTGGTGAAGGCGGGCCAGAACAGTTTGTTCCTGACGCTGCTGGAATTGGAGATCAGATAATTAGACAAGCTGGTATTGAAGCAATTGCCGAAATGCTTCGTGGTGGCGGTGATGAAAAAGAAAACAAAGAGAAGAAAGCTTCTCCAAAGACAAAGAAAGCTGAAAGCTCACCAACTCAAAAGACTGAAAAGCCGGTTCAAAAAGCGGCTGAGGAGAGAGAAGCTGGACGATCTGATATAGAGCAGTTGTTTCTTGATCTATTAACCGGTAAAATTAATGTTGGTCCAGAAATGACTGACATGGAACGCGCGCAAGCTATAATTAATCATAGAGCTATAACCAATCCAGATGCGTTTAAGTAAAGGAGTTCGTCATGGGTATCTTTGATTTTCTTTTTGATAGCGAGAGGGACCAAGAAAGCTCGCTTAAAGTAGATGAAAAGAAAAAAGGTGTAAAGAAAGTTGCGTCTGTTGAGGACAAAACGCTTGCTAAAGATATAAGTAAAACTGGTAAGACTACGACGGATGTGACGCAGACGCAAATAGAAACTGGTAAACAAGACACAACACAAGCTGGTACACAAGTAGGAACAGAAGAGACAGCGCGGGAATCAGTTACCACTACTCTCGATGCAGGTACGCAAAATATTCTCCGTGATTTAATTAGCGGTTTGTCTGGAGGTATTGCAGGTGGCGGAGGTATTGTTGATACCAAAGTATTAGATGCAAGTTCTGGGAACATTGATTTTGCTCAGTTCTTACAAGGGCGCGCCGGTGAGACAGAAGATGTTTTAAACGCGCAGACTGGGGATATTATATCTGAAGCCCGGCGACAGGGTGAAAATGCCCTTGAGTTGCAGGGCACAAGATTAGCTGCCGGCGCTGGTAGTAATTTAAACTCCATTGTCCAAGCCTCGCAAGCTCAGGGGCGATCTGATTTAGAAACTCAACTGGCCGGGCTAACTGCAAATCTCGGTATTCAAGCCCGCCAAGCTGGGAGTGCTGATTTACTTGGCGCATTTGGGTCCGGTAATGAAGCAGCGCGGGCTGGTGCAGATATTCAAATCGCCGGTCAATCAGGTGGTATACAAAATCTATCTGCTTTAATAAATAACCTCACTGGAGCTACTACAGGCGTCGCCGGAACTACAACTGGTGCTACAACGGGTGCTACAACTGAGGTATTATCCGGTCTTACAGAAGGTACCTTAGAAGGTGCTACATCCGGTGTTGGCACTACAGAAGAAGAAACACAGATCACCGAATTAATTAAAGCTATTCAAGCTATCGCGGTGGAAAGCGAAGAAGAACGGACGACTGTAAAAGACGCCTCGCAGTCCGGAAGCAGCAGTTCATCGCCATTTGATAATCTGATTAGCCTTTTATCAATTCCGTCGCGACCTTAATAAGGGACTAACAGATGGCAATTGGCCCCTCAGTTCCAAGCCGTAAGCCAAAGCGCATTCCTTTGGCTCAAACGCCTACGACACAAATAGACGCATTAACGAACGCCGTTATGACAAATGTCGAATTTGGGCAGCGCGTTGTAGTACCCGCGATTAAACAAACGACACAGGAAATCCTGCGCGCGAAAAGCTCGTTAATTGACACGACGAAAGCATTGGCTTTAGAGCGTGAACCGCATCGTGACGATATTCGCGCTGCGCAAGATCGCTTATTTAATCTCGAACAGAACCCGGAAATAGTTAATCGTGTACTAGGCTTATTTGATCCCGACTTTAACCGGGACTCGCAAATTCGGAAGATGCAGTCCGGTAAGTTTGAGCTTAATCAAATTACCAATCGCATGGTCGAAGCGGAAGCTTTGCACGGCCTTGAAGTTGGCATGGCTAAAACCGCATTAGCAGGCACTCAGAGTTTTTATTCATTCACCCGAGAAGGTAATCTTGATGTACAAAATGCTATACTTGTGGGTTTTGACATTCGCGAAGGAGTACGAAAAGAGCAAGTAAATCTGGTAGAGAGCACGACAAAGGAACAGTTGCAAAAGTGGGAGCAAAATCCAGATAAAATGCCTCCCAAGCTGCGTGGCTTAGAGCAGCTTGTAACGGCAGAACTCTTTCAGCGCGAAGTAAAAGAAAAGCAATTAAACGCACTTGACATTTCAACTACTATAGCGGAGCAAAGTTTATTTGCCGCGCAGCGTGAGTCTTATTTTGATCAGTTTGATACGTTAGAACAAATTAATCAAGCTAAAGCGAAATTTAAAGCAGATCCAAACAGTGCACCTTCTTATATTTCGGATAATCATTTTGATGAAGAGATGCAAAATCGAAATATGATTTCTTTAGAGTTCCGAAGTGCGCGGAATGCTGTTGATGCCAGTGACGTGCAACTTCGTGATTTGCATGTAGCTCGCGCGTTTGCTAGGACCTCTGAAACAGATCTTAGAACGGCACTCAAAAACATGGGGGATAGTAAAACATTAGCGATAATGCCAGGGGTGGTTATTACGAAAGAAGAATTGTCTTCCGCTATCCAAAGTAAGAAAGAAGTTAACTTTAAGAGACGTCAAGCTAATGCTGAATTATTGGCTACTATTGTTGGTACAGAAGAATCAAAAAACAATGCTTTAAACGGCGCTTTAATGCTTGGGCAAATGAATAACCCAGGTGGCGATCCAGGTCAAGGTATACCCGGTACACTTCGCGCAGGTATTCAAACTGCTCAAAATATAGATACAATGTTAACACCTTTTACAGATGCGGGTAGTGTCCCAGATGCGATTGTAAAATCAAAAGCTTGGAAGGTAGTTGATGATAAAGTAGAAGCAAAGATTAAATCTGCCGTAGACAATGCGGAGAGAAGTGATAAAGCGGGTATCAACTCGTATCTTCGCAATGAAGGGCGTATGACTAGCGGCGCTGTTTCTTATGGCTATGCTAATTTGGGCAATGAGTTTGCTTTAAGCTATGATCCAATACTCGGACCCGGCGCCCAGCTGTACGCCCAGGAGCTTAATGATATAATTGGCACACAATCGTTTAGCTTTGCGCAGTCTGAAACTGAGCTTAGTTTTGATAGTAATGAAAAGGAGAAACAAACTAGACTTAATCAGGCCGTTGTGGACAGTAATGTGCGTCAGCATGTTAGCGATTCCGGTTTTCAATTCCTTCTGCAAAGTACGTTACAGAAATTAGTTTTCTCCAAAGCAACTGGTCCTAATGAAGAGCCGGGGTACGATCCAGATAGCCCATATGCACCTTTAATTGCGTCGAATGGTACACTTTCTGCTAGTATGTATAATTTTGCGGACTCGCAGAAAACGTTTATGTATGGCAATTTTTATAAAGCACTTGCATCTGCACAATTAAGAGGTGAAACTAACGGCATACTTCAACCAGGTAATGAATTGTCTGTGCCAGTTATAGATATGATGCGCGAGATGGCGCCTGGATTAAATAATCGTTTTTCCCTCAGCCCACACGCGGCGGCGTTACGAGAAGTAGCATTTCCAAATGGTATTCAAGGTGGCATTTACGAACGCTTATCGAAACTTTCGCAGGCGGTTCCGAGTATCATAGAGAACATGCAACTTCAGAAGGACGCTATGCGAGAGGCAATTAAACAGGAAGTTGAAAATGAGATGCAAGTGCCATGAGTGCACATATTAAACCTGCGGGCGACTCAGAGCAGTTTAACGACAACAGTACGTTTACACCGTTTGGTTCTGCTGAACCCGCAAGTCCCAATCTTACCGTTCCTTTATATGAAGGTCGCGCGGATGCGCTTACCCTCGGTCCAGTTGCAGTTGTTGCTGGCATGGTGGATACAATGGGGGAGAGTCTTGGTATAACTGACGAAGGGGATACAGAGAAATTTCTTAAAGACTTCTGGCCTACGCTTGGCACGTATTATACAAACCATAAAGTTCCCGCGCAAACTATCGGTGATCTGACCGGAATGCTTATTCCCGGTATTGGAGCTTTAAAACTTTATCAAGGCGCTGGGCGAATAGCTCGGATGATTAACGGCGGCAGAAAGAGCAAGCTGCTCGATACCATTTTTACTCGTTCCGGCCGCTATCAACAAGAGCTTGCTGCGGTTAAGATGCGAGATCAGTTTCTCACCAGCACTGGCAAGTTTGCTGGTGGCAATCGTAGAAACCTAAACCCCGCCGGCGAGGCGTATAGACAGTTGTTCGCCCGACGTGCGATGACTACGCGTGTTTCGAATGTTGTAAAAGAAAACTTAGCATTCGAAGCTGGTGTTGGCGTATTCTTTAACTCCTCTGATTTTCTCTATCCAGATGAGTTCGGCATACTCGGTAATGCTGCCATCATAGCTGGCCTTCCAGCTACCATCGCCGGTGGTTCCGCATTGGCAGTTAAACGGCAGTTGCGGGCCAGCGTTCAGGCAGTGCAAGTAGAGAATGTCGCCGGTTTAGTGCTAGACGAGATCGTTAACCGTGTTGGCAATCGAGGATTGGGCATTACTTTAACTGCCTTGGCGCGCGCGGAAGTTCGGAAGATCTACGACGATGCGGTAGCTAAAGCGGCAAATACTACGATCGGCGGCAAATCAGTTAGCTTCGAGTCTATACAATCTACAGCGAATGCCGAAGCTCTTGTGTTCGAAGAAGAGATTAAATCGCAAGTAAAGAATTTGTTTAAAGATAAGTTCATCAAAGAGCTTACGAAATCGGAAGCCGATGATGCAGTAGGTGTTATCTCCGGCACAAAGACAGTCATGAGTGCTTTGGGTAAAGATGAGACTGTCCTACTCGGTGCCGTTTCTCTCGAATCCATTGCCACTACTCGTGAAAGTTTAGAAGCTGTTATCACGCGGAAAGATAAAGCTGTTGCGAAAACACTTAAAGAATTAAACGCAAAAGATGTTGAAGTTCAAGCTCTTAGAACCAAGGGATTAGCTACAGGCGGTAGTGAAGAACTTGATTTAGCGATAGATGAATTGGGGAAACTTCGAAAAAAATTAGATGATTTAGAAGAAGTTGAGATATTTGTTCTGGAAACAGATGGTTCACTAATCGACGCGAAGATGCGGAAGCCGATATACCAGGATGGTAAAATTGATATTAAAACCGAGCGCGAAACAAAACTATCTCCTGCTATCTATAGAGTGCAAGCACGCAGCGATACACTGTTCCAACCCAAGCAGCAGGTTGTTGGCGTTACAGAAGATCTGATAGTCTTGCTTCCTTCTACAGAAGGCAAGACTAAGATTTCAAATATCAATGTAACGAAAGTCCTTAAGCCTCACGAATGGCATGACGCTAAACACTTCAGGCAGTTGCTTCTGGATATGGGAGAAGATTGGCATTATAAAGACGGTCATAGAGGTCGAGAGATTTTTGCAACATTACCTAAAGAACTTCAACGTGAAATTCACAGTTGGACTGGCTCTTCAGCTTCCGCGCAAATAAGAAAATGGATTGCGGATGGTGATCCAAGAGCGCAGGAATTAATAAATGCTTACGCTCCTGTACGTGCGCGGCTTGCTGAAATTGCAGATGCCGATGGTACGATTGCCTTATATCGCGGAGAGGGTAGAGGGGCTGGTGTAACTCGTGCGCCAAAAAGCGATGTTGTTTCTACATCGGCTTCTCCAGAAGAAGCTGCAAAATTTGGCCAGCAATTAATTCGTAAACGCGTTCATATTGATGATGTGATTATGATTGTCGGTGGTATGAGAGGCGAGAAAGCATTTGAATATATTATCAAGGGAAATAAAACTAGAGTCAACATCGGCGAGGTAATTTCCCCCGGTAACTGGGAAGCTCTAACACTCGGCGAACGTTCTGCCGTTTATGCTGCGCTTCAGTTTGCTGTTGAAAAGTACAAGCCGGGCAAGCTCAAGATAACCGTAGCAGCTGGCGATCATCATACCCGTTTAGATGCTTTGCTGGAGCTTGATAAGAAAACACAAGGTAAAATATGGCAAGATGTTCAACTACCTCCTGGCTTAAACAATATCGACGACGTTGAATTTGCTTCTTTGTCAGCTAAGTACACTGAGTATGTACGCATTCGGGAGATGCAAGAAGCTAGCTATAAGGGTCAGCTTAATTTAAGCTTTAAGCAAAAGTTTAATTCCGAAGACATTCGCAAAATGCTTAACCTGCCGGGCACTGGTATTGGCGGGAAGATCCATTCATTGCAGGAAATGTTTGAAGTATTCTTCCAGCAGAATAACAAAATTCTATCTGACGGTGTTAAAAACTTAGAGCACCTAAAGCGCGCTGTTCAAGAGAATGCTTTCATGCCGCGTATGACTAGCTTTAAACCAGCTGGCGTGAAGATGCGCGGTGAGATGATGAATATGCCTAAAGATTTAAAGCCGGTTGTTGTTATGAAGAAGCCGGTACACGACGAACATTATTCGCGCAAGTATATCGCAGAAGCAATTGCTTACGAGCGTATGGATGTGTTGAATAAGATGGCAACTTCCGGGCAGTCCGGGGCCGGTCTAGTACAACTTGTCTCCGACGTATTCAACGGCTTGGAAGATGCAGTTCGCGCCGCGTCCAATGTAGAATCACTGGTCCATGGCCAACAACGTGGCACCGGTCGGATACTTACAAAACCATTTGCAGCTGGTGAAATGCCAGCTATGGTTGCTGCAACTAATCTAAACTTGGCGGTTACG